>Ga0206966_1003_pt1 | contig 100612 bp, 80 predicted proteins | sample Alteio_BWOrgHeat_23_FD_152970 | JGI IMG/M metagenome (GOLD analysis project Ga0206966, IMG submission 152970) | Enriched cells from forest soil in Barre Woods Harvard Forest LTER site, Petersham, Massachusetts, United States -... | ecosystem: Environmental > Terrestrial > Soil > Temperate forest >...
TAAACCAAAACTGCTCGCGGCAGGCGCAACCGATGTGCATCTCTTTTCACTCGACGTTCGCGACTACAAAACAGTCGAAAGCGCCATCGCTGGCCTGCCTATCGAATGGCAAGCCATCGATATCCTCGTGAACAACGCAGGATTGAGTCGCGGCCTGGACAAACTGTACGAAGGCAAGATTCAGGACTGGGACGAGATGATCGACACCAACGTCAAAGGTTTGCTCTACGTAACGCGGGTGGTTGTGCCAGGCATGGTTCAGCGCGGCAAAGGGCATGTCATCAGTCTTGGATCGACGGCTGGCGAGATAACCTACCCGAACGGCGCCGTCTATTGCGCGACCAAGGCAGCGGAACGCGCCATCAGCGATGGTTTGCGCGAGGATGTTTTAGGAACACCGGTGCGCGTCACGAGCATCGATCCTGGCATGGTAGAAACCGACTTCAGCCTGGTGCGCTTCCATGGAGACGCTGAACGCGCCGCCAAGGTTTATCAGGGACTTGTTCCGCTCACGCCCGCCGATGTCGCCGATGCAATTGTCTGGTCAGCAACCCGTCCGGCCCACGTCAATATTGCCCGCGTCGTGATGACGCCGATCGATCAGGCAAATTCGCTTCTCTTTAATCGCAAACCCCAATGACAGGAAACAAACTGCGTTACGAAATTGCCCGGAGGCGCTCTTCGATGTCGGAAAGAGCAGCATTCAAAGCGGCGCGGCGGTGCGGATTGGAAGTGCGTTCATCCAATATTCGCTCGCGCTGCAGTTCCAAAGCCTGGCGCTGCCGTTGCCTGTCAGCCTGCACGGCGGAAGCTTGCCTTGCAACAGTCGGCGTATGCTCACTATCTGCCCGCCGATCGGCAACCTGTTCTTCCACTGACTTACTCTCCCACCCTCTGGCCATAGCTTGATGTTACTGCCAATCTGCCTGCATCCGTGAGATATTCAGCCGCATAGAGAGAAATGCACGAATCTTTCGTAATGGAGCAAATATGAAGGTCTGGCAAATTCCTTCCTTCGGCAGCGACACTCTGGAGCTCGTAGATCGCCCCACACCTCAACCCTGGCATGGTCAGGTTTTGGTCAAAGTGCATGCGATCTCGCTGAACTATCGCGATTTATTAGTGGTGCTGGGTAAGTACAACCCCAGGCTCGCGCTGCCGCGTATTCCCTGCTCCGATGGAGCGGGCGAAGTTGTTGCGCTTGGCGACGGCGTGAAACGAGTGAAGATCGGCCAGCGTGTGGCCGGCATCTTCATGCAGCATTGGATTGACGGCGCTCCCGACGCCGCAAAGCAACGCGGCGCGCTAGGCGGCGACATCGATGGCATGCTCGCCGAGTACGTCGTACTCGATGAGAACGGACTGGTCGAAGTTCCCGGGCACCTGAGTTGGGAAGAAGCCGCGACTCTGCCCTGCGCTGGGGTTACAGCGTGGAACGCCGTCATGCATGCCGGCCGCATCAAGCCGGGCGATACAGTTTTGATTCAGGGAACCGGCGGCGTCTCTATCTTTGCGCTGCAGTTCGCAAAATTATTAGGGGCACGCGTGCTTGGCACATCGAGCAGCGATGAGAAATTAGAGCGCGCATACAAACTCGGGCTCGACTCAGGGGTGAACTATAAACATACTGCTGACTGGGCGAAGTGGGTACTTGAACAAACCAACGGCGCTGGGGTGGACCTGGTTGTCGAAGTCGGAGGCGCGGGAACATTTGCCCAGTCCCTTAAGGCCGTTCGCATCGGCGGAACGATTGCGCAGATCGGCGTTCTCAGCCAGTCAAGTGAGCCTCTGCAGATCGGTCCTCTCCTGCACAAGCAGATTCGTCTCAATGGAATTTATGTGGGATCACGAGCCGATTTCGAGGAAATGAACAAGGCCAGTCTCATGCATTCTTTAAAACCGGCAGTCGATCAAACATTTGCGTTCTATGAAGTAAAACAGGCGTTACAAACAATGGAATCTGGCTCACACTTTGGCAAGTTGGTGATTAGCATGAAGTCGTGAATTTCCCATGAACAGCGGCCTTTCCTTCGATTCAACATCCCAACGAGTGTCAGGTTGCCCGCCCCGTATACTATGGGCAAGGCACTGAGTGCCCACCTCAATGATTTCCCCAGGCAGGCGCTGCATTTGTGATTGTTGAAATCGCGGGTCTCACCAAGGTCTACCAGGACAAGCAGCAGCGGACAACGGCGGTCGATGGCATCGATCTAACGGTCGAGGAAGGCGAGCTTTTCGGCCTGCTTGGCCCGAACGGTGCGGGCAAAACCACGACCATCGGAATCTGCACCACACGCACACTCCCGACCGGCGGTAGCGTCGCCATCGCTGGTGTCGATGTGGTGGCGCGACCCGCTGCTGCACGCAGAAATATCGGCGTCGTTCCGCAGTACAATACTCTCGATCGCTCTCTGACCATCTTTGAGAACCTCTACTACCATTGCAAATACTTTGGCTTCAGCGGCACTGACGCGCGCGAGCGTGCGGATGGGCTGCTGAAACAGTTTCTTTTGCACGAACGCGGTGAGAGCTTTCCCTCACAGCTTTCCGGAGGTCTCCAGCAGCGTGTGCAGATCGCGCGGGCCATCGCCCACCGGCCGGCGGTGCTGTTCCTTGACGAGCCGAGCGCGGGCCTCGACCCGCAAAGCCGTATCGCCATGTGGGACGCGGTGCGCGCGTTACGCGAGGAAAGGATCACCGTGGTGCTGACTACGCACTACATGGAAGAGGCCGACGAGCTGTGCGATCGGGTGGCTATTATCGACCACGGCAAATTGCTTGCGCTCGATGCACCGCAACGGCTCAAAACTACGCTTGGCGCAGATACCGTCATTGAACTTGAGCTGCGCCAAAGTGACGACACGCAACCACTCGCGGCAAAACTGAATTCCTTATCGCAAATCACCAGCATAGAGACGATGCCAGGCGGCCTGCGTATCTTTGCGCACGGAAGAGACGGCCTGCTGCCAGAAATCGTAGGAGCGGCGCTAAGTTACGGCGTGCGAGATATCTCTATCAACGAGCCCAGCCTGGAGACGGTATTCATTCGGCTGACGGGGAGAGACCTGCGTGAGTAATAGCCGAATCAGCCCTGCGAAGAGAGTGTCTTATGCCACGGCATTTTCCGGTCTATTGCTGCGCGATCTCCGCGTATTGCGCCGCGAGCTTGGTCCTTTCGTGGTTCGCGTAGTTATGCAACCGTTATTGTTTCTTTTTGTATTCACCTACGTTTTTCCTCATATCGGTCAATCGGGCGGAGTCGGCGGGCCGAATTTCGCGACTGTGCTTTTGCCAGGACTGATGGCGGTTGCGATCATGTTCAGCGGAATCGCAGCCGTTGCGCTGCCGCTCTCGCAGGAGTTTGGCATAACTCGGGAGATCGACGATCGCGTTATGTGTCCGCTGCCCGTTCCCGCGGTAGCCATCGAGAAAATCTGCTTCAGCGCCGCTCAAAGCATCCTGGCAGCACTGCTTGTTCTGCCCCTGGCCTACTTTATTCCGGCGACGCCCGTGCATGCGCACGTTGCGAGCTGGCCCATGCTCGTCGTCACGCTTATATTGGCCAGTCTCGTGGCAGGCGCACTCGGTCTCACCATTGGTGCAAATGTGAAGCCCCAGCAGATTGGACTCGTCTTTTCTATTGTTGTCGTGCCCATCACGTTTTTGGGATGTGTCTATTATCCCTGGGCAGTTCTCAGCCAAATCCGCTGGCTACAAATCGTCGTCCTGCTTAACCCCATCGTCTACATGAGCGAAGGACTTCGCGCGGCGCTCACGCCTGGAGTTCCGCACATGCCCGCGTTGATGATCGTAGCGGCGCTTCTTATTTCACTTGCTCTCCTGGGTCGCTTCGGGATCAAAGGCTTCGTGCGCCGGGTGATTTCGTGAGACTGAGTTGTGACAATCCGTTAACTCGGACGACTCTGATGAGGTCTAAGATGGTGGCTGAGCTTTTTCCGGGCCGTCACCGACACTCTATGCCGAAACGATTCAGCCCGCGCATCGCGCTGGCGCTCACATCCCTGCTGTTGCTCGCCGCCGGATGCGGCACCGGTCAGCTCGCGGAGATGAGTGCAAACGGTGGCGCGTTTTCGATCACACCGTCGTCCGCGATGATCAACTCGAATGGCCAGGTGAAACTCTCCGCGCTGCTGCCATCGGGCGAGCCTGCTGCCGTGAATTGGTCCATCGCAGAAGGAGAAAACGCCTCTTCGCTGGGCGAGGGCCACATCGATGCCGCCGGCACCTACACACCGCCCAATGCTCTTTCGCGCAATAGAGTTCAGATCCACATTCTGGCGCGACTGGTAAGCGATCCTACCGCGACCGCTGCCGCGGTCATCAGCGTCACTCCGGGTTTTGTGCAATCGCTCTTGCCGGAAAATGCGGCTCTCACCGCTGGGGGGACGTTGGAAGTGACAGCGGAGATCGCTGAGGTCAATGCGGGCTCGGTCAAGTGGTCCCTGAGCGAATCGCCTGCCGGAGCATCTCCTACAGGCAATGACGGCACAAAGAATCTTGGCACCCTCGATCACATCAGTTGCCAGCACAGTCTGGATCAATTCACGACCTGCAAGGTGAGCTACACCGCGCCATCTTCTCTTTCCGCGGGCAGTACCATCTACCTGGCAGGGGCAGTGAATGGGACAACGGCCACTTCCCCACTCAAGATTCTGCTCAATACGAACGGATTGAACAGCAATCCCTCAACGAATCAGGCTGCGCAGACCGGTATGATCGCCCTCGGCACGTCCGGTGGGAATGACAACGATTACGACACCTATCAGGACCACGAAGGAACTTCCTATATCGCCGACTGCTGTGGCGGAACGCTGGGCGCACTGGTCGAAGACACGGCCCGTAATCAATACATCCTCAGCAACAATCACGTGCTGGCTGAGTCGGATCAGGCGAAAATCGGTGACACGATCGACGAGCCGGGCCTGATCGATAACGGCTGCGTGCCGCTGAGCCGTGCGGGTTCGACTCTGCGGCCGGTTGGTTCTCTTAGGTATTATGTGCCGCTGGCGACCACTCAAAGCAACGTCGATGCCGCGCTTGCGGCGGTTGTTTCGGGCGCGGTCGATCCCACAGGCAGCATCCTGCAGCTGGATGCGCCAAAACCAAACACCGCCCGCACCAGCAGTTCGCTCGAAGCAGCTCCCCCCATGGCGGGAACCGGAGAGACCCTGAACTCGAGCAATTTAGGCAGCATCGAGTTAGCAAAGAGCAGCCGAACCACCGGACTCACATGTTCTACGGTCGAGACTGTAGACTTGAGCGTCAGGATTGACTACTTCAAGGACTGTGCAGAGACCCAGCCGTATTACAGCAAAACCTTCACCGGCCAGATCGGCATCACAGGAGATAATTTCTCCGACAGCGGCGACTCCGGCGCTCTTGTCGTGGATTCCAGTAACGCGCAGCCTGTCGGCTTGTTCTTTGCCGGCGGAACGAATGGCGATGGCATCGGTCTGAGCGTGGCCAACCCTATCGGCGATGTTCTTCGTGAGTTGGGCGCGCAGGCGGGTAGTCGCCTTAGCATCGTGGGGACGCCAACCCCACACAAGGTAGCCTGCATTCGATACGACGCTCCGGCAACCGCAGCCCCCGTCATGGCGGTTCCATCCGAAGCCATGGCCCGAGCGCAATTGGTTGCGGAGACGACCGGAGCATCGCTTGTGAATCCCGAGACGGGCATCCTGGCAACTTCCGCAGGCAAGAGCCTCGACAGTCCCGGAGACGCCGCACTCATCGTGTACGCGGACAAGTCCAGGCCGCGCGTCAGCGTGCCGCAGACTTTTGATGGCCTGCGCACGCAGTTGATCTCGACCGACGCAGGGACGCTCGCGCGCGGCCTTGCTCCCGCCGCTCCACTTACGGCAAGCGGCATTCATCTTTCCGAGAGTCTGTTGGCGGGCGCTGCCGCGGTTGTGCGTGAGTTCGCTCCGCATCTCATGGCCGACTTGGCGATCTTCGGTGTCGGCGTGGCTCAAAGCCAGGACAATCCGGCTGAACCGTCTTTGCTGGTGCTGATCGATCTAGACCGCGTCCCCAAGTCCATGCCTTCCACCCTTGGTGGATTGCGCGTGCGTTACATGAGACTGCATCGCTTCCATGTAACGCAATCGAAATACTCCGGGGCACATCATGCTTCGAGCTGCGCGCTCAAGGGCCTGACTCCGGTCGAAGGAGCTAGATCGGCGTGGAACACACCCGCAGTTGAAGACAAGCCAAACTTTCCCGTGAACTGAGTTCTGACGAACTAGCCTGTCATCTCGACGCCGTCCAGAGCCCGCTTCTCAGGTACGACCGCATCTTCAAATCCCGATGGGAAGAAGACTGTGAAGACCGTGCCGCTTCTCTTGTTTTCCCCGGAAGCACGGCTGCGCACCTGGATTGTTCCATGATGCTTTTCGACGATCTCCGCGCTAACCCAGAGCCCCAACCCTGTTCCGGTCGCCTCTTTTGTCGTGAAGAATGGCTCGAAGATGTGACGCCGAACCTCCGTCGGCATGCCCGATCCGGTGTCCGCCACGGTAACGCGCACCCCGGCCGTCCGCTGTTGCCCGGGCGAATGCGCACAGCGCACGCGCAATAGCAACCGCCCTCCTCCCGACATCATCGCGTCCAGCGCATTTCCGATTAGGTTGGCGAAGAGCTGCCTCACTTCGCCTGCAAAGCAAAACAGTTTTACATCCTGAGCGTAGCGACGGATCACTTCAATATGTAACGAAACCACGCGCCCCTGGTAGAGCATGAGAACCGAGTCCAGGAGCTCGCCCACATTGGTTATCGTTGGCAGGGTCGGTTGCCGGTAGAAGCGCAGCATCTGCTGTGTAATCTCGGAAACCCGGGCCAGCTCATGCTGCGCCAGCTCGGCATAACGCGCTGAATTCGTGTCGAGCGTTCCCATGCCGATGAGGAACAACAAATTCGTAACAGCTTCGAGTGGATTGTTGATTTCATGGGCGATCGAAGCTGCCAGCCTGCCCGCCGCTGCCAGCTTCTCCGACTTGCGTAAGGCGTCTTCCGCCTGCCGGCGCTCGGTCGTTTCCACCAGGATTACGCCTGTCCATCGCACCGTCTGAGCATCCGTGCGAACGGGATAGACATTTGCCAGCCAGCTGCGTGTGGGGGAAAGCCCGTCCGACGGATCGCCGCCCAATTCCAGGTCTTGTATTGCTTGTCCTCGCTCGAAGACCTCGCGAACGCCTTCCTCCAGCTTAATTCCAACCGGCGCCGCAAAAATCTCGCGCACCTCGCGCCCCAGGTGACGGCTTACGGGCAGGCCGTTCATCCTGGCCAGAAACTGGTTCACTCGAACAAAGCGGAGACGGCGATCGAAAAACGCGAAGCCAATTGGCGCGTTGGCCAGCATGGAATCCAACAAGGCCAACGTGTCGTTCAAGCCCGCTCGCTGCTCCTGGATCGAGGCGACCATCAGATTAAAAGCCATGGTCAGGTCAGCGGCTTCATTCGTCGATGTAACGGTCAGGGGAAACGAGGCTGTGTCTTCAGGATTCTGTATGAGCTGGCGCGTAGCCCTCATAAGCGCGGCCAGCGGCCGGGCGATAGACTTCGCCATCAGGCTCGCAAAAACAGTGCAGGCTAGTATGCCAAAGACGGCCGCGAGTAACGTATATCCGAGAAGACCGCGTAACTGCGCACGGTCGTTCGAGTCGTCCGGATAGATCCAGACATATCCGCGCGTCACGCCATCAATGCGCACTGGCGCTACGGCCTCGGTTGTCTTCTTGTCAATCGAGAATATCTGCGGCTTACTCAGCTCGCGCAGATAGCTCCGTTCCTTTGGGGATAGCGTGATCTTTCCAGTCATGCCAGGATCGCTGCTCAACAGCGTGCGGCCTGCTGTATCCGTAATCAGGACGGCGCGAATGCTTGGCGCATGGCGCATGGCATCGATCACACGTTGCAGGGTGCTGAGTTGATCTGCGCTCATCGCCGCACCGGTTTGTGCTGCAAGCACTCCTGCCTGATATTCCAGGCGCCGCTCCGTGCGCGAGCGCAACTCATTGCCCTGTTCGCGGACGAGCACCACCGAGAGAACGGCTAGCACGATCACTTCGAACAGAATCAGGCCGCTCATCAATTGGCCACGAATGGTGCGTGGCCTCAATATCGACATGGCGAACCGTTTTGGTTACTTGGCACTATGAAGCCTGGTAGCAGGCCCCCCAACTCCGTTTCAGCGCGCGACAGCGCCGAGCGGATTCCGCACTGGAAGTTTGCGCTCCAGTTTCCGCTCCAGGTCTGCCGCAATCTGCCGCCCATGGAAGCGGCCATTTTCAATAAAAATCTCATTCGTGCGCGAGCCCGCCACGATCACTCCGGCAAGATACACTCCGGGCACGTTGCTTTCCAGACTCTCAGGATCGCACAGCGGAAGCAGGTCCTTGCCCTCCAGTTGAACACCGAGCGCGATCAGGAAGTCGAAGTCCGGGTGATACCCGGTCATCGCAAATACGCAGTCGTTCGGAATCTCCTTCACACCGTGCGGAGTTTCAATCCGGACTGTGTCTCTGCCAATCTGCGTCACGCTGCTTCCGAAATACGCGGCTATCTCGCCATTCTTGATGCGGTTCTCGATGTCCGGCAGAATCCAATACTTCACGTGCTTATGAATCGCGGGCCCACGATGCACCAGGGTCACGCGAGCGCCATGCCGCCAAAGATCGAGCGCCGCGATAGCCGCGGAATTCTTGCCTCCAATTACCACCACATCCTGATCGTAGTAAGGATGCGGGTCGTCATAGTAGTGATGTACCTTCGGCAACTCTTCGCCTTGAATATTCAGATAGTTTGGCAAGTCGTAGTATCCCGTCGCCACAATCAATTTGCTGCTTCGGTAAACCTCGCCGCGTCCAAACTTGTCTTTCGTAAGCACGATGAACTCGCCGTCGCGTCCGGTTATTGACTCAACCAGCCGGTATTGCCGTACGTCGAGTTCGTAATGTTCTGCAACCTTGCGGTAGTACTCCAGCGCCTCGTTGCGGTTTGGCTTTTGATTTGGGCTTGGAAACGGAATATCGCCGATCTCCAACAGCTCCGGCGTCGTGAAAAACGTCATGTGCGAGGGATAGTGGAAGATCGAGTTGCACAGGCAGCCCTTATCCACCAGGACGCTGCGAAATCCGGCGCGCTGTGCCTCGATCGCACAAGCCATGCCTGTTGGACCGGCGCCAATCACCAGAACATCGAAACTGGTCTCTTCCCCTGCATAGCTCGCGTTGGCAGTCACATCTTTAGCTTAGACGATCACGTCAAGCCGTGGAACGGTCCCGTGGTCACAGTCGCCGACGGGTGTGGTTCGAAAGCGTTTCCCGAACGCGATCTTCCAAATCGCCATTCCGCTTTTTTTACGCATCGGTGCTGGTCGATAGCCACCAGCCTGGGCCGGAACACCAGCAATCTTTGTGCGGCACATCGCTGCGACGCAGTTCCTTCACCTCACTCCAGCCTCCCCTGCGAAAGGCCGCAGTAAGCTTTGCCTCAGTTGCCTCATCGCGAGCACCCACGCAGGGAACGAATTGAACCTGGCATAGGAATCGAGCCACAAGGCTTCCCATCTCGCTCTTCGTGACCAGGAGCATGGCGCCTGCTCCCTCCGAGGCCGTAAGTGGAAATAGAAGACGTCCGTTGGGGCGCAGGGCGTCCAGCCATACGGCAAGTGGCGACGTCGCTCCGGCATTGACGTAGAGCACATCGCACTCTGGAATTGGCGCCTCGGCGCCGGATCGATGGTTCACTGTAACGTTCGGAAACTCGGAGAGATTGCCGGTAGCGCGTTGTGCCAGCTCCGGATCGATTTCATAAGCAATCACCTTGCCGCCTTCGCCTACCAGCTTGGCAAGCAGCGTGGTGTAGTAGCCGGTTCCTGCGCCAACGTGGACCACCGTATCCCCCTTTTTCGGAGCTAGCGCGGCGATGCACAACGCATGCAAAGACGGTTGCCCATTATTCAGCGATTCCCTGCCCCCGAGAGAGACGACAACATCCTGATACAGAAATGCCGGATCATCCGAGGGGGTTTTGAGGTAACCGGTGGAGGTGAAGACCCTCCAGGGGGGCTTACCCACAAATTGCTCCCTCGGCGTGGATGCAAATGCAGCCGCGAGTTCGCTGTTGGCGGGAACACCAGCGGCGGCGGTTACCAGATTTGCGAAGAATTTTCGATAGGCATCCATCCGGTCCATGTCTCAACCCCAATGAATGGCTCGCTTCAGGGTAGCAGGAGTCGCCAGAACGAATGAATCGACTCTCTCGGCCTTGTCATATAGCCCAGCCATGGAATCACAACCCGCGCAGACTCGCTATACTCAAAAGTTGCTCTTCGCGGGCTATCTCGCGGGGCCGCCATCAGCACGGGAGCCACATGCGCATGTCTGAAGTTCGCAAGGAAAAAGACTCATTGGGATTTGTTGAAGTCCCCGCGCGCGCCTACTATGGAGCGCAAACCGCCCGCGCCGTTGAAAACTATCCCATCTCTGGTCTGGGTGCCCATACTCAGCTCATTCGCGCCCTGGGGATGGTGAAACGCGCCGCCGCCGAGGCGAACCGGGAGCTCAGCCTGATCGACGATCGGCGTGCCAACGCCATTATTCAAGCAGCACAGGAGGTCATCGACGGCAAGTGGGGCTCTGAGTTCGTTGTCGATGTCTTCCAGGCAGGCGCTGGCGTCAGCTTCCACATGAACACCAACGAGGTGATCGCCAATCGCGCGAACGAAATCCTGGGAGCAGATCTTGGCGATTACACCCACGTTCATCCGAACGACCACGTCAACTATGGCCAGTCGACCAATGACGTCTTTCCAACCGGCATGCGCCTCGCCACGCTGCTGAATCTCGAAACCCTCTATCCCGTCCTCGACACACTTGCGAATACCTTCGCCGCTAAAGCCAAGGATTTCGATGGCATCATGAAGTCGGGCCGCACTCACATGCAGGATGCCGTCCCGATCCGCCTCGGTCAGGAGTTCGCTGCCTACGGTCTGGCCATCGAGAAGGGCAAAAAGTTTCTTCGGCTAGCCAGCGATTCTCTCCGCGAACTCGGCCTCGGAGGCAGTGCAGTCGGCACCGGGATCAACACCCACCCCGACTACCGTGTCAAAGCAATTGCGAATCTCGCCCGCATCTCCGGCCAGCAGCTCGTTCCCGCCGCAGATTTGCGCTGGGCCATGCAGTCGAATGCCTGCATGGCCGAGGTGAGCGCCGCTCTCCGCGGCATTGCACTGGAGGTAATCCGCATCTCGAACGACATCCGTTTGCTGTCGTCCGGACCCAACACCGGCTTCGCGGAAATTTATCTGCCCAGCCTGCAACCAGGCTCATCCATCATGCCCGGCAAGATCAACCCCGTCATGCCGGAGCTGGCCGCCATGGTCAGCTTTCAGATCATCGGCAATGACACCGCTGTGGCCTGCGCTGTCCAGGCCGGCCAGCTCGAGCTCAACGTCATGATGCCCACCATGGCCCACAGCGTGCTCCAGAGCATCACCATCCTTGCCAACATGCTGCGCCAGTTCAACGACCGCTGCATCGCCGGCATCACCGCAAATGCAGAGCGTTGCAACTTCTACGCACAAAGCACCGTTTCACTGGCCACCGCCCTCAATCCCTATATCGGATACGCGAAAGCCGCCGAGATCGTCAAGGAGTCCATAGCGACAGGCGAATCCATCATCTCTATTGCACGCAAGAAAAGGCTCCTCAGCGACGAGCAGATTGCCGAAATCCTCGACCCCGTTCGCATGACCGAGCCGCAATACCCGCTGGAGGCTGCCAAGGAACGGGATGTAAAGGCTAAGGTGTAACAACACCTCACAATTGAGAGGGACTCGCGTAAGCGCGGAGGCCCGCTCAATAGGATCTTGAGCTGGCAATCTGACGTAGGCCACAATCTTGGATATGGACAAGGGTCACGTCATTCAGACTTTGCGTGCTCATGAACCGGAGCTTTGCGCAGCCGGCGTCATGCATCTGTCCATCGTCGGCTCTGTCGCGCGGGACGAAGCCTCGGCAAGTTCAGACGTCGATCTGACGGCGGAGTTCGACAGCAAGCGGAAGATGACCCTTCTCGACATGGTTGAACTGGAAAGCAGGCTGTCCGATATTCTCAAGGTCAAGGTCGATCTCACGCCTGCAAAAACCATGAAAGCGCGGGGCCGCGTTAGAGGCCGTTCTTGCCTTTTAGGGATCATGCTTCTAGCCTGCGCGATATGCAGACACGCATCGATCTGACTGAGAGCTTCGTCAAAGGGATGGACTTCGATGCGTTTCGCGAAGATATCAAGACGGTTGCCGCCGTCGAGCGGATGAAGCAAATCATCCAGCGAAGCCGCCGTCCGGTAGGGCGAAGATGCGGAAAGACTGTATCCCAGACCAGCCATGGCGCTATATACGCGGCCTAGGAAACTGACCGCGACATCAGTATGACGGTATGACCGAGAGATTATCTGGAATACCATCCACGAAGACTTGCCGAAGCTCAAGAATGCAGTCTTTCAATCGATCGATAATCGCCGACCGAAAATGCACCCTGAAGCCGCAGGCACCAGAATAGCCGAAGAACCCATCCTTTTCGTTTCCGCTGGGGAACGAAAGGATGGGTTTCTACCGCGACTGCCGTCCAAAGCGATACACGACCCCCGCGTTGAACCCCAGATTATTCTGGATTTGGCTGCCGTAGTCGGTCAGCAGATAGTTTGGTGTTATCCGGATTGCAAACCCCGGTCCCAGGTTGTAATCAATCGGCGCGCCGATGCTCAGACCGAATACCGTCCCGTCAGGATAGAGCCCGATCAGCGTCGGAGGCAACCCGCCCGTACCGGTGCCAAAATTGCCGTGGGCCGCACCAACGAGCGCATTTCCGCTCACGGCCCAATGCTGCTTCGTAACAAGCCGCAACTGTGGGCCGAACAGGAACGTGTACTGGCTGATGCTCGGATTAAATACCTGAAACTGGTTGATGTAGGTGAATGCTGTTCCATAGTAACCGCGAAAATCCGCCGTCACGCCCAGCTTACCTCTCAGGTAATCGGTAATCCCCACATTCCAGGCAGCCTGGTTAAGGTGCTGCAGATTTTCGCCCGGACTGAAGCGCAAATATCCGCCGCCAAAATACAGTTCGTATTTGTGCGAATAGGTATCCTGAATAATTTGTTCCACTCTCAACTTGCGCCGCGCCTTCACACGCTCCTGTGCTTGACGCAACACCTCTGTCCGCTGTGCGGGCGCCTGCGGCAGAGTCTGCGGTGTCTGCTGATCTGGTGTACTTTGCGCCCATACCGCCGCTGGCGCTAAAAGAAGGGCCAAGGCCAAAATTGGATACACGCGGTATCCCCTACGATTTCCAAAATGCATGAATCCTGAAGCCTCCACTACCTGCTGCTTGCGGGGATGAAAAAGACAAAGAATTTCTCCCGCAATATGTATTAAAGCATCTGCCAGCCTTCTCGCGCCTTGCTTTCCTCTGATTGGGCTGTCAAAGTTCACTAAGCGCAGCTTATTTTTCTATGGAATCGAGGCGCAAACAACGCATGAAGTTATTTCTGTTGGGTTTGATCTTGGGGCTGTTGACCATTCCGCTTGTCGTCTTCATCCATTTTCGCTTCGGCCGTCCACCGGTTGCCGTCGCCGACCAACCCTATCCGCTGGAGGAGGATTTGGTCCATGTGCCGCTCCACGCGCGCATTGACGGGGAAATGCCCAAAAGCTCACCCATCGAACCAAGCGCAACAAATCTCGAGTCGGGAGCGCACATCTACCGCCAGCAATGCGCCGCTTGCCACGGCCTTTACGGCCGCCCTTCCGCATTCGCCGTGCATATGTACCCCTCCGCGCCCCAACTCTGGGCACCGCATGAGAATGGAATAGTGGGCGTGAGCGACGATCCCCCGGGTGAGACCTATTGGAAAGTGGCCAACGGCATCCGGTTAAGTGGCATGCCGGCCTTTGACAAGATCCTCAACCAGACTCAGATATGGCAGGTGACGCTGTTGCTGGCTAACGCCGGCAAGCCCTTGCCCCCGGGCACCCTTGAGCTGCTCAAGCAGCCCCTCGACCTGGACCCCGCTGCTCTCGCGGCCCCTCAGCCGTCGACTGCTCCCGCGCAGAAGATCACCGATCAGGAAATGAAATCGATGCCGTCGGCCATTCCGCCAGACTCGAAATGACCGTCTGGCGGAGGGCCGGCTCGTAGCTTTCAATACTTCGACTTGATCGCATACGTCGCGCCAACTATAAACTGGAACGAATTACGTTTGGTTGGCGGCAGCGACGGCGGTGGGTTGTTCAGGTAGCTGTTCAGTGTTCCAACGGAGAAGCCCAGGTTCTTGTAGGCGGGAAGCACCAACGAGTTGGACTCAGTTATCGAGTACGCGCGAGGGACGTTCCACGACGGAAGGTAGGCAGCCTGCTGATTGAAGACGATGCCGCGCGGCAGCTTGAGCAAATACGTGAGTCCGAAGGTCGAGCCGATCAGGTCCTCGTTCGTTCCAGACGCCGCGTTGAGGAAGTTTTGCCTTACATACTGCAGAGTGGCTATCAAATCCAATTGTTGTTTGGGCTTCTTAATGGCCGTCCAACCAATTCCCCCGCCGTAGAGTTGCTGCAAGTCCAACCCCTGGCTGAAGTTGTGGTCGAAGCCTGCCTGCGCCAGCGCGTACCACCGCGGCGAGAAGAACCAATCGCGTTCGGCGCCTGCGTGGTAGAGCGCGGTCTTGATATTGGTAGGTGGGAAAAACATCCCGTCAGAGACGTATGCCTTCTCCGTGATCTTGCCATATGATCCCGTGAAATCAATGCTCGTCCGGTTCCGCGGGTCCAGCCACGACGCGGTTGGCACCACCCGCACCAGGGCAACGGTTCCATTGAAGGTCTCCTGGTTCTGTGTGGCCTTGACAATCGTGGCGCCTCCCGTCGCCGCGCCATTCCAGCCGCCAAAGAAGCCGGGCTCTCCAATCAGCTGTTTCTGCATCGTCGTCTCGTCAATGATGAACTCCGCGTCCTTCACCGGAATCGGCTGAATCGTCGCGTTGTTGTCCGGGTGCACAGTAATCATGTCACCCGTCTCAGTGATGGTGCCCTCAGGCACATTTGGGGGAATGTGTTTCTTACTCGAAATAATGCTCTTGTTGAGCACGGCGAGCTTTGTCTGCGTGCGCAGCTCCTTGATCTTATCCCAGTCAATATTGACGTCTCCTACAATGTCGCTGTGGAAGGTGACTGTCCCCCCAATTTCGCGCACAAACGTGCCCGAAAGCTGATCGCCATTCGTGAAGACGATGACATCAGGAGGGGCCTTGGCAGGATCTGCCGCCGCAGACGGCTCCGCGGCATGGCAGACGTCTCCCGCCGCAAACGCAAATAGCCCGAACAGAAAAAGAGTGAAGACGATAGAGCAGCGGGGGGTCGCATTTCTGTGCAATGACATAAAAATCGCTCCCTGGAATTGGGTTCGTTGAACAGGATTGCCCTACTTGTAGAAGCTCAGACCGACTGCTCGGCCCGCCTTTCAGAGCCACGCCTAATGTTACAGCTATCCGTCTTCCGAAGATCCGCATCTCGGAAGCGATCAGCCTCGTTACTACGTTTTGAACGACAGGGTTCGGAGAAATCTCAATGACGTATTGCCTGCACGATAAAAGCAGCTTCATTGAAACCTGGATGGAATTTCTTTTAAGATTGATTAACGATGTCAATCACGCGTCAGCAGGCTTTGGACCACTTCCACTCCGACGACCTCATCGGACTCGGCATGGAAGCCGACGCCGTCCGCCGGAAGCTGCATCCCGAAGGTGTAGTGACCTACATCATCGACCGCAACATCAACTACACCAACTTCTGCACCGAGTACTGCACCTTCTGCGCCTTTTACCGCCCGCTCAAGGGCAAGCTTGCCAGCGAAGGGTACATCCTCGACTTCGAGACCATCTACGCAAAAATCACCGAAACCGTCGAGATGGGCGGCACCGGCGTGCTCATGCAGGGCGGCCTGCACCCCGATCTCAAAATCGAATGGTTTGAGCGACTGCTCAAGGGCATCAAGCAGCGCTTCCCGCAAATCTGGCTGCACTGCTTCTCTGCCTCAGAAATTCTGGCCATCGCCGAGTACAGCAACCTCTCCGTGCGCGACACGATCGCCCGCCTGCGCGACGCCGGTCTCGACTCCATCCCGGGTGGCGGGGCAGAAATCCTCGACGACGAAGTCCGCCATCGCATCGCCCGCCTCAAATGCGGAACCGAAAACTGGCTTCTCGTACACCGCACTGCCCACCAGCTCGGCATGCGCACCACCGCCACAATGATGTTCGGCGTTGGCGAAACCTACGAGCACCGTGTCAACCACTTCGAGCAGGTGCGCCGCCTCCAGGAAGAGACCGGCGGATTCACCGCCTTCATCCCATGGAGCTTCCAGCCTCACAACACCGCTCTAGGGGGACGCGGCTGGGACGAGGCCACCTCGGTCGAATACCTCAAGGTCCTCGCCATCTCCCGCCTCTATCTCGACAACATTCAAAATGTGCAGTCGAGCTGGGTAACCCAAGGGCTCAAAGTCCTGCAACTTGGCCTGCGCTTCGGCGGAAACGACGTTGGCTCTGTGATGCTCGAAGAAAACGTCGTCAAGGCCGCCGGCACCTCCAACCACACTACCGAGGAAGAACTCCGCCGCATCATCCGCGATGCCGGCTTCAGGCCCGTCCAGCGCGATACGCTTTATCGGACGATGTTTTTGAACTAGATGATCTTACGAAACGCCTCGACACAGATTTCCGCGCGCTCAGTCTGATTAGCGGCCTCTCCCGTACAATATTCTTTGACCCTACCGGGAGGCTCGTCCCTGTTCGAACACCTCGCATCTTCTCTCGCGACTCGCTGCATAACCGCCGCGCAGGCCCTGGTTTTCTTTCAGCCCAAGAACGATCTCCGCCACTACCTCCGCTACCATTACGGCGACCATACTTTCGAACACCTCTACCGTTGGAACTGGTTCGACACCTCGTTGCTCATCCCGTACTTCATCGTGATGATCATCCTGGCCTTCTACGGCATACACCGCTATCAGCTCGTCTACCTCTATTACAAATACCATAGGAACGCCGCTAACAACCCGCCCTCCTCCTTCGAACAGCTTCCACGTGTCACCATCCAACTGCCGATTTTTAACGAGCAGTTCGTCATCGACCGACTTATCGATGCCTGCACCAACCTCGATTACCCGCGTGAGCTACTCGACATTCAGGTTCTCGACGACTCAACCGACGAAACTAGAGATGTCGCCGCTGCTATCTGTGAGCGTTACCGCGCCATCGGTCACCCAATCGTCCATCTGCACCGGACCAATCGCTATGGCTTCAAGGCGGGCGCCCTCGATGAAGGCCTCAAAACCGCCCAGGGCGAATTCGTAGCCATCTTCGACGCCGACTTCGTGCCCCCCCGAGACTGGCTGATGAAGGTCATCCACCACTTTGCCCAGCCAGAAATCGGCATGGTGCAGACGCGATGGACTCACCTCAACCGCGACTACAGCTTTCTCACCCAGGTGGAGGCGATCCTCCTCGACGGCCACTTTGTGCTCGAGCACGGTGGACGCTCGCGGGCTGGGGTCTTCTTCAACTTCAACGGAACCGCCGGTATGTGGCGTCGCAAGGTCATCGGCGATGCCGGCGGATGGCAGCACGACACACTCACGGAAGACACCGACCTCAGCTACCGCGCGCAACTCAAGGGTTGGAAGTTCAAGTACCTGCAGAATGTCGAATGCCCCGCCGAGTTGCCTATCGAGATGACGGCGTTCAAAACTCAACAGGCGCGCTGGGCCAAGGGCCTTATCCAGACATCGAAGAAGATTCTGCCGCGCGTCTTCCAGAGCAATCAGCCTTGGCACACGAAGCTCGAGGCCTGGTACCACCTCACGGCCAACATCAGCTATCCGCTGATGATCGTGCTTTCCGTGTTGCTCATGCCGGCCATGGTCATCCGTTTCTACCAAGGCTGGTTTCAGATGCTGCTCATCGATCTGCCTCTCTTCATGGCGTCGACATTTTCCATCTCCTCGTTCTATCTCGTCTCGCAAAAGGAGCTCTACCCGCGCCGCTGGTACCGGACCTTCCTCTACCTTCCCTTCCTCATGTCGCTCGGCATCGGGCTCACGATCACCAATACGCGCGCTGTCATCGAAGCTCTCTTCGGCGTGCAGAGCTCATTCAAGCGGACACCGAAGTATCGCGTACAGAAGCGCGGCGAGAAAGCGCATGCCGCGAAGTACCGTAAGCGCCTGGGCTTCGTCCCGTGGCTAGAGCTCGCCCTGGGTTCCTATTTCGCGCTGACCATCTGGTACGCCTGGGCAAACGAGAACTACTTCACCATCCCGTTTCTGCTTCTCTTCGTCATCGGCTATTGGTATACGGGACTGCTCTCGCTCCTCCAGGGCCGCTTCGAGCACTGGCGCTCTGGCGCGAATCTTGACGAGTCCTCGCCCAAACCGTACCCCGTGGGTGTGTAACGGCCCCGATGACATACTTGCAAGTCTTGACGCTCGTGATCGTTTGTATCGTGGGTTTGCGCTTCTTTGGGTTTCAATCAGCAAGATCGTGGCCTATCTTAGTGGCTGGCATGCTACTCGCTAAACAATTCCAGGCTACCGATCCCTTCAGCGGCCGACAGATTCGACGCTCGCACGCCAGCATGAATCCCATGGACTCCATTTGCGCATAAACCTCCTCTTCCGCACCGGCCATCCACCGCTCTTAGCCCTATGGAGCGAGATCGACATTGGTGAGGAATCGCGCTTTCTCTCCTTTATTCCCGTAATCCGAATCAAGCTCAGCCGCAACGCAAGGATTCTCCTTTCGCAGCTATGGCCGCGACGCTTTAGTTTTCTTGTTAGCTGGAGGACAGGCGCGTCCTACCGAGCGGCTGGGTAAAAGCCGCCAGGTTCAGGGCGAGGCCAACGGCAAGTAGGGGGAGGGTAAACTTGCGAATCGTGGGCTACTCCTTCGTACTGTGGTGATGTACTGCGGACTGCCCAGCACACGCCCTGAACCTGGGGGCTTGCTACAGACCAAGGATTGTAGGTCAAAGCTTTCCGACAGTCGAGGAACGAAGGTACCTTGTACTTAGGTCACAGGCGGTACCCACAGCGCCGATCTCATCCGCCTCGCAACCCAAAGAGTAAACTGCCTTTATGAAATCCAGGTTCCGCGCATTCGCGCTTTTCTGCGTCGTCATTCCCTCGCTCCATATCTTTGCTCTCGAGCGTCAATCCAGCGCCGAGTATCACGCTCGCCGCGTCCATCTGGCTGAAAAGCTTAATGGTGGTGTCGCCGTCCTCTTTGCCGCCGAGCAACCACAGCTCGACTTCATGCCCTACCGACAGGACTCCGATTTCTTCTACCTCACCGGCTGGAACGAGCCTGGAGCAGCGCTGCTCGTTCAGGCCGCGACGCCGGCAGACAGTTCTCAGCCCGCCCGCCCCTATCGCGAAGTCCTTTTCCTGCCCACGCGTAATTTACGTATAGAGCGATACACAGGCGTAAAGCTCGACGCCAATACTCCCGGCGCGCCCCAATTAGCCGGTGTCGACGAAGTAAAGCAGTTGACCGAGCTGCCCTCCATCTTGAACGATCTCGCCACGCAAGATCGCCATGTCATGCAGTCTTTATGGAGCGAGCCCGATACCGCCCAGGCGAAATCTCTCGTCACGTGGACCGCTGCCACCCTCGGTCTCGACCAGCCACCGGCATTCACTAATGTCCGTGATCTCACTGGCCAGCTCCGCGCCATCAAGGACCAAGGCGAACTGGTTCTTCTCCACAAAGCCAGCGACGCTTCTATCCAAGCACAACGGGCCATGATGCGCGCCGTGCGGCCCGGCGTAACCGAGCGTGCCGTCGCCGGAACCATCATGCAGGTATTGATGGCGAACGGGTGCGAGCGACCCTCCTACGCCCCCATTGTGGGGTCCGGAAAGAACTCCACCGTCCTCCATTACTCGAACAACAGCGAAACCATGCAAGACGGCGATGTCGTCGTTGTCGATGCCGCCGGGGAGTTTTCCATGTACGCCTCTGACATCACGCGCACTACGCCCGTGAATGGCCATTTCACCCCCCGCCAGCGTGAGATCTATGACATTGTGAAGGGCGCGCAGAAAGCTGCGATGGACGCATTTGTCCCCGGCACTTCATTCATCAACGACCCGGCACATCGGCATACGGATTCGCTCGACACGATCGCCTGGACCTACATGAACGCCCACGGCAAGGATCTGCATGGCCAGCCGCTCGGAAAATACTTCATCCACGGCATTGGCCACTCCGTAGGCATCGACGTGCACGATCCCTGGGACTATTCGAAGCCCATCCAGCCCGGCATGGTCTTCACCATCGAGCCAGGAATCTACATTCCCGAAGAAAAGATCGGCGTGCGGATCGAAGACGTCTTCTACGCGAGTCCCAACGGCAAGCTGGAGTGTCTGACCTGCGCGCTGCCCAAGGATGCCGATGAAGTCGAGAAGATCATGAAGGAAGCGAAATAGTCCGCTGACGAGGCCACGCTTTCAGAGCAATCGGAGCAAGGCTAATTTTGTGTCGTATTGCTATTCAATGTCTCCCGCATTATCTCTGCATACTGACGATCCAGAAAGGTCACACGAAAACGGTAACGTCCGAAGGCCCGAGATAGCCGGGAAGCTCGCGGTCCTTGAGCTTGAATGAATACGTCCAGACGATGCGCGTGCGCCCATCGCCCAGATCGCTGTAGACGAAATTGCCCACGCCGTATTCAATTGGCCGTGCCTGCTTGCTTGTATAGGACCAGACGACGTAGCGCTCGCGCACGCCGGCCAGGCGACCGGCGCGCACTGTATATCGAGCCCACTGCAACAGGCCGCAGGCTCATAGCCAAGCTGCTCGCGGATCAGATGGAGGCTTGCCGTGAAATGCTGTCGCCGCTCAACCCCGCTGAACGGGAGGAGCTGATTCGCCTTACTGCGCTAATGGCGCAAGCGTAGTTGTCGCTAATGAAAGGGCGGCAACACAGCTCGTTTCCGTGCTGCCGCCCGACGGAGCGCAATGGCGTCCGAAACTAGAAACGAATTCCGAAGGTCACCGGAATCAGGCTTGAGGTACCCGAGCCGTACGGATTCTGGATACTTGCGACGGGTGAATCCACCCAGAGATACCGGGCTTCGGCAAACAGCTTTGCGTTGCTGTCTTCGCCAAGGGCCTTCCAGTAAAAGCCAGCGCCGATATTAAGTCCGCCCTGGTTACTCGAAGAGTGAGCGATAGTCGTTGGGACATACCCCACATAGCAGTAGAAGTAACAACTGATCGACAACACCGGCGCCGTGAAGTTCGTCACCTTACGATAGAAGCCACCACCGCCGGTCACATAGGCTCCGGTCTTCTTGGTAACAGGAAGATAGAAGATGGGGTTGATGGTGAAGGACCACGTATTTACATTGCCGCCAAGCGGCACCGACGAACCGCTGTCGATGGCCAACTGTGTGAGCGTAGACCCCGGGATTTTGTTGCGGTTGAACTGGTACTCGACCAGTGCACCAAAATGCTTGGTGAAGTTCCATCCAGCACCGGCCTTCAAGTTGTATCCCCAGGTCTCCCAGCCGTGCGCGGTATTGCCCACGGGAGCTGTGAATCCGGCTCCTGCTATGAGCGCCAGATGACTCCAGCGGCCCGTAGGCTCCGGATATCGATTGTTATTGCTTGACCGGCCATACTGTGGCGATGGGCCCGGCGATTCAGCAAGGTCATTTCCGCTAATGTCATCTGTGCTTAGATACGACTTCCAATCCAGAGAGCTTGAATAATTTGCAGAGCTTGAATATTGATGACCGCTGTCTTCGGATGGGTTGTCACTGGTTTGCGCTTTTGCTGAATAAGGAACGGTGGCCAGTGCTACGACTGAAGCGGCAACGGCGATGCGGCGCACCAGTAACCGCAAAAAATTGCAGTTCTCAAACATGGGGACACTCCTCGAGAAAACAAATGAATATGAGAGCCTCTCGTGGGGTGCTCCCCTTACTTGCTACAACACGATCTAGACGATATAGACTCGCTGTGTGTTGTCTTTTCCATAAACAGTAAAGGCCGGAACACATCCCGGCCTTTGCCTACTGTCAAAAATCCCTCTTAGTGAATGTCGAACTGCTCCGGGTGCAATGTCGCATCGCTCTTCACGATGATCGTCTTGCCCAGCATCTCTTCCAGCTCATTTAACCAGCGGGCGTTGTTCGCCTTCAACGTCTTGACTACCTCAGGATTCACGCGCAGCATAACGTCACGGCCATCCAGATGGCGCTGCATTTTGCGCATCTCCGTAAAAATTTCGTTCGCGACCGTTGTCGGACTCTTTACCATTCCCGTCCCCGTGCAGATTGGGCAGGGAGTGCTCAGCGTCCGTTCGAGCGACTGCTTCACGCGTTTGCGAGTGATCGCGACCAGACCGAAGTCATTGAACTGCAGGACCTTTGACGGAGCGCGATCCTTCTTCAGTTCATCTTCGAGCGCCTGCATCACCTTGTGGCGATTCTTGCGTTCATCCATGTCGATGAAGTCGATTACGATAATGCCGCCCAGGTCGCGCAGCCGAATCTGGCGCACAATCTCCGGAATCGCATCGAGATTCGTCTTCAGAATGGTGTCTTCAAGGCGCGCCGTTTTGCCAACGTATTTTCCAGTATTGATGTCGATGGCCACCAGCGCTTCCGTCTGGTTGATCACAATCGATCCGCCTGACTTCAGCCAGACCTTCGACTTCAACGCCTTGCTGATCTCGTCCTGAATTCCAAAGTGCTCGAAGAGCGGCGTCTCCTTGGTGTAGAGCTTTACCCGCCGCACCAGCGACGGCTGAAAGCGATTCAGGAAGCGAACCGTTCTCTCATATTCCGCCTCATTGTCCACCCAGATGGCGGAGAAGTTATCGCTCACCTGGTCGCGCAACACGCGCTCCACCAAGTTAAGGTCGTGATAAATCAGTGCTGGAGCATTGCTGCCCTCTTCTCGCTGCTTAATCTCGCTCCACAGGCTGATCAGAAAGCGCAGATCCGCGCGAAGTTCCTCTTCGCTTGCTCCATCGGCTGCCGTGCGTACGATGAATCCTCCAGAGGTCTCGCCCTTCTCGCTAATCAGAATCCGCTTCAGCCGCTGGCGCTCTTCATCGGAAGAGATCTTTCGCGACACGCCCACGTGATTTACCGTCGGCATGAAGACCAGGAAGCGCCCCGGTAGCGCGATATGGCTAGTAATGCGCGCGCCCTTTTTGGCGATCGGCTCCTTGGCAATCTGAACCAGAATCTCCTGGCCCTGCTTCAACAAATCGCTGATGATAGGCAGATCCATCGTTTGCGCTGACTGCCTGTTGCGTCCATTCTGACGCCCGCGTCCGCCCGGATGGCCACCCTGGCGCCCTCCACGTCGATCGCCTCGACGGCCGCCTTTGCGCTCAGCGCCGCGATCTCCGTCGCGTCGCGTCGCCGGCTCAGTGACTACGGCCTCAGCGCCATGCTCGCCGGCTTCACCCGCCTTGAAGCTCTCGTCTTCGTCGTTTTCTTCGTCGCCATTTTCCTCGGCTTCACCGAGTTCGAGATCCTCTTCCTCATCTTCTTCAAGATCTTCTTCGAGTCCCGTTTCGTTTGACACCCGCTGATTCAGATGCGTATCCCGCACCATCTCGCCCAGTTCTCCAGCGTGATCCAGCGTCTCTTCTTCCAGATCCTCGCTGTCATGTTCCTCGGCATGTCCATGAATCGGCTCGAAGTCGTACTCGTCTTCATCGATGATCTCTTCTTCCAGGACGCCTGAACCCGGAGCAAAACCAAATAGCTGGTCAGCGACTTCCGTCGCCTGTGGATCGTGCTCTTCCACCTCCTCAACCGGTTCTCCAGTCGCACCCGCGGAGTGTGCTTCAATCGGACCCTCCTCGAGAATCTCCTGCACGATGTGCTCCAGGTCCGTGTCTGCAACTGGCGTTTCCTCTTCCGCCGCGCTCGATACACGAAACTCACTCCTCGCCGCAGGATCAATCCGGTGCGAGGCCGACGCGCTCTCCGGTTCGAACTCATGAATCTCTTCTTGAATCTCTTCTTCGGTTTCTACCGAAACCTCTGGCTCGTGAACTGTTCCGATACTCAGCGGCTCGACAGCAAGTTCAGAGGTCGCCTCGTGCTTCTGTGCCTCGGGCTCGCTTGACTTGGGTTCGTGAACCGCTTCCACCCTCGACTCGACAGCTTCCGCCACTGGTGCTCCAGCCACAGACTGGGCGAAGTGTGCAAAGGGCTCCGTGGGAACCTCGGCTACCAGTTGTACTTCAGCAAAATTGAACGTCTTTGTCTCTGGCAGCGTGTAGCCTTCTGCCGCTCGCTTCTCGATTTCCAATTGATTTTCGACTTCGGAAGTCTCAGCCGCCGGCCTAACGGCATCCGTCTCAGCCTTTACCTGTCCGCGATACCGCGATAATGACTCACCCGGCATCAACATGCCGCCATCCCACTGAATTGGCGTCTCAATCAGCGTCGACGGCTTCGGAGGCGTGTAGTTTGTCTTAAATTGCGCCGTTGGCGCTTCAGCTTCTGGCTGCCTGGCCTCGGCGACTGGCGTCGCTCCATATTTCGAAAGCGACTCGCCCGGCAGTATAATCCGCTGTCCCGGTGCGTGGGCTGACGCATGAACGGCGCTGGGCGTGCGCTGCTCCCGCGCCGCCTCCGGCTCCGCGTCAAACGGCTCGTTCGTTATCTGGATGGATCTGGGCGCACTGGTCGTGTCTTTGCTGAGCTCGACCGGCTGGGCCTCTTCGTTCTGACCGCGTTGACGGAATCCCCGCTTGCGCCCGCGGCGTCCGCGCCAGCGCCGGGTTCCGCTCGGCGAATCGGAATCGTCGGATGCTCCCTCGACGACGGGCTCGGTGGTTATCGCGAGCTGTGTCTCCGCTTGGCGCCCCACCCCTTCGCGGGCCTGGCCACTCTCGCGACCGCCTTCACGCCGCGGCCTCTGCCCGCCGCTACCTGCGCTCTCAAAATCGGCTCCGTCTTCCTGTTCTTCCAGAAAATCGGTAACGTACAAAAACGCGTCGCGTTCCAATCCAACGTCAACGAATGCCGACTGCATGCCGGGAAGCACGCGCGTTACTTTGCCTTTGTAAATGGAGCCCGCAAGGGTGTATTCGTTCTCGCGCTCGTAATAAATTTCAGTGAGCTCGTCGTTTTCCAGAATCGCAAGCCGCGTCTCATGCGGCGTAGTTGAAATGCAAATTTCCTTTGACATGCTGCCTCTCTCGTCGCGCGGAATTTTCCGTACGACAATGGTCGAGACAGATCAGAGCGGTAAACCGGAGAGGGTCAGGGATGACGAAGAGATGGCCGTTTCAAAGAGGATTCTTTGCGTGAGAGATGAGTCGCACTCGCCCCGGTCGCCCGGCGGAGGCTCACTGAAAAAACCGACTGTTTTACGGGGTACATCTGCGCGCAAGGAGTTTGTGACCGCTTCTGCCGATTTTCCCGGCGGGGCCGTTACCCGTCTCTGCGCGCTCATGCCTGAATCCTGCCCGGCCCGGTGATCTACCCGACCGGTTAATGTTAAACTTCCCAAAATCTGCAACTTCTCGCCCGCCTCAGCGGACGTCCGTACAAACCTTAAAAATCCTTGCCGGGGACTTAGTTCACGAAACGGTTCATCCGGACATTCATCACCATGCCCAGAGCCAGAAACGAGAACAATACCGAGGAGCCCCCATAGCTCATAAGCGGTAGAGGAATCCCGGTAACCGGCATCAGCCCTATGACCATTCCGACGTTGACCGCAATCTGAAAAATCAGCACGGCCACCACGCCCATCACCAGGAACGTACCCGGGAGGTCTGCGGCTGTCTGTGCGTTTTGAATCAAACGCATCAATATAAGGAAGTATATCAGCAGCACGATTACCGCGCCGATAAAGCCATGCTCCTCGGCAAAGGCCGCAAAGATGAAGTCCGTATAGGGAATCGGCAGAAAATCGCCCTGTGTCTGCGTCCCCTTCGTCGCCCCCCGCCCGAAAACGCCGCCATCCCCCACTGCAATCAGCGACTGGCGGATCTGGTAGCCGCTTCCCTTGGGGTCGGCATCGGGATTCATAAAACTGGTCAACCGCGCCTTTTGATAAGGCTTCAGGACTTTCCCGCTGGTAAAGGCCACGCCTACCAGCAGTAGCCCCGCCAAGACGAGGATCGATCCCTTCTTCCAGTCGATTCCGCCTAGAAACAGTCCGGCCAGCAGGATCGGCGAGTAGATCAGGGCCGTCCCCAAGTCCGGCTGCTTCAGCACCAGCAACATCGGGACACCTACCAGGGCCATCGCCTTAAAGATGTCCGACCAGGTCAGCTCACGTCCCACCCGATTGGCAAAATAGCGTGTCACCGCCACAATCAGCACCAGCTTCACCCACTCCGACGGCTGAAAATGAATCCCTCCCGGCAGCTTGATCCATCGCCGCGCTCCAAGCACCTTCGTTCCCACTACCAGCACTGCCGCCAGTGAAATCAGGCAGAAACCATAAATCCAGTGAACCCAGTCGATTAGCCGGTGATAGTCGATCAGCGACAGAATGAACATCGCCAACAGCCCTCCCACCAGCCATAGGATCTGCTGCTTGTAGAAGCCCACGAACTTGGTGTGGAGTGTCGCTGAGTAGATCTCAAAGATGCTGATGATCGACAGCAACATCACGAAGCTGAGAAGGGTCCAGTCAAAATCCCGAAAAGAAAGAAAACGTCTCATGGCTGGCGAACCACCGCCGCCAGGGCGTCACCCTTTCCTGTTGGGATCCGAAGGAAAAAGTGTCCGGCATGTATTGCATCCGTCGCAGATTCTTTTGGGGCATCCTTCGTCGCATGCGCTATCACCGGTCTTCCCCCCAACGCACCGGGATTCTCCGGATCCGACCACACGGCGCCTACTTCCACCGGCTCTTGCTTCTCCGTTGCCAGGTTGTGGTTCAGCCGCCGCTGCTTGTTGACAAACGCCTCGATCACTCTGGCGGCCACGTGCGCCGAACCCGATCCCCATCCACCATGCTCCCACAAAACTGCCACCACAATGTCCGGATTCCTCCGCGGCGCAATCCCTACAAACCAGGCATGCGGCCGCTCGGCAATCACGCTCGACACTTTATTGGTACCAGCGCTGCGGCTTATCACCTGTGCCGTTCCCGTCTTCCCGGCAAAATCGATGTTTTCGAGGTGCGAGGCAAAGGCCGTGCCACCCGCACGCGGATCGGTAGCCCCGGCCATGCCATCGGTAATGGTCTCCCAATTGTCGGGGTCGATCGGAAACGTCACATTCCCCGATCCCCGGAACGAGTCGAACATCGCCGTCCGATACTCCTGCGGAAGCTCCTCGGGAAAAACAACATGGGGCCGCATGAAAACCCCTCCTGATGCAATGCCGCTGAGAGCTCGCGCCAGTTGAATCGGCGTAACCGCGACCGCCCCCTGGCCAATACCCACAGAGACGGTTTCGCCCGCGTACCATTTCTCATGGAAGGTCTTCATCTTCCACTCTTCTGAAGGCATAACTCCCGAGGCCTCGTCCGGCAGATCCACGCCTGTTTTCTGCCCCAGTCCCACCGCATGCGCCCACTTGGCGATCTTGGTAATCCCCAGCTTCACCGCCAGCGTGTAGAAGTAGGTATCGCACGACCTGGAGATGGCCTGTTGCACATTCAGCACTCCATGCTTCTTATCGCAGGCGAAAAAGTGCCCGTAGAACGAGGCGCCCCCCGTGCAATCCACCTTCATGTCTTCGGCCATGCCCTCCTCCAGGCCGGCCAGTGACATAACAATTTTGAAAGTGGACCCCGGGGCAAGCTGCGCCTGAATGGTCTTGTTCAGCAGCGGATGGTTCGGATCGGTAATCAGCTTGTTCCAATCCTCTCTCCCGATGCGTACCGAAAACGCATTTGGATCGAAGGTAGGCCTGCTTAGCATGGCCAGAATCTCCCCGGTATGCGGGTCCATGGCAATGACCGCGCCATTCCGATCGCCAAAGGCATTCTCGGCCGCCCTCTGGATATCGAGGTCAATGGTCAGCTTCAGGCTCTGACCAGCCTTAGAGTGCTCGGTGCCCAGCTTTCCAACTTCCCGGCCATGGCTGTCGACCAGCACATCGCGCGATCCGTCCTGGCCGCGCAAAAGCGCATCGTACGACTCCTCCACACCCGACCGTCCAACTACATCGCCCGGCTCATAGTAGGCGTAGCGCGGATCGTTCAGCATATCCTCGCTCACCTCGCCCACATACCCAATCAGGTGCGCCGCAAACCCGTCCTTGGGATACAGCCGCCGCTGCTCGTCCACTGTTTCCAGCTCCGGCATCTCATCGCGATGCGCCTCGATGAACTCCTGCTCGTCCGGAGTGATGTCTTGCTTGAGCGGCAATGGCTCATATTTCGGATCGGCCCGATATTTTCTGAGAATCCCGTGGATTTGATCCACCGTCATATGCAGGCCGCGGGCAATCAACGGAAGATCGGCCTCATAGTCATGCCCCTGCTCTCGCACCAGAAAGCATGAGACGGAAGGATAGTTGTCTACAAGCAAACGCCCGTCCCGATCGAAGAGCTGTCCACGGGGCGCAAGGATGGGCACCTTGCGAACCCGGTTCGCCTCTGCCAGAGCGCGGTAGTTCTGCGCGCCCACCACCTGCAGCCGCCATAGCCCAAAGATCAGCACCAGCATCACACCCACAATGCCGTACTGAAAAATGGTCAACTTGATCGCCGGTAATTTTTCTTCCTTCTGCATGGTTAGCTGCTGCTTCCGCTGATCATAACTCTCTGTCGAACCCGTTCCGCAAACCCCTGCGCTACTCCCGCGACTTCGCTCGATCTAATAACGCAAAAATCACCACCGCCACCAGCGTATTGATCACTGCTCGCAGCAGTTCATGGAACCAATTCCACACCATCGGCTCGGTTAACAGGTGCCGCACCAGAACCCAATCGATGGCGTTGTGCAGCATCACAAAGAGGAACGTCAGCAAGAGCCGGGTCCCGTGGCTCTCCGTGTCGATGCGCACGCCCAGTGAACCGGCCACATATCCGATCACTGCCTTCGCAATCCCGAACACACCAAGCGGCTGCCGCGTCAGCGCATCCTGCGCTATCCCCATCAGTGCTCCGCCAATCGTCGAGGCCGCCGGGTTACGGCGGGTCATCGCGAAGTAGATCACCACCATCAGCGGCAGATCCAGCGTCGCAAAGAGCGGAAAGTGTAGAGAAACGAACGACTGCAGCCCCAGCGCCAGAGCCGGAATCAGCACATAAATCAGCAGCGGAAATGAGCGATCATCCGCCTCGCGCCGGGTGGAGGCCATCAACGCCATCGCTATCGACCCCCTTTCGGTGGCGTAGTGAGCGCCGGCTGGGAATTCTGTTCGCCAGGCTGAATTGCTGGCCTCGGTTTCTGGACCGGAGGCTTCGCCGTCGCAGGCGGTTTGCTTCCATCATCGGGAACAATTTCGGGAGCCTTCTTCTTCACCGGCGCGCTCACCGGTCCGTCTTCGATTACACGCGTCTTGGGCGGTGTCCTGACCCCATCGCCTGCCCCGGGCGAAGAAGCGGATCTCTGTCCGAACCCTTCCCCAGCCGTTGCGGTGACGCCTCTCGCAGCACCACTTTCAGTCGTGGCTCCCGTCCCTGAGCTTCCGTTCGTAGTTTTCGCTGGCCTTGCGATGGTTGTGGCCGCATTCGGCGCGCCACCGCTGGCCGACGCAGCCCCACTCGCCGATGTCACCGTCTTACTGGTCGTACCGGTCACTGGGACCGTCTTCTTCGCCGGCACGTCTGCCTCGTCGTCATCTCGCTCCGTCGTGGCGGCAGGCACAGCCGCCGTTGGTTTCCTTTGCGGCGGGGCCGCCACTATCTCCTCTGTTCCCTGCAATACAGGCGCATGGCGCTGCCCCGGAGTCAGCTCCGCCGAAGGCGGCGTCGCATCCGGGCTGTATTGATCTGGATGCAGTGGCTTCGGCGGCGTCATCAGACGCACATTCTCCCCCGTGTTGTCGGCATTCATGTCGGGATTGGTATCCGCGGGCGCCTTGGCATCCATCCGCCCCGGCAGCCGCTCGGACAAAACATCGGAGGCCCGCTTCTGCTCCGCCGCACCTTCGGCCTCGCTCGCTGCCAGGTCTCTCTCCGCTTGCGGCGAGGCCGCCTCGCCCACATCGGTAATCACCAGCACCTCTTCCAGGCGCGACAGATTCGCCGCTGGATGGATCACGACATCCACCCACGGATCGCGGTCGGGATCCGGTACCACCCGATCCACGGTGCCCACCGGCATGCCGCGCGGAAATATCTGGTCTCCTCCGCTGGTCACAATCCGCTCGCCCGGCTTGATGCGCTCGTCGGGCGATACATTCATCACCCGCATCTCCCCAAAAGAGCTTCCCTTCAGAATCCCCCGGGTCCGCGTCGTTTCCAGAGTTACGCCCACGCCGCTCGTCCGATCGGTGATCAGCAGCACGAGACTCTTGTGATCGAAGACGTCCTTCAGCTTGCCCACGATGCCGTCCGCCGTCACCACCGGCATATCCGGGGCCAGACCTTCTTTCGCACCTTTATCGATGTAAAGGGTCTGCGACTGGTCTGTCCCCGAAACGCCGATCACCTGTGCCGGGAATGTTTTGTAAATGTAGTGTTGTTTGAAATCGAGCAATTGCTGCAGGCGCTGCCCCTGCTTCGCATCCTCAGCCATGCTTGCCTGCTCTAACCGAAGCCGCTCGATTTCCGCCTTCAGCCCGGCGTCTTCCTGGTGCACATGAATCAAATTCACGTAGCCCGACCATAGCCCGCGAACTCCTTGGCCCAGGTAGCGCAGCCACCGCTCCGGCGGCGTCACCACGCTCACTACCACGTAGCGAATCAGGCTCACACCGCGCTGGTCGGGGCTGTCGGCGGCAGGACGCTTGACTTGGATAGCAAGCGCCAACAGTTGCGCAACCAGCACCACGATCAGTACCAGGGCGTTCTTATAACGGCTGAAGAAAGATTCCATGGATCCGACGTGGGCGCCCCGCGCACCCGCTACTGGCCGATTCTCGCCTCAAGATGCGGCATCATTCTGTAGATTCAACCCGCATTTCGGGCAAGAGTTACCAACATTATAAGCCGCATCAGCATGCAGTCTGCGGGCTTCTCGGCTTACGCAGGTACCCATTCCATACCTAGTCGATCTTGATCTTGCGCAGGAGCCTGAAGTCGCTGAGCATCTTGCCCGTGCCCAGAACCACGCTGGCCAGCGGGTCATCAGCAATCGACACCGGCAGCCCGGTTTCCTCGCGAATCCGCTTGTCGAGATTCTTGATCAGCGCCCCGCCGCCCGTAAGCACAATACCGCGGTCGCTGATGTCGGCGCTCAGTTCCGGAGGCGTTCGCTCCAGCGCCACGCGAATCGCATTCATGATGGTCGAAATCGACTCGCCCAGAGCCTCGCGAATCTCACTGTCTTCTATGCTGATGGTCTTCGGCACACCCTCAATCAGGTTGCGGCCCTTGATCTCCATCGTCAGCGGCTTATCCAGCGGATACGCCGACCCCAGCTCGATCTTGATCTGCTCCGCCGTCCGCTCCCCGATCAGCAGGTTATATTTCCGCTTCAGGTAGTTCATGATGGCTTCGTCCATCTGGTTCCCGGCCATCCGCACCGACCGCGAATAGACGATGCCCGAAAGCGAAATCACGGCAATATCCGTCGTCCCGCCACCAATATCGACAACCATGTTGCCGCTCGGCTCGGTGATCGGCAGTCCCGCGCCAATCGCCGCCACCATCGCCTGCTCGACTAGAAACACCTCGCTCGCCTTGGCGCGATAGGCGGAGTCCTCAACCGCCCGCTTCTCCACCTGGGTAATCTCCGAAGGAACGCCGATCACGATCCGCGGATGCACCATCATCTTGCGGTTATGCGCCTTCTGAATGAAGTAGTTCAGCATCTTTTCGGTGACCTTGAAATCGGCGATCACCCCATCCTTCATCGGCTTGATAGCTACGATATTGCCCGGCGTGCGCCCGAGCATCTCCTTGGCTTCCTTGCCCACGGCTTCCACTTCGCCGGTATTTTTATTGATGGCCACAATCGAGGGCTCGTTGACCACGATGCCCTTGCCCGCGGCGTAGACGAGCGTATTGGCCGTTCCTAAATCGATCGCCAGATCGCTTGAGAAAACGCTAAACAGCGAGCGCACACCGTGCGATCGCGAAGGACGCGAATGATAACCGTTCGATGACATGAAATAAACGACTTTTCTAAGGACTCGTGCCTATTGTAAGGCCAGCGGGCAGCAGGATTCAGCACCGTCCCGACATTTCACCGCCTGTTCCCAAAATAAAGCAACAGTTACCAGTTCGGAAATCCACGCCTGTGTGATCGCTTTGTGCTGACCGGGCCCTGGGGTAAACCGGGGCTGACTGGCCACTCTCTCCCTGAGAGCTTTTCCGCTATTCTAGAGGGTTACCTTCAAGGAGATTTCCGTGTCCCACAAGCTCTACAAAAACCTCATTGGCGGTGAATGGGTCGCCTCCCACACCGGCAAGACCTTTCTGAACGTCAATCCTGCCAACTCCGACGACATCCTCGGCGAATTCCAGTCCTCCGCCGCCGCCGACATCGACGACGCCGTGGCCGCGGCTGCCGAAGCATGGAATACCTGGCGCCTCGTCCCCGCGCCCAAGCGCGCCGAAATCCTCTATAAGACCGGAGAACTCCTCAACGAGCGCAAAGAGCAATATGCCCGTGAGATGACCCGCGAGATGGGCAAGGTTCTCAGCGAAACCCGTGGCGACGTGCAGGAGGCGATCGACACCGCCTACTACATGGCCGGTGAAGGCCGCCGCCTCTTCGGCCAGACCACTCCCTCCGAACTGCGTAGCAAGTTCGCCATGTCGGTCCGTATGCCGGTCGGCGTATGCGGCATGATCGCCCCGTGGAACTTCCCAATGGCCATCCCCTCATGGAAGATCTTCCCCGCGCTCGTCTGCGGCAACACCTGCGTCATCAAGCCAGCCGAAGACACCCCACTCTCCACCTACAATCTCGTCCAGTGCCTCATCGACGCCGGACTGCCCCCCGGAGTCGTGAACATCGTCACCGGCTTCGGACCCGACGCTGGCGCGCCCATCGTCTCGCACCCCGGCATCCGCGCCGTCTCCTTCACCGGATCATCCGAGGTCGGCCGGATTGTCGGTCAGACCGCCGCCGCCAATTTCAAGCCCTGCTCGCTTGAGATGGGAGGCAAAAACGCCATGATCGTCCTCGACGACGCCCATCTCGACCTCGCCGTCGAAGGCGCGCTCTGGGGAGCCTTCGGCACCACCGGCCAGCGCTGCACCGCAACCAGCCGCATCATCCTGCACAAAAAGATCGCCGCGGAGTTCACCGAAAAACTCGTCGCCCGCGCCGACGCTCTCAAAGTAGGAGACGGCCTCGACGAATCCGTCCAGATGGGCCCGCAGGTCAACCAGCAGCAGATCGAGACCTCCACCCGCTACAGCGAAATCGCGCGGAAAGAGGGTGCCAAGCTCCTCACCGGCGGCTCAGCGCTCGACGGGGGCACCTACGATAAGGGGCACTTTTTCGCCCCCACCGTCTTCGCCGGAGTCAAACCCGGCATGCGCATCGCCCAGGAAGAAGTCTTCGGTCCGGTCGTCAGCCTGATCGAGTGCGCAAACTTCGACGAAGCCCTCGACATCGCCAACGGCATCGACTACGGCCTCTCGACCGCGCTCTACTCCCGCGACGTGAACCTCGCCTTCCGAGCCATGCGCGACCTTGAAGCCGGAATCACCTACATCAACGCCCCCACCATCGGAGCTGAAGTCCATCTCCCCTTCGGCGGAGTCAAACACACCGGCAACGGCCACCGCGAAGGGGGCACCGGTGCCCTCGACTTCTACACCACATGGAAATCCGTCTACTTCGACTACTCCGACAAGTTGCAGCGCGCCCAGATCGACGCGGGAGAGTGATTGGGCAGACCAGCCCTCGAAAGGAGTCCGCGATCCGGATGACTGTCGCCCAGATCTGGAAGAGCACACGGTTCACCATCGAATGCAGCCCTGGCAAGGCGGCCGGTACCGTCATCTTCCGATTGACCGGACCGTTCACCGCGCGGGATAGGTACACCTGCTTGTCGCCTGATGCTCTTCGCAACACCTTCGAATCAACGCCGGACACCGTGCAAGCTGCGGTTCATATCTTCGATCTCACTCAAGTCCCATACATGGATTCTGCCGGCCTCGGCATGTGTTCGGTGTCAGCGCCAGGGGATTCGGCTGATTACGGCAGGAGTGAGCCCACGCGTCCTCCAACTCTTCCAGCTCACCAACGTCGGGAACCTCTTCCCGATGGCCGCTACCCTCGAGGAGGCAGATCGCCCAGTACCTTCCAAATAGCTCACAAAATCGAATTTCGCATATATCATGTTCGCCAGCGGCAAAGCCCACCCACCGCTCTGCCCGAAGAAGTCATGGCTTAACCGAACAACAGGAGGCACCCCTGAACATCCTTCTGCTCTCAATGCCCGATTCCTTCGAGCACATGCCAACCGTTGCCATCCGCATGCCCAACGGAGCGCTCACCTCGCTTGCCGGCAATCTTGACGAGCACCACAAAGTCGCGGTCGCCGATCTCATCTTGTGTCAACGTTCAGTACGCGAGACCGTGACCCGCCTCGTCCGCGAGACCGACCCCGACATCGTCGGCATGTCCATCATGACCTTCCAGCGCCGCACCGCCGAGCGTCTTATGCACCTCGTCCGTGCGCTCAAACCCGGTGTAAAAATCGTCGTAGGAGGCTACGACCCCAGCCTCGACACCGAAGCCTATCTCTCTATGCCCGTTGATTTCGTCGTGCGCGGCGAGGGAGAAGTCACCTTGCGCGAACTCACCCGCGCGCTCGAAGGCCAGGGCAGCCTGCACTTCATCTCCGGCCTCTCGCACAAGCAATCTAGCGGCTCGGATCAAGCCAAGTGGATTCACAACCCGCAGCGCGCCCCGCACCGCCTCGAAGACAACGATATCCGCCTTCCCAAACGCAGCGCCCGAGTGCTCAAGGGCTACACGCTCCTCGGCCGCCAGGTCGACGTCATCGAAACCTCGCGCGGCTGCACCTTCGACTGCAGCTTCTGCTCCATCATCGAAATGCGCGGCCGCAACTTCTTCGCCTATTCCTTCGATCGCGTCCTCGACGACATCCGCGACGCGCAGCGCCACGGTGCGCGCACTATCTTCCTCGTCGACGACAACATCACGCTGAATGTCCACCGCTTCGAAGCCCTCTGCCATGCCATCATCGACGCCGGCCTCAACAAAATCGATTACTTCGTGCAGGGCATGACGTCGGCGATTGCCAATCACGGCGAGACGCTTGCGCCGCTGATGCGCAAGGCTGGTTTTCGGTATGTTTTTTTAGGCATCGAAAACATCCTGGAGAGCGACCTCGTGTTCCTTCAGGCTTCTGCCAAAAACACCGCGCGCGCTAACGGCAAGAAGATCGGTAATGCCACCCTCCAGGCCATCGAATATCTCCACAAGAACAACATGCTGGTTGTCGGAGGACTCATTGTCGGCAGCCCTGGCGATACCGCCGAGTCCATCAAGGCCAATCTCGAATTCGCACGCAAGTACGTGGACTGGCCCTACATCCAGCACCCCACGCCCTACCCCAAAACCCCCATGACCGCCGACTTCCGCCGCCAGGGCCTCATCGAAAACGAGCGCCTCGAAGAGTACGACGGAACTACGCCCGTCGTACGCAACGAGAATCTTCCTCTCGACGAAATCGAATACCTCCGCTGGAAGGCCGAGCGCGGCATGAAGACCCGCCACATCCCTACCGTGCTCCGCCACGACCCGTGGTTCGTGCTGCGCAACGTCGGCAGGATGGCCACCTTCACCTACCGCGGTTCTACCCTGCGCACCGCGCTGGGACTGGAAAGCGATCGCCGGGCCTTCGCTCGCTACCAGGAGATTCGCCGCAAGGAGCGCGAATACATTGAGCCTCCCCAGACTTTTTGCGACCCCGTTGATTCCGCCGACTCTAAAGACGAGAGTCAGGAGCGGAGATTATGGGCAAGCTCGAAGGAAAAGTCGCCGTTATCACTGCAGCCACCTCTGGCATGGCACTCGCCACAGCAAAGCTCTTTGTTGAAGAAGGGGCTTACGTCTTCATCACCGGACGCCGCCAGAATAAGCTCGACGAAGCGGTAAAATTCATCGGCGGCAACGTCACCGGCATTCAGGGAGACGCCGGCAATATGTCCGAACTTGACCGCCTCTTCGAGACCGTCAAGGCCGAAAAGGGCCACATCGACGTCCTCTTCACCAGCGCGGGCTACGGCGAATTCAACGTACCTCTCGGATCGATCACCGAAGAGAACTACGACAAGACGTTCGGCACCAACGTCAAAGGCACTCTCTTCACAGTTCAAAAAGCCTTGCCGCTCCTGCGCGATGGCGCATCGGTCATCATGAATGGCTCCATCGCCGGCATAAAGGGCTTCGGAGGCTTCAGCGTATATAACGCCAGTAAGGCCGCCGTCCGCTCCTTCGCGCGCACATGGACGACTGACCTGAAATCGCGCAAGATTCGCGTCAACGTCCTCAGCCCCGGCCCGATCGATACCGGAGCATTCGAGGGAGTTCCGCAGCAAGTCAAAGATGGCTTCATCTCCATCATCCCTATGGGCCGCATGGGACGCCCCGAAGAAATCGCCACTGCGGCGCTCTTCCTCGCCTCGGACGACTCCAGCTTCGTCACCGGCATCGAGCTCTTCGTCGACGGCGGCACTGCCCAGATCTGATTCTCAGACTCCGATCTACTTTGATCCCGTCATAACCGTATCGCGAGTTCATTTGAACCGGACAGCAGCCGCGCCATCCCTGCCATCGTCATGTGCGTCGGCGGCCTCATGCTCGCGCGCGCGGTCGATGACCCCCACTTGTTCGACCAGATTTCAGTACATGTCGCGCCGCAGTCGTTGAACAGAACGCGTCGGCATAGGAGTAGTACCATGCCTCAGTCGGTCCTCGTCACAGGAGCATCCTCCGGAATCGCAGCCGCAACCGCACGCCTCTTCCACGCGCGCGGCACGCGTCGCCAATCCCGCCTCGACTGTGGAATTCACGATGCTTTCGCTCGACGTCACATCCGACACCTCGGTCCGATATGGCATTGATCGCGTCGTATCTCAGACAGGACGCATCGACATTCTCGTCAACAACGCGGGCTACGCGCTCAACGGCTCGATGCCCCAGGTGGTGTAGGCGTCAACCTCGGCGAGATGCCAGGAGAGCTCTCCGAGTGAGCGCAGCTCTCGATCCTTTGCCGTCTTGCCGGTGGCGCTATTCCCGGACTCTACGGACCGAACCGCGAGGAGATGGCCGCCCTGCGCGCCGCCCGGGCATAAGACGATCAAATTCATGCCGCTGCGATGAATCCACGCCAGCTCTGAATCATCTACTCAGGCACAGGAGATCGCATTTATGGCACAAGAAAAGAAGGTCGCTCTCATCACTGGAGCGAATCGTGGCATCGGGTTTGAGACAGCAAAGCAATTGGGAGAGACAGGCGTCACCATCGTTGTGGGCTCGCGCAAGCTCAGCGACGCCGAGGCAGCAGCCGCGAAGCTCAAGACCGAAGGCATCGACGCCTACGGCATCCAGCTCGATGTGACCAAGCCCGCCGACCGCGCGGCGGCGTATAAGTTTTTCGAAAGTAAATTCGGCAAGCTCGACATCCTCATCAACAACGCAGGAGTCGCGAGTGGTGACTTCTTCACCAATACCACCTCGAAAACAACCGAAGATGAGCTGAAAAGCGTATACGAGACCAACTTCTTCTCCGTCGTCGCCCTCACGCAGCAGTTGTTACCCCTTGTTAAGAAGAGCGATTCCGGACGCATCGTCAATCTCTCCAGCATTCTCGGCTCACTCACTCTGCACGCTGATCCCGAGAGCCCCATCGCAGGCTCCAAGCTCTTTTCCTACAACTCCTCAAAGGCCGCGCTCAACGCTTTCACTATCCACCTCGCCGATGAGCTCAAAAACACACCCATCAAGGTAAACTCCGTGCATCCCGGATGGGTCAAAACCGAAATGGGCACCGATGCCGCACCCATGGAAATCCCCGACGGCGCGAAGACCAGCGTCGCAGCGGCTCTGCTCGGTCCCGACGGTCCCAACGGCCGGTTCATCCATTTAGGCCACGAGCTGCCCTGGTAAGTCGTACACTCAACAATTCACTATAGGCCGGTGCGGTCAACACCGGCCTTTACGCTCGGAAGATCCAACCGACTGCGAAACCTCCCTACAAGCACGATGAGCATTCATATTCGCCGCTGGTCCCTGAGGTCCTGGTTCAACGACCCGCTCTTCCTGCTGGCCCTCGCCGCGGGTCTCATCGCATTCGTATTGCAATCGGGAGAGTTAGGCACCGCCGACACACAACATCGGCTCCAATCTACTCACTCTCTGTGGACAGCGGAGCCGCCGGTATTTCCCCAAGAGTATCCCGAATTCGGCATACATGGCCGCGGAGAGAAGTTACAGAGCTGGTACGGCATCGGGCAGTCGCTGCTTATGTTGCCGGCGGATTTGATCGGCACATATGTTGAGCGGCTCCCTGTTTTCGCTAATTACAACGGGAACGATCCCAGCGTGCGCAACATCCTGGTCAGCTTCAGCACCAACATCCTTATCAGCGTGCTGACCTCGCTGATTTGCTTCCGGTTTCTGCGGCAATTGGGCTTCAATGTGAGGCACGCTGTCGCCGGCGTTCTGGCCCTGCTGCTCGCGACCACGCATCTGCATTACACCCAAAACATGATGGAGAACAATTACATCTTTCTCCTCACGCTCACGGGACTCTCGTATCAATACGAGTGGTTGCGCAAAGGCAGCCCGCGCGCCCTCCTGATTGGCTCGGCGGCCTTCGGGCTCAATCTGCTCACCCGCCTCACGACTGGCATGGATCTGTTGGCTGGCGCTCTTTTCATGCTGCTTGTACTGTGGTTTGAGGGGGGGCGTGTCCCAGCCCTTTGGAAACGCTGTCGAACCTACATAGCGACCGCTCTCCCGGTTTATGCGTTTTTCGGGTTGATCGACCGCCTGTATCAGTACTACCGGTTTGGATCGCCCTTCAACACCTACTTGAGTGTGATGGGCCGCGAAGCGAGACAGCGGGATCCAACCTTACCTGCCGGCTATCCGTTTGAAACCCCGTTCCATGTCGGCTTTCTCGGGCCGCTTTTCGCACCCGAAAAGTCGATCTTTCTCTTTGACCCTTTACTGATCCTCATGATTTTGCTTGCCGCCGTAGCCTGGAGGCGATTCAGCCCCGCCATCAAGGCTTACGCCGCAACAGCGGGCCTACTTCTATTGGCATATATGAGTTTTTACGCTCGATTTACGGTGTGGAGCGGCGATTTCGCCTGGGGCGACCGTTATGTTTCGACTGCCGTCGAATTCGCGGCGCTGCTCGCTCTTCCGCTTCTGCTGCGCCATCGCAACGAGGTAGGCAAACTGGTTTGGGCTGTAGGAATCGCGTTAATAGCGATCGGCACCGTGATCCAGGCCGCGTCGCTCGCCTTCTGGCTGCCGCTCGAGATTTACCAGATGGAGACCCTCGGTCACCCGACCTTCGTGATCGCCCTTCGCGCGAAAAACATCGTTGCGTTTACCCTCGGGAAAATGGACGCATGGGCCCTCAATAACCATGCAATGACTGAGGATCCGTGGGATTACGTTCACATCACCACATGGAATTTTCTGCCCTTCCTGCTGAAGCGAACGGGCATCGCGCCTGCCTGGGCCGTGCATTTGGCCTTCGCAGTTTGGGGCGCTGCGCTCGCTGCCCTGGCGGGCATCTTATGGCGGCTCCGCAAAGTGCTTGCACGACTCGATTAGGACAGGTCAACGTCGCCAACCCTCAACTGGCACGATAGTCAAGCGCGCATACTAGCCAGCCGTGTCTTCGGTTCATACCCGCTCTGGGCGAGCCGCTTGCCATGCAGCCGATGGATTTCCTCCGAGACAGGATGGACTCCCGAAGTCTAAACCGGCGATTGTAGAAATTGAACAGGGAGACCACCAGAATCGTGTAGTAGATCCCTCGTCGTCCCAGCCGAAATCGCGAAGACCGGCGCTGATGGGAGCCGGAGCGCGCATGACGCCTTCGGTAAAGCTCGCCAGGTGCGAATTGATTTCCGGTCGAAACGCAAACAGGTGCCAGATCTGCCACGGCTCGCGACCTGCTTATCGAGGCTTCGATCATGCTCGCATAAGGACTCGGCTGAGGATTCGCCTCTACATCGGGAAGAAAGATGGGTGCTTGCTCATTCACTTGCAAGGGAAACTCCTTGCCTCCAACGTTGTCATCTCGCGATAGCGGCTCCCAAGCGCCGCCGGTTGTACGCGCAAATCAACCCTTTGGATGAGGCGCAACGAGAGTCAATCCAGCTAGCATTCCCACGTGGAGACGAAACCGGCTTGCAGAACGAATTCGACCACACTGATGTAACCATCATTGGCGGAGGCCTCGCCGGCATGGCTGCCTCTGTGCATCTCGCTCGGGCTGGCCTGCAAGTCTTATGCATTGAGGCGGACATTGCCGGTACCCAGCCCGTCGGCGAGTCGCTCGACTGGTCCGCGCCCGATCTACTCGCGGCTCTGGGTATGCCCATGCAGCGCCTCATCTCTGAAGGCATCGCGACTTACAAACGCCATGTGATCTTGAAGTTGGGCGATGGAGCCACCCGGCACTACATCCCCGGCGAATGGCTTGGACGTCCACCGTTTAATGTCGAGCTGCGCACGCTGCACGTCGACCGCACCCACCTGAACGCCGAACTCCGCCAGATCGTTCTCGCTCACGGCGTTCATATTCTCCACGACAAAGTCGTCGACATCGAGACGGAAGGCAAGAGAGTCGTCGCCGTCACGACCGCGCAGGGCATACGCATTTCCTCTCCCTGGTTTATTGACGCTTCCGGCTCCTCGGCGAAATTGTTCCCTCGCACCTTCAATCTTCCTGCCCACGTTTACGGCCCCCGCAAGGTCGCCATGTGGGCCTATTTCAATGTGCCCGAGTCGACCGAGGGCACCACCCTCTACGCCTACGGCATTAAGCCGCCATACATGGAATGGGTCTGGGAAATACCCATCCACACCAATACCCTCAGCGTTGGATACGTCACGACCGGCGAAGTCATCAAAGCAAAGCGTCAGGAGGGTCACACGGTTGAGGACATCTTCCGCGCGTACCTTGCCCGATTTCCCCGCTTCAACGACTTGTTGCAGTCCGCCGGGAATATCGATCCGTCAGTAACCTCCTACCACTGCCGCGTGCATGGCCGACTGACCGGACCCAACTGGCTGGTCGCAGGAGAGGCTGCCGCCATGGTCGACCCGATGACAGCAAACGGCGTCACTGCCGTCCTCCGCCACGCGGTCGAAGGATCCGCGCTAATCATTCAATCCCGCCACCGCGAGCAAATACCGCTTCTCGCTGGTGCCATGTACAGCCGGCGCGTTCAGGATCTCGCCCGGTTCTTCAACACGGGAATCGAGAAGGTAGTCTACGACGGCCCCGTCCGAAACCACATCGGCGTCCTGACTGCCGGCGATGTCTACACCATTCCAGCCTGGAGCCTCAATTCCGTCTACACCCGCCTCCGGCCCCGGGGAGCGATCTCCACCTTACTCTTCGGCTTTGTGCTCAGCTTGTTCCGCGCGGCGGCGTCGATTCTCTACGACTTTTGCAAACAAGAGGAAGCCTCCTGCGAGGTTACGGGTTAACTATGGGCAGCGCCCCGACCGGATGCGACGAAATGTATCTCTTCAGCGAAGGCTGCGGAGATCCTATTCTCTTTCTCCACGGCATGCCCACCAGTTGTCATCTCTGGAACCGCATCATCAAAAAAATGTCCAGCCAGTTCACCTGTATCGCCGTGGACCTACCTGGACTCGGCAGAACGCCCAGGGCTCCTCACGGCTTTAGAGAACTAGACACCCTCGCCGCGACCGTCGAAGCCCTTCGCAGAAAGCGCGGTATTGAAAAGTGGCACATTGTCGGGCACGACGCCGGTTGCGCCATCGCAGTCCATTACGCCCACCATTTTCCAGAGCGCGTGGGACGGCTGGCCCTTCTAACCCCATCGATCTTTCCCGAGCTCAAGCCGTTTTATCTTTTCGAGATACTCAGGAAGCCCCTTCTGGGCGAGCTGATGGCGCCCGCCGTCAACCTGCTTTTTTGGAGCCTCGTCATGCGGCGTGCGCTTGAAGAGGATCCCGACGTGAACCACGATCGGGACGAGATTGTCGGCGATTTCCACGCACCCTTTGACGGCATGTGCGGCGCATGGCGTCTTATGTCCCTGCTGCGCTGGGGAAATCCCGCCGAAGTGCTCGCCTCGATTCCGGCGTTGCTCCCTCAGCTTCTCGCTCCCACACTCATTTTTCACGGAACCAGGGATTCAGCAGTCCCGCAAGCCTTCGCCACGCGAGCCGCTGGCCTCATCCCCGACTCCGAAGTAGTCTTCCTCGATTCAGGACACTTCCTCCCCATGACCGAACCGCAAGCCATCGCCGGCGAACTCCTCCGCTTCTTCGATAGCAATTCGCATTTGGAGCCTCAGTGGGCAGCAGCTGCGGCCAACTAAATCATCTCTCCATGCGACCACAGATCTAGTGAGCGGCATAGCCGCCTAGATCGGGCATTAGGACCACATCCGAAATAGAGTGGTTGCGGAGCGCGGCAAGCTTGTTGCCGGAGAGTGCAGTCCTCGAACTGATGTTGCGCTATTCCTCTGTGGCACGTGTGTATATTTGCAAGCTGGAGGCGCGACCATTCGTTTATTGGTGCTCTGATGCTGAATGGCCAGCTTTGACCTTTAGGCATTCCGCCGCAATTGGCAACGGCTGAAACCCTCGTATTCTGAAATACCTTACAGGCACCGATTTGCATCTAACTTTGTAGCCGCACCATGGCAGGTTCGTTCTCGCTAGAATTCACCGGAGCAATTCAATCTAGGACCAATCGCCTCCCAAATCCATTCGTTCTCCTTTCAGATGAGTTTGGTGAGAAGCCGGTTATAGGCCTGCGGCCTGCCGGCAATTCAACGGAAGCCAAAACAGCCAAGGCGCGCGTTCTTGTCGTGGATGACGAAAAGATGGCCGCCGACACGACTAGTGAAATTCTTGATGGGGCCGCCTTCGATGCAAAAGCCGCCTATGATGGCCGGACGGCACTGGAGATTGCCGTATGATTTCGTCCCGACTGTGCTGACCGAATGTACTGATGCCACGAATGAACGGAGTAGAACTCGCGATCGCTATTACTAAATTACTGCCCGCTATACGAATTGTCCTCATCTCCGGACAGGCCGGCATATCTGAAATCGTTCTTCAAGGCCGCAATCAAGGATACGATTTTGAGCTTGTCGCTAAACCCGTCCACCCAATGAAGCTGATCGAGCAATTGAAAACTCAAGAAGGCCGATGATCCGACAAGGCGATTCTGCTCCACCACCCCTAAATAGGCGCTGTTCAAATTGCCGCCTGGTTCCAAGGCTGCCCGCCGCTTGGTTCCGGACGGATTTCGCCATATTTGTCGACAACGCGGAAGTTACCGGTCGCGCGATTTTTGAAGCGCAGCTTCCGGCTAATCCGTGATTCGGCCACGATCTGGCCTGAGCACGTCTTGACAGACTTAGGCATGAAATCTCTCTGCACCGCGAGCTTTTGCTTTGGCCGCCTCTTCTTCTCGATTCCTTGGGTGCGCAGTCGTTTCGAGCGAGTGGAGAAGGCGTGCCGAGACCCCGGCTACCTCTTCGACAGCAGTCAGGAAAGCCTCTTCATTTGCCTTCGACGGTTTGTTAAAGCCGCTGATCTTCCTCACGTACTGCAGCGATGCGGCTCGAATCTCCTCGTCGGTCACGGGAGGGTCGAAGTTGAAAAGCATTTTGATATTCCGGCACATTTTCCTGGACCTCAAACCGCTTGAACTTGCGAGTTGCTTGAAAGTTTAGCTCAACACCTTATCTGAACGGAGTCGCTTTCATAGGAGTGGTCATTCGTCTTACATGCATCACTCCTCGGCCAACTGAGTTAGGATGAGAAGTCGCTGAGGTTGCTCGCATGATCATCGGAGTACCGAAGGAAGTCAAAGACCACGAGAGCCGGGTCGGCATTACGCCCGCCGGAGTCAAGTCCCTCACCGAAGCCGGACACAAAGTCCTTCTTGAGACCCGGGCCGGAGAGATCTCTGCCCTCACCGACGACGAATACCAGGCTGCCGGCGCCGAAATCGTCGGCTCGGCGCACAGCGTCTGGGGTCTGGCCGACATGATCGTCAAGGTCAAGGAGCCCGTTGAGAAGGAATACGCCTTCTTCCGCGACGGTCTGGTGCTCTTTACCTATCTGCACCTCGCGCCTCTGCCTGAGCTCACCGAGGAACTCCTAGCGATGAAGGTCACCGGCATTGCCTATGAGACCATCCGTGACCGCGCCGGAACACTGCCGTTGCTCACGCCCATGTCCGAGGTCGCCGGAAGAATGTCTGTGCAGGTTGGCGCCTCCTACCTTGAGATGGAATACGGCGGTCGCGGCGTCCTCCTCGGCGGCGTACCAGGCGTGCCTCCCGCCAACGTATGCATCATAGGCGGCGGCATCGTCGGCACCAACGCTGCAAAAATCGCGGTTGGCATGGGCGCGAAAGTCACCATCGTCGACCTCAATCTGAACCGTCTGCGCGAACTCGATGACATCTTCAACGGCAAGCTCTTCACGCTGGCCTCGAACTCTTACAATGTCGCTCGCGCCACGCAGGAGGCCGACCTTGTCATCGGCGGAGTTCTTATACCCGGAGCAGCGGCTCCAAAGATTGTGACCAGGGAGATGGTCTTCAGGATGAAGCGGGGTGCGGTGATCGTCGACGTCGCCATCGACCAGGGCGGATGCGTCGAGACTGCCCGGCCCACCACCCACAGTGATCCCTCGTACCTGGTGAATGGCGTCGTCCACTACTGCGTGACGAATATGCCGGCGGCTGTGCCTTATACCTCCACCCACGCCCTCACAAACGCGACCTTTCCCTATGTGCTGAAGCTGGCGCAAAATGGATTGAAGGCCGCAATCCTTCAGGACGACGGCATCCGCGACGGAGTAAACACCTATGACGGCACCCTAACCTGCGAACCAGTCGCCGCTTCTCAGAAAAAGCCCTGGACGGCGATTCGCGAACTACTCGTGTAGATTCCGGGCAAAGAAATAGCTCTACTGGTTCTGGGAAACATGGACCGCCCGCTCCAGCCTGAATGTCAGGACGGTCTCGGCCGGGATAACAATGTCTTTGTTGCCCGTAAAAGCCGCGCCTGCTGTACCTGCGCCCGCGCCGACCAAGCCGCCGATGAGGGCGCCTTTTCCACCGCCCGCCAGTCCGCCGATGAGCGCGCCAGCGCCACCACCACCGCCGATAAAGCCAGCGGTCCGTTTGCCTTTACCCTTCTCGGCACGTTCTATGGTGCTCGATGCGATCTGGTAAGTCGCGCCATTAGCACGCACCGTATCCAGCCGGAGATCGAGTTCCGCCCCGCCCTTGAAGCGGCCCAGCGCCTTAGCGTCCGTGACCGTCCCCCTCGCGGTGGAGCCCGCCTTGATCACTGTCTGGCCTCCCACTCTCACCGGCGAGGCTACGGTCGCAGTAAAAGTATCCCCGGCCTGGCTGATCTTCGAACCCAGATCCTGGCTAATCGAGACTGCGATATGCGTTCCCGCGGGAATCACTATCGGTGGTGGAGGTGGAGGTGGGTGTTGGGCGGGAGCCGGGGCAGGAGCTGTGGCTGGGGCTGCCGCTGCCCCTGGAGCTTCAACCGGCGGTGGTGGCGCAGCCTCAGGAGTCGCGGCCGGAGCTGCTGCTGCCGGTGCGGCTGCACTTGATGGCGCTGATGCTGGTGCGGAGGTCGGTGCCGGTGCCGCTGCCGGAGCTTCATTGCTGGCCTGCTCTGGCTGTTTCTTGCAGCCACCGGCAAGAAGCAGGCCTGCCAGGGCGAGCGGAAGAATAGACGCGGAGACTCGGTTGAATTTCATAACGGGACTTATGATGCCATATTCGGAGCTTCGGCTGCTCGGATTCCTTCGCAAAACTGCCACACGGCTCAGGCCTATAATCGTTCGGCAGGAGTACGTTTTGGCCGAATCAAAATACCGGCGTACATCAGTTGCTGTGCTCGCTGCGGCAACTCTTCTTCTCGTTTTGCTGCTGAGCGCGCTCAACGCCTTCAAACTCAGCTTCCTGCACCCCAGTTCAACCGGCGAGATATTTGTCTTTACAGCGCTCTCGGTCATCGTCTTTCTGCTCTTTGTCACCCTGCTGCTGCTTCTGCTGCGCAACATTCTCAAAATGTTCGCCGACCAGCGGAGTCGAGTCCTCGGCTCCCGGCTGCGCTCCCGCATGCTGATCGGCGCGCTGCTTATTTCTTTCGCGCCGGCGCTCTGCATGTTCCTGTTCAGTTTCCTGCTGATGAACCGCTCTATTGATCGCTGGTTCTCGCAGCCTGTTGCCGAACTGCGTGACAACTCAACGCGCATCGCAAGTGAGCTCGCGCACTACGTGAGCCTGAATGCGCGGGCTGAAGCAGAGTCGCTCGCCCGCTCACAATCATTTGCACAGCACTATGAGAGCGCCGATCGTCCCAGGCTGCTCGATGAAATACGCACCCACCGCATCACCTTGCAAGGAGGCTTCGCTGTCATCTACCGGGATGGCGTCCCTGTGGAGCAATACCAATTGCCTCAATCTTCGCAACCGGCCATTGTGCACGCATGGCTCGATGACGATGAAGGAAACAAGAGCAATCGATTCGAAGATTTCACCGCGGCCGTGCTCAAGGCGGCACAACGTACGGACGAGCCGATTCTTTCGATAGGTGATAGCCAATATGCAGTAGGCGATGCCACGATTGGAGACGGCGGCCTGGTCGTTGTCGGCCTTCCCATGCCTGCCGGACTTAGTTCCACGGTGGAGCAAATTCGCAGCGGAACCACGCAGTATTGGACCCTCTACCGTGAACGCCGCAGTATCCGCAGTACCTATTTGCTACTATTGCTGTTACTTACAGCATTGGTATTTTTTGCCAGCAGCTGGCTGGCCCTATACCTCTCCAAACAGATCACGCGACCTGTGGAAGCCTTGGCCGACGCCATGAACGAAATTGCTGAGGGCCAGTACGACCAGCGTGTCACAGTCTCCGCGACGGAAGAGTTGGGCGAGTTGGTCCGGTCCTTCAATCACATGGCGTCCGATCTGGAGCAAAGCCGCAGGCTCGCCGAAACCTCCACCAGCCAGCTGTCCGCGGCCAACCTCACCCTGGAAGCTCGTCGCAAGGAACTTGAAACTATTCTCGAGACCATCCCGAGCGGGGTAGTGACTCTCGACTCCGAGCGTTCGATCCTGCAGGCGAACCGCGCCTTTCTCAACCTTGTTACGCCTCATCAGCTTCGCGATCTCACGGGCATTCCACTGGCATCGCTATTTGCGGCGGATGTCGTGGCGGAGCTTATTCTGCTAGAGCGTCGCGCCCAACGCATGGGCATCGCGTCAACGGAATTCGAGATGCCGGCCTCCCCGGGCACGCGAAGCCTGACTGCCACTACCTCCGTGCTCGACCTGGGAGCCAACAAGCGCGGCTCTATTCTGGTCCTCGAGGATGTGACGGAATTTTTGCGCGCGCAACGCCAGCTTGCCTGGAAGGAAGTCGCACAGCGGGTCGCGCATGAGATCAAGAACCCTCTGACGCCCATCGCGTTATCGGCCGAGAGAATCCGCCGCCACATGGATCGCAACCTCCCGGAATCGCCCGGTGTGATGCGCCGATGCGTCGATGTGATTCTTTCCTCCGTGGAGTCGATGAGCACTCTCGTCGACCAGTTCGCCGTGCTCGCCGAGTTCCCCGCCGCACAGCCAAAGCCGGCTGACCTGAACGCCATCGTTGAGAGTGCTGTAATGCTTTTTCACGGCCGCCTTGAAAATATTCGAATTGAACAACGGCTGGCACATGAGCTGCCGCCTGTGATGGCCGACGCGCAGGCGCTCACGCGGGCCCTGGCCAATCTCATCGACAACGCTGCGGAGGCCATGCAGAACAGCCTTCTGCGCGTGCTCTCCATCGAAACCTGCCTGAGCGAAAATCACGGAATGGCGGAGCTTGTGCTGGCCGATACAGGACATGGGCTGACCGGTGAAATGCGGGAGCGGCTTTTCCTCCCCTATGTTTCCACCAAGCAGCGTGGGACAGGCCTTGGACTCGCCATCGCGGCAAAGATCGTCCAGGAACACCATGGGGCGATTCGCGCCGAAAATAACTCGCCTGCGGGAGCGCGATTCATCCTCGAACTGCCGCTGGCTGAAAACGGCAGCGCGGCAAACGGTCACCCAGCGAACGGACACAAGACGGATCTCGCGCTCTCCCTGCCCACGGACGCGAGCAAATGAACCGCATTCTCATCGTCGACGATGAAGCGGAGATCCGCGAATTACTCGAGGAGATTCTGCGAGAGGAAGGCTATGCGGTGTCGAGCACTGCCAGCGGAGCAGAGGCAGTTGTTTTGCTTCGAGATACGCCGTACGACGTTCTACTGCTCGATATCTGGCTTCCTGACCGGGACGGTCTGGATGTCCTCAAAGATCTCCGATCGCTGGAGACGGAAGATAAACCGGAAGTCATCGTGATCTCGGGACACGCGACGATCGAAACTGCGGTCAAAGCCACGAAGCTCGGCGCTTTTGACTTCCTCGAGAAGCCTTTGCTACTTGAACGCAGTCTCATCGTGGTGAAGAATGCGATTGAGGCCAAGCGCCTGCGCAACGAGAACCTGGAGTATAAGCGGCAGGTTGCGCTCGAGACCACGATCACTGGGGAGAGCGTTCCGGCGAAGGCGCTGCGCCAGCAAATCAAACTCATGGCGCCGACAAATGGTCGGGTTCTCATCTTTGGGGAATCCGGTTCAGGCAAGGAGCTTATAGCGCGCGCTATACACGCAGAGAGCCCGCGCCGCGACCGTGTGTTCATTGAGCTGAACTGCGCGGCAATCCCCGAGGACTTCATCGAAAGCGAACTGTTTGGCTATAGAAACAGCGCCATCCCCGGCGGCCCAGCGGAGAAGCGCGGCACTTTCGAGCGGGCCAATGGCGGAACACTATTTCTCGACGAAGTGGGCGATATGAGCCTTAAGACTCAAGCCAAGGTTCTGCGTGCCCTCGATGAACAGAGCTTCGTGCCGGTGGGTGCAATGCAGGCCATCAGCGTAGATGTCCGCGTCATCGCCGCCACCAACAAAAACCTTGAAGACGAAACCGCCAAGGGAAATTTTCGCGAAGATCTCTTCTATCGGTTGAACGTAATCCCATTTTTTGTGCCGCCCTTGCGCGAGCGCAAAGAGGATATTCCCTCACTCGCTCGTGAATTCCTGCGCGTCTTCGGCCGCGAGTATGGCCGCCCGCGTGTGGAGATCGGCGAGGATGCGCTCGATCTGCTAAAGCATTATCCCTGGCCGGGAAATGTGCGCGAGTTGAAGAATATTTTAGAGCGAGTGCTCATTCTCAATCCGCAGGCCCACCGCATCGACCGGAGGCATCTTCCCATGCTGGTCCACCGTGCGGCGGGCAGACGCAACGAGGACTTCAGCACGCTGCAGCAGGCGCGAGAGGCCTACGAACGCGAATACATTCTCAAGAAAATCGATGAATGCCATGGGAACATAAGCCGGGCAGCAGAATCGCTGGGACTCGAACGCAGCCATCTCTACCGCAAGATGCGCACGCTCGGCATCAGCGTTCGGGAGGGTCTTGCTCCCTGACCCGTCACACCGGGCGGCAGATGTCATCCTCGCAGAATGGAACTGAATCGACTCCAAATGAAGGCCGATGACCACGGATCCCTCTGAGAAATTTCCTGAAGAACTAAGAAGCAACGACGCACTAACACACCCTGATTACTTCCACGCGTGGCGGGGCGCTGCGGCACCGTAACTTCAGGCTGTTTCTTGGTGGCAAGAGTATTTCGCTGATCGGCAAGTGGATGACGCGCATCGCGACCGCGTGGCTGGTCTACCGGCTCACGAAATCCGCGCTGCTGCTGGGTGCGGTGAGCTTCGTCGGGCAGATTCCGATGCTTCTTCTGGCTCCCTTCGCGGGCGTGCTAGTCGATCGGCTGGACCGTCGCCAGGTGTTGGTGTGGACCCAGGCTCTGGCGATGGTGCGGTCGCTGGCGCTTGCGTGGCTCACGCTCACGCACCGGATAACGATCCGTGAAGTGCTGGCGCTGAGCGCCTTTCAGGGTGCGATCAACGCCTTCGAAATGCCCGGGCGTCAGGCGTTCATGGTGCAGATGGTCGAGGACCGAGGAAATCTGCCGAATGCCATCGCCATCAACTTTTCGATGGTAAATCTGGCGCGACTAATCGGTCCGTCTCTGGCAGGTCTGGTGATCGCGGCGACCAACGAGGGCTGGTGTTTCCTCGTCGATGGCGTGAGCTACATCGCAGTGATCATTTCGCTCCTGCTGATGCGGGTTCATGTGCCGGATGTGAAACGGGCGACGATGTCGATGCTCGAGCAGTTGCGCGAGGGCTGGCAGTATGTTTCGACGTCCGTACCCGTGCGCAGCATTCTGCTCCTGTTCGCCACGTTAAGCCTGATGGGGATGGCGCATGTGGTTCTGATGCCGGTCTTCGCGGCTGAGGTGCTGCAGGGCGGGCCGTATACCCTGGGCTTTCTGATGAGCGCGGCGGGCGTGGGGGCGCTGATCTCATCCCTGTCTCTGGCCCTGCGCAAGTCGGTGCCCGGTTTGTCGAAGATGCTTCCGATTGCGGCGGCAATATTTGGCGCCGGACTGGTGCTGTTCGGGATATCTCGGCTACTTTGGCTCTCCCTGCTGCTGATGGTGGTGGTGGGCATCGGCATGATGCAGGGACTTACGGTGAGCAACACAATCATTCAGACGCTCGTGCCGGAGGACAAGCGTGGACGGGTGATGAGCTACTATATGGCGGCGTTTGTCGCCACTGCTCCCTTTGGCGGCCTGCTGGCAGGTGAACTGGCGCAGTGGATGGGCGCTCCGCGAACGGTGATGCTGACGGGAACGTTCTGTATCGCCGGCGCCGGCTGGTTCTGGACGCGGCTGAGAGCAATTCGCAAGGAGATGCGGCCGATTTATATCCAGCTGGGCATTGTTCCCGCGCCGCCAGAGGTCGTTGAGGAGCAGGCAGGGAATTGAGGGGAACGCGGCGGGGTTAGACTACTGGCCGGTCTGTTTTGGAACTCCTTTTCCTTCCGCCATTTCGTCCAATTGCCTTCGCCAATCCAGAGACTCGACAAATCCCCGTGACTCGCGCCAGTTCTCTTTGACGATTACATGTAACTCAAGGAAGACCTTCGTTCCTAACAGCGACTCTATCTCTTTGCGTGCGGAGGTCCCGATGGCCTTCAGCTTGCTGCCACCTTTGCCGATCAGGATTGCTTTCTGCCCATCGCGTTCGCAATAAATGACGGCAGCGATGCGCGTAAGCGGCGGCTTGGCATCGGGCCTCGGCTTCTTACCTTTGGGTAGCGGCCTTGGTTCTTCAAACCGCTCGATAACGACGGCTGAGGCGTACGGAACCTCTTCGCCGGTTTCGATCAGGATTCTCTCGCGTATCAGCTCGGCCACCAAAAAGCGTTCGGGCTGGTCTGTGAACTGATCCTTGGGGAAATATCGCTCTCCTGCGGGCAGCACCGCGACAAGCTTCTCCAGCAACTTATCGAGCCCGTCTTTCTTGCGCGCCGAAATTGGAAATACTTCGGCGAAAGAATGCAGCGAAGTGAGTTGCTGAATGACGGGCAGCAGCAGCTTGCGATCGACAAGATCGATTTTGTTGATGAGCAGGAAAACAGGGCAATCAAGGTTACGGATCAGATCAAAAACGAAGGCGTCTTCACTCTCAGCCTTACCTGCACGCTGCGTGGCCCTCTCTTCTTCGCCAGTATGTAGCTCGGGCAAATCCAGCCGCCGTGTCGCATCCACCATCAGCAGGACAGCGTCGCGTCCCTCGAGCGCATCGTGAACCTCCTGCATCATGCGCTTGTCGAGCGAGGAGTCGGGTTTGTGAACTCCAGGCGTGTCGACAAAGACAATCTGTGCGGCAGGATGCTTCCCCTTACGCGCCGGCACTTCGACAAAACCCAAAATTCGCGTCCGCGTCGTCTGTGGCTTGGCGGTCACAATTGCGACCTTCTCGCCCACCAGTGCATTCAGCAGCGTGGATTTACCCGCATTCGGGCGCCCGATAATCGAAACAAAGCCCGATCGCAACGTCATGCTCCTTCCGACTTGCCGGCCGCGCGAGAAACATGAAGGCGCTCAATGCGCCGGTCGGTCGAGGCCAGAATCTCAAACCGCACCCCATAGCACTCGATGACCTCGCCGGCCTGCGGGATCCGTCCCGCCGCTTCGCTCACCAGTCCCGCGAGCGTTGTTGCTTCGGAATCTTCCGGTACCTCTGCTTCCCCGTTCAGCAGGTCATCCAGCCGGTCAATCTCAACATTTCCGGGCACAATCCATGACCCGTCAGCTTCGTGTACAACCGACTCGGCGTCCTCTTCATGCTCATCGCTGATCGTGCCCACGATCTCTTCCAGCAGGTCTTCGATCGTCACCAGGCCGGCCACGCCGCCATATTCGTCGATGACGATCCGCATGTGCTGCTTCTCGCGCTGCATCTCGCGCAGCAGCTCATTCACCTTTTTCGTCTCCGGCACAAACGCCGCCGAGCGCTCGATGCTGGCTACAGTCTGCGTCCGCGCGTCTTCATCACGGATGCGCAGCAAGTCGTGCGCGAATACGATCCCTGTCACGTGATCGAGTGTCCCCTCATATACGGGCACCCGCGAAATAGGGCGGCTCTCGATCATGTCCAGGAACTCTTCGAGCGTCGTCGATCCTGGAACGGCAAACATCTCCGGTCGCGGGGTCATCACCTCACGCGCCACTTTATCCCCAAACTCAACCGCCGAACGCACCAGTTCGCGATCGCTCTCCTCGAGAATCCCTTCTTCCTCGCCTGCTTCAATCAACGCATCCACGGCTTCGAGCGATGCCTCTTCCTCCTTGCGGGGATGCGCCTCAGCCAGCGCCGCAATCGACAACAGAAAGCCCAGGAACAGCGTAATCGGCATTACCAGATAAAACATCAGCCGCAGCGGTCCACGCAGCCGCACCACCCACAGTCCCTGCGTGCGCGTGAAGAATATGAAGGGCAGGAGCTGGTTGAACAGCAAAATCACCAGCACCACGCCCAGTACCACCTGCCCTGCCTCAGCCGCTGTGGGCCGATCATAGACCGGGGCACGATCAAACAGCAACACGCCGAAGAGCAGCGTGAGGCATGCAAGAGACAGCTGCGCCAGGATTGCTGCCGAGAGCCGTATATGATCGCGCTTTAGACGAAGCCTGGGCTCAACGTGCTGCTCCCATGCGTCGATATTCTCCTGAAACTCACGCGCGAGAAACTTCCCCATCTCCGAGTAGAGCTGGTCGACATATGAGGCCAGCGTGAGAACGACGAGCAGAAGTGGGATCAGAAGCGCACACGGCAGAGTCATCGCTTTGCGCTCCTCTTCGTTCCCCGCACGGCTACCCGCTCGATCAATCCCTCTGCCAGCCCAAGTCTCTTCCGCAGAGCCTCTTCCTTTCGAGCCATCTCACCTGCGTCTGTCTCGTGATCCCAACCCGCCAGGTGCAGGACTCCATGCAGCACCAGCACCTTGAGCTCGAGCGTGAGCGGATGCTGCCGCTTCTCTGCCTCACGCGCCGCCGTCTCCACCGAAATCGCAACATCTCCGGCGAGCCGGACCCGTCCATTCACTTGGGCCGCCGGAAACGACAACACATCCGTGGCCTTGTCTTTTTGCCGAAACTCCCGGTTCAGCCGCCGAATCTCTTCATCCCCGGTGAGCAGCACCGAAACCGCTCCCGGGAGTTCGGCCGCCGCGACCGCATGCGCGAGAAAATCTCCGATCTCCCGCTTCTTCAAGCTGGCGCGCCCGAATTTCTTTTCTATCGAAGGTTCGATCAGGATCATGGAGGGTTGGGCAGCTCTACGCGGCAATCCCGCGAAAAAGCATAGGAGGGCGCATGGCCCTCCTATTGATCCTATCGCAATTGCTGCCCTTACTGCGGTTTCGCAGCCGTCTGACCGTCGCCCTCGGAAAGTCGCAGCGGCAGCTCCTGCTGCGCCCGGCCAAAGTTGTCGTAGGCCTGAATCACGCGCTGTACGAGCTGGTGCCGCACTACATCGCCGGCTTCAAAGTGCACAAACCGGATGCCATCGACACCCTCAAGCACCGCCATCGCCTCAATCAGCCCCGACTTTCGCGGGTTGGGCAAATCGATCTGCGTGACGTCTCCGGTGATGACGGCTTTCGAGTTGTTGCCCATCCGGGTAAGGAACATCTTCATCTGCTCGCTGGTTGTATTCTGCGCTTCGTCCATGATCACGAACGCGTCGTTCAGAGTGCGCCCACGCATGAACGCGAGCGGCGCTACTTCGATGACATTCTTCTCCAGCATTTTGTCCACGCGCTCCGGTTCGAGCAGATCATAGAGGGCGTCATAGAGCGGCCGCAGGTAAGGATCGACCTTTTCCTGCAGGCTACCCGGCAGAAACCCTAGGCGCTCTCCAGCCTCAACCGCCGGACGCACCAACACGATGCGGCTCACCTTCTTGGCTTGTAGAGCCGATACCGCCATGGCTACGGCCAGATAGGTCTTGCCCGTCCCGGCAGGGCCCACGCCGAAGACCATATCCAGTTGTTCGATTGCCTCAACATACAGCCGCTGATTCAGCGAACGCGGCTGCACCATCCTCTTGATTCCCGCCGACCGCTGCTTGCCCGTCTCCGCCAGGCTCCGCAGCGATACGGCTGGGTCGCACACCACCAGCCTGAGCATCCCGTTCAACTCGCCGTTCTGCAAGCTCACTCCTACCTTCCGCAAGGCCTCGTAGTCCGCAAAAATGCGTTCCACGCGCGCAATACTCTCCGCCGAGCCTTCCACCACCACTGCATCCGATTTCATATCGATGCGCACATGGAGCATGTCTTCCATGAGCCTGAGGTTTTCGTCGCGGGTCCCAAACAGAGACTCAAGATTCGGCGTGATGTCGAGCGCTTTTTTTGTCAAGCTGTGAAAATACCTCCCATGGCTGCGTAAGTGGAGCTATGCAGCTTCGATACAGAGTTTTGATGAGTGTGCCGGTTGAGCGCAAAGCCCGTGTTCTGAGCAGGCGTCCGGGGGTTGGCCCGATTCCCCGCTTGACCCGATTTGGCCGTCAATTTCAAATCTTTGCCCGAGGATGCGCCCCTTGGTCAGATATAAGATGCGCTCAGAGTAGCGCCAGCTTCGTAACGCGTCAATGTTTATTCAGTGAATTGTGGGGCCGCAGCGTATCAAACCTGGAACATTGCCCAGAAATCTGACAAAAGCAATACCCTAAACTAAATTATCAAGACTAATTACCGAATAAAAGGAATATAGGCACGGACGCGCGAGCCGTAAGCAACAAAGGAGTCCTGGAAGCGGCCCTCCAGCAGTCTGTCCTCTGCGCGGACGCGAATCTCTGTGCCCGCCAGAAAGGCGACGATCGCTCCGACAAACATCGGCCACCACGTCCAGGCCGCGCCGGTAGCCAGCAACATGCCCAGCATCGACAGGTAGATCGGATGCCGCACCCAGCGGTATGGCCCTGTCTGGATCAGTTCGTGATCTTCGCTCACCGCCGCCTGGTATCGCCATTGCTTACCAAGATGGCGAGTAGCCATCCACACCAGCACGACCGAAGGAGGGCCAAGAATCATGGAAAAGATCAAAGCCAGCTCAGACTTCTCAAAACCCACCGGGCGAACGTAAGCCCACGTCAGCGCGAAACTCAGCATGACCAGACCGATGCCCCATTTTGAGGCCGGCGCTCTTGCTACCTCTTTTTGCCCCGCGGCCTGCCTGCTCGGCTTTACAAAGGCAAGAGACCACACGATCCAGCAGAGGAAGAGTTCTGTGAGGGCAACGGTTTTGAGCATGCGGTTTGATTATATTTCGCGTACGACACATAAGGACCGCGTCTTGCAGCGGGTGCCCCCGTCCGGATTTTCGGACATGGGGAAACCGCGCCCGACAAACCGCTCTCGCCCAAAACCCATCCGAAACGTTGACCCCATTCACGCAATCCCGTAGACTTATCTATTGCAGGCGATGTGACATTGCCTGCATCCCATATTCCAGAAAAGAGCTGAACTTAACACCATGGCAAACCATGTTTCCGCGCTCAAGCGCGTCCGTCAAACCGAAAAGCGCACTGGGGTCAACCGCTCGAACAAGAGCCGTGTTCGCGGCAGCCTGCGCGCCCTACGCGAGGCCATCCACGCGGGTGATGTCAAGGCCGCCGGCGAGCAGTACAAGCTCACCGCTTCCGCGCTCGACAAGAGTGTCCAGAAGGGTGTCCTGCACGCCAACACCGCCTCCCGCTACAAGAGCCGCCTGAACGCCCGTGTCAAAGCCCTAGCGACCAAAAAGTCCGCCTGAAGCATTCTTAAAAACAAAAAGGCTGGGATTCCTCCCGGCCTTTGCTTGTTCCGGGAACCCTCCCCAGGCTCGAGTTGCTGGCGTGAAGGCGACAGAATTCAGATCGTTAGATATATCGCTTATATCGTTGGTGTGCGCGCTCCGCTCAGCGTGGTTGTGCTCCACAGGGAATGGGAGCCTTTATTTGGGCCTCGGCTTCGAGCCGCCTTTCCTCCGAGGCAATGGGCAGGCTCCTTTTCGGTGGAGGATTAGCTTGCTCTGACGATGGCTGAGCGAGCAGGGTGCGCAGAAGTCCCCTTAGCCCGCGAGCATAGTCGCAGCAGGCGCGGACAGCTTGTCTGGCCTGTTGGACAGGATTGTCCCACAGTTCACCCCCGACGATGTGCAGTTGGTCAAGCCATAGCGCCGCTCCCGCCGCCTTCAGATCCTCGGCCAGCTGCAACGCAAACTCGGAGGAATCCTGCCGCGCGTAACTGATAAAGGCGGTTTGCTACTCATTTGCCAAGATCCGTTCTCCTGAAAGCTAATCGAAGAAATACTAGCTGATGAGCAGCATACGAGTTCAGAGACATGCTTACTCCGCTACCCGCATCTTTCTGATCCTGTGCCCTCATCCCTGTTCCCTGCGTTTTTCCTGGCCGACCAGTTTCCCCAAACCGGTATAATGGAAGGGGAGATAAAAGGCCCGGATGCCATCGCAGCCGGGCCTTTGTTTTAGGTCAAAGAGATCTGATAGTAAATCCAATAAAATCCATGACGAAAAGATAACTGTTTTGTTTTCAATTCGTGGCCATCAATCCATTTATTTTCTATGATTTACCTGTAACCAATTTAGCATCTATGATTTTACCCCCCAAATAACCCCTGAAAACTCAATGGAATGAATGATCTACGCTAAGGCAAGGGGGAGAGGTAGGGGAGGGTACCTGTACCCATCACTCGTCCCGTTTTGAAACTGTAGCCCGCATCGCTCCGGTAGAGATCCCTCCATCGACGAGCAGCGTCTGTCCGGTCACATAGCGGCTCGCCTCTGAGGCGAGAAAGACGATCGCCCCATCGAGATCATGGGGCGCCCCCGGACGCTTCAAAGGAATCCTCTCGATGAGGTAGTCCACCCAGCCGGGATCTTCATACATGACCTTGTTTTGCTCGGTCTTGAACCAGCCCGGCGCGAGGCAGTTCACGGTGATGCCATGCCGGCCCCAGTCGTCGGCCAGGCTCATCGTCAGCTGGCGGATGCCGCCCCGGCTGGCCGTATAGGGAGCCAGTCCCGCATATCCAAAAACGCTGGTAACCGACCCGATGTTGATGATGCGTCCGTAGCCGTGGGGGATCATATGTCGTGCGATCGCCTGCGCCACAAAAAAGCTACCCCGCAGGTTGGTATCCAGCACAAGGTTCCAGTCGTCCCAGGTAACGTCGAGCGCCGGTTTCCGCACATTGCATCCGGCGTTGTTGACCAGGATATGGATCTGGCCGTAGGCGGCCTGAGCCTCCTCCGCCATCCTCTGAATGCTGGCATGGTTGCGCACATCGAGGTCGAGCGAGACGGCGCGCCGCCCCAAAGCTTTGATCTCCGCCTCAAACTCCGCTAGTGCCTCGCGCTTCCGGCTGGTCAGGATAAGATCGGCTCCAGTCTTCGCCAGGGCGCGGCCGAAATACTGCCCTAGCCCGCGACGAGCTCCAGTGACGAGCGCAACCTGGCCAGTCAGATCGAACAGCTCCTGGCTCATCGCGCGGTTTCTCCTGTTTGAGATGGTGTCAGCACGACCTTCATCAGGTTCGGTTCGCCCGAGTGCAGTCGCTCGAACCACTGCGGACCTTCTTCGAGCGGCGCCACGGCGGTGATGAGCGGCTTAACCCTGATCGCACCGGTGCGCATCAATTCGATGGCCTCGGGATACTCACCCGACGAAGCTGCTGTCCCCTGCAGGCGAATTTGACGGCTCACAACCTTCTGAAGCGGAAGCTTGACTTCAGGCGTGATATTTCCAATCAGTACCACCGTTCCGCCTTTGCGCACGCTGTCGATCGCGGCCGTGACCGTCTGCTCGCGACCGACAGCCTCGAAGACTACATCGACGCCTTTGCCGCCGCTGAGACGGAGCACCTCTGCGAGCATAGCCGCACCCGACACATCGATCGTTTCGTCGGCACCCATCTCGCGAGCAAGTCTCAGGCGGGTGGCGTCTAGATCGGCAACGAAGACCCGCGAACATCCAAGTGCGTGCGCCGCCTGCAGAGTAAGCAGGCCGATCATGCCCGCACCGATGACGAACGCCGTCTCTCCACCCTTGAGCTCCGCAACCCGAACCGCGTGCAGGGCGACAGAGATAGCTTCGAGCATCGCGGCCTCGGTGAAGCCGAGTTCGTCGGGCAGCCGGTAGACGATACGCTCGGGAACGACGACATACTCAGCAAAGGCCCCGTGGCGGCGGTAGTCTCCACAAGAGACACCGACCACCTGCCGGTTGTCGCAGAGGTTTACGTCACCCACCTGGCAGCATTCACACTCGCCGCAGTAAACCGTGGAGTCGAAGGTCACGCGATCTCCGGCGTTGAATTGCCGGACTCCATCGCCAGTCCCGGCGACAGTCCCCGCTGCTTCGTGGCCCATCACCAGCGGCGGAATTCGCCGTCCCGAAGAACCATCATACCCGTGCACATCGCTACCGCAAATGCCGCAGGCGGCGATCCGCACCAGTACCTCGCCAGGTCCGGGTACGGGACGAGGCATTTCATGCGTGATGTCGAGTTTGTTGTATTCAGAGAGCAGGAGAGCTTTCATGAAGAGAAGAGTCCTCAGGCATAGAGTACTCTGACGAGCACGATGTGACCGAACGTTTCAGCCCCGCTTGTTGCCGCTCAGCACAAGTTTGCCGATGGTCGCCAACTGCATATTCGAGGTACCCTCGTAGATTTTCCCGATCTTGGCGTCGCGGTAATACTTCTCCACTGGATAGTCCTTGACGAAGCCATAGCCGCCATAGACTTCCACCGCCTGGCTCGCCACACGCTCCGCTACCTGTGATGAAAAATACTTGGCCATCGCCGCTTCGCGAACGTAGTCCAGCTTCGCGTCTTTCAAGCGCGCTGCATTATAAACCAGCAGGCGCGTTGCTTCGATCTCCGTTGCCATCTCCGCGAGCATAAATTGCACTGCCTGAAATTCCGCGATGGGTTTGCCGAACTGCTTGCGCTCCTGCGCATACTTCGCGGCACAATTCCACGCGCCTTGAGCAAGGCCGAGCATTTGGGCTCCAATACCGATGCGCCCCTCGTTCAGCGTCTCAATCGCAATCTTGTACCCCTTGCCGGGTTCGCCGAGCACATTTTCCGCAGGCACGCGGCAATCTTCCAGAATCAATTCACAGGTTGAGGAGGCGCGGATGCCGAGCTTGTCCTCTTTTTTGCCGACAGTGAATCCAGGAAAACTCTTCTCCACTAAAAAGGCCGTGATGCCCTTATATCCCGCCACCGGATCGAGCGTTGCAAAGATGATGAAGAGTCCGGCTTCCTTGGCATTCGTGATCCACAGTTTCTGGCCATTCAGAATGTAGTCGTCTCCGCGCTTATCTGCGCGCGCCTGCAACCCAAAGGCGTCGGACCCGGAAGCGGCTTCGCTCAATGCGTAGGCCCCGACCATCTTGGAAGCCATGCGCGGCAGAAAGCGCTTTTTCTGCTCGGGTGTTCCCCAACGCAGCATAGCATTCACACATAACGTGTTTTGCACATCGACCAGTACGCCAACCGACGGATCGATTGCGGATATCTCTTCGACAGCAAGAATAGCTTCGAAGAATGATCCTCCTGAACCACCAAATTCCAGGGGAATTTCAATTCCCATCAGCCCCAAATTGAACAACTGCTGCAACAAATCAGGTGAGAAATGCTGCTTCTCGTCCATCTCCCGCACCAAAGGACCTATGACCTGCTGCGAAAACTCACGTACAGTCGAGCGGAAGAGCTGCTCGTCCTCATTCAAATGGGTGAGCGGAAGGGGCACCGAAGCGGCAACGGTTTCAGGCGTCATGGAATCCCTCAAACGGTATGAAAACCGTTGAGTGTAGCACCTGGAGCGGCATCGGGACAGCACTCCTTGTCAGAGACAAGCCACCGAGAGGACCTCTATGTCAAAACCAGAGAAGATGTGTCCTATTTGGCCCTGTTCTAGAGATCGCCGTTCCCTGATGGTCGCGTCGACTTGAACGTTCTGGCTCGAGATACGGCATCTCTGGTTTTGCTTTAGTGATGGGGGAACGGAGTATCCCAGTGATAGATCAGTTCAAGATAGCCGAGTTGTCCCGTCTGGCCGGCAGGATAGATCTTGCTGACGACCGTCCTCCCCCACGCATGTCCGTAATATAGGTTAACGTCCAGATTTGAAGTGGCATGCCAATCCGAGCTGATATCGGCAAGGCTGTTGAAGGACGAAAAGCCATTACTAGGCCGTCCCGTGAATCCAAAGACCTTGTTATCGAAAGCTCCGCCTCCCTGGTACCAAAGATCTTTATTCGAAGTAAGCTGCAGCCAATGCAGATCGCTGCGCAACTCCCACTTCTTCAAGGGACGGTCAACGATTTGTATGAAGCCGTCCTTCAAATTCATTAGGTTGTAGATAGGGGTTCTTGCATAGACGCGCGGAGTAGGCAATATCTCAAAAAATGTGCCGTGCGTGTTATCGTTCGGGTTGTTGTCGCCACTGCTCCGCCACCAGCCGCCACGCAGCCACGGCGTGCTGGGAATGTGAAGGAACTGGTACCCGCCTTCGACAGTGCCGGCACCGGCGCGATGATTCTGCGGTCCCCACCGCCCATTTTGCAGCGCACCCCAGGCAACAAAGTCGAATTGCCCGGAACCGGCCGGAATAGCGGTGGTAAAGTTGCCGCCATACGTGCCTATCCTGATATTGGCGTGATCTGTTTGGCGCACCGGAAGCGGCCGGTTGTCTGTCTTTGTCAGGCCAGTGCGGCCATCGTGATACCCAATGGCAAATACACGCCACAGTATGTGGTCTTGCCAGTCAGATTTGGTGTACGCCAGATACTGGGTATCGACATTTATCCAGGGATTGCCATTCATGTTGAACACGCCCTGATCGGCGCGGCCAGCCATGAAGGTCAAGTCCCAGGTGCCTTCGCCGTAGTGAGCGTCGACTTCATCAAAACTGCGTTGCGCGTTGGTGAAACCGAAATTGCCAATCAGCCGTTGTGCCACGCGGTTCGGCTGGATCCAGGCCAGCGTGGGATTTTTCGGTTTTGTTTCCATGCCTTCGACAAATTCGACACGCCCCAGCCGGATGTTCTTGTCCGAGGTGGCGTCATATCGAACGAAACCCTGCTTGAGAAATGCCGCAACTGGCCATGAGTTGTTGCCATTTGACGCGTAATAGGTGGCACCGAGGCCGAGCTGGCCTTGTGCGGTGTTAGAGCTTACCGAGTGACTCGGCGCGTTGAGGATTGTAGGCTGGGTTATCTCCACCTTCCAGTCCCAACGGGCGAGGCTTTGTGAAAGTCCAAAGCGCAGCAAAGACTCGCCGTAACCATAAGAGTTATCGTAAGGGGGCGCCTCATACCAACTCCAGCCGATTCCACGCGCACGCTCATACACAAAGAGTGTCACAGGGTGACCGCTGGCGGCCCCCTTTGGGGGCTGGGGCTGCGAGGTCTGGCCTGACAAAGATAAAGCGCCTGCAGCTGACAACAAGACCAATGAGCAAATCAAACTGCGCAAACTTACCTCCAAAGTGGTTCGTTCAACTCTGCCAGACTCGTTTCCCGGCTTGTATATCCTTAAATACCCCTAGATTCGCTCCCTTGCATTTGCACATCTCACCTGTCTCTCAGGGGTGAGGGGCAGCCGGGAAGAGAAGCAAGTTTTCCAAGCATGGGTTGGAGCAAAGATGACGGCACGGAGCGGGGACGGTCAACCAACCAAAGGTTGAACTTTATCTCCACCCGCGCCTAGCCGAACCGCGCGAGACAAGGATCGTCGGGAAAAGCCAACCGAAAGTTTGAGATAATAATCCATCGTTCGACCGAAGACGGTCGAGCTGGCGATTAAGTAACGTTAGGAGTGTTTTCGACGGGTATCTAATCGATCGAAGGTGAGTATCTATGGCCGCGTCCAATCCTAGCATCCCCCATATCGCGCTTGCTTCCACCTCGGGCCAGAGTCTTTACGACAAGCTGAATTCTCAGTGGCATGAGCGGGCGTTGCTGGCGTTCATGGCAATCGTGCTCGCGCACTGGGGTGAACATCTGGTGCAGGCTTACCAGATCTGGGTGATGGGCTGGCCGCGTCCGAAGGCAAATGGCATTCTCGGTCTATGGTATCCATGGCTAATCAAATCCGAAGTGCTCCACTATTCTTATGCCCTGATCATGCTCATCGGGATATGGGTGCTCCGCAAAGGATTTACTGGTCTTAGCCGCAAATGGTGGACCGTGGCCCTCGTCATCCAATTCTGGCATCACATCGAGCACCTACTGTTGATCACACAAGCATCGGTGCTCCATCACAATTTCTGGGGTAAGCCAGTGCCGGTGAGCGTTCTGCAGCTGATATTTCCACGAGTGGAACTCCACCTCTTCTATAACTCGGTCGTCTTCATTCCGATGGTCATTGGCATGTACTACCACATGTTCCCTCCCAAAGGAGAAGCGCAGCAGGCAACCTGCACCTGCTCCTGGCGTAAGGACGAAGCGGAGGAAGACACGAGCTACGCCGCCTGATTCTTACGTTCACTTGCCGGTTGTGGTGGGGGGTATGGATTCGATGACAGGACGTATCGCCGGGGGCCGCCGCGTGGCGGCCCCTTGGGTTTGTAGAGGGCTTCTTGCCTTGGTCTGTATGGGAACTCTGGCAGCAACCGCGTGTCATCGGGCTTTCGATGGCGCGTCAGATATTTCGGTACGGCACCAGATTACTCCGCAGCCAATACGTATAGGTCCGGCTACGGTTGCAGTGCAGCTCGCCGATGGGGCAAAGCCCGTCACCGACGCCACTATCATGGTAGAGGCGGATATGTCTCACCCTGGGATGAGTCCCGTTTTCGGGCCTGCGAACGAGATGGCGCCTGGCAGATATCAGGCGCATATCAACTTCAACATGGGCGGCGACTGGGTGGTGCTGCTTCACATCAAGCTCGCCGATGGACGGAAGATCGAGCGCCAGGTGGACGTGAGAGGCGTCCGAACCAATTAACGAATTGTCAGCAACCTTCTCCAATTCGTCTCCGCCTGACGATCTCAACGACGATTTCGTGGAAGCCCCGCTGTTCGATGTGCTGCTTATTCCAGTGATCGGCCGATTTCTGATATGGCAGCACTCGCGCACGCTACTGCAGATTCCGCTATTTCTCGTCAGCGTCGTCATGATTCTGCACGGTCTCTTCGGGCCGTCGATCTCTCCGAAGAACCTGGCGACGGTGCTCACCTGGGTGCACTTTCGCGGAGCGCTAGTGCTGGTGATTCTCGTTGCGGGTAATTTCTTCTGCATGGCGTGCCCTTTCATGCTGGCGCGCAACGCCATGCGGCGGTGGGTCCATCCGCGCTTCACCTGGCCGCGCAGACTTCGCAACAAATGGATGGCGGTTGGGCTCTTCGCGCTCATCCTCTTCACGTATGAGCTGTTCGGTTTCTGGTCTTCGCCGTGGTTGACCGCATGGATTATCGCCGGCTACTTCCTCGCCATTCTGGTGATTGACGGCCTCTTCAAGCACGCGACATTCTGTAAGTTTGTCTGTCCGCTCGGCCAATTCAACTTTATTGCGTCCACAGTCTCACCTTTCGAAGTGGAAGTGCGTGATCAAGAAGTCTGTTCGGACTGTCACACAAAGGACTGTATTCGCGGCCGCAAGGCGCCGGATTCCAATCTCGTTACTGTCCAGCGCGGGTGCGAGCTTGCGCTCTTCCTGCCTGGCAAAGTCGGTAACATGGACTGCACTTTTTGTCTCGATTGTGTTCACGCTTGTCCTCACGACAACATCGGCATCCTAAATCGTCTTCCCACCAGCGAACTGATAATTGATCCGCGTCGATCCGGAGTGGGCTATTTCTCGCGCCGCAAGGACATCGCAGCTCTTGTGCTCATCTTCTGCTTCGGCGCTCTGATGAATGCGTTCGGCATGGTCAGTCCGGTGTACGCGGTCGAGAGCTGGGTGGGCCATCTGCTGCATGTCAGAAGTGAAGCGCCAGTGCTCGCAGTGCTCTTCATGAGCTTCCTCGTCGTCGAGCCTGCCATTTTGCTTGGATCCGCAGCTTGGATCACGCGCGCCTGGGCTGGAGTACAACGCGGATGGTTGCCACTCATCATCCATTACACATATGCGCTTGTGCCGCTGGGTTTTGGCATGTGGCTGGCGCATTCCGGATTCCATTTTCTTACCGGTCTATACACGATTGTTCCGGTGACTCAGAACGCTGTCGCAAGCCTCGGCTGGCCTATCCTGGGCGATCCACGCTGGACCCTGGTTGGCGTCCCAAAATACATTGTGGAACCGCTGGAATTCGGGTTTCTCCTAGTGGGGCTGGCTGGGTCGCTGCTGATCGTCTGGCGTCTTGCACAGGAAGACGCTGAAGAGCACCCTATTCGCGCCTTCTTGCCTTGGGCCGCCGTCAGCGTTCTGCTGTTTCTGGCGTCAGTCTGGCTCATGACTCAACCTATGGACATGCGCGCTACGATGATGGCGGGATAAGACATGCGCGTTCGAATCCCAATCCGAATGACGATGGCGAAGATCAAGAACCAGTTCAGACCTATGCATGTGTGGCGCATTCCGCTGATTGCCGCACTGCTTGCAATCTGCGGAAGCGCGCCGGCATGGGCGCATCTTGGGCCACCATATCCCATCATGCAAGACCGCAAAGTAGGACCATTTACAGTTTCGGTGTGGAGTAACCCCGACGTGGGCATCGGTAGTTTCTTCGTTGTGATCGATCCGCCAAAGGGAGGCTCTGTTCCCAGTGACATGAAAGTTCAAATCGCCGTTCAGCCCATGAGTGGACGGCTGCCGGAGCAGAGGTACGACGCATGGCGTGAGAGGCTTCGTGACCGGGTAGAGTTCAAAACCGACGTTCCGTTTGATAAAGAAGAAAAGTGGAGAGTTCGAGTTCTGCTTATGAGCTCACAGGTGAGCGGCGAAACAGACTCGACCGTGCAAGTGACTCCGCCGGGACTTGGCCGCTGGGATCTTCTGCTCTTCTCCCTTCCCTTCCTGGGCGTCGGGGTGTTGTGGTTGAAGGCGATTGCCACCAAACGGGAAAACAGAAGAAGGGCGCAACGAAGAAAGGCTCAGAAAAACGTGGCCTGTTGAACAATTACGCGGACACCGCGAATTCACTGCCGGGTTCTATTGCGGTATGTTCAAAAGAGCCTCCGAAATAGAGATCGCATGAGAATCCACGGATCCAACAGTCCCGAGATAGACCATGGCCGGCAAGCGAGTCAACTATTCTGGTCGTTCACTTGCCTGCTGGCTTCTGCGGCGCTGATCGCAGTGGGATGTCATTCCGGCAGCAAGCTTCCGGATAAATCGTCTCAAGCCTATGCTGACTTCGTTTCGGCTTTCTATGTCGGCCTCGCGGCGCTCCAGGTGGGTGACGATGTTCGCGCGGAACGTGAACACGCTCGGGCGACGCAGATTGTTCCCGGAGAGCCTGCAGCCTGGTCGAATTGGGGTGTGCTAGCGCTGCGCCAAAGGAATTTTGATCCGGCCGAACAAAGACTGGAGCGGGCACGGGCTCTGGCTCCCAAGAATGATGCGATCTACTACCTTTTGGGGCTGGTTGAATCCGGCAGGGGAAATTCCGTGGATGCCATAGCCCACTTCAGTAAAGCTGTAGAGATTAATCCGAATAACCTGATCGCGACGTATCGGCTTGCCGAAGAGATTGAGCGGCAGGGTGATGTCAATAGCGACATTCAGTTTCAGAAGTTGATGCAGCGAATCGTCGACGCGCAGCCGGACAACGTGGCTGCTTTGCTGGAGCTAAGCCGCGTGGCTGCAAAGCGTGGTGACGCCGCTGCACTGAAACAATCCGTGGCTCGTATTCAAGCGCAGTCGAAGGCTTGGCCCGCGGAAGTGCAGGAACAACTCGCTGCTCTGGAGGCAGCGGCGGCGGGGCCGGACCCTCACGCGGCAGCAATGCGAACGAACTTTCTGCGAAATGTACTGATGCGGGTTCCGGATTTTCGCCAAAGCCTGGCAGCGATCAAACCTCCGCCTGGGGATGAGGCGCAGCCATTCACACATTTTCTGCTATTGGAGAGCCCTGTGTTCTCGCCCGCTCCGGCAGACGTAGCAATGACATTCGATGTCGAGCCGCCGGTTAACTCTGACAAGACCGAAGACCAGACACAGTGGAATTGGATCGGGGCCATCTCGCTGAGTGGCACAGGCCCGGCTATCGTTGCAAAAGCAAATGGAAGCATGGTGCAACTTGCGACCGGTGCTAAGTTTCCCTTTCCCGGTGGCGCGTCCAAAACTCCCCCTCTGCCGGAAGGAATCGTTCCAACCGACTTCAACTACGACTTCAAGACTGACCTGGTACTGGCGGGCGCGGGCGGAGTGCGGTTCTTCCGGCAGGATAAGTCCGATACTTTCACTGACGTAACGGAGCAGACCAAGCTCCCTGCATCTGTTGTGAACGGCCATTACACCGGCGGCTGGGCCGTCGATATAGAAGCGGATGGTGATCTCGACATCGTGCTTGGCTCCAGAGATGGTGTGCCGACAGTCCTCAGAAACAACGGGGATAACACATTCACGCCGATCCACCCTTTCACTGGAGTTTCCGGCGTGCGGGAATTTGTGTGGGCCGACCTGAACGGAGACGGCAATCCTGATGCTGCATTTATCGACGGCTCTGGAAAGCTTCATGTCTTCAGCAATCAGCGATCGGGGCGATTCAGCGAAATGCCCGCCCCTCCTGTCCTGGGGCAGGTTAAAGCGATCACAGCTGCCGACGCGAGTCACAATGGCATTCTCGATCTGTTGGCGCTGCAGGCCGACGGTGCGATCCTGCGGCTGGCTGTAAATAGCGATGGACAAAGCTGGGAAAGAGGCGAAGTTGCAAGTGTTCCCGATGCTGCGAACTTTCTTGCCGGCGACGTACGCCTGCGTGCCGCCGATTTAGACAACAACGGAGCGATCGATCTTTTGCTGGGGCGCGTCACACCGCCGGCAGACGGCAAATCTCCAGGCGCCCTGGTGTGGCTCGGCGATGATAAAGGCACCTTTGTCGCAACCGGCAACGCGGTTGGTCCGGCGATGGTATTCGATGCTGCCGACTTGAACGCCGATGGGCGGCTGGATTTGCTCGGACTCTCGGCTGATGGTCAGGCGATGCTTGCTGCGAATCGGGGCACGAAGAACTACCACTGGCAAATCATTCGTCCGCGCGCGAAACAGGCTACGGGCGATCAGCGCATCAACTCTTTCGGAGTTGGCGGCGAGATTGAGATCCGGTCTGGGCTGCTGGTGCAAATGCAGCCGATCACCGGCCCTCAGATGCACTTCGGATTGGGCCGGCAAACTGGCGTGGACGTAGCGCGAATCCTATGGCCGAACGGCTCGGTGCGTGCAGAATTCGCTCTGAAGGCCGACCAGGAGGTCGTGACCGAGCAGCGCTTGAAGGGCTCTTGCCCGTTTCTGTTCGCATACAACGGCAAAGATATGAAATTTGTGAAGGATGCTATTCCGTGGGGATCCGCGATCGGTCTGCGCATCAACTCCCTGGGCACCGCCAGCATCGGAGCAACTGAAGAGTGGTACAAGATCGGCCACGATGAGCTTGCACCACACGACGGATACTATGACCTGCGAATTACCGGGGAGCTGTGGGAGACCTACTACTACGACTATCTCACGCTGATGGCTGTCGACCACCCGGCTGGAACGGAAATTTTCACGGACGAGCGCTTTGCTGTTCCCGCGATAAAGCCGAAAGTCATTGCGGTCGCCACTCCTCATAAGATCGTCCGCGCAATCGACGACAATGGCCAGGATGTGACAAACATTGTACGCGACCTCGACAATCGATACCTCGATACCTTTGGACGTGGCCAGTACCAGGGCGTCACACGCGATCACTATGTTGAAGTAGATCTCGGCGACGCCGCGCCTGTGAAGGGTCCGCTGTACCTAATTGCCAAAGGCTGGTTACATCCGTCGGACTCCTCTATCAACGTGGCAATCAGCCAAGGCCAGCATGAACAGGCGCGCGCCCTAAGCCTCGAAGTTTCCGATGGACATGGCGGCTGGGTTGTCGCTGAGCCCAATCTCGGCTTTCCAGCGGGTAGAAAGAAGATCTGCCTGTTCGATCTCACCAACGTATTTCGTCCGGGAACGTCTCATAAGGTTCGGCTCAGAACAAACCTCGAAATCTACTGGGATTCGATTGAATGGGCACAGGGACAGCCGGAGGCCAACTTGAAGATCACCCGGTTAGCCCCATCAATGGCAGATCTGCATTATCGGGGCTACTCGGTCATTCATCAGGCAAACGACTCTTCCCCCGAAATTCCTAACTACAACCATCTCTCGGGAACGAAGCAGCCGTGGCGCGACCTCGAAGGCTATTACACGAGATATGGTGACGTTCGCGCGTTGCTCCGTGGAGTCGATGACCGTTATGTGATCATGAACGCCGGCGATGAGATCTCGTTGCGTTTTCCCGCGCTGCCGGAGCCGCCCGGGGGATGGGTTCGCGATTATGTAATCGCCGGTGATGGCTGGATTAAGGACGGTGACTATAACTCGACTTACTCGAGGACGGTGCTGCCTCTGCCACATCACGATAGAAAGCAATACGATACGCCGCCCGGCAGACTTGAAGAGGAGTGGGTATACCGTCACCATCCCGAGGATTGGCAGACCTATCAAACCCGGTACATAACACCGGAAGTTTTTAAAAATGCATTACGCAGTAAGGCGGATAGATGAAACGCGGTCCTGTTGCACGAATTTTGCTGAGTATTTTCTTTGTCGCCTTGTTGGCTACTCCTATTGTTGTCCGGCGGGTGTCCGCCGGGCGCGCGTCGACCAAAATAAAGCTCGACGCGAATGCGGCTCTGGCCCGTCATAGCTTCTATCTGCAGGACGTGTCTCGTACGGCTGGCATAAATTTTGTCCACCAGGCACCAACGCTTGATGCAAAGCTCGATGGTATTATGCCGCAGGTCGCGTCTATGGGTGCTTCGGTATCCATTGTGGATTTCGATCGCGACGGTTGGCCGGATATCTATGTCACCAATAGCAAGGAGGGCAGTAAAAACACCCTCTATCGCAACATGCATGACGGCACCTTTAAAGACGTAGCGTCTGAGCTGGGCATCGCCGACGTCAACCAACCCGGCACTGGAGTCTCCATGGGGGCCGTATGGGGTGATTACGACAATGATGGCTATGAAGACCTCTATCTCATCAAGTGGGGTCGCCCCGAGCTTTATCACAACGACCACGGTCATGGATTCACCCGCGTAAGTGAGCAAGCTGGCCTGCCTCCGTGGATCAATGCCAACACCGCCGTCTGGTTCGATTATGACGGCGACGGGAGGCTCGATCTGTTTGTCGGCGGCTACTATTCCGAGGACCTCGACCTCTGGCATCTCAACACTACTCGCATCATGCCCGACAGTTTTGAGTACGCGAAAAACGGCGGTCGCAAATACCTCTTTCACAATCTTGGCAATGGCAAGTTTGAAGAAGTAAGTGCCAAACTAGGGATCAACAGCCGCCGTTGGGCATTGGCCGCGTCTGCTGCAGACTTGCGTGGCACTGGCCATCCGGACTTGTTCATTGCGAATGACTATGGTGTATCCGAACTTTATCTGAACGATGGCAAGCAGTTTCGTGAAGCGGGTGAACAAACTGGCGTCGGCTTTGCGCCTAAGAGCGGCATGAATGTAGCCTTCGGCGATATCCTCAATCAGGGCAGATATTCGGTGTATGTATCCAACATCTCCGAAGAGGGAGTTTTGATTCAGGGGAATAACCTCTGGGTTCCGAAGGATGGAACGGCGAGCGACGGCCTCAAGTTTGAAAACCTCGCGCGTGACCTTGGCGTCGAATTGGGAGGGTGGAGCTTCGGTGCACAGTTCGGCGACCTGAACAATGATGGCACGCTCGATCTTTATCTCACGAATGGTTATGTTTCACTGGATCGAAACCGCAGTTATTGGTACGACTTCTCTAAAGTATCGGGGGGCAACAGCACCATTATCGGGGATGCGAAGAACTGGCCGGCGATGGATGGGCGCAGCCTCTCTGGATATCAGCAGAAACATGTGTGGATGAATGATGGAGCTGGAAAGTTCGTCGATGTTGCGCAGGCAGTCGGGGTAACGGATACGTACGACGGTCGTGCGGTGGCGATGGCGGACTTATGGAATCGCGGCGCGCTGGATGTAGTGGTCGCCAACCAGCGCGGACCGTTGCTGCTGTATAAGAATACCGTGTCACCGGACAACAAGTGGATCGAGTTTGACCTGGAGGGAACGAAGAGCAACCGTAGCGCTATTGGGGCTGAGGTCACTCTCTTCTGGAACGGAAAAAAACAGGTACAGGAAGTTTCAGGCGGAAGTGGATTTTCGGCGCAGAATCAACGGCGGCTTCACTTTGGATTAGGTAATTATCCACAGATCGAAAAAGCTGTGATTCGCTGGCCATCGGGAACCATCCAGACGATCGACGAGCCTGCGCCGAATCAGCTCCATGAAGTGAAGGAGCCGGAATGAGCCAGCAAGTAATCGCGCCGCAGACGCCTCCACCCGTTGGCGCGACAACGGGATGGAAGAGCTGGCTTAATCTTGAAAACCGCTTCGTCCCTCCGGTTTTCATCACTCTGATCCTACTGGTGGGTCATCTGTCTTTCGGTATGCTCGAGAGCTACCAGAAGACGCTCCTTGCGATCGTTGTTAGTATCTTGGCGGAGTTGGTTCTGGGCCGTATTTTTCTCGGCAAATGGCCACATCTGGCGAGTGCTTATATTACCGGCATCAGTGTGGGCATTCTAATACGGTCTCCTGCATTCTGGCCGTTTGCTCTGTGCAGCCTTATCTCTATCACCTCGAAATATGTTCTGCGTGTCAAAGGACGCCATATCTGGAACCCTTCCAATTTCGGTGTCTCCGTTCTCCTTTTTCTAGCAGGCGACATCGTAGCGAGCCTAAGCATTCAATGGGGAAATTTCCTGCTGCCAATGATCGTCATCTGGGCTTTAGGGTCGGTGATCATCTGGCGCTTGCGGCGTTTCCATATCACCGGAACCTATGTTGTTTCGTTCCTGTTGTTTGCTTTCCTCAGAGCGTGGATGACAGGAAATCCATGGCAATCGGAAATTGCACCAATTACGGGACCCGAGTATCAGCTCTTTATCTTTTTCATGATCACTGATCCGAAGACCACGGTCCGGGGCAAGATGGAGCAATGCCTTGTCGCGTTCTCAGTAGCGGCAGTCGAAATGGTGATGCGGTTGAACCAGGTTGTTTACGCCCCGTTCTATGCACTGTTCCTGGTCGGACCGACTGCGCTTCTGATTGAGATGTGGATACAGTCCCGCCGACAGAGGGCCCTGAGCGCGGTTGCATGAACGCAACTACTAGATATGTTGTGCCTGAAAGAAAATCTTGAAAATCATGACGCATCGAATTACCTTCATTAGCTTTCTTGTACTTCTCCTCGCGACTGCTGGATGCAAACAGAAATCTTCCGAACCCCACGCTGTTCTTCCGCCATCCGAAACTCATCCCGCTCCTACCTCAGCACCATTATCCTCGTCACCAGCGCAGGCCGAACCCGTCAATGCCAGACCTTCCGGCCCTATCCAATTCACGGATGTGACCGCTCAGGCCGGGATCAAATTCAAACACAACAGCGGAGCATTCGGTAAGAAGTTGCTGCCGGAGACCATGGGCAGCGGCGCATGCTTCATCGACTATGACAATGATGGATGGCAGGACATCCTGATCGTCAATTCGATGGATTGGCCTGATCATAAATCTCATAACTCGTACCCTGCGCTCTACCACAACAACCATGATGGAACCTTTACGGATGTAACACGCGAGGCCGGACTTGCGGTTGAGATCTATGGGATGGGCTGCGCCGTCGGCGACTTCGACAACGACGGTCTCGATGATGTGTATATCACTGCGGTGGGCAGCAATCACCTCTTTCGTAATTTAGGCAACCGCAAATTTGTTGACGTGACAGCCAAGGCTGGCGTGAGCGACTCTGGATTCTCAACCAGCGCGATATGGTTCGACTACGACAACGATGGCAAACTAGATCTCTTCGTTTCACATTATGTGGACTGGTCTATTGCGACAGATCAATATTGTTCGCTCGATAACAAGAGCAAATCCTATTGCACGCCCCAGCTTTACAAAGGCCAGAGCGCCACACTCTTTCATAACAAAGGGAACGGTGTCTTCGAAAACGTAACGAAGCACGCTGGTCTTTATGATCCGACGGGCAAATCGTTGGGCATCGCCATGCTCGACTTTGACGACGACGGGTGGATGGATCTTTTTGTCGCAAATGACACGCAGCCCAACAAGCTTTACCGCAACAATCACGATGGCACCTTTACCGACATGGCGGTCATCGCAGGCGTGGCCTATGGCGAATCCGGCACGATGCGAGCGGGCATGGGAGCCGATGCAGGAGACTTCGATCATTCTGGACGCCAGGGACTGCTCGTCGGCAACTTCACCAACGAGGGGCTGGCGCTCTACCGCAACGACGGCTCAGGCCTGTTCAGCGATGAATCGATTTCTTCCGGCATTAATGTTGCTTCTCTGAAGTCTCTGACATTCGGTGCCCTCTTCATGGACTACGACCTCGACGGTTGGCCAGATATCTTCGCCGCGAACGGTCACGTGGCCGACGATATCAGCGTCCTGCAGCCGACCCTCAGGTACGAGCAGGCGCCGCTCATGTTTCGTAACAAGGGCAACGGCAAGTTCGAGGATGTGACTGGGCGGCTGGGTCCTACTCTGCAGAGGGCAGTCGTGGGTCGCGGCGCAGCTTATGGCGACTTCGACAACGACGGCGATCTCGATCTGCTGCTCACGACCAACAATGGTCCTGCGCGGTTGCTTCGGAACGACAATGCCAATCAGAACGACATGCTTCGCATCAAGACGATCGGCACCCTGTCTAACCGGGATGGCATCGGGGCCAAAATTACATTGAAGACGAACAAGGGTATACGTCAATTTGCCGTGGTGAAGAGCGGCTCCAGTTATCTCTCCCAGAGTGAGCTGCCAGTTACCTTCGGCCTGGGCAAACCGGAAGAGGGAAAGTCGGTCGGTCTCCAAATACAATGGCCCAGCGGAAAGAAAGACTCTATACCCAACATCAAGCCGAACCAGTTCATCACGGTACAGGAGGGTAAAGGCATGGTTTCGGCGCAGCCGATCGCGTTTACACCGCCGCGACCGGCCACTCCATAACAGGCACGGGCCCTCCCCTCGTTTTTGACAAGTCTATGATTCGGCGAGGGTTGCGAACCTTAACCTTGACAAGTGCGTGAACCTATTTAACTTATTTCACTTGCTTTGATTCTAAAGAGTTTAATTTGAGTCGATTGCCCGAATTTAGATCACCTTGCCTCGATCATCCCGTACATCATTCATATACTGTAATTATTCAAATATCACAGATTCTAAATGGGTTACGGGAGGCTATCTATCACCTTGCTGATTGAATAAAAAGCCCGACTGTGATGACAGCCGGGTCTTTTCACCCCAGCTTCATATTGTGTCGCTGAAGGGGAAATAATCGGCCAACTATTTGGTGAGGAAAAGACACGGGACCATCCCCAGCTAATCGAAGCCGGAATCTCTTAGGCTGGAACGTACACTCATCGGGCGGACAAGACACCGCCACTTTTGCACATTTGCATACGTCTTAACAATGGAAGACTGCTCCCAGGAGCATCCTAGAGTTTGAGGGACTGTCATGACACCGCAAGAAAGCTCGATGCTTGAAGATCTGGTTCGTAAGGTAGAGGAAACAGAGCTGACGGAGAAAGATCCCGAAGCTGAACAACTACTCCAAGAGGGCTTGGGCCGCGATCCCGACGCGATTTACAAATTGGCCCAGACGGTTCTGGTGCAGAATCTGGCGTTGAACCAGGCGCGCACGCAGATCCAGCAGATGCAACAGACTCAACAGCAGGCACAGCCCGCGCGTGCCACGAGCTTTCTCGGTGGCCTGCTTGGCCATCGTGATCCGGCTCCGCCTGCGCCGCAGCCGCAATACCAGCAAGTGCCTTATCAGCAGGCGCCAGCCTATCAGGCTCCTCCGCAGTATGCGACTGCTCCACCTTATGCTGCACCGGGTCCCAGTCCTGCCGGAAGCTTCCTGCGCAGCGCCGCTACTACGGCAGCAGGTGTTGCCGCTGGTGCGCTGGCGTTCGAAGGCATCGAATCTCTCATGCACGGATTCGGTCACGGAGGCGGCGGAAGTTGGGGCGGCGGTTTTGGTTCCGGCGCGCCTCCCGTAGAAGAGACGGTGGTCAACAACTATTACGACGACCCGCAGCGAGCTGGCGGCCTTGGCGAACATTCTGAGCACGAGGCTTCATTCAGCGATCGGCCCGAAGGCCATGAGGGCCGCGCGGGCCTGGAGGACGCAAGCTACCAGCCTGACACCGATTCGAGCTCATTCGACGACTCGCCAACCGATGACTTCGACAGCAATCTCGGTGGTGACGACTTCGGGGATAACGGAGACGACTCGAATTTTGCCTAGCTAGCGATCTTCTGATTTTGGTTGTTTCAGCGAGTCAATAGATTCAGCCTCGCTCATTGCAACTGAAAGCCACAGCGCTTCAGGAGTTCTATTACTTCGCTCTGGCTCGCCTCGACCTTCCGCGCGGAGCTAACCAGGTCTTCAGGATCGACCGGGTACCAGTTGCGGCGATCGGGATTGCCAAGGCCTGCGACATTGAACGGCTCGATTACCCGGAGAATGTCTTGCGCTAACTCGTCTGATTCCTGCTTTGTGCGAAGGTGTCTTGCGCGCTCGCAAAGCCGAACACACGCAGGCCCAAAGTGCGGATGGTCGTACAAGAGGAAGGATGGCGCGAGACGGGGTTTCTCTAGTCGCCGCGCTGTCTCTGAAAAGCTGGCGGCTGAAAAATAAAGCAGCGACAGAGATACAAATACCGGAAAATTACTCATGTTTGCATAAAGACTCGCGATCAGACGCGCTGTGGCGAGCAGTTCGCCCTCTGTCTGCGCGGCGTACGTCTGAAGTTGCGTTGCGAAGCGCTCGGTGCCCCAGTCCTGTTCGAAGATTTGGGTGAGACGGGCGATGCCGAGCAGAGTGAGCGGAAATCCGGTGGAGAGCAGCGGATCAACGAAACCTGCTGCTGACGGCAATAAGGCCCACATGTCGCTGGCGATTGAGGCACTACGGAAGCCAAGGCGGGGAATGTGCGTGAAGGGGCGCTCGGCCTTTGCCGCTGCGAACTGGGACTGCAGTACTGGAATGCTACCGAGGATTCGATCCCAGGCTTCTGCGCCTTTGGTGAGCTTTAGTTTTTTGGCAAGCGCATCGGTTGCGGCGATGCCGGCGCTTGTCATTCCGTTATTGAATTGCAGAACCCAGATCCATCCTCCATCGAAGACGTGATGGACTGCGGCGTCGTCGACAGGATAAGGCAGCGACTGGCCGTCGGGCATTGGATACAGGTCTTCTATCCGTCGAACACCGAAGAAATGGCTGTAGAGAGCCTGTGTGGCAGGAAAATCGGGCAGATTCAATTCTTGCAAACTCAATGCACGGTGCAGGAATCCGCGTGGTCCCGAAGCGTCGACGACGAATTGCGCGGTGATGCTGATATCGCTGCTGTGCCGCGTGCCGTCGAGCTTTATCTCAGTGTCGGACTGAGTCAGGCAGGTCAGCTGGACTTCATCCAGATAATCTATCCCAAGCTTTTGGGTTTCGCGGGCAAGAAAGAAGTCGAAGTCGGCGCGATACCAGTGCGTATCCGATATTTCATCGTGCGGGCTCGCGGCCACGAGGAGCTGCTCGCCGCGATCGGGCTGAGAGTATCGCGGCTTGTCCAGATCGTGATGGTAGAAGGTGAAGCCTCGCTTCAACCCGCAGGCGATTTCCGGATGAGTCCTTTGCCAGGTGCCCCACTTTACTAACGGCCTCACAGAGGGCAGGTCATAGCGAGTGGTCAGCTCTTCGAGAAGCAGGTTGGTGATGGGCGTTGAGGACTCTCCAATGACGACGCGGGGATGGCGGCCTCTTTCCAGCAGAACAACAGATCTTCCCAAGCGGTGCGCGATCATGGCCAGGAGCGAGCCAGCGAATCCCGAGCCTACGATGGCGATGTCGTATCGAGCAGTCAATTGTCTCCTCCGCAATGCGGGCAGGAGACTGGTTCGGAGATGGACTGCTGGAGGTTCATAGAGCGCAGGCGCGCGATCCGGGAGGGATAGCAGTGAGGGCACTCGTTTGGCGGGTTTCCATCCCACAAGTCGGCAAAGACTCTGCCACGATTGAGGCTGATCCCGTAGGCTACGGCAGCTTCCAGCGTTGCCAGGCGTGGCTGCGAGAAGTCCCCAAGATTCGCTAACTCTTCGAGCGCTCCGTTTCCTGGACGAGTGGGAATGAGGGTCGCCGCAGTGGCACCGCAAGCGAAGGCGAAATCGAGAGAGCGCTCGGCCCAATACAGCGCTTCTTGCTGCCGCATGAAGGGAGGCTTCACCAGGATGAAGACACGCAGATCGATATTGTGTTCGCGCAGACGGGAAGCCGCCGTGGCGAACTGATCGCTGGTCATTCCTTTATTCAGCCGTTCGAGGATTTCAGGATGGACAGTTTCGAGGCCCATTGCGACTTCCAGCCGGCCGGTCAACTGGTCGTTGAATCGGAAGCAGCTTTCGCTGACCAATGCGGGATGGCATTCCACGATAACTCGTTCGAATGAGGCTACCCGACTCAGGATGGCCGGATAGTCTTGCAGGGGAATGGCCCGCGTATCGAAGAAGCTGCCGCTGTTGTAGAGCTTGATATGACGCACGGGTAAAAGGTGTTCGAGGGCGTAGTCGATCTGGGAGGGGATGGCTCCCGGCACGGTCTCGGTCAGCGTGTTTTTCCAGAGATCGCACATCAGGCATCGCCATGGGCATTCGCGATTGGTGAGGAAGACCGTGGCCACTGAGACGATTTCTCCATCTGCTGAGCATTCGTCTTCCACGAAGAAGGCGTAGGGCTGTGAAGGGTCGAGAGCATTTCGCACGGGACGGCGTGCAAGGATCCACACGTCGCGGTCCATGCGAGTCTTTGGATACAAAGACGGAGGATAGGAAGACGGCAACGAGGTTCTCATTCCCGCGTCACTCATTCCCCACGTCTCCCATTCCCACGTCTCTCATTCATAGATCGACAGGAATTGCCTCCGGTACTCGACTTCGCGGTATGGAAGGCGCGAATGCAGGGCATCCTCAGGCAGCGCACCATGCTGAAAGCGCCGCTTGGGAAAGACGGGCATGGACAAACCGGTGACGGCGGCCACGCCTCGCGAAACGATTTCACCTTTCAGTTCATATAGGCGGTCGACATCGTACTTCGTCAGGTCGATGAAGGGAATCGCCTCAGCAACAGCAATAACCCTCGGTTTGGTGTAAGGGCTGAAGCCTTTGAAGCCAAAATGATGGGCTGGAGCATAGGTGCGGGTGTAGGAGCGGCTCAGGCCGCCGCTGTAGGTGAGGGAGTGCTTGATCTTTCCGACGCCCCAGCCTTCCTGATAGAGCATCTGGTTATTGATGACGCTGCGAATGGTGAGCTCCGAATTCTCTTCGATGGGATAGTCTTTAAGATTTTCGTCGCCACCATCGCCATCTATCAGGTAGCGCCACTCCGGATAGCGTTCGCGGATTCCCCGGCAGAGAGCAATGGCCATGGTTGCCGACTCGATATCGAGGGGTTTGTAGTCTTCGGTGATGCGGATGGTGTCGCCTGCATCGAGCTCGGATACGTGGGCCTCGATCGGTTCGAGAAACAGCGAGAGCCCCAGGCGATCGAGAAAGGCGTGCGCCTGCTGGAGATCGGGCCCATCGCCGAGATCGAGTACAAATGCCTTCAATCGGGCGGGATTCATGCCGACCTTTCGCATGACGTAGTAGGTCGTGAGGAAGACGCTACCGCTATCGATGCCGCCGGAAAAGCAGACGCCAATTGGTTGTTGCGCAGGAATAGTTTTTAGCCACTGCGAGATCTCTTCGGCGAGCGCAGAGATGTAGGTGCGGCCAATCTCATCAAGGTTAGCGGGCAGGGTTCCAGAAGTTGGATCAAAAAAACGAGCGTAAAGGGGATCGGGGTCGGGGCATCCGATGAGCTGGAGTTCTACGACGTAATGGGCCGGCACCATGCGCGTGTAACTGGGGTGAAATTGCCTATCCAGCCCCTCGGACTTGAGCCAGTCAAAAATGGTGTCGATACGATGAGCTACGACCAGTGCAGGGCCTTCAGAGCGCTTGGCCAGGAAATAGCGCATGGGCCGGTCAAGGGAGCGTGCCATTTTGACGGTCTTGCCTGACCGGGCAAGAAGAGCGAAGGAACCCTCTATTCCGCGCACGGCTTCCGGCGGCTGCTTTAGCAGGAGCCTGCGTGCTTCTTCAATGCTCAGGTTGTAGATCTGGTTTGCGTCGGGGTCTGTAAGGTCAACGACTCGTTCAACGTAGTGGTCCACAATCAACCTCAAATTGCGTTTGTTGTGCTACCCCAGTCTACTCTGTGAAAACTCGTAAAATCATTCGCATCGAATCGACCCGGATACTGTGTCCGTCCGTGAACATTGATTCTCAAGATTGGACAGCGGCCGTCTTGCACTCGCCTCGTTACGACATGCCAATCTGATTGTCCTGCTTGAGCTTACGGATCATGTTCTGTAGCTTGGGCCTTGGTCCGCAAGTTGCTGATAACTCCACTGCTGAAGTGTAGGCTGATACACCGGGAGGCGGGGATGGCGCATTTTGAGCGGATTCGCGATGTGATTTCGGGGCCGTTTAGTTCGGACATTATGCGGCAGAGGACAGCGGCGGGCTGGCAACTGGTTTCGATCGAGTGGCGGCGGGAGCTGCCGGCGAACGAGGCTCCTTCCGAGGGCGCATTCAACGAAGAGATTCCCTATGGACTGCGCATCTCCGATGACTGCCAGCGACTGGAGGTCGATCCTCACGAGAACGCCGCGCTGGTGCTGATGATGGAGTTGCTGGTGCAGGATTTTCCCATTTCGAGCGTGGCCAGCGATCTGAACGAAAAGGGCTTCCGCACGCGCGCCGGAAAGCCATGGAATCCGGTGACAGTCTTTAACATGCTACCGCGGTTGATTGAGGTGGGGCCGAGGCTCTTCTCGACCGACGATTGGGAAGCACGACGGCAGAAGTTCGCGAGGTTTATCTAATTGCAGTTACGGCGCGTTGACCGCGACGGGGCGCGCGTCTGCATTCAGACCAAGGGCGCGGAGGATTGCGGGATCCGGCGTGATTTGGGTGCTACTGTGTTCCACGACACCGAAGTTGCCGCGGTAGTCCCACATGGCCCAGCCAATGTGATTTTCTTCGAGGGCGGAGCGGACATCGCCGATCCAGCGGGCGCGCGAGGCCGGGTCCGCCGTGTCACGGTAAGCCCCGAATTCGTTGCAGATGAGCGGAACCTTGCGTTCACCTGCCCAGGCAGCGGCGAAGGCAATCCGCGCCGAAATGGACTGGCGGCCCCATCCGCCGGTCCCGTAAAGAAACAGATTGTAGCGGGCGGGGTCGCTGGGAACGTTTTTCATCTGCGCGGCCAGCGTGTCCGGCGTCGCCGGATAGGGGATGTCCTTGAAAAAGACCCATTCGCTCGATCCCCAGGACGCTCCCTGGTGCGTGAACTGGTATGGCTCGTAGAAATGAAAGTTGTAGATCACGTTGGCGTCGCGCAGAGGTTCGAGCTGGAGTAGGTCGGGGAGGCTGGAATAGTTCGCGGCCGTGGCAATAATAGAGTGATCGGTGTCCACCCCGCGAATCGCCTCCACCACACGCGCCTGGACGCCCATCCAGCGATAGGGGTCCTGCACTTCGGGTTCATTCATCAGCTCAAAGAACACTTTGTCGGGATCGGTTTTGCTGAAGTGAGCGGCCAGAACGCGCCAGAGCAAGACGAAGTCGTCTACTCCGCGCTCAGTCGCCAAGTTGCGCTTGTAGTCGTCATTGGGAAATACGCAAAGCATCACCGCGAGATGATTGGCCAGAGCCCGGTCGATGGAGCGATCGAGGTGCGCGACGGCGTCGGGGTTTGCGGGATTGAGTTGCCCGTGGCGCACGATGAGCGACGGCTCCACGCCCAGGCGGACGGAGTCAAAACCCATCTCATGGATCAGCTTCAGATCGGCCTCATTCGTAAATGTGTCGAAATGCTGCTGAGATAAATCGCCGGAGCTGGCGAACCATCCAGAGAGATTGATGCCATGCTGCAGAGAGGCCGCACGTTCAAATGCCGGGCTTTGCGCAAAGGAAATCTGAAAAGTGGCAAGAAGCACCATCAGCAGCGCAGCTCTGCGCATAGAATAAGCTCTCCGAAAGGAAGGTGTATTGTATGACACGAACTTAATCTCCGGGCAAAACGTCAATTCAGCTCATCAGGACACGGTTGAGTCACTATGCCCTTGACGCAGTCTATTTGAAATGAACAATGTGATGTCTACGTTTGTATCCAGTGCCGCTGGCTGGTAAGCAACATCACTGAGAGAGCGGTATGGATCGCAAGCCAACAATGAATGACGTAGCCCGCGTGGCCGGCGTGGGAACCATGACCGTCTCGCGCGTCCTGAATGAATCGGCGCCCGTCTCGGCGAAAGCTGCGGAACGCGTCTATCAGGCTATCGAGAAGCTTGGATACCGCCCGAATGAGATGGCGCGAGCACTTCGCGGCTTGAAATCGCGGACCATCGGCATTATCGTTCCGTATCTTTACGATCCGTTCTTCGCAACCATCGCGCATGCGATCAATACGGTCGCCAAAGAAAATAACTACTCGGTCATTCTCACCACCTCCAATGAAGATGCCGACTCGGAGTTCGCCGAGGCCGAGTTGATGCTGCAACGGCGCGTGGACGGGCTCATCGTGATTCCTGCCGACGCGCGTCGTTCGCGACTCAGCCGCGCCGAGTTCGACAACACGCACATCGTCACGTTAGATCGCCCTGTGCAGGACCGGAGATTCGATACCGTTCTGGTGCATAACCAAGGTGGATCCAAACGTGCCGTCCAGCACCTGATTAAAGAGCACGGCCACAGGCGGGTCGTTTTCATCGGGCTCAACAGGCAGCTATACACCGTGCGCGCACGCTTCGAGGGCTATCGTCGCGCCATGCTCGAAGCCGGCCTGCACGCGGAACCTTCTTTCAAATGCGCCTCCCAGGAATTGACATCGGCGGTGATCGCCGGTGTGATGAGTGAGAAGATTCCACCAACTGCCTTCTTCTGCTTCAACAACCTGACCACACGCTACACCCTACGCGCGCTGATGGATCTGGGGGTGAAGATTCCCGAGGAAGTGGCGCTGATCGGCTTTGATGACTTCGAGCTCGCGGAAATCCTTTATCCCAACCTGACGGTTGTACGGCAGCCCGTGTACGAGGTGGGTCGCGTCGCCGCCAGCCTCCTTTTCGACCGGCTCAAGCAGGATGAATTCCCCAAGGATGGCAACAGGATTGTGCTGCCCGTCGAGTTAATCATCCGGCGTTCGTGCGGATGCCGGCCCTGCGCGGCGCGGAATAACGGGAACTGAATCGCCCCAGAGCCCTGTTAACAGGCCCTAGTGTGCATGCAGCCTGGCGAGAAGCTGCGCCGCCGCACTTTGTGGAGCAGGCGCCTTTACTGGCAGAGCAACTCAGCAGCGTGCCCAACAGCATCTCCATCGAGGGGCATACAGATTCGCTGCCCTATGCCAATGACAAGGGCTATGGGAACTAGGAGCTTTCCGCAGACCGCGCCAATGCCGCGCGCCGTCTGATCGAGGACAAGGGGCTTCGCCGCAATCAGGTTTCCAGGTGCGTGGCTACGCGGATCAGCGCCTGCGTCTGCCAAATAATCCCCTCGATCCTTCCAATCGCCGCATTTCTCTGATCGTGCAAAATCTCGACGCGCCGTCACCATCAGACGGCGCGTCCGTGAAGGAGTCAGCGATATCAGCGTCCCCCGTAGCCAACATCGCCGCGAAACCTGCTGCCGCCGTGACCGCGATCGGTCAGCAGTTCACGGCCGTTCGCGTTCAACACCGTGTCCCCGGTGTCGAAAAACGTTCCGTTCTTCGATTCGACCAGCTCGATTGCTCGATCCGCCTCTCTGGCTGAAGTTCCGGCGCCGGACCGGTGCGGAATATCGACTCCGGTCAGCCACCGATCGTGGTCGGCGAGAGCATTGTAGACTTCCTTTTCCGGCCAGCCTTGCGCGGAGAGAGAACCCCCACCAGCGAGTCGTGCGGGATGCCCACAGCCAACGCTTTCTAGATAAACTCGGCATCCCGGGGTCAGCGGGCACAAACAAGTTTTACATCATGCGTGGGAAAGCGAGCGAAAAGCCTAGCTAGGATTGTGCGAAGACTCTTCGCGGCAACCCTGACGATGTCAGCAGCGACCGAAGCCCGCGGGCGTTTATCTCCCCGCGGGCAGTCCAACGATGAATTCGGTGTTGCCCGGCTCGGAGGTGAACGTGATGGTTCCTCTGAATTGACCTACGACGATGCGGTGAGCGATGTCCAGGCCCAGGCCCGTACCGATGCCCTGCGGTTTGGTCGTGAAGAAAGGCTCGAAGATCTGCTCGCGATGTTCCGGGGCTATCCCGGATCCTTGATCGGAGATACCGATAAAGGCCTGCTCGCCTTCAGTCCAGGTGCGGATAACGATTTTGCCGCCTTCGGGCGAAGCGTCGATCGCATTATCGAGAATATTTGTCCACACCTGGCTCAGGCCCGTCCCGGTGGTTTTGATTGTGGGCATCTCCGCGGCAAATCGCTTTTCAATGGCGATCTGCTTATACCGGAACTTGTGAGCGAGGATAGTCAGCGTGCTCTGTATGCTGTCATGCACATCGATTTCACGCTCGCGATTCTTGTCGTCATAGGCATACTTCTTCACGGCGATCACCAGGTCGGTGATGCGGGTGATACTCTCTTCGATGGTTCCCACCAGTTGCATGCTCGAAATGAGCGACATCAGCCAGTTGAGCGCATCGGAAAGAAACTCGGACGGGAAAGCCGCATGAGCGCATTCAATATCTTCGCGCTGCCAGCCCACGGCCACCAGCGTAGGAGCCAGTTGCCAGGCGTTCTCCACCCCAATGCTCTCCAGCCAGCCAAGTAATTCATCTTCCGCATCGGCTTGCTCGAGCGTGCTCATTGCCGCAGGTTTCTCGAACTTCAAAACCTCCTCCTGTAACTCGCGCAGGCAGTCTTTTTGTTCCGGCGTGAGCGGAGTGCGAGTGAATCGAAGGCTTATCTGCTGCAGGCGAACAAGATTTTCACGCAACTGGGAGGATGCGCGGCGAGCAGCGGCTCCAGGGTTGTTGAGCTCGTGCATAAGGCCAGCAGCAAGTGTGCCGAGCGAGATAAGCTTTTCACGATGCAGGGTGAGCACCTGGTAGGCTTCCAGACGCCGGCCCATATTGATCAGAATTCCGGAGCGCACCACGGGGCAGGTTCCCATGAGGCTCCAAAAGGAGGCTGGACTCACGCGCACAAGGTGACTCGCGGTAATCACTTCGCCGCGTGCCGGGGCTGACGCGATTCCAGTGAGAAGTGGAACCTCACCGAACGTATCGCCTTCCTTGAGCGCGCCGAGCAGCGTTACTCCGCCGTCAGCCTCGGGCTTGGTTACGCGCACTTCACCCGTAAGCAATATCCAAAAGAACAGGTCCTTGTCGCCTCGGTCGAAGAGTAGCGAGCCTGCCGGCGCTTCGACCAGTTCGACATCCCCAAGGCACTGGAGATCCCGCTCTTGGGTCTGCTGAAAGATAGGTATTTGCCGTATTTGCGCAAGCAGCTGCTGCGCGGGAATCGTTTTCGTGCTCAGGTTAGTCTGCTTCTCTTCCATCGATTCGCTTTTCTCGTCACTCTAAAAACGTGCCAAATATTGATGCATAAACTGCACGGCGATCGATCCCTCGCCGACGGCGGAGGCCACACGCTTTACCGAGCCGTGCCTTATGTCGCCCGCCACAAAAACCCCTGGCAAGCTCGTTTCGAGCAGGAAGGGCTCCCGGTCTTCCTTCCAGCTGCGCGGTAACTTGCTTTCCACCTTGAGGTCCGGACCGGAGAGAACAAAACCGTTCGGATCGCGCATGACATCTTCCGGCAGCCAACCGGTCGTCGGCGCCGCTCCTATGAATACAAATAATGATGAAGCCGAGCGTACTTGCTCCCCGCTGGATGTCCGGATTTTCAGGCACTCGAGCCGGCTCTCCCCCATGGCCTCAACCACCTGTGCGCGCATCTCCACCGTTATATTGGATGTTTGAGCGATCTGATCGATCAAATATTTCGACATGGTCTTTTCGAGCGATTCAGCGCGAACCAGCATCGTTACCTGACCGGCGTACTTTGAAAAATGCATGGCCGCCTGCCCCGCCGAATTTGCGCCTCCGACGATATAGACGTGCTCGTCTTTACAGGAGCGGGCTTCGACGAGGGCAGCCCCATAGTAGACGCCCAACCCCGTGAGCCGCTCGATTCCCGGAGCGTCAAGACGTCGGTAGTTGACACCAATCGCGATCAAGCACACGCGGCAGGACACCTCGCGGCCGTCGCCCAGGCGGACCAGCCGGTATTGGTTTTCCGTACGAATGCCGGTCGCGCATTGCGTAAGGAATTCGGCCTTGAAGCGCGATGCCTGTACATAGGCACGCCGGGCAAGATCCGCTCCGCTCAGCCCAGATGGGAAGCCGAGATAGTTCTCAATGCGAGAACTCGATCCAGCCTGTCCACCAGGCGCCTCCGGCTCGATCACCAGCGTGCGCAAGCCTTCGGATGCGCCATACACGGCAGCCCCCAGTCCCGCCGGCCCCGCTCCAATCACCACCATGTCATAAAAATCGCTGGCCGCGTGGGTACTCAGCCCAACTCTCTCCGCCAGTGCCTGTTGGGTGGGCTGTACGAGCGACGATCCGTCGGGAAAGAGCACGGCCGGTAAATGGTGATCATCAAGCTTGTAACGAGTCAGAAGATCGAAGGCCTCGCCGTCCCGCTCCGGATCGAGCCACACGTAAGGAACCTGATTGCGGGACAGAAAATCGCGCACTTGGTGATCCTGCAATGACCAACGCGGACCTACCACCCTAAGACCTTCAAAAGGTGCGCGATAGCCTTCATTCCATGCCTCTAGCAGGTCGTCCAATACCGGATAGAGCTGCTCTTCAGGCGGATCCCAGGGTTTGGTCAGGTAGTAGTGGATTTTAGCTGCGTTGATAGCTCTGATCGCGGCCTCTGTATCGGCGTAGGCGGTCAGCAAGGCCCGCTTGGCGTCCGGGTAGATTTTCTGCGTCTTCTCCAGAAAGTCCACACCCGACATTCCCGGCATGCGTTGATCGGAGAGAAATAGCGCGACTGCATCGCCCCGCTGCTCGAGTTGAAGGCATGTGTCGAGGGCCGCTTGTCCAGAACCTGCACGCAGGATGCGGTATCCCGCGCCATACTTCCGGCGCAAATCCTGGATGACGGCCTCAAGAACGCTGACGTCGTCGTCTACGGCGAGAATGACTGGCTTCCCCATTGACCCAGTGTATTACCAGTCTGGGGTCGAACGGGTAAACGCGATCTCCTGTCCCCGTCAAGGAAAACAATGTTAGCGTTCAGGGTATTTTTTTCTTTCAAACTTCATGATTCTCGGTTAGCCTGTTTGCATATTTACCAAGCACCATAATGTTCTTAGTCATAACTTTATACAACGAAGTTATGATTTGGTACTCAGAGTGTCTATTTCAGATACACCGAGTATGCAGGATTGCCTTGAGTCATAAGTTGTGTATGCGGAAATGTCGCGCTTGCCATGTAATCGATCATTTGAGCGAACTTTGCGCGCTCGCCGCGCCGAGTCTCGGTTTTGGTGAAAAAGGATGGCACGGAGAGTATGAATAAGATAATTCTGGCAGACAATCAGGCGATATTCCGCGCAGGAACGGCGAGAGTTCTAACCATGGAGGATGACTTCCGCATCATCGCGCAGTGCGGCGACGCGGAACGCCTTTATCAAGTTTTGGAAGCATTCAGAGGAGCGACGTTATTGTTCGCGTCCGCGCTAAACCTAAACATACATCAGCTCGTGGAGCTCGTTCGCTCCCAGGGCAGCCCTTGTATCGTGATTGCCGAAAATAGCGAGTCTACAAGCGCTTATCTCTCCGCAGGCGTGCATGGCGCTGCACATCGCTCGGTGAGCGGTCCAGCGCTGATCGACTGCGCACGCCGTGTCGTCCGTGGCGAGCGCGGCGTGCAGATGGCTGGATCGGGAACAGCAGCCCAGGAAGAAGACCAGGTGGGCGCGCGGGTTCGAGATCGCCTCACCCCCAAGGAAATGAAGATCGTCGCGCTCATTGTGCAGGGCTGCAAGAACAAGGAAATCGCTATGCGCCTGACTACGACCGAGCAGGTTATCAAGAACTATTTACGTAGTATCTACGACAAGACCGGAGTTTCCGACCGGCTGGAACTTGCGCTGTTCACTATTCACCATCGCATGCTGGCCGAGGCTGCGGCGGCGGCTGGAGACCTGATCATGCAAGCCAATTAAGCCGAATAATCGTGGCTTCGAACCGTCCTCGCCTGGAGCAGGGTATCTAATATCTGCACGAGCTCGCGAGGATCGGCAGGCTTTTCCAGATATATGTCCGCCATCGGCTCCGCGGCCTGAAATGCCTCGGCAACATATCCAGACACAACCACTACGGGGGCAGTCGAATGCGCCTTTGCCGCTTCGACAATGGCGCGGCCACGTTCGTGGCCCAATCGCCAATCTGTCACCACGGCATCAAAAGCGACTCGCTCAATTTCTCGAATCGCATCCTCGGCAGAAATGCAGGTCGTTACTTCGTAACCTGCCTGTTCCAGTATTTTTCGTTTTAGCGAGACGACGTCTGGATCGTCATCCACGCACAGGATCTTTGCCAACAACTGTCTCCACGGACTCGGCCTATTGTGCGCAAGTCTTTGGCTCATGTCAAATGCCCGGAATTGAACACTGCCAAGCGTACATTTCTAGGACGGCCGTATTTTCTCCGCAACGGATTTAGCCTGAGTAAATAAGTAAAGATAGTCTGGACCACCCGCCTTCGAATCGGTTCCGGACATATTGAAGCCGCCGAAGGGATGCGCTCCGACCATCGCGCCCGTGCACTTGCGGTTGAGGTAGAGATTCCCCACATGATATTCGTGGCGCGCGCGATCGAGCTTCTCGTGGTCTCTTGAATAGACCGCGCCAGTCAGTCCGAATTCAGTATTGTTCGCGATCGCTAGCGCGTCGTCGTAATCGCGCGCTTTCAGAATTGCCAGAACGGGGCCGAAGATCTCTTCCTGGGAAATGCGAGCGCCGGGAGCAACATCGGCAATTACCGTAGGCTGGAGGAAGTAACCTTTTTCGGGGGTTTCCACCGTCTCACCGCCCGCAATCAACCGTCCTTCCTTCTTTCCAACGGCTATGTAATCCAGAATCGTCTTGAGCGCGCTCTCATTTACAACCGGACCCATATTTGGATTCGTCGACGGATCACCCACCGTCAGTTTCGCCACACGTTCGCGAACGCGCTCGACAAACACATCGTAGAGCGGCTCCTCGATAATCGCGCGGGAGCACGCCGAGCACTTCTGGCCGCTAAAACCAAAGGCCGCCGCGACCGTGCCCTCCACTGCCTGATCCAGATCGGCGTCGGCGGAGACGACAATCGAGTCTTTGCCGCCCATCTCCAGAACCGTGCGCTTAATCCATATCTGGCCGGGCTGGGTCTTCGCCGCCCGCTCGTGAATATCGAGTCCTACTTCCTTTGAGCCGGTGAAGGCGATAAAGCGCGTCCTGGGATGCTCGACGACCGCATTGCCAAACGTGGCACCCGAGCCAGGGCAAAAGTTCACCACGCCCGGCGGCATCCCAGCCTCTTCCAGCACATCCACAAATCGGGCGGCGATGGTCGGCGAGTCGCTCGACGGCTTGAGAACGACGGTGTTGCCGGTAACAATGGCCGCAGCCGTCATGCCCGCCATAATGGCAAAGGGAAAATTCCACGGCGGGATCACCGCGCCGACGCCCAGAGGAATGTAGATCAGCTGGTTGCGCTCGCCTGGATATTGGATGGGCGTGGTAGCTCCGGCAAGGCGCAATGCCTCACGTGCATAAAACTCGAGGAAATCGATGGTCTCGGCTACATCGGCGTCGGCTTCTACCCAGTTCTTGCCGACTTCATAGGTGAGCCACGCACAGAACTCGAACTTGCGGGCGCGAATGATCTGCGCCGCGCTCAGCAGCAGGGAGACGCGCTCTTCGACAGGAACGAACTGCCAGGTAGCGAAGGCGCGGAGAGCAGCCTGCACGGCCTGCTCGGCATGCTCTGCGCCCGCCTTCTGGTGAAGACCCACAATCTGCGCAGGCCGAGCCGGGTTGCGTGACTCGATCTTGCCCGCAGTCCGCAGACGTTCGCCTCCAATGATTAGCTCATACTCGTGGCCAAGCATGTCGCCCACGTGCGTGAGCGCCTCTTTCATCGCATGGACATTTTCGTGCCTAGAGAAATCGATGAAGGGTTCGTTCTTAAACTCGCCTTGCGGAGAGCGGGGCAGGATAAAGGTAGAGACTTCGGCGGTAGCCATAACTATCCAGTTTATCCCGTTTTTGGTGTTCGCGTTCTGAGAAGGCGTCGCCTGCTATCTCAAACGGGCGTCTGGGGCCCTGGGCTGCTGGATCTACCCCCCCGCCGTAATTCGTTCGGTCTGGAGAGACATCTTGGCAGTGCGCTGAATCTTATCCCAAGCGAATGGGCGCCCATCGATCGCGCGCTTCAGAGTCTTGAACAGCACGATGGAAAAAATCTGCCGGTATGCGAAGCGCTGAAGCCAGATGTGGAAGAGCAGCCATTTATCTCCCTTGTTGGCTGGATGGCGGCGTTCGAGCGAGAAAGCCAGCGTCGAGGTAACAAAGTCGATAATCAGGAACGCAAGGAAGTATGTCAGCAGCTTCTCGAAGCTCGCGGCGCTGGCAGCCTCCGGATGGAAATGACGGTCGATGAGGAAATGAATGACGCCTGCGATGAACATCAGATCGATGAACGGCGAGACGAGCGGCAGCAGAATCTGGAAAATAAGGATGTTGGGCAACGCAAATAGCCCCATTGCCGGATTCCTGCGAAAGGCCTGCTTGTGCTTGAATACAGCCTGCAGAGTTCCGAACGACCAGCGGAAGCGTTGGCGCATCAACCCTCGTGCGTTCACGGGCGCTTCGGTAAAAGCCAGCGCTTGGTCTTCGTAGATCACCTTGTAGCCTTGCTCCAGCAGATTCATCGTGAGATCTGCGTCTTCGGCGACGGTGTTGATCGGATAGCTCCCGCCGCGAAGAACCGCGCCCGTGCGCCACGCACCGATTGCTCCGGGAACAACCGTGACCACGTTAAACAAATCCAGCGCGCGACGTTCAAAGTTCTGGCTGGTGATGTATTCCAGCGCCTGCCAGCGCGTCCAGGTGTTCACACGATTGCCGACTTTTGCGTTTCCGGCCACGGCGCCAACTCGCTCATCGGCAAAATGGACTACCAGTTTCGAGACCGCATCCGGCGCGATAACCGTGTCAGCGTCGATGCCGACATATATTTCTTCGTCCAGGTGTTGCAGGGCAAAATTGAGCGCCTCGGCTTTGCCCGCATTCGGCTTAGTGAGCACCGTCAGTTTGCCAGTGGAAAGTTCCCCCCGATACGCTCCACGCGCCACCTCAAAGGTGTCATCCGTAGATCCGTCGTCGATTACGATGACGCGGATATTCTTGTAGTCGGAATTGAGCACCGAGCGAATCGTGCGGACAATTACCGACTCTTCGTTGTATGCCGGAATGAGCACCGCAACCTGCGGAGCGTATTCACCCAGCGGAACGCGGCGGCGGCGCAAACGAGCAATCAGAGCCAGAATGCCCACCAGGATCAGCCTTCCGCTCATTAGCACATCGCCCAGGAAGAAGACATCTACAACGAAATGGCTGAAGAAGGACAGGAAGAAAAAGGCAACCGAGTCTATACGCGCCTGCCAGCGCATCCGGGGTGAGATGGGCGGCATGACTTCAGCAGTGGTCCTGCCCATAAGTTCTGAGACCGGCACCAGGTCGTAGCCCCTTGCACGGAGTGTCGTAATCAGCAGAGGCAACGCGGCGACAGTCGCCGAGCGATCACCGCCCCCGTCGTGCAGCAGGATGATGCTGCCCCGAAACCACGGCTTGTCCTTCATGACCGCCAGCTGTGCGAGCACATTGTCAGTGATTTCCTGCGGTGTCTTGCGCGGATGCTCGTTCCAGTCGTCGGTATCGATCTTGTTACCGATAATGGTATAGCCCATCTGCTGGATACGATCGGCGGGGGCGGCCTGGTCATTCGTGTCCGGCTCCTGATCGATCGAGTACGGCGGACGGAAGTAGAGCGGCTGGACGCCGAGCCTGGAAGCGAAGAGCCGCTCAGTAAGATTCAGCTGCCACTCAATCTGACGGTCAGATATTTCGCTGATGTCAGGATGCGTGTACGTGTGGTTGCCGATCTCGTGGCCTTCGCGCACGTAACGCTTTAACAAACCGGCGTTGTCCTGCGCTTGCTCGCCAATCACCATAAACGTGGCTTTCACGTTGTACTGCTTCAGCACATCAAGAACCTTTGGCGTCCAGTTGGGATCCGGGCCGTCGTCAAAGGTCAACGCAAGCTTATTGGGCTGGTAGCCGTATTGCTGGATAACATACGACCGCGGCAAGGCCTCCATGCGCTCATCGGTGATCGTGAAGTTATCGGCATCCATGTCGATCGCCCGGCTGCCGGCCTGCGGACGCGCTATGACGCGCAGGATGTCGCCCTCGCCTTCCGTATCAACGTCGTTGCCCGGAGGAACTACCGTAAGCTGGTGAGGCGCCTCCTTCGCGCTCGGGTGATCCCACACTGACCACAGTGATCCATCCTCGATGCCCAGGCGCCACAATGCGAATGTGCTTATCCCCATCTGGCGCGAGGCACGCAATTCGTTGAGTGCGGTCACGCCATCGAGAAACCACACCTGGTGACGCATCTGTGCGTCCTCGTCGTCATAGGCAAAGTGCGCGTTCAATTCGTCGCCTGCGAGACGGACATCAGCGTCAGCGTCGGAAGCTCGCTGCCAGGCCTCCTGCACACTGAGATCATCCACGTTCGCTACGTGATCCGAAGGCTTCTGGCCCTTTTTCGGGAGAGGAACTGCCCAGTCGTATCCATAGCTGCCCATCCCGCAGATCAGCTTCTGCTTGGGAACGGCCTTCAGAGCGCGTCTCAGGTTGTTTTCGAACCAGTCCTGAGCGGCAATCGGACCCGGTCCACTCTGCTCTTCATGCTGGTCGTAGTTCATCAGGATGACGCCATCGCTGTTCTTGGCAAGAGCCTTCATCACCCAATCGTCAGCGCTAGCCTCTACATCCACGTAAATACGCAGATTCTTCGCATGGAGGTCGCTGTAAAGCTCACCAACCCATTCGGTATACAGCTTCAGATCTGAGTCCGGAACCTGTTCGAAGTCTAAGCAAATGCCGTGATAGTTTAGGTTTGCGGCCAGAAATTTGTCGATCTGATGATGCAGATTTTCTCGCGCAGCCGGACTCTTCAGCATCTTTCCGATCGTGTCGCCATGCCACTGGGAATCAGCAGGGTTATAGTCGTTCAGCATGGGGAAGACTTCGGTGTCTTCCTTGGCAGCCACAATCACACGCTGAACCTTGTTCTGGGGATCCACGCCGTGAACCCCTGATTTGTCTACCACCTTATAAAGGTTGACCGGATAAAGCGACGTCGAGGCTATCAGGTCGCCGTTCGGCGCAAACACGTGCAGCCAGTCGGGAAAGAGCAGATCGATCTGATGAATGTGCGCCTTGAGTGACGAATAGCTCGCTTCATCGTTCGTATAGAAGGCCGCACGCAGCCCTTCATCTCCGTTTAGAGGAATTTCCGAAGGCCGGCGATGGGTCTTCCGGCGCGCAGGGCGAGGTGCGCTCTTCTTGAGAGGATCACCCGCAGGGTCCTTGAGCGCCTTATAATTCCGCTTCTGCGTGGGGAGCAACAGCTCGGGCAGCGTTTGGCGCTTCACAACACTAAAGAAGAAAATGACCAGCACGACCGTCGAGACAACGCCGAGAGCGTCCATGATGCGGCGCAGACGCTTCCATCGCTTACGTTGTGGGTCGTAGAAAATTTGCTTCATAGGGCTGTTATTTTAAACCCAGGTTACGGCACAAAGTTATTCCTTTATCGTTGGCTTTAAGGCAATACTTTAGTGCTAGCTTCCAGTTTACGTTAGTTTAGGGTGCGTGTTTTCTAGATTCTTTCCGCCCCCTGTATGATTCATCTTCATGCGCGTTGCGCTACCCCGAAAGTGGTGGATTGGGATCGTGGCACTCGTCGCAGGCGCTGCGCTGCGGCTCTGGTTTATCCACGCTTACCCCGAAGTTCAAGGCGATCCGCTCGTCTACGGCAGCATCGCGAAAAACTGGATGCTGCATGGCGTCTATGGATCGACGACCAGCGGAGCGCTCCGTCCCACGCTCATCCGTCTGCCCGGATATCCGCAGTTCCTTGCCTTATGCTTCAAGCTTTTCGGCATGGAACACTACCACGCGGTCATGTTCCTGCAGACCGTCGTCGACCTAGCATCCTGCATCCTGATCGCGGCATTCACGCGGCGCATCTGGAATCGAAGAGCCGCATGGTGGGCGCTCTGGCTCGCTGTCCTCTGCCCGTTCACGGCAAACTACGCCGCTGCTCCTCTCACGGAAATGCTCGAGATCTTCTGGATCTCCGTTGCCTTTTATGCCCTGTCCCGCTTTCTCCAAGCCGACGAGGAGTCTCCTCAATGGAGGTGGGCGCTGCTCCAGGCCCTGGCCTGGAGTTACGCCGCTCTGCTTCGCCCCGATGGCGCGCTTCTTGCCGTCGCGTTGTGCCCCGCCATGGCGTGGTACGGACGCAAGCGCTGGGGCGCAAAACGCATAACGCGGTATGCCGCTGTGGCAGCCGTGCTTTCGGTGCTTCCTTTCATTCCATGGACCATGCGCAACTGGCGCACCTTCCACGTTTTTCAGCCGCTCGCCCCGCGCTACGCCACAGACCCAGGCGAACCCACCAATCCCGGCTTCAATCGCTGGACAAAGACCGTCTGCGTAGACCTCGCCTGCACCTGGGAAGTCTATTGGAACGCCGATACCGACGTGATCGACATGGCCAAACTGCCGTCGCGCGCCTTTGATTCTCCGGCACAGTACGAGCAAACCCGGCACCTGCTCGACGACTACAACAAGACTATCTCCCTAACCCCTTCATTAGACGAGCGTTTCTCCCAGCTGGCAACAGATCGAATTCGCAGACACCCTCTTCGCTATTACCTGTCATTGCCGTTGGCGCGTCTCGCGGATATGTGGCTGCGGCCGCGAACCGAACTGCTCTGGATCGAGCTGCGCTGGTGGGATTATGACCATCACGAATCGGAGACTATCTTTGCCGCCGCCTACGCTGCGCTGAATCTTTTATATTTGATCGGCGCTGCCCTGGGCTTAAGACGCTGGCCGCCCCTGGCCGGGGCAATTGTAGCTTTCATTGTGCTGCGCAGTGCTCTTCTAGCGACCATTGAAGCGCCCGAGCCACGCTACACCCTGGAGTGTTTCCCGATACTCATCGCGCTAGCGGCAATCGCCATTGCAAGCGGCCAGCGCGAACCTGTCTCGATCTCTATTTCCTGACCTTCGTCGTTCCCGGAGGAAGCATGAGCGCGAACGCACTCGCCGGAACGCTGTTCAGTCTGATATTTGAATAGACCGCTGTGCGCGAATCTCCGCTCTCCTGAAAGATCTGCTGTTTCAGAGATATAGCCCGCTTGGGATCGACCCACATGGTAATGTGAGTGAATTCGTTCTTGCCTCCCGGCTGCTTTGGCGTCAGATCCAGCTTAGCCGTTTCCACGCCGTCGATCATCTCTGTTCCCTGATAGGCGATGTTCCAGTTGGCTGCCAGGTCTTTGCCGCTGCCGCCAAACCCCAGCGTCAGATACCGCTCAACGTTCGCCCCCGCATTCAGGATCGTCTCCTGCTTCAGGCTCGGCTGATAAAAGTCCAGTTCGCCACCCTTGTAGAGCACATCCTTCGGCGAGGGCTGATCGTTGTCGGTCTTGACGTGCGCTACCATCTCAGTCGTGTTGCCGGAACGCCGAAAGGCAATCGTGCCCTTTTGAAAATCATGGCTCTGCACAATTGCCGTGTACTGGTCCCACACAAAATCCGCCTGCGCACTCTGAAACTTCGCCGAAGCGGCGTCCATTTCGGCCAAGACCTTCTGTAGTTCGGCGTTCTGCGCCAGCGCCGCAAGAGGCGTGAAAATCAAAAGAGCCGCAACGATGCGCAGCTGAGTGAATTTCTTCATACGAGACTTACTTACTCCGTGAGATTAGGATGCGTGCCCAGGCGCAAATGCTCCGCAATTAACGATGGGCCCACACTCGATAGACGGTAATTTTTCCATGTGGCTCCTTTACTGCCTCAAAGCGATCGACGACCACCGGTCCTGAGATCGATTCGACGCTCTGTTGAAGCTGCTCCCCGAGTGATCTGTCCACGTGAATCTGCACAGCAGGTATCTCATAAACGAAATTCTCTGAACCAGCGATTTTCACCAGCACATTTCCCGCAGCGAGCTTCTGTTCCTGCGGACGGTCTCCGTAGTTCCAGATTCTCGGCGTGAGGAAGATGAACGCCAGAATCAGCGTAACCATAACGTCGTAATGAAAGCTGCCGCGCTCGTAGGTCCAGAAAAAATAGCTTCGCAAAATCCGTGACATGCTCATTTACCCTTCGCGCGGATGACCGTCTGCCCGTCCATATAGGGTACCAGCGCCTCAGGCACGAACACCGAACCATCGGCATGCTGATAGTTCTCGAGGATCGCCAGCCACGTTCGCCCGACAGCTAGTCCACTTCCATTCAACGTGTGCACAAAAGCCGTCTTCGTCTGTCCGGACGGCCGATACCGGATATTCGCCCGCCGCGCCTGAAAATCGCCGAAGTTCGAGCATGAAGAAATCTCGCGATAGAGCTGTTGGCCGGGCAGCCACACCTCAAGGTCGTAGGTCTTGGCCGCGCTGAAGCCCATGTCACCTGTGCACAGCAGCATCCGACGATAGGGCAGACCAAGGCGCTCCAGAATCCTCTCCGAATCGCGCGTCAGCTTCTCGTGTTCTGCTTCGCTGTCTTCTGGACGCGTGAACTTGACCAGCTCCACTTTCTGGAACTGGTGCTGGCGGATGATGCCCCGAACATCTTTCCCGTAGGAACCCGCCTCCGAGCGAAAGCACGGCGTATACGCAGTCAGCGAAGTGGTAATCTGCGCGCCGTCGAGGATCTCGTCGCGATAGAGATTCGTTACCGGAACTTCGGCCGTAGGAATCAGCCAGTGGTCGTTGTCTCGATAAACACCCGTCTCATACGTCTGCCCATCTTCGCAGTGGAAAAGATCTTCGGCGAACTTCGGCAACTGCCCCGTGCCGAATAGGCTCTTACTATTCACCATGAACGGCGGCAGAACTTCCGTATAACCGTGCTCGCGCGTGTGCACATCTAGCATGAAGTTGGCCAGCGCCCGCTCCAGGCGCGCGCCCTCGCGCCAATAGACCGCAAAACGCGCTCCCGCAATCTTCGCTGCGCGCTCCAAATCGAGAATACCTAGATCTTCCCCGATCTCCCAGTGTGGCTTCGGAGAAAAATCGAATTTTGGAGGCTTCCCCCAATGCTTGACCTCGATGTTGTCGAGCTCGGACTTGCCGACCGGCACGTCATCGAGCGGAAGGTTCGGGACATTAAAGAGAATCGCCGATAGGTTCTGGTCAGCCTCCGCGGCAGCCGCCTCCAAAGACTCCAATCGCGACTTCAGCGCGCGCGTCTCATCCATCACCGCCGTCGCGTCCTGACCGGACTTCTTCAGCCGAGCTACCTCTTCGCTCAGCTTGTTGCGTTGTGCTTTGAGCTGTTCGGCTTCGGTAATGCGCTCACGCCGGGTCCTCTCCAGAGCGCGAAAATCTCCCAGTAGTCCCGCCGGGTCCTGTCCGCGATCGCGGAGCTTTCCTTCCACCAATTCCAGATTGACGCGGACAAATGACAAATCAAGCATACAAGTTCAGATTACAGGGTTCTGTCTCTGCTTCAAAAGCGGCGGTCAGCGATCGCCCCCATGTGGGGAAGCGTCTGCAATCCTCACACCGCTCAAGCTCCCCACGTATCGTGCTACGCCGTGATAGAGTGACTCCGCAATCCTCTCGCGATACTTGCCATCGCGCAGTTCCTGCGCATCGCTGGGATTCGTCAGGAAAGAAATCTCTGCTAGAATCGACGGCATATTCGCGCCGATCAACACAACAAACGGAGCCTTCTTCACTCCACGATCCTTCAACCCCGGATTCCCTCCTTCCAGACCCTCATACAAACTCTGGTCCACGTCCGACGCGAACTCGCGCGACTCATTGATTTTGTCCTGTAACGCGATCTTCTTCACCAAGTCGGAGAGCTCATGAATCGACTGGTCTGACACCGCGTTCTCGCGCGCTGCAACCTCCAGAGCATCCGCTGAGGTCGTGAAGTTCAGGTAGTACGTTTCCACTCCGCGCGCCGAGGCGTCGGGACTCGAATTTGCATGCACGGAGATGAAGAGATCCGCTTGGGCCTTGTTCGCGATCGCTGTCCGCGTCTCCAGCGGAATAAATGTGTCGTCGTCTCGCGTGTAGATCACGTCCGCACCCAGCCTCTGCTTCAATAGCTGACCCAACCGCAGAGCTACATCCAGCACGACATCTTTTTCCTGGATTCCGTCTGGACCCAGCGTTCCCGAATCGTGCCCCCCATGCCCGGCATCGACCACAATGCGATTGATCTTCAGCCCCAGGGCCCGCACCATCGACCGCTGTCCATCGGCCGTCGGCTGCGCGGCGTGAACTGGCTGTGCACTCATGTCGGCGGGCGGTGGGCTCGCGGCATGACTGCGTGAGGCGTGTGCTTTCGGCACCGGAGCAACAACAGGCGCGCTCACCGCGGCCATTTCATTGGATTGCGGCGCCGGACTGGTCCCAGCCACCGACTGAACGACGGGAGCCGTTGTTGGCCGTTTTGTCGCTTTCACACGATTCGGCTGCTGGCTGAGCGAAGCAACATCCGCCATGGGCGATGCGTCATCACCATCGTCCACCACAACGTGCGTTGTGGTCCGGGGCGCTGTCATCCGTGCAAGGGACTTCGCAGGCGGCGGCAAAGGATCACCCAAGGCGTCTACCGGAGTCGTGGCCGATCCGATGCCAATGGTCGGTTTCAATGTGGCAACGGTCCTCGAGTTCGCGACCGGCTGGGATAACTGACTCACCCTCGGGGTCGGCTTAGGGGCGGGAACGGCTATGGGCGCTGCCTCTGCAGTGTATACCGGAGCAGCACGCGACTTCCTCCCATGCACGTCGATGATCAAACGCGAGGGATTCGGCAAGAAGAATGCCGAGTATTCGCTCACGTCGCTCACGTCGAGCACGATCCGCGTCACGTCGTTCGAAAACTGTGCTGCACGAACCTGCTTCAGGAAGCCGTCGTCGATAACCTCGTCCGCCTTACCGATCAGTTCAGGCGACAAGCGCGCACCGTGTAGATCAAAGAAAATCCGGTCAGGATTCGGCACGCGAACCGCTTCATACTGCACCTCGTCCTGCAAATCGATCGCGACGCGTGTGTACACCGGCGTCGACCAATGCCGAATGCCCGTCACCAGCGGCAGCCTCCCTCTGCGCGGTGGAGGCGGCGCGTTCAGAGACGCCTCACTCGGATGGGATGGCTCAGTCGCAGGCGGCTGCGCTGGAGGCGAAATATCGTTCTCGGCGACCTGCTGCTCCGGAGGATGGGGTGTCTTCGCAGTCGAAACCGGATGCGACGAAGGGGCAGCGTTCGCCGTAGAAGGAGCTGCCTTCACGGGCCGTGGCGTGTTCTGTTCCTGCGACTGGATAGCAGCTGTCAGCACCGTGTGGCGACCCGACGGTGAAGATCTCGAGGCGACCGCCCCCGAGCCAGTGCCAGCACCCGCCGAGTCATTCTGCGCAATCGTCACGCCGCCGCGCGTGGTCTTTCCCGCAGGCTTGTACAGATTGCTCAACTCGATCCTGGCTTCGTTGGCCAGCGGGTTCTGCGGATAAAGCCTCAAAAACTCCTGAAATGTCGCCCTGGCACTCTCGCGATCGTTCAAATCGCGCAGATAAATCTCGCCCTCGGTGAGCAGCGCGCTGAAACGATAATGGCTCCAGGGATAGGCATTGCGCAAAAACTCGTACTGAACGATTGCATCGCGCAGGGCCTTCTCATCCTGAAAGACCCGCCCTTCCTCGGCGAGCAGATCCGCCACCGCCAAAACCGATGTATCGGCCTTGGCTGACGCAGGATCGCCATGGTAGACCGCCCGGTACGCATCCGCCACCCGCTCGTAGTCGCGGCGCGTGCGCTGCCGCTCGGGCTGACCCTCAAGGGCCTCCCGCATGCGCTGCGCCTTTTCAAATGGAGAGTGTGCGCCTATTCCATGCTGCAAAGCAGCCGGTGATCTGGCATTCGTAAATATCAGCAGGCAAAGGCCGCCGGCAATCGAAAGCAGGCAAGAACGTCCTGCATGGACAAGAGTAGCCGGCATAGAAGACACGAGACACTCAAAGTATAGGTTCCAGCAAAAGCCCCATCAATCGAAGGAACCCAGATCGCAACGTCCAGTTGCGACTTAATTTGATCCTCCCCGAAATTGGACTAACAAGAGTTTTCACCCCACCAAAGCGCTAACCACATCTGCCGCACGCTTCAACGCCGCATCCAGTTGGCTTAGGTCCTTGCCGCCGGCCTCTGCCATATCGGCGCGGCCACCGCCTGAGCCGCCGACCAACTTCGCGATTTCGCCAACCACTTTGCCCGCCTGTACCTTGCCCGTAAGGTCTTTTGTTACACCAACAATCAGCGCAACCTTGCCGTCCTGCGCCGACCCCAACACCACCACGCCCGACCCCAGCTTATTGCGTAGATTGTCGACCAGCGTGCGCATTTGGCCTCGGTCGAGGGCGTCCACCCGCTGCGCCAGCACCTTCACTCCCTTGACCTCGACTGCCTGCTCGCCAGCATTCGAGACCGATGCAGACGCCGACTTCATCCTCGCCTGGTCGAGTTCGCGGCGGAGCCTCTTCAGCTCCTCTTCCTGAGCGGAAAGGCGCGAGCGCAGCGCTTTCGCCGGAGCCGTCTCCGCATTCGGAGAAAGCTGGGCCGCCAGTTGCGCGACTTCGTAGTCGCGGCGGAACTCATTCAGAGCGCCCAGACCGGTCACCGCTTCCACTCGTCGTACGCCCGATGAGACAGACCCCTCGCCCAGCAGTTTCACTACGCCAATCTCGCCGGTCGCGCCGGTGTGCGTGCCACCGCACAGCTCGGTTGAGAAGTCGCCGATCTTGACGACGCGGACTTTTTCGCCATACTTCTCTCCGAATAGCGCCATGGCATGGTACTCGTTGATCGCTACATCGATGGGAACGTCTTCCAGCGTCTCCACGCGGATGTTGTTCAAGACTTCTTTATTGATGAGGTCTTCGATGTCCTGCAACTCCTCATCGGCCACCGAAGTAAAGTGCGAAAAGTCAAATCGCAGACGCGTGGG
>Ga0206966_1004_pt1 | contig 94526 bp, 73 predicted proteins | sample Alteio_BWOrgHeat_23_FD_152970 | JGI IMG/M metagenome (GOLD analysis project Ga0206966, IMG submission 152970) | Enriched cells from forest soil in Barre Woods Harvard Forest LTER site, Petersham, Massachusetts, United States -... | ecosystem: Environmental > Terrestrial > Soil > Temperate forest >...
ACAACGTCTACGAGGATCGCACCGTGGTGCGCGAGAACGTAAGCCGCACGAGTTTTAACGGCGGACCGGGTGGAGTGGCTGCTCAGCCGACCGCCGCGGAACGTGGCTATATGAATGAGTCACACGTCGCTGCGACGAGCGAACAGGGCGAACACGAACGTACGGCTGGCGCGGACCGTTCGAACTGGGCGAGCGAGAATCATGGGCGTCCTGCAAACGCGGCGATGAGCCATGTGGGCGAGCGCCAGGAAAATCAGCAGCAGCGAATCGCGAACGGCGTGCGGTCGGGTGAATTGACGCCGGGTGAGACGAAAAATCTCGAAAATCGCGAATCGAACATCAACCATGAAGTGGCGGCGGATCGCGCGGCGAACGGCGGTCACCTGACCGGGCAAGAGAAGGCGCAGGTGAACGCGCAGCAGAATCGCGTGAGCAACTCGATCTACGACGACAAGCACAACGCGGCGACTCAGCCGGGCACGAACAGCGAAGTGGGCCAGCGCCAGAACAATCAGCAACAGCGCATCGCCAACGGCATCTCGAGCGGACAAATGACGTCCGGCGAAGCCGCGAAGGCTGAGGGGAACGAGCAGAAGATCAACAAGCAAGTTCGCTCGGACCGGCAGGCGAATGGAGGGCACCTGACGCAGGGCGAGAAAGCTCAGGTGAACAAAGAACAGAACAAAGAGAGCAAGCAGATTCACAACGAGAAGCACAACAACAAGACGCAGCACCCCAAGTAGTTCGCGCTGCGTTGAAGTGAGATGGCTCGATAGATCGGGGCCTCCTGCTGGCGAGATCGCGCTGGACGCGCTCGCTGGCACGGAGGCCCCGAATTTTTTACGTGACCGCCGGCGGTTGCTCCCGCCTTTGACGTCATCCAGAGGCCGATTCATCGGCCGAAGGATCTCTCTTCGACGTTGCGTGTGTAGCGCCCGACAGCCCGAATTGGCTCTCGCGTTTCGCGGGTGTGGTGAGCGAGAATCCCGCCATGAATTCACGTGCACGCGTGACGATCGTTAGCGAAACAAAAACCTTCGATCCAGCGGATGGATACGGCGCGATCAAGGACGCCGTGCAAGTCACCGACGCGTCGGTGGCGAAGCGCGACGGCCGTTGGTGGATGTGTCTCGCGGGGCGCGTGTGGGGACACGAAGCGATCCAACTTTTCAGCGCGAGGCTGCCCGAGGGCGCGCCGCTATCCGCGACGGGCTGGGTGATTGATGCGGAGTCGAACGACGCGACGCGGACTGCGATGCTGGCGGGGCAGACGCACAGCGCGGCGTGGGATTTGAACGGCGGACGTCACTGCCCCGCGTACGTTCGCGGATGGGATCCGGCGCGAGACACGTGGGTCGAGCGCGTTTACTATGCGGGCGGCGCGGAAAATTTGATGGGGCCGTACACGATCGGATACTTGGAGTGGGATGCTTCGCAAAAGCGTTGGGAAGATCAGGCGCAGAGCGTGTTCGCGGCGCGTGAGGAGTGGGAGCGCGGCAGTGTTTACGAACCGAACGTCGTGTGGGCCGATGGGAAATGGCGCATGTGGTATGTGGCCGGCTCGAATGCCGCGGATTATTTGGCGCACGGATACGCGGAGAGCGCGGACGGCCGGGAGTGGAAGGACCGGCGGATGGTATTCGCGCCGGAGATGAAAGTGTTTGATTTTAATGTGGCGAGAGTGGGCGACGGGTGGGAGGCGATTTTTTCGCGAGTGCATGTAGGCGGGGGTGCGGCGCCAGCTGAGACGGGGTTGTGGTGGTGTCGCACGCGTGCCGCTACGCCAGCGCCGCCTCTCGATTCGCGCGCGTGGAGCGAACCTGTACAGATCATGACCTCCGAAGATCGCGGCTGGCACAGCGGCCCGTGGCGGCCGTCACTTCACGTTGATGAAAATGATGCCGGTCGCCGTCTCGTATTTTTCGACGGGATTTACAAGAAGCCTGGCGAAGCGGGACCGTTTCCGTTCAATTTCACGCTGGGGTGTTTGGAATTTCGCGTCAATTAGCTGCGCGGCGGCGGTGCTTTTTGCGTGTCGCGCCGCGCCGAAGCTGTTAACATAAATGGATTCGTTCTGCCGTCTGCGCGAGCTGTATCGCGCCGCGACAGTCCACTCACCACATTCAGGGGCGTAGCTCAGTGGTAGAGCAGCGGCCTTTTAAGCCGAAGGTCGTGGGTTCGATCCCCACCGCCCCTACCAAACCTTCATAAAACAGGGCTGTTTCACGTCGCTTGTCTCCGAAACTCAGCCTTGTCTCCGATTGGCTCTGCTGGCGGCTCTGAATCGTCAGGTCCATTGGCCTGAGAATACCACGGCTGCCTACGTCTCTCTGTTATCTTCATCGCTTCCCGTTTTAGACCAATAGGCCAGCCTTGGACCAATCATCGTCAATGAGTTCGTTATTCGCCAGTATTGTTGGAACGTAGTTTCTCTGGCGATCCCGAAGACATCCTTGTATTTTATGAAACCGCGAACGTGCAGAAACCCCGTCAGTTCTTCCAAACCCTTGAAGTCGGCCTCGCTTATTTCGTAAGGAGAGACGTAGGTGGATTGTGGGCTGATGGGCGTCAGTGGCGTGACAACATCTGGAAGTTGCATCGGCAACATGTAGGTGCGAGGTGTTGGCACCACGGAATCACTCAAATAAGACTCGAAACCGCTGCTCTGAATCTCGGCGTTCGACAGCCCGTAGAAACGAATCCTGAGTGTCACACTGAGGAATTTGATTGGGAAACTGACTTTTGGCATGAGCGGTGTTGCCTGGGGAGGAGCAAAGTCATCGAGATTCACACGGAGCTTCGCACGCTCTCTCGAAACGACTAGGTCTACGTTTTGCTTTGCGATTGCAACCGACGCTTCTAGGGCGGTTGTCTGGCGTTCCATGATTAGCGCCTGAGCCTTCACTTCCTTAACGCTATCTTCTGACGCCTGGGCAGCTCTTTGTGTTGCTGCCGTGGCTTTCTCTGTTGCCTCAGCCGCTCGCTCCGTCGCTTTCGTCGCTTTCTCTGTGGCCTCCGCCGAAACCCGCGTTGCCTCTGCCGCAGCCTTCGTTTCGATGGCCTGATAGCCGACAACGAAAAACGTAAGGATGCCAACAATCACGAGCGCGATATCCCATCCATCTTTTGCTGGTTTCTCTTCGTGAACGGTGGGCAGCGTATCTACGGCTATGTGCTGGTTTGGGATGGACTCAACCACGACATGCTGTGGGTTAGGGACGGCAGCAGGCGTCTGCGGAACCTGTGACGCAGTTGTGGGAGCTGCTTTTGCCTTCTTCTGTTGTTCAGGTTTAGCCTGGATCAGGCTGAGCACTAAAAAAACGGAGAGGAGGATAGGTTTCAGTAGTTGCATGGTCTTATTTTCTTCTTCCTTAACTTTCGTCGGTCTGAACCGTGTTGTTGTATTTCGGAAGAAACGCTATTCCAGCTGGAGTGACGTAGTATCCAAAGTCCACGGAAGTTCGTCCGAAGGAATCTGCATAATCGAGATGAATCCGAACACAAACAAAAGCGTCGGCACGCCTAACGAGAGTCCATTCTTGCTCCGCAACTGGTCGGCCCAGTGGAATGTTTATGATGAAAGGGGTATCGGTGCGGTAAACGGTAACCGGATCAGGACTCCGAAAGTGCGTGGCCGCAGAAGTGAAATCCTTGAAAGGGAATCGGATAATTTCTATCCAGGTCTCGTATATCAAATCGTGCGCTGGAGTTGACCCCAGGTTTTCCAGTCGGACTTCCATTCGTCGGTTGGCTGGGTTGTCCAGCGTTTTGGGTACATCACCGTGAGCGAGTGCGACGATCCGCGCACGCTGAGATTCGACAAGCGTTTGCGTCTGACGCTCAATGCTTTTCGTTTGAAGACGGATCGTCCGTAACGAACTTAGCGCAAGAATCAGCCCTCCGACTCCGACAACGGCCAAGGCGCAGTTGCAGAGGATTGAAACCATGTCCCACACGTCCTTCTGGACAGCCTGCAACAGTAAAGCTCCGATCACTTGCATCACGGTCTAACTGCCTCCTGGCGTCAAATCCTACCGTATTACAGCCACGTAGAGACACTTTCCAGGCAGGGTAAGGGTCTACCACCAGACAGATTGAGGGTGTCATCTAAGTCCCAAGCAAATATAGAAGCCGAAATCGGCAAATCGGCTCCTATTGCGAAGTTTGAGGCTTTCGAGATCGTCCAGGCAAAAGCAAAGTCCCGCCCAGCTCAGGCCTGAATGGGGTCTTGTGATATAACGCTCGTGATCGACGAACTACTGGAGGAAGGCGTGTACTACATCAAGGGAACTGGCGGGTATCTATCGAGCATGGACAAACTGCTAATGACCGGACGGAAGTTCGTGGAGGGTGAGGCACGTCCTGCTGACGCTCCGATCACTCCGTCATTCGGTACGAAAGAGTTCGCAGAGCTGATGCTGAAAGCATTCAACGAAAAGTTTCCGAACCACAACAAACTTGAAGTGGTGAAGGAGTAGGCTCGTTCGCAGATGAGTGATCCATACCGTCCGGACATTCTCTACCACTACACGACTCAAGAAGGTTTGCTGGGCATTCTCGAAAAGAAGGTGATTTACGCCAGCAGCATTCAACACCTGAACGATTCGAGTGAGTTCAACTACGCTGTCAAGGTGGCTCTCAGAGCGTTAAGTGCAGTGACGGAGCTGCCTACTGTCGTCAACGAACACCTGACTACTTACCTGAACGGTTGCCGATATGGATGGGACGTGTTCGTATCTTCGTTCTCGACGGATGGCGACCAGCTGGGTCAGTGGCGTGCTTACGGGAAGGATGGAGGCTACTGCATCGGATTTGATGGTGGGGAGTTGGACAGGCTAGCAGTTGCTCAAGGCTATGAGTTACGTAACTGCACGTATAACGACCGTGAGCATTCCATCCTGGTTGCGAACCTGCTTGAGAAGGTTGTTGCGAAGGCGAATAACGCAGCTGACCTGGCTCCAGCTTCGTTGATCTTTTTGCAGAACTTCCTGGAGCTTGCCCCGACGTTCAAAGACCGTTCGTTTCAGGCTGAACAGGAATGGCGCATATCGAAGTTACAAACTGCGCCTATGAGTGGGAATCTGGACCACGAGATTAAATATCGGCCAGGGAAATCGTTCTATGTTCCGTATAAGGAATTCAAGCTGACGGATGAGCACTCAACGCAGCTGCCCATCCGAATGGTGTACGTAGGCCCGACGCCACATCCAGAACTATCAGCGTGGACCGTCAGAAACCATCTGCAAATACTTGGAATGAAATTCGATGTGGTGAAAGTCTATCCTTCCAGAGTGCCGTATCGAGCTTGGTAGTCACTATGAACCTCCGCACACGCTTCATGGTCTTTTGGAATTACGAGACGCAGACGCTGGAGTTTCAACGAATCATCAGCGTTTTGTGTCTTTTGATTGTCGGACCAGTGTTCCTCGCCTATTGGAACCTTCACATCCCACTGCCTGGGAAGGCTATCGCTGCCGTTGGTGTTGGCGCTGCTCTTATGACGGTGCTTGGGGAGATGAAGCCAGCAGAGAAAGCTGGTTGGATTTTCCTGCTTTCCGCTTTTGTCTGGCTGGAATTCGTGGCTATACGCACGGATCGTGAGTCAGCCGAAGCTGCGGCGAGTGCCGCTCAGAGGGAACAGGCGAAGCACTTCCAAGAAGTGCTGGATGCAAACTCTCGTTCACTAACAATGACGCTCGACAACTTTCAGAGGGTCAATCAGCAAGAACAAAGGACATTCAGCACCGCGCACGAATTATTGAACGCGATGACTGGCGGCAAAACGTTTCCAGAAGCGTTGCTGGTGTGGCGTTACGGTAAGTTGTCAATCGTAGCGGACGGGAAAGACCCGCTGACTGACGTTACCGTTTCCGTCCTTCCACACACTCAGCGAATCGCTGGGCATCCTGAGAAAATTGGAGACATGCTAGCCGAAATTCAAACCACCTTCATTCCTATGATCCATGGCAATCAGGCTTACATAACGACTCTGCCCATCACCCCAGAAGGGAACTACGACGTTTTCGTTATTCAGATCATTGCGAGAAACGGAAGCTGGAGTGAGTCTTTGAAGTTCCACAGGAATGATGCAGGTACGCTTGAGGAAGAAACCGAAATTAGCGATTCCACCGGAAAGATAATTCAACCATTCACGTCCGAATGGGCGAAGAAAGGCGGAAAGATGGAATGAACGCTACCTAGAATTCTCTGGCTCGACCATACGAGAGATGTCATCGTGAAGTTTTATGAAGCGAAGAAATCCGGATAGGCCAAGTTGACCTATCCGGACTGATGCTACGCAGGTTTTACGTCTTTGCGTGCGGCTAGTTTTAAGCAGCCGTCCTTACAGACGGGGATTGCAGGCAAGCCTTTGTCCTCAACGACTACGTAGCCTGACTCCCAGCCCAGACCGCCGATACGTACAGCTACCGCTTGGTTTTTAGCGTACAGCATAGAGATACACCACCCCCTTAATTGGGTATTTAGTTGAAGGCTTTGCTGCTGCCTTCATTAGTGGGTGCGTATTGGGTTTTCAAACTAACATGTGATCGATCAGAGGGAGATTCATCAGCTCGCGTGCCAGAACGGATAGCGTCTGACATTGAGTTCACCTGTAAAGCGCTCTACGATTTCTTTCTGCCATACAGCCGTCCTCCAAACGCGAACTGTCCGTTCGTAATGATTGGCACGTAGATATTCGCGCGATGCCTGCCCCAGCTTTCGATCACACCGAAGCCATGAAGGAACGCATTCGGTTGACCCTTCGCGTAGGCTGGCGACAAAGAAGACAAACAGGGAAGCGTGATGCCGATCCACTTATCTGCTGGTTCGATACCAACCTTCGTGAACGCGCTGAAGCGGTGAACGTGTCCCATGATCGATACTCGGCCAGTGGTATCCACCAGCTTCTTGGCGACGTGCAGTGCCGACCCGATCTGGTCACCGTGCATCAACAGAATGTGATCGATCTTGAAGTGACCACCTTGAGGAATTACCTGCCAGCCTCGTTCGAGTAGACCCAGGTTCTTACTGATATTCAGAGCACCTTCCAGCTCTGGACGGTATGTAGTCGACAGTTGATATTTCCTCAGGCTTGGGGGCATCAATGTTAACGAGAAGACAGATCAAAATTCTTACGGTTGACGATCATCCGCTGCTACGCGAGGGCATCGCCGCCGTGATTCACGGTGAGCAGGATATGCGGATCGTTGGCGAGGCGTCGAATGGACGTGAGGCCGTCGAAGTATTTCGCAGCCAGCGTCCGGATGTCACTCTAATGGACCTGCAAATGCCGGAGCTGAACGGGATCGATGCCACTGTGGCCATCCGGCAGGAGTACCCGCAGGCCAGGATTATCGTGCTGACCACCTACGAAGGAGATGTGCGTGCTCGCCGCGCATTGAAAGCAGGTGCTGCCGGTTACATTCTAAAAGACATGATTCGCACCGAGTTGCTGGAAGCGATTCGTGCTGTCCATCTGGGGAGAAGATACATACCTCAGAAAATTGCGGCGGAACTCGCCGAACATTACGCCGAAGACAACCTCAGTGACCGCGAAATCGAAGTGCTTCGAGAAGTAGCTCGAGGCACGTCCAACAAAATTATCGCCTCGCACCTATCCATTTCAGAGGCAACTGTAAAGGCGCACATGAAGAATATCCTCCTGAAGCTCGGCGCGTCGGATCGAACGCATGCAGTGAACATAGCGACCACACGCGGCTTTCTCATGTAACGCCGATTGAATTGGAACCGGACGAGTCCTTCTCGGACTGCCGAGATTGAAGAGCAATGCAAGCGGCTGTGATCGTTGTCGGCTTTCCATCCGTGCCGCGAGATTTAGGCCCGAAGCCGACTTTCGATTTCAGCACATCGAAGAAAACACTTATCGGAACGGAGTCGAAGCTACCAGAAAAGTGAGGGCGCTTTGAGGGAGCAACAAGAATTCCTTGGCGTTCCCCATCGTGCTTTTGCAACGACTTAGCGTTCCCTCGCGTTCCCGGTAAGTCCAAAGAAGTCCGTCCGTTGTTGTTTTCGATCCCCACCGCCCCTACCAACCATCCTTCTGGCCGGTAGACACTTGCAAAAACACGCGGGGGCAAAAAGGGGCAAATTGAGCCGATGACCCGGGTTCCGTATTTTGTTTCAGCAGCACGGGTGACAACCGGAGTCGGCGATGCCTGTCGCAGCGCACGTCATGTGCCACGCCTTCGTGCCGATCTTTCTGTTCAGCTTCAGCGCGGTGACAGTGCGCAATCTGTTGCGAGCTTGTCACAGCCCAAAGAAATATTTGAAGTGAAAGCAGCGGAAGAAAAACTCAGAGGGTCTCAATTGAAGTACGACATAGCAGCGGCGCAAGCAATGCTTGCGGATGAATTTGTAGGGACTTGGAACCACGGCGAGTGCGTCGACAAGCCGCAGTTCGTTGCACGAATCGGTGATCGTTCGGACCCGCTCGAATTTCTCGAATACGCGGAGACAGAGGTCCGAATTTACGGTGAGACCGCCGTGGTGTGGTTCCTTATTCACGAAAAAGGAATCTATGGAGGGAAGTCTGAGGAGTATCAGGGCCGCCGGACCGCAGTCTGGGTGAAACGCGATAATCGGTGGCAATGCATCACGATCCACACGTCCGCGTTCGATCAGGGAACTTTGCCGACAAAGTAATCGGAGACCCAGGTCTTCACGCTTTCCGAACGCTCTGCGAGTCAATGACATTTACTTCAAGGCGAACTCAATCCGCGTTGATGAATCCGTGGGCCAGCGAACTCGACAATCGGGCCGTGCAAGAACGCCGCCGCTTACAGGACAGTGATTTTGGAGGACCGAGAGGGCAGGGAAACGATGCGATTGCTCGCCGGCTTTATAGGTAAGGGTCGCAACAGCCGCCGGCACTGTTTTTCGGCAACCTCTCATGGCCGTTTGTAACTTCACTGACAGGACGGGGACGGCCTGAACACTGTCAAAATCATTTATATTGGCGCAGTCGATGAATCCGGAAATCTGTGGTTTACCTCGCAGAGAGTGCCGCGCAATCCACATACGGGAGCGCTCACGTACAGTTCGTGGGAATAACGTAACGAAGCCTAGTTCTTCAAATGCAGGGGCGGTAACTTTGGTTTAACCGAGGTATGTAATGCGACATTCGCGCGTCGTTCTCGTTATAACGTCTGCAGCTGCGCCTAGAGTAAGATAAGACCTGGGTGCAGTGTCTTAGCGGCTAAAGGGGGCATAAGGCCTCGGCTGCATGCTATCCCGCGAGGAATTGTGAGAGTGAATCCTGACTTTATTGGTTGGTCGCTCATCATAACGGGTGCACTCTTTCTCGTTGCGGGAGGCTCTCGGATCATCGTATTGGCGTATCAAGGCGACCGGAACAGAGGCATTAAGTGCCTGTGGTCAAGCACGTTTTATCTCCGATTCGTTTTCAGCAATTGGCGGGAAACCGAGTTGCCGTTCGCGCTTCAAATACTTGGCGGGTTGTTTGAAATATTTGGCGGATATATCCTCAATCATCCGATGCAGTTTTGAGTTTGACCGAGACCGTAGGGGCATCATTTTTTCGTTGCGCAAACATCCAGGCCGCATTGTGCTCGGCGCTTCGAATCGATCGTCGGATTAGCTCCTCGCTTGATCCAGTCGCGCAGTGCAACATAAAACGGCGCACTCTACCTCAGCCGCCTTCGGCATTTCGATCCCTAGAAGTTTGGAACCGGATCATAGTTTGGGAACGAGTCACGCGCTGGATCGGTATTAGGATCACCATTCCAAGCACCATCGTCAATATATGAAGTGGCCGATAAGTGAACGTATCCGATAGTCTTTCCCCATCCGTACGTCCCCGACGATTGCCAAATACAATTGGCTTTAGAGTGTTGAATCTCGAAAACCCAGAAGCCATAAATATCAGTCTCAAATGGACCGGCAACTTTTTGAGCTTGATTGGCATTGGTTATGTACCATCCCGCTCCCGCGCCGAGCCCTCCTCCGAAACCAGGATCGCTTGGTTGAGTAAGTCCAATGGTGTACCAAATTATTGGCTCCTCGTTGTGTCGGCGGCTCGTGGCAGAGCTTCAATCGCTAACGCGCACTCTGAGTATCAGGAACTTGATTGAACTCTGAACCCCGGGCGCGTGTTTCGGAGATGGGTTCAGCTGGTGAGGCGGTCCGGCGAAATAGGCGTCAGTTGGAAAACGGACAGGCTTACGAGGTTCGACGCCTTGCCGGTCCACTTTAGGCGCATGTCTTGAGGAGCATCGCCTGAATAATAAAAGCGCTTCGTGTAGGCAACTTTATTGTTCACGAACGCTTCAATCACCGAGCCGTCGATATAAAGCTCCAGCTTGAAGTTCTCTTTTTCACTCACGCCCAGCGGAATCGGCCTGGCATCGATCAATATCTCGGTGGGGCGTTGCGAATCATATTGAATATTGAGCCACGAGGTAGAATTCTGGGCCGGTCCTGAAAGTGTGAGGCCGAAATTGCCTGCTGCCCGCCGCACGACGCATTGGATTTCACCGCAACATTCCTTGACGCGCACCGCTTCGATTTGGCGCTGGTTGCTTTCTTCGTCCGTACCGAGCTTTAGGCTTTGTTCGCGGCCGCGAAGTGTGGTGGCCTCCGGAGCGACGCGACTTTCGAGCGTGCCATTCGCGTCCAGCGCCAGTGCGCGCGGCAGAGAAATCATTCCCGCCCAGCCCGCAGCTTTGTATTGATCGAGCGGCCGAGCCTCCTGAATCCAGCCCCACAAAATGCGTCTGCCATTTTTGTCCAACTGCGTTTTCGGCGCGTAGTAAGAGCCGTAATCCAAAATGCCCGATCGCTCGGCGTGAAATCGCATCGTCTGCGGATCGAGCACGCCGCTCTGCCAATACGCTCTTCCTTGCGTGGAAAAAATCAGCACGTGTTTGCCGTCGAGCGCAAAAAGTTCGGGGCACTCCCACGTTTCCCACGGGTTGTAGGGTTCGAAGTTGTGCTCCGCGCCCGCATCGCGGCCGGCAAGCACGTGCACATATTCCCAGCTGCGCAGGTCTTTCGATTTGTAGAGCAACACCACACCGCCGCGATTCGCCACTCCCGCGCCGAGCACCATGTACCACCAGTCGCCCTGGCGCCACGGCGACGGATCGCGAAATCCGTTCACCTGCATGCCGGCTGGCGGTTCAGCGATCACGGGCGCGTCCAGTTTTGTCCAATTTTTCAACTCAGGATCGGTCGGAGTCATCAAACACTGCGTTTCCTGCAGATTCAGCGCACCTTTGCTCGTCGCGCGGTCGAGCGGCGCGGCCACCACGCCCGTGTACAGCACCACCACGCCGCCACTTTCAACGACGGCGGTTCCGGTGAAGCAGCCGTCCGCATCGGGGCCGCCCGGCGTTGGCGAAACTGCGACCGGAAGATTTTTCCAATGAATCATGTCATCGCTAATCGCGTGGCCCCAGTGCATGTTGCCCCAGTACGCGCCATCCGGGTTGTACTGGTAAAACATGTGGTATTTCCCCATCCAGTAGAGCGGGGCGTTGGGATCGTTGATCCAGTTCGCGGCCGGCAGCAGGTGGAATTGCGGCCGCAGTGGATCTTTCGCGAGATCGAGGCGCTGTGGGGCAGGGGGCTGCCATGCCGGTGCGCCAGGTAGAGCGCAGCCCGCTACCGCCGCTGACGTGCCGTGAAGCAAAAACTTTCTTCGATCGATTTTCATTGTTCATCCCGATTGAAAGACGCCCCGCTGCAGGCCACGTCGCGTCGAGGCAAAGGCGCAGCGGGGCGACGCGACCGGCCTCAATATATATGTTCACCCAGAGCATTCGCTGCCAAAAATCTACGTGGTACCGCTTGACATTATATTTGAAACGTTTCAAGATGCGCGCCGCAAAACACTTGTTCCTAGGGGTGGTGCTCCGTGAAGCCTCTTTTTCGCTACGCCGCAATTTTTACTCTCGTTGCCGCGCCCGTTTGTAGCGCGCAGGATTCGCATTTCAAGCCGCAGAATCAGCAGATTCCGGTACCGGAGTGCCTGACGGCGAAGGGATTGTGGGAAGGCGGGTCGAAGCCTTGCACACAATCGGAGCATGACGATTGGCTGGCCGACATCACGCACTGGCGAACCGAGCGGCACATTCGCACCGGCTACGATGGCGCGCGATACGACATGCCGGAGCTGAAGTGGACGCAGTTCAGCTTCATGCAGCCGCAGATGATGGTGCAGGATCGCTATTTCTACGATCCAGTCGCAGGGAAATACACCGTCGATCGCTACGTGGACGATCTTGAAAAGCGTTACGGCGGAATCGATGCGGTGCTCGTGTGGCCGACGTATCCCAACATGGGAATCGACAACCGGAACCAGCACGACATGATTCGCAGCATGCCTGGAGGAATTGCCGGCGTGAAGCAGATGGTCGCGGACTTTCATCGCCGCGGAGTGCGCGTGTTTTTTCCGATGATGATGTGGGATCAAGGAACGCGAAAGCCGGACCAGCCGTGGCCCGATGAGATCGCCAGCTTGATGAAGGAAATTGGCGCCGATGGAATCAACGGAGACACGCAAGATGGCGTTCCGCTCGCGTTTTCGCAGGCTGCGGACAAAACTGGCCATCCTCTCGCGTTCGAACCGGAGGGTAGTCCATCGGACGAAGCACTCGCCTGGGACGTGATGACTTGGGGCCAGTATCAGTTTCCGTTCACGCCGCTGGTGGACAAGTACCGTTGGCTCGAAACGCGCCACATGGTGAATATCTCGCATCGCTGGAATCGCGACAAAACCGACGATTTGCAGTTCGCATTCTTCAACGGTGAAGGTTGGGAAAGTTGGGAAAATATCTGGGGCATCTGGAACGGGATTACGCCGCGTGATGCGGAAGCCACGCGTCGAGTTGCAACGATGGAGCGCGGCCTGGCGGCGTTTCTGGTGAGCAAAGATTGGGAGCCAATGTCGCCGATGCTGCGCTACGGAACGTTTTCGAGCCGCTGGCCGCTTGGCGATCAAACGCTTTGGACGATCGTGAATCGCAATGAGTACGACGTGGAAGGCGATCAGATGACGGTTCCGGCGACGCAGGGAGTCCGCTATTTCGATATTTATCACGGAGTGGAACTGAAGCCACAGACGAGGCCTGATGGAAAGAGCGTTCTCGCATTTTCGATTGAGGCCAAAGGCTACGGCGCGGTGCTCGCAACGAACGCGACGCCGGATCAAAAGATCCTCGATTTAATGGCGAAGATGAAGCAGCTGACCGCGACTCCACTCAGCGACTATTCGCATCAGTGGAAGGTAGTCACGCAGCAGATCGTTCCGATTCAACCCACAAAGAAGGCGGCCACCGCACCCTCCGGAATGATCAAGATTCCGGCCGCCGATTTCCTTTTCAAGGTGCAGGGCATTGAGATCGAAGGCTTCAACGATGACGGCGTGGACGTGCAATACACGTGGGAAGATTCTCCTCGGCGCTATCACCAGCACCTGATGCAGATTCCCAGTTTCTACATCGACACGTATCCGGTGACGAACGCCGAGTTCAAGAAATTCATCGACGCGACTCACTACCACCCGAAAGACGATCTGGATTTTCTGCGCGACTGGAAAGACGGAAATTTCCCCGAAGGCTGGGACAAAAAGCCAGTGACCTGGGTTTCGCAGGAAGACGCGCGTGCCTACGCGGAGTGGGCAGGGAAGCGCCTTCCGCACGAATGGGAATGGCAATATGCCGCGCAGGGAACGGACGGACGTCTCTATCCGTGGGGCGAGAAATGGGACGACGCCGCGGTTCCGACGGCGGAAAAGTCGCGCACGATGCGCGCCCCGGACGAAGTGGGCGGACATCCGAAAGGCGCGAGCCCCTTTGGCGTACAGGATATGGTGGGCAACGTCTGGCAGTGGACCGAGGAATTTCAGGACGAGCACACGCGCGGCGGAATTCTTCGCGGCGGCAGTAGCTACCAGCCGCAGGGCTCGATCTGGTATTTTCCGCAAGCCTATAAGCTGGACACGCATGGCAAACTACTTCTAATGTCCCCAAGCATGGACCGGTCGGGGATGCTCGGATTCCGTTGCATAGTTGACGCGGAATGATCGCGCGCGACAGCTCGTTTCCGGATTGCATCGGCCCGATTAACGCACGCGCCATTTTGCAGATCGCATGACCACGCCCGTCACAATGCGGCAGATCGCCGAGCGAGCGCGAGTCTCGATCGGCACGGTGTCGCACGTTATAAACGAAAGTGCCGGCGTGCGGCCAAAGTTGCGCGAGCGCGTACTCGAAGCGATCCGCAGCATGGGGTATCAGCCCAGCGCGCTGGCGCAGGGTCTCCGAAAAAATCGTACGAACATTCTCGGCATGGTGATTCCAGACATCACCAACCCATTTTTCCCGGGCGTCGTGCGCGGCGTGGAAGACGTCGCGTACAAACGCTCCATGCGCGTGATTCTCTGTAACGCGGATAACGATCCGGCCAAAGAAGCCTCGTACGTACGCGAGTTGCGGTCGTATCACATCGCTGGTCTCTTAATCATTCCGGCGGCTGGAGCGGACATCGCGGGTCACCTGCGCGCCTACACTTCTGCATCGGTGCCCGCAGTTTGCATTGACCGCGTTCCGTTGGGCTGGAAGGGTGATGCCGTGCTCGTGGCCAACGCGGATGGCGCCGCTCTGGCGACGCGCCATTTGATCGAGATGGGGCACAGGCACCTCGCCGTAATCGCCGGTCCTCTCAAGCTCACCAACGCGGAAGAACGGCTCAACGGGTTTATGAGCGCGCTGAAAGAAGCGCACATCAAGATCGATCCGGAGTTTGTGCAGGAAGCGCAGTTCAATACCGAAAGCGGCTATCGTGCCGCGCTTCGGCTGCTTCGCATGCTGCCTCGTCCTACCGCGATCTTGGCGTGCAATGACCTGATGGCGTTCGGCGCCCTGCAGGCCGCGCGCGAACTAAAGCTCCGATGTCCGGAAGATATTTCGATTGCGGGATTCGATAGTCTCGAATTCACCAAGTTCACGGATCCCGCGCTCACATCGGTGTATCAGCCCGGATATCAGTTGGGCGCCACAGCGGCTCGCCTGCTGCTGCAGCGCATGGACGGAATGCGCTCGGCGCCGGAACAGATTCTTCTGCCCACGGAGCTGATGAAGCGAAGCTCCGTAGCGCGTCCGCCGGATGTACAGCAGCGAGTGGGCCGGCCTTCGAGGTCCAGCAAAGTATCGGGCAAGCCTAAGGGCCGCAGTCGATCGTCACAGTAAGAACCAGGGGAAATCGCTTTGTAGTTGACAACCGGAAAGAGCTGAGAGTATCTTCCGGGGTCGCTATTTTGAAACGTTTCAAATCGACCGCGAGCGCCAAGTCGCTCTCGCGCTTCAGGAGACACACAGGATGCGAACCTCCATGTCGCGGTTCCTCGTACTGATTTGTGCCCTCTTTATTCTCACTCCCGCTGCATTCGCGCAATTCTCCCAGCGCGGCTCAGTCAGCGGCGTGGTCACTGAGCCCTCCGGGGCCGTAGTGGCCAACGCTCCTGTGTCGCTGTTGGATTTGAATCGTAACCAAACTGCGACCACTACGACGGACGCGACGGGGCACTACAGTTTTTCGCAATTGCTTCCGGGCGACTACCAGGTCACGGTGGACTTCACGGGATTCACGAAGTCCGTCTCAGCCAAGCTTTCCGTCTCTCCCCAAGCTGACGTGCGCTGCGACGTTCAGCTCCAGGTCGCGTCGGTGTCTTCAACCGTCACCGTGACCGGCTCATCGGCGCCGCTGCTCGATACCGAAACGGCCAACGTCGATCAAAACGTGACGCAGCAACAACTCGAGACCGTGCCGATGAACGGCCGGAACTGGACGTCGTTGACCGAATTGACGCCTGCCGTAAGCGTTTCGCCGCGAAACAACATCAACATGGGCTCCGGCGGCACCTATGAAGTCGGCTCGGCGTACACATCCGGCGGCGCGGATTACACGGCCGGTGGCAACGCGGAGGGATCGCGCGACAACGGTTACTACGTGAACGGAGTAAACGCTAACGATAACTACGAAGGCGGCAGCAGTTTTAGTCCGTCGTCGGAAGCGATCGCCGAAGTGAAGATAGGCGTGGCGGACTTTTCCGCTCAGTACGGCCGCGATTTTACGAACCTCAGCGCCACCACCAAGTCCGGCACGAACACTTTCCACGGAGAAGCGTACGAGTATTTTGAAAACGACGCGCTAAATGCGCTGGTCCCCATCAACAAGGCGCAGGGTCTGACGGGGAAGGACGCGTACCGGTACAACCTATTCGGCGGCAACATTGGTGGCCCGGTTTACATCCCCAAGCTTCTGAACTTGAAGGACAAAGCGTTCTTTTTTGCGAACTACGAGCGGAACCCGCGCTCCGACAAAGGGCCAAACAATCTTGGAATTGTGCCGAACGACGCGCAGCGCGCCGGAGATTTTGGCAGCAACTGCACGGGGCCGATCAATGCAGGAACGTTCAGCGGCGCCGGAATTTGTTCGAATCCAGCGGGGCAGCTCTTCAACCCGTACACGGGCAACGCAATTCCGTTCAATAATCTGGTGACGGCGGGCCTTTTCAATCCGGCAAACGCCTCGCCGCAAGTCGCCGCTCTGATCAACCTCTTTCCCCACGCGAACATTACGCCCACGCTGGCGAACTCCGGCGCGGACTATCAATACGGATCACAACGAGCGATCTCGCTTTACCACTGGGACAGCCGCTTCGATTACAGGATCTCCGCGAAAGACAGCGTCTTCGTTGCATGGTCGCAATATAGCGCCATACCTAACAATTCCGGCGGCTTCGTCCCGAACCTGGACCAAGCGACGGCCGATACCACCGACAAGTCTTACGTGGTCAGCGTCGATGAGGCGCATGTCTTCGCTCCGAATCTGACCAACGAGTTTATTTTTGCCGTAGGCGCTGGCAGTTACACCACGCTGCCTCCCTCGGCGCTCTCGTTTCTCAACGGTTCTTCGAATCCATTTAACTCGATCTTCAACAACACGGGCACAGCGCCGGGAGGAAACACCGGCGTCCTCGGCTTGAACATTTACAACTACGGCCAATTGTTCAGCCAGCCGACGGCGGGTTTCGACGAGTACTTCACGGCCTCCAATACTTCGTGGCAGGCCTCCGACAATTTGACGTGGGTTCACGGCAGCCACACTATGACGTTCGGATTTAACTTCCTTCGCAAAGGCGAGTCGGATTTCGACAACGTGCGCTATGTCTCATTTGGCTGCGCGTACGCTCCAGGATCGTACTGTGGCAATGGTCCTCAATTGTTTACGGCGAACAACGGCGTCGGCGGCGACGCATTCGCCGAAGTCGAACTGGGATTGCCGTCGGCAATTCACCAGCGGGCTGATATCACGTCCGGCGGACCGTTTGCTCCTCGCCCCCAAGCTGTCATTCCGTACTACGGCGCCTATTTCAACGATTCCTGGAAGGCGACTCAAACGATTACTGTCGGATTCGGTCTTCGCTATGACCTCCCGATTCCGGTGTACGGAACCAACGATGGTTGCTGCGCGCTCTATGAATCCAGCACTGACACGCTGGCAATTCCCGGAATTGCGCCCGGTATCCCGCAACACTACGCTCCCATACCGAAGCACGATTTTGCGCCGCGACTGAGCGTTGCGTGGCAGGCGCGTCCGTCCCTCGTGGTGCGTGCCGGATACGGCCTCTATTACGTCGCCGGAGCGAGTCAGATTTCGAACGTGCTGTCTGGCGCGTTCTACGGCGGCGTCCCCGGCGGTTTCGTCGGCAGCGATATCGTCAACACCGATCCGACGCAGGCCAGCCTATCTCAGGTTTTCCAAGCTTCGCCACAGGTTGCGCCGGGAACTTTTCCCGTCGCCACCGGAACCGGGCAGGGCTACTACGGCGACGGCGCGTTACAGACCGTTTTCTACGCCGACAAGAAGTCCTTCAAGACGCCTTACGTTCACCGGTACACGCTGGACATTCAGAAGCAGATCGCGCGCAACTCGGTGATTTCGGCGACGTATATCGGAGCCGAAGGAAGAGATGGCTGGTACTTCATCGATCAGAACGCCGCTCCCTATCAGACAGGCTGGGCTTCAGGCGACGATTACAACGCAGCGCGGCCGTTCAACTCCGGCCGGTTCGGCGACATTTATCTGCAGCGAGCCGGGCTGAACAGCAATTACAACGCGGGAGTAGTGAAATTCCAGCACCAGATGAACAACGGTCTACAGATCCTCGCGCACTATACGTTTTCGAAAGACATGGGACAGCGGGGCATCGTCGGACAGGGCACGCAGGATACCGGCTACAACTATCCGCAAAGCGTCATCCGGTCGTATGGGCCGGAAACGTATTCGCACCCGAATCGCTTTGTGTTCCAGGCTACGTATGCGCCGAAATATCAGGACAAGCTGCCTGCATACGCGCGGCCGTTTCTGGGAGACTGGCACGTTTCCGCTCTCGCGACATTCGAGTCCGGCGATTCGCTCACCGTTTATAACGGTACAGGAAACCAGGCGAACGATTTCGCGCCGTACAACGGACTCGGAAATCTCGATGTCGTCGGCAATCCGAACTTTTCGCACGGAAACCGCAGCTTCAACGAGTATTTCAATACGGCTGCGTTCGTAGTGCCGCCCAACAACGTGCAAGGCACCGCCGATCCTGGAATCGTGCGCGGCCCCGGCACCAACAACTGGGATCTCTCGTTCGGCAAGACGTTCAACATTTACGAGCGCTTCCATGCCGAATTTCGCGCCGACATGTACAACGCTTTCAACCACACCCAGTGGAATGCCATCAGCACGCAGTTGAACGGCTCCACTGGACCATTCGGGCAAGTCACCGGCAGTCGCGAAGGCCGCATCGTCGAGTTCGGCGCCAAGGTCGCATTCTAGCGGCGCGAAATCGATTGGCGATCGCGATTGTGAATTGCTGAACCGGAGGACTATGTATCAGCCCGAAGCTTACGCAATCGCGCTGTCGTTCATGATCGTCAGCATGCTCTGCTGGGGATCGTGGGCCAACACGATGAAGCTGGCGCCTGGATACGCGTTCCAACTTTTTTACTGGGACTACGTGCTCGGCATCATCTTCGGTAGTTTGGTTTGGGGTCTCACCCTGGGAAGTTGGGGCGGAGGAGGGCAGTCCTTCGTCCCCAACATCTCCGCCGCGGACGCGCGGCACATTTTGTTCGCGATTGCCGGTGGCGCGGTCTTCAACGTCGCGAATTTGCTTCTCGTTGCGGCAATCGATCTCGCCGGTCTCGCGGTCGCGTTTCCCATCGGCATTGGCCTCGCGCTGGTGGTCGGCGTGATCTTGAATTACGCCATCGCTCCGAAAGGACAGCCTGCGCTGCTTTTCGGCGGCGTCCTTCTTGTGGTAATCGCGATTGTGATTGATGCGATTGCGTATCGGCGCCGCGAAAGCGAGCGGCGCTCGTTGAGTGTCCGCGGCATCGGAATCAGCGTCGGTTGCGGCGTGCTGATGGGCGTCTTCTATCCGCTCGTCACGAAAGCTATCACCGGCGAACACTCTCTCGGCCCGTACTCGGTCGCTCTGTTTTTTGCGCTGGGCGTGCTGCTCTGTGCGATTCCTTTGAATTATTTGCTGATGCGGAAGCCGGTCACCGAATCCGCGCCCGTGAATATGTCTCAGTATTTTCGCGCGAAGCCCTCGTGGCACATCTGGGGCATGCTCGGCGGATTCATTTGGTGCACAGGAACAGTCTTCAATATCGTGGCGTCTCACGCGCAGATTGTCGGACCCGCGGTTTCCTACGCGATCGGCCAGGGCGCGACGATGGTCTCCGCCCTCTGGGGCGTTTTCATCTGGAAAGAATTTGCCCAAGCTCCGGCTGCGTCTCGGAAATTAATCCCCGCCATGTTTTTCTTTTTCGTGCTCGGATTGGGATCGATCGCCATCGCGCCGATGTTAAGCAGATAGCGGGCGCGGATCGTTATGCGGAAGCCCATCGTCGTTGTTGGCAGCATCAATCTCGATCTGGTCGTCGGAGCCGAGCGCTTGCCCTTGTCCGGCGAGACGATCACCGGAAATAGTTTTGCGACATTTCACGGCGGCAAGGGCGCGAATCAAGCCGTCGCCGCTGCGAAGCTCGGATATCCCGTCGCGATGGTGGGGAACGTTGGCAACGATGCGTTTGGAGCGGAGCTGCGCCGCGGTTTGGAATCAGCCGGTGTCGATACGGAAAATGTGCGCGCGGTGGAAAATTCTTCGGGCGTCGCGCTGATCACCACAGGCCGGCAGGGCGAGAATAATATTGTCGTAGTGCCCGGTGCCAATGGCCGGCTCACTCCTGAATTGCTAGAAAAATCCGCGGGGACGATGGAACGCGCGGGAATTCTTCTTGCGCAACTTGAGGTCCCGCTCGAGACGATCGAATACCTCGCCGAGTTCGCCGAGCGGCACAACATTCCGCTGATGCTCGATCCTGCGCCAGCCCGCGACCTGCCGGCAACGCTGCTGCGCAGGCTCTCGTGGATCACTCCGAATGAAACGGAAGCGAAAGCGCTGTTGCCGGCCGACATCGAGGATCAAGGCGCAGGCCCAGGACGAGCCGCGGAACGCTTCGTTGCGCTCGGCGTCGAAAATGTAATTCTAAAGCTCGGTGCACGCGGCTGTTTGATCGCTCAACGCGACATGCCGGAGTTGCGCGTCCCCGCTTTTTCCGTCGCAGCCATCGACACCACCGCCGCCGGAGACGCCTTCAACGCCGGCTTTGCCGTAGCCCTGATGCGCGGCGTCGAAATTGAGCGCTGCGCCGTCTTCGCCTCCGCCGTAGCCGCCATCTCCGTCACCCGCCCCGGCGCCCAGCCCTCCATGCCCACCGCCGCAGAAGTCGATACCTTCCTGAAATCCCACTCCGCCCATTTCTCAAACTGATCGGACGAGTCCACACAAACAAACGCCCGCATCGCGCCGTTCGGCGATGCGGGCGTCAATTACCAGGTCAACGGCTACGTGGATTTACGCTGTGACGGTGGCCGTGGGGAAGCGCTTCGCTACGGGCAAGTCCCAGCGGTCTAGGTTCATCACCTTCGTCCAGGCGGCTACGAAGTCCTGCACGAACTTCTTGTGCGCGTCGGAGCTGGCGTAAACTTCGCTGAGTGCGCGAAGTTGTGCGTTCGAACCGAAGACGAGGTCCGCGCGCGTCGCCGTCCAGCGGACCTCACCGGATTTGCGATCGCGGCCTTCGAACGTGTCGTTCGCGTCTGACGTCGCCTTCCACACCGTCGCCATGTCCAGCAAGTTGGTGAAGAAGTCGTTCGTCAGCGCATCCGCTTTCTTCGTGAACACGCCGAACTTCTTACCGCCGTAGTTCGCGCCGAGCACGCGCAGCCCGCCCACCAGCACCGTAAGTTCCGGCGCCGTCAACGTCAACAACTGCGCCTTATCGAGCAGCTCCACTTCGGCCGTGCCGTCCGTCTGGCCGCCGATCGAGGGCCCATTCCGGTACGAACGGAATCCGTCCGACGTCGGCTCGAGCACAGCAAACGACTCGACGTCCGTCTGTGCCTGCGAAGCGTCCGCGCGTCCCGCAGCGAACGGAACCGTTACGGTGATGCCCGCATTCTTCGCCGCCTTCTCGATCGCCGCGCCGCCGGCGAGCACGATCAAATCGGCGAGCGAAATTTTCTTGCCGCCGGTTGCCGAGGCGTTGAAGTCCGCCTGCACCTTCTCAAGCGCCTTCAGCACCTTCTGCAGCTTCTCCGGCTCGTTCACCTTCCAGTCTTTCTGCGGAGCAAGGCGAATGCGCGCGCCGTTCGCACCGCCGCGCTTGTCCGACCCGCGATATGAAGCCGCCGACGCCCAAGCGACGGAGACGAGATCGGAAATCGTGACACCGGACGCCAGAACCGCAGCTTTCAGAGTCGCGACGTCTTTGTCGTCAACGAGCGCATGATTTGCGGAAGGAATCGGATCCTGCCAGATCAGCTCTTCCTTCGGAATCTCAGGTCCCAGGTAACGCGCGCGCGGACCCATGTCGCGATGCGTGAGCTTGAACCACGCACGCGCAAATGCATCGGCCAACTGCTCCGGATGCTCGTAGAAGCGCCGCGAAATCTTTTCGTACGCCGGATCCACGCGCAAAGCAAGATCAGTCGTGAGCATCGCGGGTGCATGACGCTTCGAAGCATCATGCGCGTCGGGAATCGTGCCCGCTCCGCCGTTGTTCTTGGGCTTCCACTGGTTCGCGCCGCCCGGGCTCTTCGTCAGTTCCCATTCGTACTTAAAAAGGTTGCTGAAAAACTCATTGCCCCACTTGGTCGGCGTGCTGGTCCAAGTTACTTCCAGTCCGCTGGTGATCGCGTCGCCCGCGATACCGGTCTTGTACGCGCTGTTCCAACCGAAACCCTGCTCTTCGATCACCGATCCCTCAGGTTCTTTACCGAGGTGGTGGCCGCCGTGCGCGCCGTGCGTTTTTCCAAACGTGTGTCCACCCGCGATCAGCGCAACAGTCTCCTCATCGTTCATCGCCATACGTCCAAACGTTTCGCGAATGTCGCGCGCCGCCGCAAGCGGATCGGGTTTGCCTTCCGGTCCCTCGGGGTTCACGTAAATCAATCCCATCGTCGTCGCGCCAAACGGACGCGCGAGGTCGCGCTCTCCCGCGTAGCGCTTGTCCGTGCCCATCCACGTCGATTCGTGTCCCCAGTTCACATCCATGTCCGGCTCCCACACGTCCGGACGTCCGCCCGCGAATCCAAAAGTTTTGAAGCCCATCGTCTCGAGCGCCACGTTGCCTGCGAGAATCATCAAGTCAGCCCAAGAAATTTTCTTGCCGTACTTTTGCTTGATCGGCCAAAGCAAACGCCTCGCGCGGTCGAGGTTCACGTTGTCAGGCCAGCTGTTCAGTGGAGCAAACCGTTGTTGACCGCGCCCGCCGCCGCCGCGCCCGTCAAACGTGCGGTACGTGCCGGCGCTGTGCCACGCCATGCGAATAAATAGAGGTCCGTAGTGCCCGAAGTCCGCCGGCCACCAGTCCTGCGAGTCGGTCATTAGCGCCGCGAGATCTTTTTTCAGGGCAGGGTAGTCGAGTGTCTTGAATTCCTCGGCGTAGTTGAAGTGATCGCCCATCGGATCGGAGAGCGACGAGTGCTGGTGCAGCAGGTTGAGGTTCAGATGATTCGGCCACCAATCACGATTGGTCCGGGCCGGGCTGCCGCCATGCGGGAACGGGCACTTCGCTTCAGACATTCTCTTTCTCCTTCACGCGTTTGAATTTCGCTAAATCGGGTCTTTGAGATCGGTCGAGCGATCTGCAGTCACATACGGTAGCATTCAAAACGGAGATAGTTCCAATATCTATATCGCATTCTAGGTATAGGCATACCCTATGGAAATTAATCAGCTTCGATATGTCTGCGCTATTGCAGACACAGGAAATTTCAGCCGAGCTGCCGAACGCTGCCAGGTGGCGCAGCCATCGCTTTCACAGCAAGTGTTGAAGCTCGAGGAAGATTTGGGCGTGAAACTCTTCGATCGCCTCGGCCGCAGCATCCGCCTCACGGAAGCGGGCCGCGCATTCATCCCGCACGCGCGTGCAATTTTGGAACAAATGGACGTCGCGCGCTCGAGCGTTGCCGAAAAGCACGCCGACCTTCGCGGCAGCGTCACCGTCGGCGTGATTCCAACGATCGCGCCGTACCTGATGCCGGGCTACACCGCGGGATTCGCGAAAAAGTTTCCAGACGCGAAGCTGCGCATCATCGAAGAAACTACCTCCGTCCTGATCGACGGCCTTCGCGACCTTTCCATCGACGCGGCGATTCTGGCGCTCCCGCTGCGCCACAAAGATCTCGAGCTATTCCCAATCCGCACCGAGCCGCTGTTCGCGGTTCTGAAGAAGAATCATCCGCGCGCATCGGCACGTTCAATGTCGCTGAAAGAATTGCGAGGCGAGCCGTTCGTGATGTTGCGCGACGGTCACTGTTTTCGCGACCTCAGCATCAATACCTGCGCGCGCGCACGTGTCACTCCCAAAATCGCGTTCGAAAGCGGCCAGTTCAGCAGCTTGCTCGGCATGGTCGCGGCGGGCGTCGGGGTGTCGTTGATTCCGGAGATGGCGATCGATCGCAACGCCGGCTGCCGTTACGTGCGCATCAGCGACGCAAGCGCCACGCGAACCATCGTCGCAGCTGTATTGCGCGGCCGAAGCTTCAATCGCGTGCAGGAAGCTTTCGTCTCTGGCATTCGTGGGAAAGGCACCTCAGCACTGCCTCCGCGAGACCATCACACGACGTAGCGCGTGGAATAGACACGAAGATTGGCGTGGAATAGGCACGTCGTGACTGTGGTTTTCGTCAGCCCAAAAGTTCGAACCCACAGGCACGACGTGCCTATTCCACATCCGTTGCGCTAATGTGTCTTTGCAAGCACGTTTGAGTTAACGAAGCTCACCACCGCCGCCGTTTCATTCGCGGCACGGCGCGTCACTGTCGGCTGTATTCCGTTTTTACCCTCGCCCCAGCCAAAGTTGCGAACGTCATATCCCCCGGAAGGCAGCACCGCCGGATTGATTCCGGGAATGTTGGTCACGTGCGCCAGCGTCATCGTGCGTTGGGTTTCCGTGTGGCAGCTGATGCAATCGGTGTTGAAGAAAAAACTCTTCTGCGGATCGGCGATCGTATCCAGAATCGGCGTAGCTTCGGCGGCCGTCGGTGCGGGCGCCGTGCCGAAAAGAGTCGATGTCGAAACGCCTTTCCGCTGCACCACCGGCAAGCTCGTCGGCGACGCCGCGGCATTTCTGCACGTGATCGGATTCAGATTATTCGTATGAGGCTCCGGCACCACACGCGGGGTCACGCCGCCGGGATTCAGCATCTGCGCGAATTGCGTCCCGTCGAGCGTCGGGCCATTCACGGGCACTACCGTGTCCGCCGTTATCCCAGGAGCCTGCCCGGGATGAGCCACCAGTAACGACAAGAAAATCCACGGAGCGGGAGCGTTGGCAGGTAGTCCGGCGATCGCCATCGCATCCAGCCTTTGTGCGGACAATCGAGATTGCAAAAGGGCCAGCATTGCGTTGCGCATCGCATTCGCCGTGGCGGGATTCATCAGCCCTGGATGGACTCCAAGCGCAACGCCGCTCGTCGAGACCGAGTGTCCGCCGAGGTGTCCACTCGCGAGCTTCGTGCGCAGCGCGGCGGCGTCGTCGACGATCGCGCTGAAAGCAGCCATGTCCGCCGTAGGTCGCATGCGGCACTCCGTGCCTTGCAATGACGGATCGGCGCCGGAAATGAAATCGAAAATCAGATGCCCGGCGATATCCAGCACCTTCGGGCTGCCGTCAGGATTTTTCACAATCGGCTGAATGATCAGCCGAATCTCCGGCAGCTGCCCGTACTGCGTGGCGATGTCCTTCGAAAGCCCAGGCGCGCCCGCATCAATTCTTACTCCGGCCACAAACCACGCATCGATGCTCTGGGCTTCCTTCGGCAAACTGATGTGGCTCGTGCTGCCGTCCACTAGCGTCGCGTTACTGTTCGCGATCCCGACGAACTGCTGGAATACCGCGTCCGTCCACACCGGGCCGCTCGCCGTCGTAATGTCTTTCACGGCGATTAGATTCGCCATGTCCGCAGCCGTAGTCGGAGCAGGGAAGAGCCACGACACATCATTGGCGGAAAGCGGCGCGCTGGCATCGGCCGGCGGCGTCCCGGTCGTCGCACTCGACGCAGCAGAACCGTTCGTTGTCAATTTTGTGTGGCACCCAACGGCAAACAAAAAAAGCCCAAGCGCGGTGAACTTGAATACCGGGCGAACGCGGAACGTGGAGGCGGTCATCATTCTCTCCTGGCGCAAAATCGCGATTTACTAATTTGGGGTCGTGGTGTCCTTGGGCCGAGGCAGAGCGTCCATACTTTTCAAAAATTCGATCAGCGCGTAGCGTTCGTCCGTTGTCAGCAACGGGCCGAGATATTTAGGATCCGTGCCATCGCCGTTGAATTCGTGGCCGGCATTGCTGTTTCCCCGGCACGCGGTGTTGAATTCGAATGCGCCGGGAATTTTGTTGTACATCACGCCGACGTTCACTGGATCGTATTCGCGATTGCCGAGCCAAAATCGCTTTGGCCGCTCGGAAGCAGGCGATAGCAGTAGGTAGAGATTCGGAACCGAAGAATTATGAAGATACGGCGGCGTCGCCCAGATCCCCGTCAGCGGCCGCGCTTTGTACGCAAGCTTGGCTTGAGTCTTGTCCGGGCGATGGCCGTTCATTCGGTCGCGGTCGGCAGCGCTTAAAGGCGGTTGTTGCTGGTCGTACCAGCGATTCACCACTTTATCCACGAGCTGCGCCAGGGCCGGACCGAAGTTGGTGAACGTCACCACATTTCCGTTGTCGTCCGTAATTCCGAGAGTTTGGTCCACGTGAACTTTCCGTTTGGCCATGTCCTCAGCTTGGGCCGGATCGGTTCCAACCACCGAAGTGGGCACCATGTGCAAATCGAGATATTTTTCACTTGGTTCGGTCAGCGTCATCCATTCAGTCGCCTTCCAATAGTCCGGATCATCCGTGGCCGGCAAATGACAACGCTGGCAATGCGCCTTGTAGAGAAGGGCGCCCGCGGCGACTCTCTTTTCGTCGAGCGGCGGCAGGATTTTCGCATCCTGCCATCGCGGCGCCAGCATGCCGGTGAATCCGTTCTCCGCGTTTGCCGGCTTGTCACCTGCGATCGCACTTTCCATTTCGTAGAGCTTCTTCACCTCCACGCTCGATTCCGGCGAGTCGCCCGCTTTGCCGTCAAAATCCAGCGCCGCGCGCACGCCGAGAGCCTCGCCCGCGTTGCGAGTCATCGGCTGCTCGATCGAGCCGTTGTATTGCACCCACAAAAACCAAGGCGCGTACCAGATTCTCGGGAAATGCACAGGCGCGGAGTACGGCACAAAATCTTCGGGGTGCTTCAACTCCACGGCAAACACCGTGTTGCCGATGCGGCTGAGCGCGTCGAGGCGCGTGTAACCCTCCTTGATCTTGTGCGCATCCACCTTGGTTTCCAGCTTGTTCACCTCGCCCATCTGCCCCAGCACGTGGTGAAGCGCCTTCCACAGATTCCATTTGGCTTTTAGGTTTGCGTCGTTTCCCAGCACTCGAGTGGCAAATCGGTTAAACCGGCTCGGAACGTACGTTGTGAGAAACACGGACGCGCCGACGGCATTCTGAAAATTGTTCACGTCGGTAAACGCGGGCGCGCCCTGAATCACAAACGTGGTGCCTTTATATTCGAGACGTCCGGTGTGGCAGGCCGCGCAAGTGAGACCCAGCGAATTCATCTTGGGTCCATTCGGCGCGTATGTGTCGGCGCCGCTGGAGCTTTTCGGCAGTTCGCCACCCATTGCGAATCCGATCGGAAGTTTTGTCGCGTTCTTCTCCGAATAATCCGGGATGAAACCGAAACGGTCGAGGTAGGCCTGATCGCTGAGTAATTCATCGGAGCAGCACAAATATCCAGGGCGTTCAATCGCCATGAACCACTCGTAGGGCATCAAGAAAGTCTGCGTGCCCTGGTCCGTGTGATAGAACCATTCGCTCGTGTCGGCCGACCAATTCTGCGGGAGTGGCACGAGCGTCACGGGAGGCGTGTAATCCGGCAAAGTCACCGTCAGGTTTTTCTCGTACAAACAATGGGCGAAGAACCCAACGACAACGAGTACGACGATGGCTACCGGAATGCCGATGCGCAGAGGTTTTCTCATGTTCGAAGTCTCTGAAACGGTCAACGCTTAAAAAAGCGCGAGCACGAAGTGAATTCGAAAACGGGAGCCCAGTAAACGTGGCCGGGAAAAGTCGTGAAACGAATCTTGCGGTTGTTGTCGATGAAAAAGATCGTTGCCAATCAAACTGTTGCCACCTATAAACCACGTTAACTCTGCCTAGGGCAAGTCTTTTGTTGATAAGCACGGTCGCTCGCTTTTCTTTCGATGCAGTGCGATCTCGTCGACTCGCCGCCGCTTGCAGTGCGCCGGCGCCGAAATTCCTCGCGCGCGTATCGTGAACCCTCAGCCAGTACGATAGAATCGCAACGCACAAAGTCCGTCGGGAGCGAAAGGGAATGGAGCAGTCGGGAAAGCCCGGCTTAGTTGGCCGAAAACTCGCGCACTACGAGATTCGCAGCGCGATCGGCGCAGGCGGGATGGGCGAAGTGTTTCGCGCCACAGACACACGCCTCGAACGCGACATCGCGCTGAAAGTCCTTCCCGCCAACATGGCCGCCGACCCCGAGCGCTTCGCACGCTTCCAGCGAGAGGCCCGCGCCGTCGCCGCGCTGAATCATCCCAATGTCGTCACTGTCTTCTCCGTCGAGAATGCCGACGACGTTCACTTCATCACGATGGAGTTGATCGAGGGCCACACGCTCGATCGTCTCATCACTTCAGACGGCCTCGAGCCGCACCGAATCGTCGAGATCAGCGGCGAAATTGCCGAGGCGCTTGCGGCCGCACACGATAAGGGCATCGTTCATCGCGACCTGAAACCCGCAAACGTGATGGTGACGAACGATGGCCGCGTGAAAGTTCTCGACTTCGGCCTCGCGAAAGATGTCCAGTCCAGCGTCGAGACGGACGTCACTCGCACGTCGCCCGGCCTCACGCAAGCCGGCGTCGTGATGGGCACTCCGTCCTACATGTCGCCCGAGCAGGTTTCCGGCCGCCCGCTCGATCACCGCTCAGACCTTTATTCTCTCGGCGTCGTCATGTTCGAAATGGCCACGGGACGCCGGCCCTTCGACGCGCGCTCGTCCGCCGAATTGATTTCAGCGATCCTGCGCGACACGCCGCCGCCCGTCACAGACATTCGCCCGGAACTCCCTGCCGATCTCTCCCGCGTGATCCGCCGCTGCCTTGAAAAAGATCCGCGCCATCGCATGCAGACCGCCCGCGACATCAGCAACGAGTTTCGCGATCTCGGGCGCGCACAAATCGGGCGAACGAACTCGCCGCGAACTACGCCGCTCCACACCGTCACGACGCAAACGCCCATCACCACGCCCGGCTCCGGCATTGCCGATTCGAGTTTCTGGGTCGCAGTGCTTCCGTTCCGTTACGGCGGCGCAAACGCCGAAATCGCCGCGCTCGCCGAAGGATTCTCCGAAGAAATCATCACCGGCCTCTCCCGCTTTTCGTATCTGAAAGTGATTTCGCGCAGTTCCACGGCGCGCTACGCCAATCAAGCCGTCGATGTGCGCGCAGCCGGCAGAGAATTGAACGCGCGTTACGTGATGGAGGGAACGCTGCGCCAGGCCGGCAACAAATTGCGGCTCGCAGTTCAACTCGTTGACACCACTACCGGCGCGCATCTGTGGGCCGAAAATTACGAACGCACCGTCAATCCTCAGGCCGTCTTCGAATTGCAGGACGACCTCGTGCCGCGCATTGTCTCCACCGTCGCGGATATGAACGGCGTACTGCCGCAAAGCATGAGCGAAGGTTTGCTCGGCCGCGCGCCGGCGCAACTCACTCCTTATGAAGCTGTGCTGCGCAGCTTCGCCTACTGCTACAGCGCCACACCCCAAGATCTCACCGCCGCGCGCTCTGGTGTCGAAGAAGCGACGCGCAAAGCTCCGAATTACGCGGACGCCTGGGCAATGCTCTCGTTCTTATGTGGCCAGGACTATGTGCACGGCTACCAGCTGCAGCCGAACGCGCTCGACATCGCCGCCTCGGCCGCGCGCCGCGCCGTCGCGCTCGGCCCGTCCAATCATCTCGCGTACTTCAGCCTTGCCGCCGTGCTCTGGTATCAAAAAGATTTTCAATCGTTCCGCGACGCCGTCGAACGCGCCATCACGCTGAATCCGATGGACGGGAACTCAGTCGCGTACCTCGGCGAATTGCTCGTTTATGCAGGCAGCTCGGACCGCGGCATGCAGCTGGCCGAACGCGCTAAACAACTGAATCCGAATCATCCCGGATGGTATTGGTTCGCGGATTTCTACGACGCGTTCTCGCGCAGCGATTACCCCGCGGCGCTCAACTTCGCTCTAAAGGCCAAGATGCAGGGCAATCCGCTCGCGCCGATGTTTGCGGCGGCCGCGTACGGCCAACTCGGAGACACCGACGGCGGCGCGAAGGCAATCGTGGAACTCCTGAAGTTCCGTCCCGAAATGCCCGGCATCATTCGCAAGCAAGTCGAAAAAGTTTGGAACGACGAGTACGCCGAGCATTTCCTCGAAGGTCTGCAAATCGCAGGGCTCGATGTACCGCCAAAGTCTGCACCAGCTCGCACCGGTGCCTCATCCATCCTCACCAAGCACGGTTCAGGCGCCGCGCGTGCCGAAGAAGGTTTCTGGGTTGCGGTGCTTCCGTTCAAATATTCCGGCGCAAGCGAAGATCTGAAAGCTCTCGCGGAAGGCCTCACCGACGAAATCGTTTCGGGCCTTTCTCGCTTCTCCTACTTGCGCGTCGTTGCGCGCGGATCGACGGCTCGTTTCACCGGACAAGTCGTCGATGTCCGCACCGCCGGTCAGCAATTGAACGCCCGCTACGTGATGGAGGGAACGCTCCGTCAGGCCGGCGCAAAACTCAGGCTCGCTGTCCAAGTGGTGGATACCGTCACCGGCACGCACCTGTGGGCCGAAAATTACGAACGTGCATTCAGCTCGGACGCCGTGTTCGAGTTGCAGGACGATCTGGTCCCGCGAATCGTTTCCACCGTCGCCGATTGGTACGGCGTTCTCACGCGCAGCATCAGCGAGGCGCTCCGCAGCAAAAGCGAAGACTCGCTTACGCCGCACGAAGCCGTGCTTCGCGGCTTCAGCTACTTCGCGCGCCTCACCGCCGAAGAACACGCAACCGTGCGCCGCCTGCTCGAACGTGTGGTCCGTGAAAATCCGGATCACGCCGATTGCTGGGCGATGCTCGCGATGATGTACAACGTCGAGTATTCCGACGACTACAACGTGCTGCCCAATACGCTCGAGCGGTCGCTCTCTGCCGCGCAGCGCGCGATCGAACTCGCGCCCTCTCATTCGATGGGTCATTACGCCATCGCCTGGATTTATTTTTTCCTCAAAGATAAGCCCGCATTTCACGCCGCCCTCGAGCGCACGATTGCGCTGAACCCAATGGACGGATACGCGATCGGCATGCTCGGGCTTCTCCTGCTTCACACCGGCGAGCGGGAACGCGGCATGGAAATGACCGAGACCGCGATCAAACTCAACCCGAATTCTTCCGGCGCGCTGAAGTTCACCCCCTTCACCTATTTTTATATGAAGGGTCAATACAAAGAGGCTCTGGACGCAGCAGTCCGCATCAACATGCCCGGTTTCTTTTATGCGCAAGCCTCGCTCGCTGAAGTTCTCGGTCAGCTCGGCGATCGCGAAGGCGCGCAAAAGGCAGTGAAGGAATTGCTCGCGCTGCGTCCCGACTTCGCCGCCTCCGCCCGCCGCAACTACGCGAAGTGGTACGAACCGGAAGACGTCGAGCACTTCCTCGACGGCCTCCGCAAAGCCGGCCTCGAGATACCCGTCGAATCCCGTGCGACACCGGGAGGCGGCTCATCGCAAATCTCTTCCAAGACGAGTTCCGGCGAGACGCGCATGGATGAAGGCTTCTGGATCGCCGTGCTGCCGTTCAGGCACACAGGCAAAAGCGAAGACCTCGCCGCGCTCGCCGAAGCTCTCTGCGACGACATCATCACCGGCCTCAACAAGTTTTCTTTCCTGCGCGTGATCGCGCGCAGCTCCACGGCGCGTTATGCGAACGAAAACGTGGATGTACGCGCAGCGGCGAAAGAGCTCGGCGCGCGTTACGTGCTGGAGGGCAGTCTGCATCACGCCGGAGCGAAGGTGCGAATTGCTGCGCGGCTGGTGGACGCCACCACCGGCGCGGGACTGTGGGCGGAAACATTCGACCGCGCGTTCACGCCCGATGCGTTGCTCGAATTACTCGACGACGTGGTGCCGCGAATCGTTTCAACCGTGGGTGATACGCAGGGAATTCTGGTGCTCAGCATGACGGAGATGTTGCGGCATCGCGACCCGAACTCTCTGACGCCTTACGAAGCTGTGCTACGCAGCTTCGCCTACATGATCCGTGTGAACGAGGCGGACCATCGAGCCTCGCTCGCCGCGCTGGAGCGCGTTTCGCAGGATCCGTCCGCCAGCGCGGACGTGTGGGCGATGCTGGCTTGGCTCTATCGCGGCGAAACCTCATACGGATTCAACGCGCGCCCGAACCCTCTCGGCCGAGCCCTCGACGCAGCGCAACGAGCGATCGCAGCTGACCCATCCAACATGATTGCCCACGCGGCGTTGGCAGCCGTCCACTTCAGCCGGGGCGATCTGCCTGCCTTCCGCACGGCGGCGAAGCGTGCTGTTTCCTTAAACCGCTGCGAAGGCTACGCGCTTGCGTACATGGGACTCTTGCTCGCGTACTCCGGGGAGTGGGAACAAGGATGTGCGTTGGCCGAGCAAGCAACACAGCTAAATCCGAATCATCCGGGATGGTATTGGGCGCCGATCGCGCTGAACGCGTACCGGCAACGCGATTACAAACGTGCGTTCGAGTTCGCGCTTCACATGAATACGCCGGGGATTTGGTCGATCCACCTGATCTTCGCGCTGATCTACACTCAGCTCGGAGACGCGGAAAAAGCGCGAGCCGCTTTGAAGGACCTGTTGGCCATACGGCCGGCGTTCAGCGACAACCCGCGAAAAGAATTGCAGGTTTGGTTTCAACCGGAAATGGTTGAACGAATGCTCGCCGATCTGAAACCACTCGGCATTGAGTGAAGCCTACGCACTGCGCGTTGGCGCGTTACTGACCCTCAGCTTCGAGGATGAAGTCGATGTTGCCGCGCGTCGCGTGGCTGTAGGGGCAGATCTTTTCGTGGGTCTCCTGCGCCAGCGCCTTCGCATCCGCAGTCGAGAGACCTGGGACCTTCACGTGCATCTTCACCGCGATGCCAAAGCCGCCGCCTTCGCGCGGCCCGATCGACGTGCTGCAGGTGATCACCGCATCCTTCACGCTCTGCTTCTTCTGGTGGGCCAGGAATTCCATCGCGCCGCCGAAGCACGCTGCGTAGCCGGCAGAGAAGAGGTGCTCGGGCGTGGTAGTGTTCGGCAGGCCCGGGCCGCCCATTTCCTTGCGCACCGAGAGATTCACGCTCACCGAATGGTCGGTGGTCTCGGAATGTCCGTTGCGGCCGCCGGTGTTGATGGCGACGGCGGTGAGCAGCGGTTGAATCGTGTAAGCAGGCATGAAATTCCTCCAGGTGAAATTTCGGATTTCAGAAAATTGCGTCGCGATATTCGCGTGCGATGAGTGACTAGTATAGCGCGTTCAAGTAAGCGCAGAGAAAGCCTAGGAGTGATTTGGCGGAGGAGGAACGCCGCGCGCGGCTTCGAGGCTCGTGCGGCCGTCCGGTAATCTCCACCGCCGGCACGCAATGATGAACCACACGAAATTTCCCGCGGCGACGATGCATGAGAGCGCGACAATTTTTCCGAACCAGAGACTTTGCTGCGGCACAACGTAGAGCGGCACCACGATGATTACGAATTCCAGCGCCGCGAAACTCAGCGCAAAGAAAAGCTTCGACCAGCTCCACTCACTGGCCGCCTGTTCCTGCCGGACGCCGCGCACGATGACGATAATCTGCAGCGCCAAAAACACCAGCCACATCATCGCGCGTCCACCGCCTGACCTTTCGCTTCAGACGCCGCGAGGGAAGCGCGATACCGCGCCATGCCTCGCAGATACCAGCGCGTCCCGAAAATCATGAACAACACAAACGCCAGCACATCGATCCCGATCACTACGTAGAACATCGTGCTCGCCTCGGGATGCTTGTCGTAGTAATTCGCTGCAGGAACTCCTGTCGCAAACAGAAAAATCGCGAACCCGAATCCGAAAAGCACCACGCGCCACGAAACCATCCCTTTCTGCGCCGAATCGCGCAGCACGAAGAAGTCCGTGATCAGCTTGAGCAGTTCCAGCACGCCGTGTCCTCATCCTCTCCGCAAAAATCAGTACGGCTGCCCGTTGCCGTGCACTTTCGTATCTTCGGTCCAATTACCCTGCAGCACGCCATTCGGATTCGCATTCGCATCGCTGGAGCCGTACCAATACGTCTGGTTTCCGATCGTGGTGGACCACACGTGCGTATCCTGATTCGAAACTTTCGCGATGCCGTCCGGACCGGCCACCGTCTGCCGGTCGAGCGCGTAGTCCACCCAATCCGACGTATTTGTCGATCGCGCGTTCATCGAATCGTTTGCGGCTCGCATCGAGCTCTGAAAACTCGATTCCTGCTGTTGCATGAATGCTTCGTGGTTGCGCCTCGACGTTTCCATGAAATCGTCGTGCTGCTTTTTCAGCATGGACGACCACTGATGCTGCAGCCGGGTCAGCTCTGCCATCATTTCCGAATTCTGCTGGTTCATCCGCTCGAGCAGCGCCTGCTGCCATTGGTCGCGCGGCTGGTTCTTGATGATGTTGTGCCCATCCACAAACGCAACCAACGCGTCGAGCTTGCCTTTCGGCGCGCGTGTCGCATCCACGCGAGCCCAGCAATAAATTCCCTGCATTGAGACGTTCAGTTGCGGATTGTCGCGCACCGTGCACTGCACCTGCGCGCGCAACCGCTGCTCGATCACGAATGAGCCGTTCATTGTTTCGATTCTCAGCGCGGCAGTGTCCGCCGTGGTGCGGCCGTTCATCGGGTTGTTGGAATTGGGATTCGCGGTTCGCGCCATCGCTTGCGCGTGGTCGGCAAACGTCTGATCCACCGGCATCGGACCGACAACGTGAACTCCGCCTTTGATCAGCTCCACATACTTCTGCAGGAATTCCGCGGCACTCATTGTTTGTGAGAAGGGTAGGCATCCGTCGTTCTTCAGGAACCGCGGATCGCGCGCGCCTTTCCAGCCGAAGGTCGGGTTCACGCGAAATTCCAGCAGGCCGTCCGGCGAATACTCGCGGTACGCGGGGAAGGGAACGTAGCTGCAGGGCGGCATGATTATCGTGCCTTCGATCTTCCAACCGGTCGGGACCGCCAGGTCGATTGCCGGCATTCCGTTGAAGGCTGGATCGTTGATCGTCTGAACGCTGGTGGAGGTGGGAATCGGCGCCATTCTCGCCAGCGCCTTCTGCTGGTCCACGCTGGGATTTGGCGCGCCGCTATTCGCGCCGGCGCTACTCCCGGCAACCATCAATCCCGCTACAACGGAAAGTCGCACCAATTTCGACTCGAGCACTCTGAGCATGTGTTGTGTTCCTCGCAATAGTCCTAATCGACGTGAACTGTAATGTTTTTAGGGACTTGCAGCAACAGACGTGAAGGGGCAAATCGGGGCACGACAGGTCATTTGACGACATCTCGCTTGGGGGTGCGGTTGCGCAATGCAGGTTCGAGAGCCCGCTGGGCTCTGCCAGTCTGAATTTGCGGATTCGCTGCAAATTCACACGAATGCCGACCCCACGCGGACGTGTTTTCGTATCGATTAGAAATGAGGTCGGGTGATTGTTTTGTTGAGGTTACGGCGATTTCTAATGATTTCCAGTATCGATTAGAAATTGCGGGTTGGCGGCGGGACGGCCTTGGCGCGTTGGTGTTGGACGGGGAATAGCCTGCCGCGCAGGCTGTTCGCGGGCGAGCGACAGACGCATTCAACGCTCGAATTGATCCCGGACCGAGGACGACGAGGGAGCTACCTGTAGGGGCGGGTTGCGCGTGGGTTGAGCGCAAGCCGGCGCAGTTGGCGACGTAGCCGAGTACAAGTGGAAAGCGCGCGCTTCGCGAAAGCGGCGAACCGGCCTCTACAGGTGCGCGTTGCTGGATGTGCCGATCGGCCACTGACTTTCGCGCTGGGCGGAATTGGGGGATCGGAGGAGAACAGCCTGCGCGGCAGGCTATTCCACCTGGCAAATCTGTGCTGCGAAAGTTGCGATTAGACTTGGGGTCGGGCGAGTGTTTTGTTGGAGTTACGGCGATTTCTAATCGCGAAAAGTTGCGATTAGAAACGCGGTGTGCGCGCTGGGCAGGGTTGGGCGGCGGGATGAAGAAGGATACCCGACGGCCAAAGTGCATGCGCGCTCCCTGGTGGGCTGCCATTAGCGCCCGACTTACGTTAGCATATGTGTACTAGTTTGGAAAGGAAAAAGGGTGGAGGCGGAGAGATTCCCGAATCGGGAAACTGTGCAGAGGGTCGAAGGGCGGCCTGAAGGCCAGCGCTCTTTTACACAGGCAGGAATGCCTATGCTACTCGGCGATCGAGGCGGAGCCGTTAGCCTCCCGCCCCAAATCTCACCGTTCGAGTTGCATGTTTTCCCGTGGTGCTGGACTATTTCACTCATGCAAATTGTGGTCATGATGCCGGTCTTCGAGGACTGGGACACCGCCATCAAGGTGTGCGAGCGGATCGACAAGCTCTGCCAGACGCAGCCGGACATTCACGCGCGGATCATGATGGTCAACGACGGGTCAACGACGCGATTCGAGGCGCCGCACGACATTCACCTTACGGCAATCGATGGAATTTCGATTCTCGAGCTGAAGCGCAACCTGGGCCACCAGCGCGCTATCGCCGTCGGGCTCGCGTACCTGCAGCACAATTACAAAGCCGACGCGCTGGTGGTGATGGACGCCGACGGCGAAGACCGCCCCGAAGACATCGCGGTGCTGCTGGAAGAACTGAAAAGAAACGGCAATCGCAAAGCGGTATTCGCCGAGCGCGGAAAACGCATGGAAAGTTTTGTGTTCCGCACGCTATACCAGGTGTACCGCGGATTGCATCGAATGCTCACGGGCCGCGACATCCGGTTTGGCAATTTCAGCGTGTTGCCGTGGGCCGATTTGGAGAGCCTGGTGGTGTTTCCCGAGCTGTGGAACCACTACGCGGCCACCTTCATCAAGTCGCGGTTGCCTTACACGCGAGTGCGCTGCCCACGCGGCACTCGAATCGGCGGGGAATCGCGGATGGGATTTGTGGGCCTGGTGGTTCACGGACTTTCGGCGCTGTTTTCGAATCAGGAGATTGTGGGAACCCGGCTCCTGATATTGAATTTGCTGCTCGCAGCGGCCATTTTTTTCATGATCGTTGTGGTGGTGGCAGTAAAAATGTTCACCGGTCTTGCGATTCCCGGATGGGCGACGAATACGATCGGGCTACTTCTGATTCTTGTGAGCCAGTCTTTGCTTGTATCCTTGATGCTGATTTTTTCGATCATGATGAACCGCAACCACCTCGGATTCCTGCCCATTCGCGATTATGGATTTTTCATATCGCGGGAAGCGACTGTCTTCCAGCGCTCATGAACTCGAACTACGTCGGCCAGGAACTGGACACATTCGCGCACGCGCGAAACTGGAAGAAATACTGGTCGCGGCAGATCGAACCTTATCTTGCGGGCGACATTTTGGAAGCTGGCGCAGGGCTTGGCGCGAATACCGAATTTTTGATGTCGAGCCGAATCGTGAGATGGGTGGGGCTGGAGCCCGATCCGGAACTCGCCGCGCGAATGCGGACGCTTTTCGCCGCGAGCCCTGAGTTCGCGAAGTGCACGGCGGAAGTGGGCATCACAAGCACGATCGATCTCAGCCGGAAATTCGACGCCATCCTCTATATAGACGTGCTGGAGCACATCGAACACGATTCCGAAGAGCTAGCCCGCGCCGCGACACTTTTGAAGAAAGGCGGAAAGATCATCGTGCTCGCGCCGGCGCATCAGTGGCTTTACACCCCGTTTGATAAAGCGATTGGCCATTTTCGTCGCTACAGCAAAGCGAGTCTCGTGGCGTGCAAACCGGCCGGTTGTGTGCTGCGGCGGATTGCATACCTGGATGCCGCTGGAGTGCTCGCATCGACAGGGAATCGGCTGTTTTTGAAGCAAGCCGATCCAACGCTGGAACAGATTTTATTCTGGGACCGGTTTCTCGTTCCCGTTTCGCGCCTCCTCGACCCGCTCACGTTCCACACCATCGGAAAATCCGTTCTCGCCGTGTGGGAGCGAGAATAATGTTCGGAAGTATTGGATGTTAGGTGGCGCAACAAATCTGATCGGCACCGAGCAGCTAGCGCTGCGCAAGCGTTACCTAACGTTTGCGTTGCTGCTGCTCGCGCTGAATACCGCTTCGTCGCTGTTTTTCATGGCGCGCATCACGCGGCCGGTGTTTGACGACCAGTACAACATCGTTGATGTGAAGCGTTACGCGGCGGACGGCATCACGCGCGATTCGCTCAGCAAGCACGTGAATCCGCCGGGGCCCGCCAGCTTTGCGTGGATGGCGGGCGCGGTGCGCGCGATTGGCGGTGATTCGGTGCGAGACGCGCGGCTCGGCGCGCTGGTGAGTTGGCTGATTCTCGCAGGGTGCATCGTCTTCTTCGGACGGCTCGCGCGGCTCGATTCCACCGAACTGTGGTACGCAGCGCTGCTGGTGACGATGGCGTTTCCGCATACGCAGATGGCGATGGCTACGGTGCTCACCGAAGGACCTGCGGCGCTGTTTGCGTTGCTCGGCGTGATGGCGTGGGCGGCGTTCATGGCGGCGGAGCAAGTGACGCCCGCGATTTTTGCGTTGTGCGTGGCGGGAGGATCATCGATCGGGATTGCGGTGACGGCGCGGCAATACTATCTGGCGCTGCTCGCGTGCTGGCCGCTTTTGATTTTGTACCGGTGGTGGCGCGGACGGCTCACGGGTGCTGCTGTCGCTGCTGCGTTTGCTTCCGGCGCTGCTGCAGTGATTCCGATTCTTTGTCTGATTGTGGCGTGGCATGGATTGCAAAGCCCTGGGATGGTTTCCGGCGCGTCGTACGTGAAGTGGAATTCGAAAGTCGGATTCAACGTGATTCGGCCGCTGATCGCGGCGTTCTATGTGGGGCTTTATTTTTTTCCACTGACGATCACCGAGGCGCTGCGCGACCGGCTTGCGCGGGATAAGAAGGTGTGGGCGCTCGCGCTCTTCGGCGGAATCGCGATGGCGCTGATCGGCGCGGGCTTCGTGCAGCCTGGTCCGCTTCATACACTGCTGAAAGCGGGTGACCGCATCCCGCATGGCGCGAATTTGCTACTGGCGCTGATCGCGGCGGTGACGATTTACAATTTCGCGCTCTTTGCGGATTCGGCGTGGGAGCGCCGCAACGAGTTGGTTGCAAAGCCCGTCGCGCTGATTTCGATTCTGGTGGTCGGATTCTTTGTGCTGGAGCAGGTGGGCGTGGGCGGGAATATCCCGTTTTACGATTTGTACGTGCTGCAGATCGCGCCGTTTTTGGGAATTGCGGCGTTTGCGGTGTATCCGAGGCTATCTCGTTCGCGGCTGGTGCCGCTGGCGATGCTGTGGGTGATTGGCGAGATCACGCTGTGGCGCTATTTGTGGCGGACGTAGATTCCCGTCTTTGCCAGTTTTTGTAATTAGACAATCTGTCTGTTATTGCGCCGGTCAGCGGTAGCGGTACAGGCGCACGCGGTAGATCCTGCCTTGCGCGAGGTCGGTGGCGAGGAGCTTTAGCGCCTGCCCTTGTGAGTTCTCGTCGCCATTCAGGCGACGGCGCGGCACCCATTCTCCATTCACGTAAAACTCTTCATCGATGCTCTCGATGCCGACAATCGGCAGGCCCGGCTTGTCCGTGGAGAAAGTGATTTGTGCTTCGCCCGCGCCTGCGACGAGGAATTCATTTGGCGCGGTTTGTATGAAGATCGCGGCGACGCGTTTCGAGGCTGTGTTGTCGCTGGTGGATGCCGCGCCGATTCGCGCGAGCGTGATGTTGTAGTCGCCGAGCTGTACGCGCGCGGCACGTTGCGCTTCGCCTTCGAGCAATGCAGCGGTGATGCCGCCGGATGCTTGCTTCTCGAGGATTAATGGCGCGAGTTCGGAGAGAACCGTGTACGCCGCGCGGATCGCGTCGTTGTTCGGCAGCTCCGCCGCGTTTGTGATGCCTACCAAGTCGAGCGGCGCGTTGTCGCGATCGTCGATGCCAAACGGCGAAAAGCCGATGGCCGCGAGACGGCCGAACGAGTACAACGCATTCGCGGCACCGGCGGCGCCACCTTGCGCTTCGGGAACGAACAGCGGATTCCCGGGGCGCGCGTATCGACCTGCCCAGTAAGCAAACTCATTGAAGTAAATATCGGGCGAGAAGAAATCGAGCGACGGCGCGGCTGCGCGCCAGATGTCGAGAGAGTGAGGAAGCGGGCCGCCGCTGTTGTACTGGCCGGGCTCGTAGTTTGGGCGAATCAGCGCAGCGTTCGCATACATCGGAAGCGCGTATTCTGATTTGCCCGCGGCGGCGACGCGCTCGATGTATGTGGCGTATTGCCACGCCATGAAGAAGTCGTCGGTGAGCGGCGCGCTGCCAAAGACTTCCTGCCACGAGCCGGAGGTCTTCGCGCTTGCTGACTCCCACGCTGTGCGCAGCTCGGGCTCGAGCGTCGCTCGCTGCGCCTGTAGATACTTGATCAGCGAGGGCGGAACTTGCGACTTGAATGCGGCTTCGGCGACGGCGGAGTGGTCGCGCGATTCGGGGATCACACCGACTTCATTCTCCACTTGGACCATGAGCACAGTGTGCTGGTCGCGGTCGGCATCGCGCAGGTGCGCCATGAGTTTGGCGAAGGCGCGCGCGTCGTCGTCGCGGACGTTTGTGCTGAATGGCGAGAGGCGTTCGGTGCCGCGGCCGTCGGCGAGTTGGACGCGAGGGAAGCGGTCGAGATTGGATTTCACCCATGCGGGCGCGTAACTCGAGAAGGTGTTCTTCCACGCGCCGAACCAGAGCACGATAATCTTCAGATTGTTGGCGCGCGCGCCTTCCAGCAAGCCGTCCACATTGCTGAAGTCGAATTGGCCTTCGCTCGGCTCGATGGTCTCCCACGCAATGGGAAGCAGCACGGTATTCAGGTGCATGGCGGCGAGACGCGGCCAAACGGGTTTCATGTACTCGACGCTGGAGGAGCTGGAATTGTGGACTTCGCCGCCGAGGATTAGGAACGGCTTACCGTCGACGATGAGTTGCGTGGCGCTGCCGTGTTTTTCTAAGTGAGGAGCGGCGGTAGATTGGGCGGCGCTTTCACTGGCGCAAATGAGTGCGGCGCAGACCGCGAGACACGCGAGAAGTGTGGATTTTCGATTCATCACTGGACGGAAATGTAGCACATGGGGTGCAAAACAATGGAAGGCGGCGCGAGTGAGTTTCGGGAGCTGAACAGTACGGTGACTCGGCGAGGGAGCCAGCCGGAGGCGGCGGGTAAATGGGGACCGGTGGTCGATGAACAAGGCTGCGCGTCGCAAGAGTTTGAAGCGGAGGTCATGCGGTAAGCGGCCCGGCGGTCTCCCGCAGTCCCGAATGGAGCGGCACGGCTATGAAATGCGTCGAGGAATTGATGGCGCACAAGTGGGTGTTCATTAGCGGACGCTCGATACACGCACGCAATTTTTCCGCGGAAATCGCCACCACTTCGGAACTTTCACCGTCACAGCCGCGTAACAGTGAGTGGGTGTAGTCCGCCCAGGCCCACAAGATCCGACGACAGCCGCAAGACGGAGGCACCGATGGGGACGTTCACCTCGCAACTCAGGCAAGTGCTACGGCGGCTGGGCCGCGCGCCGCTTTTCACGATTGTGACGATCATCACGCTGGCCGTGGGCATCGGGGCGAATGCCGTGATCTTCGGCGTATTGAACGGGGTGCTGCTGAAACCGCTGCCCTATTCAAAGCCCAACGAACTCGTGGGCGTGTGGCTCAACGCTCCGGGCATCAATTTGCCGGTGCTGAATTTCTCGCCGTCCACTTACCTGATCGTCCGCGAACAGGGCGAATCCTTTCAGGATATCGCCGTGTACACGGGTGACGCTGCCACCGTGACCGGCAGCGGTGAGCCGGAACACGTGGATGGTCTCGACGTGACGGACGGAATGCTGGGCATTCTGGGCACGAAGCCTGCGCTGGGCCGCGGGTTCGCGCGCGCCGATGACGAACCGGGCGCGCCGGAAACCGTCGTGATTACTTACGGTTACTGGACGAATAAATTCGGCTCCGATCCGAATGTGATCGGGCGCTCGATCACGATGGATGGAACTCCGCGCCAAATCATCGGCGTGCTTCCGAAAGACTTCCGTTTTCTCGATTACCACGACGCGCAGTTCATGATTCCGTTCCATTTCGATCGCGCGAAACTCAAGCTCGGAAACTACAGCTTCAACGGAATCGCGCGTTTGAAGCCGGGCGTGACGCTCACGAAGGCCAACGCCGATCTTGCGCGGCTACTTCCCGTGGTGATTCGCAGCTTTCCGCTGCCCGATGGATTCAGCATGCAACTCTTCAACAGCGCGAGGATCGGGCCGGACGTTCATCCGCTGAAGCAAGACGTGGTGGGAGACGTCGGCAGCGTGTTGTGGCTTCTGATGGCGTCGATTGGCGGGGTGCTGCTGATCGCGTGCGCGAATGTGGCGAATCTTTTGCTCGTGCGCGTGGAAGGGCGGCGGCAGGAACTTGCGGTGCGATCGGCGCTGGGAGCGGGCTGGCGGCAGATCGCCAGTGACTTACTTTTTGAGAGCGCAACGCTCGGCGCGATTGGAAGCGTGTTCGGCCTCGTGATCGCGTACGCCGGGTTGCGCCTACTCGTTTCGATGGCGCCCGATGGTTTGCCGCGGATCAATGAAATTGGTATCGACGGTCCGGTGCTGCTTTTCGTTTTCGGCATTTCGATTCTGGTGAGCCTGCTGTGCGCGGTGATTCCGATTTTCAAGTACGCGCGCGCGCACGTCACCACGGGCCTCCGCGAAGGCGGCCGCGCAATGAGCGGGTCGCGCGATCAGCACCGCGCACGCAGCGTGCTGGTGATCGCGCAGGTCGCGCTTGCGCTGGTGCTGCTGATCTGCTCGGGCTTGATGATCCGGACGTTCCGCGCGCTGACGCAGGTGAATCCGGGATTCACGGACCCGAAGACGATCGCGTCGTTCCGCATCAGCATTCCCGAAGCAATCGTGGCGAAAGATAAGGACGACGAGCTTCTGCGTTTCGAGGAGCAGATTCTGCAGAAGATTCAGGCGATTCCCGGCGTGCAGTCGGCGGCGTTCTCCTCGAAAGTGCCGCTCGATGGAAATGGTGCGAACGATCCTGTGTTCGCCGAAGACAAAACCTATCAAGATGGCGCAGACATGCCGTTGACGCGCTTCATTTTTATGACTCCCGGCTATTTGCAGACGATTGGCACTCCACTGATCGCCGGCCGCGATTACACCTGGGACGATCTCTACAACAAAAAGCCCGTCGCGATGGTTTCTGAAAATCTGGCGAAAAAAAACTGGGGCTCCGCGGAAGCGGCGATTGGCAAGCGCGTTCGCGTCGCGTCGGTTGACGATTGGCGCGAGGTCGTCGGCGTGGTGGGCGACATTCACCAGGACGGGATGAATAAGGACGCGCCGCGCACCGCTTTCTGGCCGATCCTGATGTCGAAATTCGAGGGCCAACCGATGCGCTCGGAACGCTACGTCGGCTACGTGATTCGCAGCCCACGTGCCGGGTCGGAAGCGTTTATGAGCGAAGTGCGGCAGGCGGTGTGGAGTGTGAATGCGAATCTGCCGCTATCGAATGTTCACACGGTGGAATTTTATTATCAGTCCGCAATGGCGCGCACGTCGTTCACGCTGATCATGCTGGTGGTGGCGGGTGCGATGGCGCTGATGCTGGGCGTTGTGGGAATCTACGGCGTGATTGCGTACTCGGTGTCGCAGCGGAAGCGCGAAATCGGGATTCGCATGGCGCTCGGTGCGCAGCGCGAGACAGTGAGCGGCATGTTTGTGCGCGACGGGCTGATTCTCACTGGCATCGGAGTGGCGTGCGGATTGATCGGCGCGGCAGTCGCGATGCGGCTGATGGCGTCGGTGCTTTTCCATGTGAAGCCGGTGGACCCGGTCACTTACGTCGGGATGTCGATTGGCGTTGTGGCTGTGGCCTTCGTGGCGAGCTACTTGCCGGCGCGGCGGGCGTCGTCTGTGGATCCGATCGAAACACTTCGCGGCGAGTAGCCCATCGCGGAGACACGCGGCGGCAGCGGAAGGGAAGCAAACGTACGCGCCCGCCGCTGCCGCCGCACGCGTTAGAAGAGTTGAAGCCAGCCCCGCGCGCGAGCGCGGAAGCCCACCTGAGCAGTACGTTTTTTCGTTCATCCACAAGTGCCTTGACACGCGTTCGGCGCGTGTACTATAAGCATGGCTCAGCTAACCGCTTATATGTTTTGCGAGTTTTGCGCGCGCCGCACGATCCGGCGAGCGCGACTCTGCCGCGAGCGGTGGCACAGCTTTTCAGAGAGCGACTTTGAGCCTGAAAAACGAAAACGTGGTGCGGTCGCGCGGTTTGAAGGCCGGAGTTGGCGGGGAACTGGTGGGATTCTCGCGCGAGGCCGTCGGGTGGGAGTGGATGAGTTTCGCGGCGCACCGTTTGCTGCCGGGCGACGCGTGGACCTGCAAACATCCGGGCGAAGAGACGGCGTGCGTCGTGCTGTCCGGCGTTTGCTCGGTGACGATCGACGGAAAAACGCAGGACATTGGCGAGCGCAAAAGCGTCTTCGACGGACTTCCTTATGCGGTGTACGTGGCGCCGGGCTCCGCGGTGGAATTCAAAGCCAAAACGATTTGCGAAATTGCCGAGTGCCACGTGCCATCGACAGCGACGCATCCTTCGCGGATCGTGACGCCGCGCGACGTGTTCTCGGCGTTTCGCGGTGGCGGCAATGCGTCGCGCCAGGTGGTGGATGTGATGCGTCCGGATTTTCCGGGCGACCGGCTGATGGTGATCGAGGTTTATACACCGGGCGGAAATTGGTCGAGCTACCCGCCGCACAAGCACGAAGTGCACAACCCGCCGCAGGAAGTGGATCTCGACGAAATTTATTACTACCGCGCGAACCATCCGAACGCGTTTGCGCTGCAGCGACTTTATTCTTCAGACGGAAAGCGCGACATCGTAATCAACGCGCGCGACAACGATGTGGTGCTGGTGCGCGACGGATTCCATCCTGTGGTGGCCGGGCCCGGCTACGACATCTACTATCTGAATTTTCTGGCGGGCAGCGCACGCGCGCTTTCAGTCACTGAGGATTCGGATCACGTGTGGCTGAAATCGACGTGGAAAGAAATCGATCCGCGCCTGCCGGTGGTGGCGCTCACGGAAAATAAATCCTAGCCCGTTGCGCGCGCGGATTTTTAGGCGTGTGTGGTGGCTTTGTGAACGACGCGCAGAAATCCGCAGGAATCGCGAACGCGCAGCTGCGGCTGCAGCGTAACGGTGCGCGGGCGGCCCTTTTCGCCCTGTATGCGATCGAGCAGCAGATTCACGGCGGTTTCGCCCAATTCGTACTTGGGTAGTTCGATCGTGGTGAGGCGCGGCGTGAAGCAGCCGAGCCAGGGATAATCGTCGAAGCTCACGAGGCCGAAATCTTCGGGGCAGCGCATTCCCATTTCGTTTGCGGCGGTCATGAAGCCGACGGTCATCAGGTAGTTGGTGACGAGCACGGCATCGGGACGCAGCGGCAAGAGCGCGAGGCCGGCGCGATGGCCGGAATCGATGCGGTAGTCGCCGTGAAATTCGAGCGCGGGCTCGATGGAGAGGCCGGCTTCTTCTAGAGCTTTGCGGTAACCGTGGCGGCGCGAGATGGCGTTGCTTACGTGTTCTGGACCGCCGACGAGCGCGATGCGGCGATGGCCGTTCCGGATTAAGTGCGCGACGGCATCGTGCGCGCCTTTTTCGTCGTCGGTTTGCACGATGTCTGCTTTGAGGTTCGGGCATGAGCGCATCAGCAGCGCGACGGGAATCTGGGCGTCGCTGAGCATCTTGCGATGCACGGCGGAAAGTTCGCCCGGCGTTTTATTGAGAATGATTCCATCAACGCGCTTTGAGATCAGCAAGTCGAGATAGAGAGTTTCTTTTTCCTGCTTGTCGTCGCTATTGCAGAGCAGCACGCTGTAGCCGGCTTTTTGCGCGGCGTCTTCGGCGGCGCGAACGATGGCGGGGAAGAACGGGTTCGCGATATCGGTGACCACCATGCCGATGGTGTGGGTCTGATGTTTCGCGAGGCTGCGCGCGAGAAGGTTGGGGCGGTAATTGAGTTTGGCGACGGCGGCCTTGACGCGTCGGACCAGCGTGGCGCTGACCCAAGTTTTATTGTTGATGACGGCGGAGACGGTGAAGACGGAGACTTTGGCCTCGCGCGCGACGTCGTAAATGCTGGGAGCTTTCGATCCGGCGGATCGTTTGCGGTTTTTTTTCTCGGGCATCGAAGACGGTTTTCCGCTACGCCTTTCCTAGATTGTTAGGTGCTGCAGCGGCAACTCGGTTGCGGCGGCAACCCCAAGCTACGACAAAAGTGCGGTGCCTGTCAAAGCGGTTAGAGGGGCAATCGAGGCAGCGGGTGGCGGTTTCAAGCTGCATCGCTGTTCTCTCGTCTAAGCGGCTGCGGAAAATGGCGAGTTATCTAAGCGGTTTTTTCATTGGAGATTTCTTTGGCGTCAGCTAAGGTGTGGGGAATGTCGCCGCGCATTCGAGGCCGGGCCTGAAATTGGATACGCCTCTCACCCCTGCTGTAGCCGCCCCGAACGCTCCCGAGCGGATGGTGCGCCGGCTCGGCCTGCTCAACGCGATTTCCATCAACATGTCGAACATGGTCGGGACGGGACCGTTCATCACGGTGCCGGCGATTCTGGCCACGATGGGCGGGCCGCAGGCGCTGCTGGCGTGGGGCGTTGGCGCGATGCTGGCGATTGCGGACGGACTGGTGTTCGCGGAGCTGGGCGCGGCGATTCCCGCGTCGGGTGGATCGTACATTTTTCTGCGCGAGACTTTCGGCCGGCAAAAATGGGGCCGGATGCTGGCGTGGGTGTTCGTGTGGCAATTTCTTTTCAGCGGCACGCTCGAGATCGCGACGAGCAGCATTGGCATGGCGGAGTATTTCGGTTTTCTGTGGCCGGGCCTGCTGAAATACGCGTGGGGCATCAAGTTGGTAGCGGCGGCGGTGACGGGCCTCGCGATGCTGGCGCTCTACCGGAAAATTCAAGACATCGTGAAGCTGATGCTGATTCTGTGGATCGGCATGCTGCTGACAGCGGCGTGGGTGATCGTAACCGGCTTCATGCACATGAACCCGAAGCTGCTGCTGGATTTTCCGCCGGGCGCGTTCACGCTGGGGATTCCGTTCATTCTCGGCTTGGGGAACGGGACGATCCTCGTGATGTTTAATTTTCTCGGGTACTACCAGATCTGCTACCTAGGCGACGAAGTGAAGCAGCCGCAGCGGACGATTCCGTACGGCGTGATCGTTTCGATTCTGGTGGTGATGGTGATCGATTTCCTCATTTCGATCAGCTTCACTGGCGTGATTCCGTGGCGAGAAATGATTCAGCCGGGGACGATGGCGTACAACGCGATCGGGTCGGTGTACATGCAGCGCATTGGTGGGCCGTGGTGGTCCGCGCTGATGACGATCATGGTGGAGATCACGGCGTTTGCGGCGACGTACGCGATGATGCTGGGCTATTCGCGATTGCCTTACGCTGCGGCGCTGGATGGCGCGTTCTTCCGGTGGTTTGCGAAGCTGCATCCGACGCGGCAGTTTCCGCACCGGTCGCTGCTGCTCGTCGGGTTTCTGTGCATGATCCCGTGCTGCTTCGATCTGGTGCAGGTGATCACGGCGCTGATGCTGGCGCGCATTTTGTCGATGTTCGTCGCGCAAATTATTGGGCTATTGATCTGGCGGCACTCGAAGCCGGATTCGCCGCGGCCATTTCGCATGTGGCTGTATCCGGTGCCCGCGCTGTTCGCGCTGGCGGGGTGGATCATGGTTTTCGTTACGCCGGCGTTGCAACCGGGCGGCTGGCGTTACATGCTTTACGCGTTTGGGACGATCTTTCTGGGATTCGCGGCGTTTCTGATTTTGGCGTGGCGGAAAAAGGAATGGCCGTTTGGTAATGCGGAAGAGGAAATCCGTCCCGCGCCTGCGCCCGCGATTTAAACGTACGCAAATGTTTTTGTGAAAGTTGTGATTTGTTTTTGACTTTGGCGGCAGGTGAGACATGGCCATTCGATTGACCACCGCGCAGGCGATTGTGCGGTTCCTGAAAGTCCAATACAGCTCGCGCGACGGAGTGGCGCAGCCGTTCTTCGCGGGGTGCTTCGGCATTTTCGGCCACGGCAATGTGGCGGGCATCGGCGAGGCGCTGCAGGAGAATCCGGACCTTCCTTATTACTTGTGCCGCAACGAGCAGGCGATGGTTCACACCGCCGCTGCGTTCGCAAAAATGAGCAACCGGTTGCGCACGCTTGTGTGCACCACGTCGGTGGGCCCCGGTGCAACGAACATGGTGACGGGCGCGGCAGGCGCGACGATCAACCGGCTGCCGGTGCTGCTGCTTCCCGGCGATATTTTCGTGCGCCGCAACGTGGCGCCGGTGCTGCAGCAACTCGAATCGCCATCGTCGCAAGACGTTTCGGTGAACGATTGCTTCAAGCCCGTCTCGCGCTACTGGGATCGCATCTCGCGGCCTGAACAAATTCTGTACGCGTTGCCGGAAGCGCTGCGTGTGCTCACGTCGCCGAGTGAAACGGGCGCGGTGACGCTGGCCCTGCCGCAGGACGTGCAAGCCGAGGCATACGATTTTCCGGAGTCATTCTTCGAGAAGCGCGTGTGGAACGTACCGCGAGCGCGCGCCGACGTGAAGCAGCTCGAACGCGCAGTGAAGTGGATTCAGGCGGCGAAGCGTCCGCTGATCGTTGCGGGCGGCGGCGCGATTTATTCGGGCGCGACGGACGCGCTTGCGGCGTTCGCGTCGAAGACGGGAATTCCTGTTGGCGAGACGCAGGCAGGGAAGGGCTCGCTGAATTTCGATCACGCGCAGTGCGCGGGCGCGATTGGAGCGACGGGCACTTCCGCTGCGAACAAGCTCGCGGACCAAGCCGATCTGATTATCGGGATCGGCACGCGCTACAGCGACTTCACTACGGCATCGGTGACTGCGTTTCAAAATCCGGCGGTGCGATTCATCAATATTAATGTGGCGGAATTCGACTCGGCGAAGAACGGGGCGCTGCCGCTCACGGCCGACGCGAAAGTTACGCTCGAAGAACTCGGCGCGGCGCTCGGTTCGTATGCTGTAGCGAAACCGTACGCGGAAGAAATTGGGAAGCTCCGAACCGAGTGGGACGCGGAAGTCGATCGCATCTACGCGCGGCGCGTGGGACCGCCGCTGAGCCAGGGCGAAGTGGTCGGACTGCTCAATCGGACGCTTGGCGCGAAAGACGTGATCGTGTGCGCCGCGGGCAGTCTGCCCGGCGACCTACATAAATTGTGGCGCACGCGCGATCCCAAGGGCTACCACATGGAGTACGGCTACTCGTGCATGGGCTACGAAATCGCGGGCGGCTTGGGCGTGAAGATGGCGGACCCGTCGCGCGAGGTTTACGTGCTGGTCGGCGACGCGTCGTACTTGATGATGTCGCAGGAAATCGTCACGGCAGTGCAGGAGCGCATCAAGATCAATGTCGTGCTGCTCGATAACCACGGATTTTCGAGCATCGGTGGGCTGAGTCGCACTGTGGGCAGCGGCGGATTCGGCACCGAGTATCGCTTCGCCGGTGGAGATCACAACAGCACGCCGCTGCCGATTGATTTTGCGGCGAATGCGGCGAGCCTCGGCGCGCACGCTGTTCGTGCGAAGACGCTTGATGACGTGAAAGCCGCGCTTGCCGTGGGCAAAAGTTCAACACAGACGATCGTGATCGTCGTCGAGACGGACTACAACGACCGCGTCGGCGGCTACAACTCATGGTGGGATGTGCCCGTGTCTGAAGTGTCTACGATTCCCGCGGTGCAGGAAGCGTCGCGGAAATATCAGGAAGCGAAGCGCCGCGAACGGTACTTTGTTCCTCCTCGCGATGAGAATTAGCGACCGCGGCGCCGCATAACCTGCCCGGTCCTGCCCTGTAGGCGGGGCCGTCCGTTGCAGGTGCCGATGTTTGAGCGAACGCACGTTGCGGTACAATCCGCGCCATGAAACGATCCCGCGTTGTAACGCGCCTCGGCTCGGTCGCTATTTCGGCTGCGATTCTCGTCGCGCCGGTCATTCTTAAATCGCAATCGCCCGCCAGCTTCGACGTCCTTATTAAAAATGGCCACATCCTCGACGGCACCGGCAGCCCGTGGTACGCCGCCGACGTGGGTATCCGCGGCGACCGCATCGTCGCCATCGGAAGGCTAGGTGATGCGCGCGCCGCGAAAACGATCGATGCGCAGGGATTGATCGTCGCGCCGGGCTTCATCGACATGCTCGGCCAATCCGAAATGTCGCTGCTGATCGACAACCGGTCGCTCAGCAAACTCTCGCAGGGAATCACGACGGAAATCACCGGTGAAGGCGGATCGATCGCGCCGCAGGACGCGAAGACGATTGCGTCGATGCAGCCGGTGCTCGATTACTTCCACCTCACCGTAGACTGGACCACGCTCGACGGCTACTTCGCGCGGCTCGCGAAAAAAGGCACGCCGATCAACATCGGGACGTACGTGGGCGCCGCGCAGGTTCGCGAAGCGGTGATCGGCGACGACAACCGCGCGCCCACGCCTGAGGAACTGGAACAAATGAAAGCTCACGTGGCGCAGGCGATGAAAGACGGCGCGATGGGCCTTTCCACTTCGCTGATTTATCCGCCGGGAATTTACGCGAAGACGGACGAGCTGATCGCGCTCGCGAAAGTGGCGTCAGAGTACGGCGGCCTTTACGCGTCTCACATGCGCAGCGAAGGCGCGACGGAATCTGAAGCGCTCGACGAAGCGATTCGCATTGGCCGTGAAGCGAATCTTCCCGTCGAGATTTTCCACATGAAGGTGAGCGGCAAGCCGCGCTGGGGCGACATGCCGAAAGTGGTGGAGAAAATTGAGGCGGCGCGCGCGTCGGGGCTCGACATTCGCGCTGACCAGTATCCTTACATCGCCGGCGGCACTTCGCTTGCCGCGTCGATGCCGCCGTGGGCTGCTGACGGCGGAAACGAAAAGCTAGTGGCGCGACTGCACGATCCGCAGACGCGCGAGAAAATCAAACAGGATCTGGCCACCGATCACAAAGATTGGGAAAACCTTTATTTCGACGTCGGCGGCGGCTCGGGAGTCATGATTTCGAGCGTCCTCGCGCCCGACCTAAAAAAATACACGGGGCAGACGATCGCGGAAGTGGCGAAAGCGCAAGGGAAGCCGGAACTCGACGCGCTGTTTGATTTCATCATCGCGGACAACGCGCAGACTGGTGCGCTCTACTTCATGGCGAGCGAAGCCGACCTGACGTACGGGATGAAGCAGGCGTGGACGTCGATCGGGCTTGATGCGGGAGAGGCGTCGCTCGATGGGCCGCTGTACGAGGCGCACACGCATCCGCGCGAATGGGGTTCGATGCCGCGTTTCCTGGGGCACTACGTTCGCGACGAACATTTGCTACCGCTCGATCAGGCCATCCGCAAAATCACGTCGATGCCTGCGACCCGCGAACACCTCACCGACCGAGGGCAGATTCGAGTGGGCGCATATGCCGACGTGGCAGTGTTCAATGCCGACACAATCATCGACCGCGCGACGTACGCTGAGCCGGCGAAACTATCGGAAGGCGTGAGCTACGTTTTTGTAAACGGCAAGCTGGAATACGACAACGGGAAGCTGACGGGAGAGACGGCAGGACGCCCGATGCGCGGCCCGGGATACACGGGCGCTGCGTCACATTAAAGTCGAACGCCGCCGTGCTACCGCGAATTCGCGGCAAACAAGGCGGCGTTTTCATTTTCACATCAGCAGCAGAACGGCAGACTACCGGCCTGCCTTCGCCTTCATCACGCGAGGACGTTCAGTTTCCTGTTCAGAATCATTGTCCTCCGACGCCCCGTTCGCTTCCGCGTTGATTTCGGCTGCGAGTTCGGTGAGCTTTTCGTCCGTCTCCTGCTCTTCGTCGAGAGTTTCGGTCAAAAGATTCACTGCATCCGTCTCACCGAGCAATTCAGCGAACGAGCGAACGCCCGAGTAGCCGGCCATTTCGTAGTGCTCCACGCGACGAGCGGCAGCGATCAGGTCGGAGTCCTTCACGGCGCCTTCGAAATCGCTTTCGATGGCTTCGCCGCCCTCGGCCACAAGCCCTTCCATTGCCTTGCACTTCTGTCCTGTGGGCTTTTCGCCGAGTGCTTCGAAGATCTTTTCGAGCCGCTGTGCGTGGCCGCGCGTCTGTTCGAGATGTTCTTCGAAGCCGCCGCGAAGCTGTTCGTTGGTTGCCGCTTTCGCCATTTTCGGCAGAGCCTTGATGAGCTGCTGCTCGGCGTTATAGAGGTCCCGCAATTGTTCTAAATAAAGGTCCCGGAATGTTTCTTGCTGTGCCATGAATGCCTCCCAATCGGATGAAGTACGCTACACAGATCGAGAATAGGGAAGCGGCGCGATGCGAGCTATCGGGCGAATGGACTAACCTTTGAGCAAGAATCCCTTAATCGAGGAGGCGCAAACCTCTAGTTTGTGGCGGCTACGCGGCGAAAATTCGCGTCGCGCGCGGGCAAGATGCTATTCTCTCGGCTCGAAATTTCTCGACTGCTCGTGAAATGGCGTGAAATGAGCACAGAACACCACGAACCCATCGATCGAGGCGCAATCGGCCTCAGCCGCCTGATCAACATCAGCGATGGCGTGTTCGCGGTCGCAATGACGTTTCTCGCATTCACGATCCGGCTGCCAGCCATCGCGCCTGATACTGTGCGGCCGCCTTTCAGCCAGACGCTCGCGCAGATGTTGCCTCAGATTTATATGGTGGGAATTGCCTTCGTTGCGTGCGCGCGATTCTGGGTAATTCACTTGCGGATTTTTTCGTTCATGAGGCGCGCCGACGGCGCGGTAACGGGATTGAATTTGATCGGCCTGCTGACGCTCGTGCTGCTGCCGATTTCTGGAGATTTCGTCGCTGCCTATTCGCAAGAGCCGATCGCGGTGGCGCTTTTTGCAGCGAACATGGCACTGATCGGCGGGGCGAATATGGCCATCTGGGTGGTCGCGAGCCGCCGCGGATTGCTGAACGAGAGTGCGACACGCCGCGATGTGCGCGACGGCCACTGGCTGGGCGGGCTTTCTACGGGAGTTTTCGTCCTATCCATTCCAATGTGTTTCGTGAACGTCAAGGCTGCGAAAGCGATGTGGCTGGCGATGATCCTTATTATCTTCATGTATCGCACTGTGGAAGAACACAAGCACAAGCCCGCAAAGGCCTGAAAACGGCCCGTTTCGCGCTTCCAGAAGTGCAATAGCACTCTGCACACGACCCCCGTTCCTTCTATCTAACGCTTGACCTCGCTACCCCTATCATTACTGAAGAGTCCTACCCGCACGCTCGATGCGGTTACTGAACGGTAAGTCCCGATCGCGGATATTTGTCTTTCCGCATCAGGCAACGTAGCCGATGTGCACATCGAAAGCGGTTTGCGGTTGGGATTGGCCGGCGTGTTAGGCACACGACGGCGGTAGAAATCAGGCGATCAGGACACTAACTTGGGAAACTCACCGGAAGCCCGCGTACGCCGCAGTTCAAATGTTGTCTCCCGCGTAGTCGCTGATGAAGCGATCGTGATTCCAATTCGCCGAGGCGCGGCGGATATGGATTCGATTTTCACGTTCAACGAAACGGGGACCAAGCTTTGGTCGCTCATCGCAGAAGGCCAGAGTCCGGAAGCACTGGCGGCGCACCTCGAGGGGGAGTACGGGCTTTCGCCGCAGCGAGCTGCAAACGACGCGGCAGCATTTATCGGTGAGCTCAAGCTGGAAGGATTGGTCGAATCCGTTTAGCTCGACGTTTTGTTTGAACCCTGCAGGGGCAGGGACTTGGGATGAACGAACAAACTTACGCCGCATTCAGCAGCGGCCTTCACAGCCGCTACTTTGGAAAACGCTCGCCGGTCGAAGTGTCGATCGAGCTGACGCGCCGTTGCCCGCTGGAATGCAAGCACTGCTACAACAATCTTCCGATGGCGGACGCCGCCGCTCGCAAGGGCGAGTTGACGTTTGCGGAGTACCGCCGCCTGCTCGACGAACTCGTGGAAGAAGGCTGCCTGTGGATCTGCTTCACCGGCGGCGAGATTTTCGCACGCGCCGATTTCCTGGACATCTACCAATACGCAAAAAATAAGGGCTTCCTGATCACGCTGTTCACCAACGGCACGATGGTGACCGAGCGGATTGCGAATTTTCTGGCCGAATGGCGGCCGTTCGCGATTGAAATCACTTTGTACGGCGCGACCAAAGAAACGTATGAAGCGCTGACACAAATTCCCGGCTCGTACGCGAAATGCATGCGCGGCATTCGCATGCTGAAGGAACGCGGGCTGCCGCTAAAGCTCAAGACGGTTCCCACGACAATCAACCGCCATGAAGTTTTCGAGATGAAGCGCATGGCGGAAGAGGATTTCGGCGTCGAATTCAAATTCGATCCGCTGGTGAATCCGCGCATTGACTGCTCGCAGAGTCCCGTGGAAGTACGGCTCGCGCCGGAAGAAGTGGTGGCGCTCGATTTCCACGACCCGAAGCGCGAACGCGACTACGGCAATTTGCTCGCGCGTGATATGGCGAAGCCGGTGACGCCGGGCGATGGGCAGGTTTACACCTGCGGCGGCGGCGTGACGGCGTTTGCGATCGATCCTGAGGGGCGCATGAGCATCTGCGTGCTCTCGCATAAGCAGACGTACGACTGGCGCAATGGCTCGGTTCACGAAGGATGGAACGATTTTCTGTGGCGCACGCGCACGCAGCCGAAGACACGCGCAACGAAGTGCGATTCGTGCCGGATCAAGTCGCTGTGCAGCATGTGCGCGGCGAACGGCGAGCTGGAGAATGGTGACGCCGAATCGCCGGTGGATTTCCTCTGCGAAGTGGCGCACCTGCGCGCGATGACGCTCGGCACGGAAATTCCAGCGCACGGCGATTGCGAATGCTGCAAAGGCGGCACGTCGTACGAACCCCTGCGGCGCTCGTCGGAAAAGATCCGGAATCGGCAAATTGATGTTGGTAGTTGGACTCCCGCAATTCCCACCGTTGCTGCAACGCTGCTTCCGATCATCTCGGATGCGGGATCTTGCGGCTCAGCCCCCGGTGGCGGCTGCGGATCCTGTGGATCACACAGATAAAGAGGGCCCGCGAATTATGAGTGAAGAAAAAAACAACCACGCAGGACACGGCGACTCGGTCGCGGCGGCGAAGTCTGAACCGTCGGCGTACGAGCCACCGAAGATGATCCGCGTCAGTCTGCGCCCGGAAGAAGCCGTCCTGGGTCACTGCAAGATTCCCGGTTCGGCCGGGCCGGTCAGCGCGAGCTGCACGGCCACCACGTGTCAATCGTTTGGATCGTGATCGCTGCGCCAATGATCGCTACTGACTCCATTCTCGAACTGTCTGCCGCGAATCGCACGCGCACGCGGTTTGCCGCGCGCATCGGCGGAATCACGCTCGGCGTCACGTCCGGCCACGCAAATCTTTCGATCGTTCCCGATTCTGAATTGAGCAAGTTTCTGATTCCGGACCAGCGCTGCGACATCGAGTGCACGGCGCGCTTTGTCCGCGAGGTGACGGATTTTAGCGGCGAGCTGGTTTTCGATTCCGGCGGACTGTGGAAGCTCTATCGCAATTCCGGCGGCTACTGCTTCCGCTTCGCGACAAGCTTTTTGGGCGACGCGCCGTACAAACAGGCGATCGTCTCGCCGGATTTCACGAAAGTGCGTATCGATTTGGTGGAGCGCTTCTACGACTCGTCCAAACCCTGGAATCCGCTGGAATATCCGCTCGACGAATTGTTGTGGATTCACCGCCTCTCGACGAAACAGGGCGTCGAGATGCACGGCTGCGGCGTGATCACGCCGGACGGTCGAGGTTTTCTGCTCACGGGTCATTCGGGAGCGGGCAAGAGCACTTCCGCGCGCATGTGGGCGCGCAATCCTGAGACGCGCGTACTGAGCGACGACCGCATCATCCTGCGCGCAGAAGGCAATCGCATCTGGATGTACGGCACGCCGTGGCACGGCGACGCCGGCATCGCCGAAGCCGACCGTTTCCCGCTGGACGGAATTTTCGTGCTCGAGCACGGCACGGAGAATCGGTTGCAGCCTCTCAGTGCCACGAAAGCGTCCGCCGAACTTTTCGCGCGCAGCTTCGTGCCGCATCACTCGGTTGCGGGCCTCAATTACGTTTTGGAATTCTTCGACCACCTCACGTCGCTCGTTCCATGCCATTCGTTCTCATTCGTGCCGAACGCCACTGCCGTGGAGGCGCTGCTTGGATCAAGCACCGGAAAAATCGCAGCGGCGTGAACGGCGCGACTCGCGCCTGTTCACACAGATCGCCGGAGAGCTTCTCCGCGATGGTGTGCCGGTGCGTTTCCGCGCCGAGGGGCAAAGCATGACGCCCACGCTTGACGGCGGCGAACTGCTCACCGTGGAACCGGTGCGCGCCGGGGAAGTGCAGGCGGGAAACATCGTGCTGACGAACGAAGCGAATTGTTTGCAAGCGCATCGCGTGGTTTCAACGTGCAACGGCAGCAATGGCGGGAGCGACGTGCTGGCAATCCAGGGCGACGCCGGCTGGCACTCCGAAAACGTGTCGCGCGAAAGCGTGCTGGGCAGAATTACTCAATCCGAGAAAGACGGGCACATTATGAAACTCGACAGCCGCGCCGCCTACTGGCGCGCCGCCGTACACACGTTCACACGCCGCGCAGCCGTTGCCGTGGCGCTCAGGCTCCGTCGCGCCGCTCCGCTCACAGCGATTGCGCTCACCGCGTGCGCGATCTTTGCTGCATCCGCGCCGGCCGTGCGGGCGCAGACGGATCTGGCACTCACGTCTTCGGCATTGCCCTCGACGGCCACTCCTTCGGGAACGATCACCTACACGCAAGTGGTGACGAACAACGGACCGAATGCGGCGACCACCGCCGTCCTGTATCAGCAGACGCCGCCGGGCACGACCTTCACATCGATTTCCACGCCCGCCAACTGGAGCTGCGCAACTCCGGGAGCGGGCAACACCGGCGCCGTCACGTGCACAGACGGTGCGAACATGAACGCGAACACGTCGGTGACGTTCACCTACGTCGTCACGGTAAATTCCTCCGCGACCGCCGGTTCGACGATATACAACTGGACGAACATTACATCGCAGACCACCGACACCGTTCCGGCCAACAACAGCGCCACGGTCGGCACGCTGGTGGAAACTGCGGGAGACGCGGATTTGGGCGTTACGGTATCGGCGTCGCCGACGCCGGTCTTCGTCACTTCGCCGCTCACGTACAAAATCGTCGTCACGAATTACGGCCCATCCGCGACCACAGCTTCGACTCTGACCGACGCGCTGCCAACTGGTTTCACGGAATCTTCCGTCGTGGCGACGCCATCGACTGTCTCTTGCTCCGGCACCACCACAGTCACGTGCTCGCTCGGCGCGATCGCCAACGGCGGCACCGCGACGATCACCATTTCCGGAACAAGCTCGGGCACGGCGTCCACGCTCACAAATACGCCCAAGCTTACCGGCACCACTCCAACCGATCCGTACTCGGGGAACGACGCCGCCACCGTGATCACCGTCGTGCAGCCGCTGGTTTGCGCGAATCCCGGCAACGACGGCGCTGCCCCGACATTTACCGGCATCGTGAACTCTTACTATCCACCGGGCGCAACGGGCACGCTCGCATCCGGCGCTACTGCGATCAAAGTGGGCACCGTAGCGGCAGGTGGCGCGACGAAAGCCATCGCCAACGGCGACTTGGTCCTCATCATTCAAATGCAGGCCGCTACGATCAACCCTGACAATGGCAGCGACTACGGCGATGGAGTCTCCGGAGATCCCGGATACGGATCGACGGCGCTGAACGGCGTCGGCAATTACGAATTTGTGACGGCGACCTCCAACATCAAAAATGGTTCGTTCAACATTTCCGGCGCAGGCGTAGGTGGCGGGCTGCTCTATTCGTATCTCGACAACGTCGCCACATCGACGCAAGGCGCACAGACGTATCAGATCGTTCGCGTGCCGCAATACACGTCCGCGACTCTGAACTCCGCATTGGCTGCTCTTCCGTGGAATGGAACAGTCGGTGGCATTCTCGCAATCGACGTGCAGAATCAGCTCACGCTCGGCGGTACCGTCGTGCTCGATGGCGACGGTTTCCGTGGAGGCGGCGGCCGCGAACTGGGCGGCGCGACCGGACTGCTGGCCACCGACTACGTTTCCGTCTCGACAAAAAATGCGAACGGTTCAAAGGGCGAAGGCATCGCGGGAACTCCCGCTTACGTAACGCCGGTTCCATTCTCAGGAATCACCAACACCAGCACGCCGACGGCGACGGCGCAAACTTACGCGGAAGGAATTCCGTCGGGCAGTTACGCGCGAGGCGCTCCGGGTAACGCGGCGGGCGGCGGCACGGACGGAAATCCAGGATCGAACAACGAAAATAGCGGCGGTGGCGCGGGGGGCAACGGCGGCATCGGCGGCAACGGCGGATTCGCGTGGCAGTCTGCCGGCATCGGCGGCGGGTTCGGCGGCTACCTATTTCCTGCGACGACCAGCTCGCTGGTGATGGGCGGGGGCGGCGGCGCAGGCACTACGAACGACGGCTCCTACTACACCAGCAGCGGCGGCAACGCGGACTGCACCGGTTGCAATGGCATTTACAGTAGCGGCGCGCCCGGCGGCGGTATCGCGATCATTCGCGCCGGGTCCGTGACCGGCACGGGAACAATTACTTCGAACGGCGCGACCGCTCTCAGCGTGGAAAATGATGGCGGCGGTGGCGGCGGCGCGGGCGGATCGATTTTGATTTATTCGAATTCCGGCACGCTCGCGGGCCTCACAGTCGCTGCGAACGGCGGCCTCGGCGGCCACACTTGGGAAACGTCGGCTCCTGGCGCATTTCCTGGCAACCGGCATGGTCCGGGTGGCGGCGGCGCGGGCGGCGTGATTTTCCTCTCGTCGGCTCCAGCGAGCGCATCGGTTGCCGGCGGCGCGAACGGATATTCGACCACCGCGAACGATTCCTATGGTGCTACGCCTGGCGCGGCCGGGTTCGTTTCGCAAAATTATTCCATCACGCAGGCTCCGGGCGTCCAGTCTGGCGCATATTGCACAAGCGCGGACCTCAGCGTCACGAACGTCGGGACGCCGAATCCGGTTCAGCCCGGCGGCACGATCACGTACACGCAGGTGGTGACGAACAACAGCACCACCAACGACGCGATCAACGCCGTCTTATCTGAAAATATTTCGCAGAACACTACGTTTACGTCGATCACCGCGCCTACGGGCTGGTCGTGCGTCACCCCGGCAGTCGGCGCCACCGGTTTGATCACCTGCACCAACCCGGATTTTACAGAGGGAACGAACGCGACTTTCAAAGTCGTCACCGGCGTACCGGCAGCAACCGCGAGCGGTACGCAGATTCTTAACACGGCGTCGATAGGCTCCGGCACCAACGATCCGAATCTCGCGAACAACACTGCGAGCGTGCTCACTCTTGTCGCGGCATCGACCTCCGCCGACATTCAGGTGACCAAGACCGCGAGCGTCACTCAAGTCGCGCCAGGCAACACGATCACCTACACCATCGTCGTGAAAAACAACGGCCCGGCCGCTGCGCTCAACGTTACGTTCACTGACGCGACTCCGGGCACCACGACTTTTGTGTCAGGCGCGCAAATCGGAACGGTTTGGCCGACCTGCTCGACACCGACCGTGGGCAGCGCGGGCACGAGCACGTGCTCGATCGCGTCTTTCGCTTCCGGTGCGTCCACCACTTTCACTTTGATTGTCACTGTACCAACGGGCACTACGTCAGGAACGGTGATCACGAACTCGGCGAATGCTGCGTCGGCCTCGACTCCCGACCCGAACCCGAACAACAACACCGGCACGGCCAGCACGACGGTGATTTCTTCCACGCAAAATAATCTGAGCATCACGAACACCGTGACGCCCAATCCGATCTACGCGGGCCAGAATGCCGTTTTCACGCAGGTGGTGACGAACTCCGGTCCTGCGGCCGCGACGACTCTCACGGTGACCGGCAACGTTCCCACAGGCTCGACTTTCGTTTCACTCACAGCTCCGACCGGATGGACGTGCACTAAACCTGCGGTCGGCGCCACCGGCACCTACACTTGCAAATACACCGGCAATGGCGGCAGTTTCGCTTCCGGCTCGACCGGCACATTCACGCTCAACGTTCTTGTTCCCACGGGCACCGCCGGCGGCACTTCGATTACGAACACCGTCACTGCCACGGAAGCTTCGGGCGTGGACGTTTCCACCGCGAACAACAGCGCCACCGCGACCACTGTCGTTTACGGTTTGACGCAAGCGGACGTTGCCATCGTGAAAACGGCGGCGCCGAATCCGGTCGATCAGGGCACCAACCTTACTTACACGCTGCAAGTGACGAACAACGGTCCCGCGTCTGCGCAGAACGTGGTCGTGTCCGATCCGCTGCCGACGCAAGTCACTTACGTTTCGGCCAGCACGTCGCAGGGAACTTGCGTGCAAGCGAGCGGGACAGTCACTTGCAATCTCGGCACGCTCACCAACGGCGCTTCCGTGACGGTGACGATCAATACGACCGCCACGACGTTCAGCTCCAGCAGCTTCGCTGCGAACACGGCGAGCGTTACTTCATCGACGTCCGACCCGAACCTCTTGAACAACTTTTCATCGACCATCACCACGATCGTCTCGCCCACGGCTGTGACCGTGACCGGTTTCCACGCCACGGCTCAATCCGGCGGAGTGGTGCTGGAATGGAAGACCAGCTCCGAGCTGCGCAACCTCGGCTTCCACATTTATCGTGAAGATGCGGCGGGCCGCCACCAAGTGGATCCGTCTCTCATCGCCGGAGCGGCACTGTTTGCGCGCGGCGCACAGCCGCAGCACGCAGCGAAAACGTACCGGTGGGTCGATCCCCAGGGAACCACGCAATCGACGTACACACTCGAAGACGTGGATCTCTCCGGAACGCGCACGACGCACGGGCCTGCTGTCGCCGAGTCTTCGAATGAAACCTCGACGGCTGCATCGATAGCGCAGCCGCAAGCCGCGCTGCTCACGCAATTCAATCAGCTGTATCACTCGACATTGACGGTTCGCACCACGCCGCGCGTTGTGAACGTCACTTCGCCCGCGCCCGTCGCGGAAGTCACTTCCGGCTCATTGAACGAAATGCCCGCCGTGAAAATTTCGGTGCAGTCGGAAGGCTGGTACACGGTCTCCGCGAGCCAACTCGCGGCTGCGGGATTCAACGCTTCCGGAAATGCCGCCACGCTCAAGCTCTATGCGGAAGGCGTCGAGCAGCCGTTCCTAATTGTTGGTGGTCAGTCCGGCGCGCTGGGTTCCAACGGTTCGATCCAGTTCTACGGAACGCCGATCGATACTCCATTCAGCGGCACGCGCGTGTACTGGCTCGTAAACGCCACGTCGGCGGGAAAGCGCATCGTCACCGCCGTCGCGCCTAATTCTGCGCCGGCGGCGCCCGCGGATTTCCTTTCGACCGTGGTGCTCGAGCAGCGCACGACATACTTCGCCGCGCTTCTCAACGGCCAGAACAACGACAATTTCTTCGGTGCTTCGGTGACCACCGAACCGGTGGATCAGGTTCTCACCGCGACGCATACCAATCCTTCGTCGAGTTTGCAATCGTCGATCGACGTCACACTCCAGGGTGTCACCGCCGGTGCTCCGCATTCGGTGAGCGTACAGCTCAACGGTTCCACGCTCGGCTCGATGGAGTACACGGGCCAGTCGAATGTGACGAACACATTCCCGGTGCAGAATTCGCTGCTTCAGGAAGGGAACAACACCGTCACCTTGACCGCGAACGACGGCGAGAACGACGTCAGCCTCGTCCAATCGATCGCGCTGCACTATCCGCACACCTACAACGCAGACTCGGATTGGCTGGAAGCCACCGCGCCTGCCAATACGAAAGTCGCGATTGGTGGATTCGCAAACGCCGGCGTCCAGGTGTTCGACATCACCGACCCGCTGAACATCGTGGCGTTGCAGGCGACGGTGGCGCAATCGAACTCGGCCTACACCGCGACCGTGATCGCACCTGCCGGAAGCGGCGGCGCGTCGCGCACGTTGCTTGCGGTGGCGAACGACCAGCTGTCGCAGCCTTCGGGGTTGACCTATCACGCACCGAACCCGCTGATCTCCTCGCGCGCGGGAGCGGACGAAATTATCGTCACCACCGAAGATTTCCAGCAGACGCTTCAGCCGCTGCTCAGCCTGCGCCAGTCGCAGTCGCGCACGGCCACAGTCGTCTTGATGGATCAAATTTACGACCAGTACAACTATGGCGAACGTTCGCCATTCGCTTTGCAGACGTACCTGCACCTCGCCTCCACTGAGTGGCGCACTCATCCGCAGGATGTGCTGCTGGTGGGCACGGCGTCGGTGGATCCGCGGAACTACCTCGGCTTCGGCTACTTCGATTTCGTGCCGACGCGCTTGATCGAAACGCAGGCATTCAAAACGGCTTCCGACGACTGGCTGACCGACTTCGATTCATCGGGCTTTGCGACGATGGTGATGGGACGTTTGCCGGTGCGCACCGCAGCCGATGCGTCACTGGTGATTTCGAAGATCGTCAACTACGAGCAGGGAAATTCAAATGGCTCGTGGAATGCACAGGCACTGTTCGTCGCGGACCAGAATGTCGGCGCGAACTTCTCGCAGGCCACTACGACGCTTGTGCCGCTGTTGCCGGCGTCCGTATCGAAGACGACGATTCTAGCGGACACGCTCGACCCAACCACCGCGGAGCAGCAGATTCTCGCGGGTCTGAACGCAGGTGCGGTGCTGGTGAATTATTCGGGCCACGGCGCGGAGCAGCAGTGGTCGTTCGAGGACCTTTTCGACGACACTACCGCCGCGGGACTGACCAACGGCAACAAGCTGCCTGTGTACGTGCTGATGGATTGCTTGAACGGATTCTTCCACGACGTTTACGCGGAAAGCCTTTCCACTTCGTTGATGCTCGCGCCGAAAGGAGGAGCGGTCGCGGTGTGGGCGTCTTCCGGATTCACCACGCAGCCGCCGCAGGCCGCCATGAACCAGGCGTTCCTCGTGCAGCTCGCGGCGAACCCGAAGACTCCGCTCGGACTCGCCACGCTGCTCGCAAAACGGGGAGTGGGGGACGCGGACGTTCGGCGTACGTGGATTCTGTTTGGCGACCCGTGGATGATCGTCGCGTTTCCGGGCGCGACGAAGTAGCGGCTTGTTCGCTGGTGGCCAGCCGTAGGGCTACGCCAGCGCGCCTGAATCCATTACAATCGCGGGATATGGTCTTCGCGCGCGAATGATCTCCGGCTCAAAACTTCAACGCATCATTCTCGGCGCGCTCGTAGCCGCGTTTGTGCTGTACGGCGGCGACTGGGCCATCCTGAAAGCCCGCGGCGCGGCCGGATTCGACACCGTCAACATCACTCTGGGCACGCCGATGAAAGACGGCCGCGTGCAGATTTTCACCGGGGCCAATCAGACGCAGATCTGCGTGAAGTCGCTGTTCCCGCACTTCGGATATAACCCGTGCTGGTATGTGCGGCAGAATTCGACGCAGCTGGTGGACCGGCGTGATTCGAAACCGGCTAGCGCGAGGCTAGCATTTGTGCGAGCGCGCGATTTTTGCGGTGGTGATCGCCTGGCCCACATGTCGCTGCGTGTGATCGGCGATGTGAACGAGCAGCCCGCCTAGGGTCGTTGGGATTTTCTTTGCGCCGACCAGCCGCGGCTTTTCGAACTCCGATGGCGCGAACGCCCGCACCCGCCGCGACGCTTTCTGCAGCGCTTCGTGCAACTCCCCGAAAAGCTCCGAGTGTTTTCCGCCTTCGTCCATCTCCGCCGAGAGCGCCCACGTCTGCGTGGAGTTCAATTCGTTTCCTTCCGCGTAAGTGAGCAGCCTGTCAAGGCTGCGCGCGATGTGGCGCAGGTGAAATGCCACGGGCGCAACGCCGCCGGGCCGCGCGTTTAATTCGGCGTCGGTGAGCGGAGCGCACCAGCGATCGAGATCCTCGCACGCGAGTTCCAGCGCGTGGACGACGGCGCGTTGCACGGCCGGAACATCGGACCACATGCCTCGGAGCCAAGGCTCAGGTAGGTTTGCGACAGACATAAAACACACCTCTTACTCACACTTTATCGCATTCGCAGCGCCAGAGGTGCGTTTCCAGCGCTAATTTTGTGGTTTGTCTATTGGTTTGTCGGTGGGTTTGCCGGGCGCTGGGGATGGCGGTGCTGACGCAGGCGGCTGCGTTTTCTCGTTCATCTTTTCCACCGCGCGCCGCACTTCCTCCATCGACATCGTTGCCGGCGCAGTTTGTTTCGCGGGCGATTTCTTCGCGTCAGACGCGGTGCTCGTGGGCGGGATGGGATTCGTCACGCTCGGTGCCAGCGGCTTCACGGACGATTCCGGCGCAGTCGCGTCGGTGTGCGGCGCGTTCGAATCTTCCGTGGCGGCAGGCGGCGCAGCCGCATCCGAGGTAGCCGCTCCGCCCGTCGTTCCGGTGTCGTCCTGATACAAAACGATCAGCGAGATTCGCCGGTTCGCAGGATCAAGCGGCGCGTCCGGCTTCAGCAGCCTCTGGTCGGCGAATCCGCGCACTTGTGTAATCTGATCGGCGCCGATGCCGTTCTGCTGCATCAGGCGCCGCGTGGAATTCGCGCGATCTGCGGAGAGTTCCCAGTTACCGTAGTTGCGCCCTGCGGCATAAGCCTTCGAATCGGTGTGGCCTTCGAGCGCGAGTTTGTTGGGCAACTTGCCGAGTTCTCCGGCGAGGACGGTGATGATTTCCTGCCCGTCGCCATTGAGACTCGGGCTCCCGCTGTCGAAAAACGTGCCGCTTGCGGATTCGGTCAGTTCGATGCGCAGGCCCTCGCTCGTGATCGTCATCACGATGTGCTTTTTTACTTTGTCGAAATTCGGCATCTGCTTCAGAGCCTTCTCGAGCTTTTGCTTGAGCTGGCTCATGTTGTCGCGCGAGAGCAGAATCTTTTCGCCGGTGCCGACGAGGCTGCCTCCGGCTTTGTCTTTCGTTCCGGCCGGATCGCGGAAATATCCGGCGATTGCTTGTTGCGTCGCTTTGCTCGCGGTGCTCAGCAGCCACAGCACGATGAAGAGCGCCATCATCGCGGTCACGAAGTCCGCGTAAGCGACTTTCCACGCGCCGCCGTGATGGCCGCCGTGTCCGCCCTTCTTCTTGATGATGTAAATCGTCGGTTTCGTGGTCATCGGAGCGAATCAAAATGGAGCGCGCGCTACGGATGAAAGTTGGATCAAGACGATGCCGGCGCGTCGCCCTTTTCCTTCATTCGTTTTTCGGCCACCTGGAACGTCGGCCGCACGTGGCTCGGTATGGCCCGCCGACCAATTTCAACGGACATGCTCGGCGCCGTGCCTTTCATAAACGCGACGATCATCACGCGCAGCACCTGATAGTAAGAGTGTTCCTCTTCCGCCGCTTTACCCATGTTCGAAGCTATGGGGCCGATCAATCCGTAGCAGAGCAGAATCCCAAGAAATGTGCCGACCAGCGCCGCCGCCACTTTGTGCCCGATTTCTTCCGGCGGCCCACCCAGAGCGCCCATCGTGATCACGACGCCGAGCACCGCAGCGACGATTCCGAGACCTGGCAGGGAATCGGCCATCGTCGAGAGGGCCGTCACAGGTGCAGTCGCGCCGTGGTGGTGCACGTCCATGTCGTTCTCGATCATTTGGTCGGCATCAAACGGTTCAATGCCGCCGCTCGACGCCATGCGGATCGAATCGCACACAAACGCCAGCGCGTGGTGATCGTGCAGGAAACTCGGATACTTCGAAAAGATCGCGCTCTGCTCGGGATTGTCGCTGTCGGTTTCGAGCGCCATTAGCCCTTCTTTGCGCGCGCGTGTAAATAGCTCGTACATCATTTTGAGCGTCAGCAGGTAGCGCTCCTCGGTGAAGCTCGAACCTTTGAACGTGCCCGTGATGCCGCCCGCGATTTTTTTCAGAATGTGCATCGGGTTCGCGATCAGCACGGTGCCGATGCCCGCACCGCCAATGATGATCAGTTCGGCGGGCTGCACCAACACTCCCAGGGCGCCGTGCTCCATCAGGTATCCGGCGACCACTGCGCCGAACACCACCAGGATTCCTATGATCGTAAACATCGAACCTCAGCCCTCCACGCTGCGAATTCTGGTGCGTCTCATATCATCGGCTCGGTTTCACGGCGCGATCGTCGTGCAGTTGCCGCCCGACGCGAGGCTCTCGCTCAGCGCCGCCTCAGCGCGCTTGATGATCGTCACCATCGTGTCGCCCGGACGCACCGTCGTCCCGCCAAACGAAGCCGTTAACGCAATATCATCGCCCCACCATTTCAATTTCGACGAGCCGACGATTGCGCGCATCCGCTCCGCCACCGCACAGAGTTCCTGCGCGCTGCAATCGGTAAGAATCGTCAAAAACTGGTTTTGCGCCCAGCGCCCCAGAAAATCCGTGGGACGCAGCGTGTTCTCCAGCGAATCGGTCACCACGCGCTGCATCGTCACGATCGCCGCCGGCCCATAACTCGCGCGCAGCTTGTCGAGCCCATCGACCTCCAGGCACAAAATGCTGAACGGAATTGGCAGCTCCGCAAACGTCAGCAAACCTTCGCGCAGATGCGATTCCATGTACGCAGACGACGGCGCGCCCGTCGTCTGATCGATCAATCCGTAGTCCTGGAGTTTTTGCTGCCGACGATCGCCCTCGGTGGCTGTAATCGTCGCCGCAAAACTTTCCACCGCGCCGACGATCGACCCGTGACTGTTCCGTATCGGAACCGCCTGCATCCTCACCGGAATCCTGTGCCCCGCCTTGTGCCTGAGCGACACCTCCGCCACCACAGACTTGCCTTCGCGCAGCACGGTCTCGAGTGCATTCGCCGCATCCGACGCGATCGGCTGCTCGGCCTCTTTCTCCGCCAGCAGGTTCTCGCGAAACACGCGCCCCACCACTTCCTGCCGCAGATAGCCGGTAATCCGTTCGGCGCCCTCGTTCCAGAAAACGATTTTCCGCTCCACGTCCACCAGATAAACGCCCGTGGAAAGGTTCTCGAGGACCGTTCGGTAAATTTCCGGATTGTCGAATGCGGACATCGAGGACTCCAAAATGAATCATCGGAACTTTTGCTCGCGAGTTTAGGGAAAGCTAAGGCGCCGCTACCTGGGCTGCAATATCCGTGCCACGCCGTCGCGTTCGCGCGCCCGTCGCGCCCGTTCGTCTGTAAACCGTGCCGGATGCGCGATACCTGTGTTCACGCTTCCGTAACAAATTTGTATGAATCTGTTATCGTTTCGATGTACTGCGCCGTGTGCCGCTTGCACGCACTAGGGGAGAGTCACTCGAATGGAGAAGCGCAATTTTCTTTTTGTGTCGCTGACTGGCCTGATCAGCGACATCGCCTGGCAGGTGGCCAAGGAGGGCAACGAAGTCCGCTACTTCATCGGTGATAAAGCCGAGCGCGACATCGCCGACGGCTTCGTCGCCAAGTCAAAAGACTGGGAGAAAGACATCGACTGGGCCGACATCATTATTTTTGACGACACCTTGGGCCAGGGCGAGAAGGCCGCGAACCTCCGCAAGCAGGGCAAGAAAGTCGTCGGCGGCACTGCGTACTCCGACCGTCTGGAAGACGACCGCTCGTTTGGCCAGGAAGAACTGAAAAAAGCGGGCGTCAACATTTTGATGTACAAGGAATTCGATAATTTCGATTCCGCGATCGAACACGTCACGGAAAATCCCGGGCGCTACGTGATCAAGCCGAGCGGCGAGGCGCAGAACGTGAAGCGCCGCCTGTTCGTCGGCGAAGAGGACGACGGCCACGACGTGATCCACATGCTCGAGGCGTACAAGCGCGCATTCTCCGAAGAGATCAAAATCTTCCAGCTGCAGCGTCGCGTGACGGGCGTCGAAGTCGCCGTTGGCGGATTTTTCAACGGCAAGAACTTCATCTACCCGATCAACATCAATTTCGAGCACAAGAAACTTTTCCCCGGCGAAAACGGACCGCCGACGGGCGAAATGGGCACGACGATGTTCTGGAGCGAGCCCAACGAGCTTTTCACCCGCACGCTTTTGAAGATGGAGCCCAAGCTCGCCGAAGAAGGTTACGTCGGCTACATCGACCTGAACTGCATCGTGAATCACGCCGGAATTTATCCGCTCGAATTTACGTCGCGCTTCGGTTACCCGACGATCATGATTCAGCAGGCCGGCATGATTACGCCGATTGGCCAGTTTTTCTGGGATCTCGCGAGCGGCATCGATCCGAAATTGAAAGTCCGCAGCGGCTTCCAGATCGGCGTGCGCATCGTGATGCCGCCATTTCCGTTTGACGACGATGAAACGTTCGATTCGTTCTCGAAGAACGCTGTGATCGTTTTCAAAAAGCCGCCCAACGACGAATACCACATCGAAGACGTGAAGATCGTCGGCGGGGAATGGCTCGTTGCTGGCACGTCCGGTGTGATTCTCACCGTCACCGGCACAGGCCAGACGATGAAGCAGGCCCAGGCGCAAGCCTACTCGCGCATCAAAAATGTGATGATCCCCAACATGTACTACCGCACAGACATCGGCGACCGCTGGGTAGAAGACAGCGACCGCCTGCACACCTGGGGCTATCTGCGGTAGGCGCGCCCCGCGTGGGGTAGCCAGTTCTGGCTGCGCAACGTCGGCCGGACCGCCGCACCGTGTGCGTGCGCACGCGTCGTCCATCTTGTCACAGGCGCGCCGTCGCGCTAAAGTACGCCTCCCAAGACATGCCCGTCGCACACGAAAACGAAAAACTCAAAATCCTGATTCGCAGCACCGCGATCCACAAGCGTGTCGTGCAAGTCGCCTGTAAAATCACGCGAGACTACAAAGGCGAGCGCGTCCATCTCGTCGGCGTTCTGAAAGGCGCGTGCATCTTCCTCTCCGACCTGGTCCGCGAAATCAATCTCGAAACGTCTATCGACTTCATGGCGGTCTCCAGCTACGGCAAGAAAAAAGAAAGCTCCGGCCAGGTTCGCGTGCTGAAAGACCTCGAGAGCAGCATCGAGGGGCTGCACGTGATCGTCGTCGAAGACATACTCGATACCGGCCTCACGCTCAGCTACCTGCTGCGCGTGCTGCAGCAGCGCCGGCCTGCATCACTGCGCATCGCCGCGCTGCTCGATAAGCCGTCTCGCCGCATCAAGCCGGTGAAAGGCGATTACGTCGGCTTTCAGATTCCGAATGAGTTCGTGGTCGGCTACGGCCTCGACTACGCTGAGCGTTACCGCAACCTCAAAGATGTCTGCGTCCTGACGCTTCCGGAAGGCGCGCAATGAGAGAACTAACCCCAGTCGAAGTCGCCGCTCTGATCGACCACACACTACTGAAGCCCGACGCCACCGAGGCGGACATCCGCAAACTCTGCGCGGAGGCGCGCGAGTACGGGTTTGCGTCCGTGTGCATCAATCCAAGCTGGGTGCCGCTCGCCGCAAAATTGCTCGCCGGGGCGAAATCAAAAGTCTGCACGGTGATCGGATTTCCTCTCGGCGCGACCAGCACGATCGCCAAAGTGTGCGAGAGCGAAGAGGCCATCGCCGACGGCGCAAAAGAACTCGACATGGTGATCAACGTCGGCCTCTTGAAGTCCGGCAATAGCGTGTCGGCCGGCCACGACATCCGCGCGGTCTGCGAAGCCGCCCACAAATCCGGCGTGCTCCTGAAAGTGATCATCGAGAGCTGCCTGCTCACGCGCGAAGAAAAGATCCTCGCCTCGCAGCTGGCCAAAGCCGCCGGCGCAGACTTCGTGAAAACTTCCACCGGCTTCAGCACGGGCGGCGCGACGACAGACGACGTGAGGCTCATGCGCGAAACCGTCGGACCGGCGATGGGCGTGAAGGCCTCCGGCGGCATTCGCACACTCGCAGACCTGCTGGCGATGGTCGCCGCAGGTGCGACACGCATCGGCGCCAGCGCCGGCGTGAAAATCGTCGAGGAAGCGCGCTCAGGCTCCTCAGGATCGTCGTCCGCCGCGGCAGGCGGCAGCGCGTCACCCAAAAATTCCTACTAGCTCACGCCGAAAAAAGTTTCAGGTTCTCGCTCTCTCGCCCCGGCCCGCGCAACGCACCTGTTATAATGTCCGCATTCAAACGCACGTTCGGCGTAACTGTTTCTTTCTGAATGTGTTATGAACCATCCTCAGCGGGGGCTGAGGCGCGCTCGACGATGGATACCGCCAAACTCAATCCGAAACTCGATGTGCCCGCCGAAACGCTGGCCATCCTCGCCGAGATTACCCAGGAAATTAATACTTCGCTGAATCTCGATGAAGTGCTTGCCGCGGCCGCCGCGCAAATCAAGCGACTCATCGATTACGAAATTTTCGCGGTGCTGCTCCCCGAAGAAGGCACGAACCAGCTTTATTTTCGTTTCGCGATTGGCCACAAGCCGGAAGTCGTGGAGCACTGGCGCATTCCGCTCGGCGACGGAATCATCGGCGCCGCGGCCGCGACGGGCCTCGCGGTTCGCGTTGGCGATGTGCATGGCGACCCGCGCTATTTGAGCGCCGTCGAAGGCGTGCGCTCTGAACTCGCCGTCCCGCTGATTGTGCGTGGCCGCATCGTCGGCGTGCTCGACATCGAAAGCAGCCAGCCGGATTATTTCACGCCCGACCAGCAAAATATTCTTACGCTCGTAGCCTCGCGCATCGGCACGGCGATCGAAAACGCGAAGCTCTTCGAACACGAGCGCAATCAAGCCGAGACGCTGCTGCTTTTGAATGAAGTCGGCCGCGAGGCGAACTCCACGCTCTCCGTGGAAGAAGTGTTGCGTCGCGCTGCTGAGCTGACCAAGCGCCTCATCGACTACCAAATTTTCTCGATCCTGCTGTACGACGAGGCCGACAACGTCTTCCGCCACCGCGTCACCGTAAAATTCGGCCAGCGGGTGCAGGAAAAATTCGCAGTGCCCGCGCATGGCGGCATCGTCGGCGCGGCTGCGTCGCTGAAGCGGCCGGTCGTCGTGCCGGACGTGACGCTCGACCCGCGCTACCTGCTTATCAATCCCGAGACGCGCTCGGAGCTCGCCGTCCCGATGCTGCTCAAAGACCGCGTTGTTGGTGTGATGGACCTCGAAAGCCCGCAGCTCAATTACTTCACGCCGGATCACGTGCAGGTGCTTTCGATTCTTGCGGCGCATCTCGCCGTCTCGATTGAAAACGCGCGGCTTTACGAGCGCGTCGCGAATGACGAAGCGCGCATGGAGCGCGACTTGAGCGCCGCCCGCCGCATTCAAGGCGCGCTGCTGCCGCGTTTGCCTGGGCCTGAGTACGGACTCGACATTGCCGCGCGCGTCGTTAGCTCGCGCGAATTGAGCGGCGACCTTTACGACTTTCTCCGTTACGGTCCACAGGAACTGGGCGTCGCGGTGGGTGACGTCGCCGGGAAGGGAAGCGCCGCGGCGCTTTACGGAGCAGTCGCGATCGGCACGCTGCGCAGCCTCGGCCCGCAGAAACATCGCCCGGCCGAAATGCTGCGCGCGATCAACGGATTTCTCGGCGAACGCCGCATCGAAGGCCGGTTCATGACGCTCTGCTTCGCGACATGGCATCGCGGTCGTCGCAAACTTCGCGTCGCAAATGCCGGCCAGGAGCAGCCGCTGCTGTGCCACGCGGGCAAGTGCGAGCGCGTCGACCTATCTGGATTTCCACTCGGTATGTTTGAAGATGCGGAGTACGAGCAGCGTAGCTTCATTCTCGATCCCGGCGACGTGGTGGTTTTCCACTCGGACGGCATCGGCGACGCGCAAGATCATGCCGGAGAATTTCTCGGCCACGCAGGCCTGGCGAAGATCGTCGCAAGCCACTACCAACTCAGCGCCGATGGCCTCGCAGACAAAATCCTCGAAGAAGTGGACATCTACTCCGGCGGGAAGCATCCCGCCGACGACCGCACGCTCGTCGTCCTAAAAGTAAAGTAGCGCTATTTTTTCGAAGCAGGGGCAGCCGCAGACACTGCAGGTGCGAGCGTGCTCGACGCCGGCGGGAAAAGAAAATTCCGCACAGCGTCGTTGAACATCGTCGTCTGATCTATGAATGTCAGGTGCCCGCTCTTCGGCAGCACCAACATCTGCGATCCTTCGATTTTCTGGTGCATTTGCAACGAGAGCGACTGGTCCACCTCGTCGTGATCGCCTACGATGATCAGCGTCGGCACTTTAATGGTGGACAACTTGTCCACATATTCCGCCGACTTCAAATTGCCGTCGATCACGAACTCGCCGTTTGAGCCCCACATCTCGCGATAAACGTCCCACGCCATTTTGCCATCGTCCACTGGGTCGTAATTCGGGTCGGGGTGATTCACAGACACGTACGGAAAGTAACCCTCGCCCCAGGCAGCGATCATGTATTCAGCGGGATAGCGGCCTTGCTCCCACGGCTTCCCGTGGCCAAACAGGCCCTGCTTTTCCAGCGCGTCGATTCGCGCGCGCAACTCCGGCGACATGTTCTGCTTGATCTTCGCGAGAATCTGATTCATTTCCGCAGTGCTGGGAAACGTGCTGCACAAAATCAGGTGCGTGAGGTTCTGCTGATACTTCAGTGCATACGCCTGCGCCAGCACGCCTCCGTAGGAATGCCCGAGCAGCGTAATCTTGCCGAGCACCAGCGCCTGCCGCACGGCTTCGACGTCTTCCACCATGTTTTCGACCGTATAACCGGCGGGATCTTCGAGCTGCTGCGATTTTCCCGAGCCACGTTCATCGATGAAGATCAGTTTGTTGCGCCGCGCGAGCGGCAGCAGATACGGCAAAAAATAATCGTGCGTCTGGCCCGGGCCGCCGTGAACGATCACGATCGGTGCGCCGCGCCCCACAGTCTCGTAGTAAATCATCACGCCGCGGGCGTCCACCCAGCCTTCGTGCATCGGGAAATCAATCGCCGCGGCCGGCGGTGCGGGATGTACATCGGAATCGTGCGGGCCGGGAATTGCGGCCTGCGCGTTCGCGCGCGTCGCAAGCGTAAGCGAGCAGACCGTAATTGCGCATGCAGCCGCCAGCGACGTCGACGCGGATCGAATCTTCATAAGGCACCTCAGAAGGGAATTGCCTCTCGCAAATCTTCACAACCAGCGGCGCGGACTAGCGCTCGCTCCACCGCAGCTTGCTCCGCAAAATTTCGTAGTACGTCATCGTCGGCGGCTTCACCACCTGCACTTTGTTCGACGACTTGGTGATGATCACGCGGTCCTTCGCGTCCAGCTGAAATCCGATCTGCCCATCCATCGTCAGGTACACCGGCTCGTGCGACACCGCGAAATCCAGTTCCACGCGCGCCGTGTCCGGCACCACGAGCGGACGATTCGTCAGCATGTGCGGACAGATCGGCGTGATCACAAACGCTTTCAGGTCGGGATGAATGATCGGCCCGCCCGCGGCGAGCGAATACGCCGTCGAACCCGTCGGCGTTGCGACGATCAAACCGTCCGCGCGGTACCGACCCACGTGATGACCATCGACGTGCACGTCGAAATCGAGCATGCGCGCGAGCGCCGCCTTATTCGCCACCGCATCGTTCAACGCGATCTGTTTGTCGGAAGTTTTTCCGTCGTGCAGGATTTCTGCCTGCAGCATCATCCGCTCGCTCAGGTTCGGCTTGTCCGCGAGCACGTTTTCCATCACTGGATACAGCTCGTCGAGCGTCACGCTCGTCAAGAATCCCAGCCCGCCGAGATTCACTGCGAGGATCGGCACTTGATTTGGCCCCATCGCGCGCGCGGCGGAAAGCAGCGTACCGTCTCCGCCAAGCACGATCAGCCAGTCCACTTTTCCGCCCATCTCGTCGCGCCGCAGGCCGCGGTCGTGCGCGCCGATGGTCGTCGCGGTCTGCTGGTCGAGGTACGAATTCACGCCGCGCGCGGCGAGCCACGCCATCAGCGGCGGCACCACCGTGGACACCATCTCTTTGATGGGCTTGCAGATAATTCCAGTTGTGCGGATCATCGTAGGCCGCAAATTTTACTCTACCGCGCGCGGGCGTGCAGGAAAAACTCCTGGTTGCCCTCGGTTCCCGCAATGTGGCTCGGTTTTACGCCCAGAATCTCGAGGCCGAGCGTTGCTGCGGCCTGCGTTACGTTGTCGATCGCCTTTTGGTGCAGCGCGGCGTCTTTTACGATGCCGCCCTTGCCGATCTCGCCCTTCGCCAGCTCAAACTGCGGCTTGATTAACACGAGCAGCTCCGCTTGCGGCGCGACCGCAGCGACGAGCGCCGGCAGCACTTTCGTCGCCGAAATAAACGACACGTCCATCACCGCCAGTTGCGCGCGCTCCGCCACGTCGCCCGGCTCCAGGTACCGCGCGTTCTTCTCGATGAACACCACGCGCGCATCCTGCCGCAGCCTCCAATCCAGCTGATCGTTCGAGACGTCCACGGCGTACACGCGCGTCGCGCCGCGCTGTAACAGACAATCTGTAAATCCGCCTGTCGAGCTGCCCACATCGAGGCAAATCTTCCCCTCGGGCGACACGTCAAAATCCTCCAGCGCGCCCTCTAGCTTCAACCCGCCGCGGCTCACATACTTCTGCGGCTCGCCGATCATTTCCACGCGAGCGTCCGATAAAACCTGCGTACCCGGCTTCGTCGCCTTCTGCCCGTTCACCAAAATGCTTCCCGCCAGCAGCAGCGCCTGCGCGCGCTCCCGCGAAGGCGCAAGCCCGCGCTCGTGCACCAGCACATCCAGCCTGATTTTTGTGGGTTTGTCGCGATTGCTCATGAAGCAGCGTTACGCAAAATTGGGAAGCGCTACGCCCTGCGCGCCACAAGAAACTTCGCGAGCGTCCGCAAACTTTCCGCGCGCTCGCCAAACGCGTCCAGTTCTTTCAGCGCCTTCGTCTCTAGCTCCGTCGCGATGTCCTTCGAAACTTCCATGCCGTGCAGCGCCGGGTACGTCGCCTTCTTCTGCTTCTGATCTTTGCCCGCCGTCTTGCCCAGCGTCGCAGACGACTCTTCCACGTCCAAAATGTCGTCCACCACCTGAAACGCCCATCCAATATTTTCGCCGAAGGTGAGCAGCCGCGTCACATCGCTGCGTTCCGCGCCGCCCACAATTCCGCCCGCCACGATCGACGCGCGAATTAGCGCCGCCGTCTTCGACCGGTGAATATATTCGAGCGTCGCGTGGTCGCAGTCCTTGCCCTCGGCTTCGATGTCCGCCACCTGCCCGCCGATCATTCCGCGATTCGTCCCCGACGCTTCCGCGATCATCGCCAGCAGCGTGATTCGCCGTTGCGGTTCCACAGCACTCATCGCCAGCACTTGAAACGCGAGCGTGAGCAGCGCGTCGCCTGCCAGAATCGCCATCGCTTCGCCAAATACTTTGTGATTCGTCGGCTTGCCACGGCGCAGATCGTCGTTGTCGAGCGCAGGCAGGTCGTCGTGGATCAGCGAGTACGTGTGAATCAATTCCATCGCGCAGCCCACGTGCACGGCCGCCACGGGCTTCGTGGAAAAAATGCGCGCCGCCGCAATGCACAGGAGCGGCCGCACGCGTTTTCCGCCGGCGAACACGCTGTAGCGCATCGCCTTGTGAATCGAACTCGGCGTCGTCGATTCCGGGGGCAGAATCTGCTGCAGCGCGGCCTCCACGGTCGCGTGGTCTTTTTCAAACTGTTCGGGAAGTTTCATCGGGTCCCAAGATTGAAGTCACACAAACAACGCCGCGCATGGTGCGGTGCCACGCAAGCGGCCTACTTCTCGTCTTCCACGTCAAACCGCTCGGCGATCACTTTGCCGTCCGCCTTCTTGAGCAGAATTTCCACGCGCCCTTCCGCCTCTTCGAGTTGCTTCTGGCAGTCGCGCGAAAGCTTCACGCCTTCCTCGAAAAATTTCATCGCTTCGTCAAGCGAAAGGTCCGCGCTCTCCAGGCGCTTCACAACTTCTTCCAAGCGCGCCAGAGATTTTTCGAAGTCGCCTTTCTTCGGCGCCTCCACCACAGCTTTATTCGGAGCAGGATTCATCGTTCCTCGTCTTCCATCGAAATGGAGCGCGCTATTTCTGGCACGCTTTGCACCAAAAAGTCGAGCGCCCGCCCTGCTCGCTGCGCAGGATCGGATGCCCGTCGCGCCGGCATTTCAGGCCCTCGCGCCCATATAGATTCAGAATATCTTCGATTCCCTGAAACCACCAATTCGGGTCGCGAAAATTCGGCGCGGGGTGTAAGCAGCATTCTAACGCACGTCGCAAAATCGAACCAATGCTCTTGTAGAGCCGCGCTACTTCGGCGGGCTTCAAACTGCTCGCGCGACGCATCGGCTTCAACCTCGCGAGCCACATCGCCTCGTTCGAATAAATGTTGCCGATGCCCGCTACCTTTTTCTGATCGAGAAGGAAAAGCTTCAGCGGCAGCGACGACTTCGCCAGCAGTTCCGCGAATCGTGGCCGCGTGAATTCCTTCGACAGCGAATCGACGCCGAGCTTTTTCAAGCCTGCGATTTGGCTCTGATCCTCCTCGAACTCCACGCGCCCAAAATGCCGCCCATCCACAAATCCCAGCGTCCCTGCGCCACCGAACCCAATCGCCACGTCGATGTGTCCCGTTGTTTTCGTCGCCTCAAACCAGACGAGTTGTCCATCGAGGCGAAAATGCATCGCAATCACGCCGCGATCGAGCGGCATCAGCAAAAATTTCCCCAGCCGCGTCACGCCCACCACTCGCCGCCCGGGCAGCGCCCGTTCGATCCGCGCGGCAGCCGCCCGAGCGCCACGCCCCGAGGACGGCCTCACCGCAATCGGATGCAGCACGTGGCAGCTTGTAATTTTGCGCCCCACTACAAACGGCCGCAGTGTCCGCACCACCGCCTCGACTTCAGGAAGTTCTGGCATCGTTATTCGAGATTACTCTCCGAGGCCCAGTCGGCCAAATCAGGCGTTGCTCGTATGGCATAATCCCGCCCTGATGGAATTGACGCCAGAACTCGCCACAATTCAACGAGCGTGGGAGCTTTTCGATTGGTTCAGCTACTGGCCTAGCTTTCACGACGCCGAAATCGTGCGCCTCGACCTGCACCGCCGCAGACCGTCGTCCCTGGTTGTCGCGACATGGGAGATGACGAATTAGACAGACCCTCGTGGCTACTTCGTTCTCGCGAAGCATGTTGTTGTCACTTTTCTCCTGGACGAAATCGAAGGCCTCGAACTCGCGGAGTTCAGCAGTCAGAATGTGGTGTCTGGGATCGACGTAAAAATTACGGACGGCAAATTCTGTCTGACGATTGAACCGTGCTACGGTCTCGCAGGTTCCATCACAGCGCGCAAGCTCTCGATTCAGTTGTCGCCCGGTCCACCTCCGGACAAGCCAGCGAAGTAGTCCCCGCTGGTAAGTCCCGTTCCCGTGACGAAACGCGCCGAGCCTCACTGCTATCCGCCGCCGCCCACGCTTGCTAAAATGTTGAAGATGGGCCCTTCTTTAGCACTCCCATCGCATCCGGCTTGCCTCACCTCGAGGCGGTGCGACGCGCGCGCGCTTACGCACGCCCCGCTCCGTAAAAGGGAAGCCGCCCGCCCATGATCGCCCTCCACCTCTTCGCGGTCCTCGCGCTCGTCAGCATCAACGCGTTTTTCTCCGCCGCCGAATTTTCGCTCGTCGCCGTGCGCCAGTCGCGTGTCCGCCAACTCGTCGAAGAAGGCGACGCCCGCGCCCGCGTGGTCGAACAGCTCCTCAGCGACCTGAGCCGCGTGGTCTCCGGCGTGCAAGTCGGCATCACGCTCGCCAGCCTCTCGCTCGGCTACCTTGGCGAAGTCACGCTCGCCGGCATCATCGCGCCGCTCATGCAGACATTCACGAAGCCCTGGGCCGCGATGGTCACGCACGGCGTCGCGCTCGTGATCGCGTTCACACTACTCACGATCTTGCAGGTCGTCCTCGGCGAACTCGTCCCGAAATCCCTCAGCCTTGCGCGCGCCGAACGCGTCGCGCTGCTCATCGCGCGCCCATTCTCGTGGTTTCTCACTACGTTCAGCTGGGCCATCCGAATTCTGGACAACGCCGCCGAACGCATCGTGCGCGCTCTCGGCGTCGTCGCGCCACACGATCACACGGCAGCACGCTCCACTGAAGAGCTGCAGGTGATGATCCAGCAGGCGCATGATCGAGGACTGCTTCCCGCCGCCGAAGTGAAAGTCATCCAGTCCGCCATGCAGATGGGCGAAGTCGCGGTACGCGAAGTGATGATTCCGCGCCCAGACGTGCACGCGCTCTCCAGTATGGCCACCGTCGATGAAGCGATGCGAATGTTTGCCACGACGCAGCGCTCGCGCATTCCGGTGTACGAAGGCTCGCTCGATCACATTCTCGGCTTCGTCCATATCAAGGACATGATTTGGGTCCTGCTCGACCGCTCGCGCCGCATCGAAGATCACCTGCCCGTGCCGGAGTTCAGCATTCGTTCGATGCTTCGCGATACGCTCATCGTTCCCGAATCGAAGTCCGTCAGCGAACTGCTCGCCGAATTTCGCTCGCGCCGAACCGGCCTCTCCATGGTCGTGGATGAATTTGGCAGCATCCTCGGTCTCGTCACGCTGGAAGATCTGCTCGAACAAATGGTCGGCGAGATTAATGATGAGTTCGACGTCGTCGAGCGCCCGCTCGAGCTACCTGATGGCGGAGTGGTCTTCGACGCGGCGCTCAAAGTTCGCGAACTTGAAGGCCGCTACAGCGTCAATTTGCCCGAAGACGATTCGTACCAGACGGTCGGCGGATACGTTTTGAATCGCCTCGGCTTCATCCCGCGCGGCGGTGAAAGTTTTGAAGACGAAGGCTATCGCTTCACCGTCACCGAAATGGACAATCGCCGCATCTCGCGCGTGAAAATTAAGCGCTTGCCTCCGCCACAGCCGCTTCTCGTCGAGCCTACCGAGATTTCGCAAGCTGCCGCCGACGCCGAATCCGAAAACTCGGATTCAGAGCGCCATACGGACGACCGGCCGGAGCCTCGCAAGGCCAAAGGCTCCGCCAAGTAATGGCCGCGCTACGCGTTCCTCCGATCATCCGATTCGTCGGCTTGCGCCTCGTGCTCGCATTGCCCGCGCTCTGGCTGATCCTCACTATGGTTTTCTTGCTAATCCACATCGTGCCCGGCGATCCCGTTGCGCAAATGCTCGGCGACGGCGCGCGTGCCGACGATCTCCAGCAGCTCCGCCACGCGTTGAAGCTCGACCAGCCCGTCCAGGTGCAGTATTTCGATTATATTCGCGGCATCTTGCACGGGGATCTCGGGCAGTCATTCCGCTTTCAGCAGCCTGTCACGCGCGTGATTGCCGATCACTACGCGGCTACGCTTCAACTTTCCTTGGTCGCGCTCGCCGTCTGCGCGTTGATCGGAATTTTCGGCGGCATCCTCGCCGCGCAGAAGCGGGGAACTGCAACGGATACGACCGTTAGCGTCCTCACGCTGTTCGGACTCTCCGTCCCGAATTTCGCGCTCGGCCCGGTGCTGATGCTCGTCTTCGCTGTAATCCTCGGCTGGCTGCCCGTTACGGGACGCGGTGGTCCTGCGTACTTCGTTCTCCCCGCGCTCACGCTCGGCGCCGCTCTCGCCGCGATTCTCACGCGCATGGTTCGCATTTCCGTGATCGAAGAACTTTCGAGCGACTATGTCCGCACGGCCCGCGCAAAAGGCCTCACCGATTCCGCGGTGCTTTTCAAACACGCTTTCCGCAACGCGTTGATTCCGATCCTCACGATCCTCGGCCTGCAATTTGGCGCGCTGCTCGCCGGAACCATCGTCACCGAAACGATTTTCTCGTGGCCCGGCATCGGCCGGCTCACCGTGCAAGCCATCAACGCGCGCGACTATCCGTTGCTCCAGGGCTGCATTTTGCTGATCGCTGTGACGTACGTGTTTGTGAATTTGCTCACGGATGTTGTGTACGCCGTCGTTGATCCGCGCGTGAGGTTCGAATGAGCGAGCTGCGGGATTTTCTGAAACACAGCGCGCCCGGCCGCGTCGGTTTCGCGCTCACGCTGTTGCTCGTGCTCATCGCGATCGCCGCGCCGCTCGTGTCGCGTTACGACCCCGCCGCACAGAATCTTCCCGCGCGTCTTTCGCCACCCTCCGCCGCGCACTGGATGGGCACCGATGAACTCGGCCGCGACGTGTGGGCGCGCATCATCTACGGCACGCGCGTCTCGATGATGGTTAGCATTTGCGTTGTGCTCGGAGCAGGCTTGGTCGGCCTCGCCATCGGCGCTACGGCGGGCTATTTCGGCGGCTGGTTCGACCGCATCAACAACATTTTCTTCATCAATGCGTTTCTGTCGTTTCCTGGGATTTTGCTCGCCATCGCGTTCGCCGCGTTCCTGGGGCCAAGCATCAGGAATGTGATTCTCGCTCTCGTGATTACGGGCTGGGCGGGTTACGCCCGCGTCGCACGCGCACAGTCTTTGCAGGTGAAAGAATTCGAATACGTGCTCGCGGCGCGGTCACTCGGAGCCTCGCACGCGCGCATTCTCACGCGGCATCTGCTGCCCAATATTCTTCAACCGATTTTGGTCCTCGCGACAGTAGGAATGGCGGGTGCTATCCTCGCCGAATCCACGTTGAGCTTCCTTGGCGTCGGCGTGCTAGCACCGATGCCAAGCTGGGGCGCCATGCTCAATGACGCGCGCGGCCACCTTTTTGACGCGCCGCATCTCGTTATCTTCCCGGCGCTAGCCGTAATGACCGCCGTCCTCGCATTCAATTTGTTAGGCGACGCGCTTCGCGACTGGCTCGACCCGCGCATGCGCAGCTACCTAACCGCCGCCGCTTCAGCTCTCCGCTAACGCGCACGCATCGAACGCGCAGCAGCATAGGCCTTCCGGCCTGTGTGCCTTTGAACTTGTAGTCAGGAAAAAATGCAGGCGTTCTGAAATTTCCGATCAGGAGGGAGTTATTCTTGCCACCAGCCACCAATCACTAGCCACTTTCCGTTCCTCACCCCAACTCCACCGTCACTTCCGATCCTCGCGCTACGCCCAACGCCCGCGCTGCATTCCCCTTATTCACCGAAATTTCCAGATAGCCCGTCGAGCCAATCATCCCCACAGCCTCGCCCGCAGCGCCCTCCGCAAACGTCGCCACAATTTTCTGCACCACACCCGTACCCACACGAATCGTGAACTTCGCTTCCGGCGCAAACAGCGCGGGCGCATCCTCGGGCCGCAGATTCGTCACCAAATTTCCAAAGTGATCGACGCGCAGCACCAGGCACTTGATCGTATTTCCGCTGGCCTTCGGCTTCGGAATCGCAAACCGGACGTAATCCTCGATCTCTTCGCCAAAGCTCGCTGTCTGCCACGTCTTGCTCAGCCACGCTGCCGTCGGCGCAAAAATGTCTCGCCCGTGAAACGTTGCGCTGATCGGATTCAAAAAGTAGTGTTCCGCCGTTACGTGCCACGCGTGAATCGATTCGCTCTGGTCGTACACCGCCGAGAGCACACCGTTATCCGGCGCCACAAAATAGTGCGTGTCGCCCGCCACCAAAATTGGCCGCCGCGCTGTGCCCACGCCGGGATCAACCACCACCAAATGAATTGTGCGGGGCGGGAAGTACTTGTGCGCCTGTCCGATCGTCAGCGCGCCGTCCAGAATGTCGTGCGCCAGCACGCTGTGCGAGATGTCCACGATCGTCGCTTCGGGGTTGATGTTTAGGATCACGCCCCGCATCACGCCTACGTAGTTGTCGCTGGTGCCGTAATCGGTGGTCAGTGTAATGATCGGGCGAGCCAAGGTTCACTCCGCAGTTGTAGCGTTGGAAATGTGCTGCACGAGCGCGTACTTCCACGCTAATCGAGGCATCGGGAGTGGTCAACCCCGTTGGACCGATAAGTAAACTCTAATGTGCGCAGAGTCGCACAGGCCGCACCCCGCCGTGCGCCTTTGAGTTTGCCTCAGACCATTTCCAATCCTGGGAACAAATCCAGTCCTTGCACGATCACGATTGCGACGGACGTGAGCGGCACAGGCTGGAGTTTGCCTGTGTGCCTTAAGTTTTCTCTCTAGTGCCCGCCGTCACCCGGTTTCGCCGCCGTCTCGTGGTTCGCCGCGATCGGCTTAATAATGTCATCCAGGTAAGCTGGCGTCCCCTCCACGCGCTCCAAAGCCGGATAGCGCTCCCCCTCGTGGTAGTCGAGGTCAATCGTCGAAAGAAACGTATCCGACTGCACCGTCAGATGAATCGGCTCCGCCTGATTCTTAGCGTTGCGCAACGCCGCGCGAAACCGCTCCGGCGAGAACGCCTGACCATTCACCGCAAGAATTTTGTCTCCCGGCGTGAGTTTCGCTTTCGCCGCCGGCCCGTTCCAGCGGACGGCCTGCACTTCACCCTGCGCGCCAAGCCCGACTCCCACCGAATACCAGGCTTCCACACCGGGAGTTCCATGCCGTGTGGTCAACACCAGCGTCTCCGTCGCGGTGGGCTGGTCGGTGAACACCAGCTTGTATCCCCCGCGCTCAATCCCGGCAAGGTCCGCGTGCGGCGCGATGCTGTAAATCCGGTCGTGAAAAAATCCCGCCCAGTCATACGGCGCCACCTGGTTCAGGTCCTGCACCACCTCGTCCAGCGTGTAGGTCACTATCAGCGGCCCGGTGTTCCCGCCCTTGCCCAGAAAGATGTGCTCGAAATCGTCGAGCGATTTCTGGTTACTCGTGAGCTTTCGAATCAGCGTATCCGCGTCCAGCCACACAATCTGGCCTTCGTCGTAGTAATCCTGACTTCGCCGCCAATCCGCCCATGCCGGGTCGTTCGCTCGCAGTACGCTCGCAGCCACCGCTGTGTCCTCCGTCGTGCGCCACTCGCGTCCCGACGTGTAATCGAGAAGCGCCGCGGTAAAGGCGAGGATGTCGCGATACTGTTGCGGCGATTTCAGCCCTGCCCGCGCCGCCAACACATTGCCCAAATATTGCGTCATGCCCTCATAAACCCACAGCAGCCCGCCTTGCTGCATCGTCGCGAAATCTGCCTGGTAGAGCCCCGCTGGCCGCCGATACTTGCCGTCCCACGAGTGCGTGTACTCGTGCGGCAGCAGGTCCGCGTCGTACAGCGCGCTGGCCTCCTCCGAAAGATCCTTTTCTCCCACACCATATTCCGAAGACTGCCCGTGCTCCAGCGTCGTATCCGTTCCGATGAAATCCGACATCGCCACCAGGAAGTGATACTGGTTGTAGTGATGCGACTTATACAGCGCGTCCGCCTCGCGCACCAGATTGGCGACGTTGGCAAGCTCCGCCGCCGACAAACTGCAATCCTCGGGTTGGTCGCACGCCACGTCGATGAAATGCTTGGGCGAAATTTCCGGTGCCAACGCAAACTCCCGAAAATTCTGTCCGATCAGCACCGGCGAATCTTCCAGCTGCTCCACATTCGTCACCGCAAATTTTGTCGTGCTTCCCGCAGCTGGCAACGGATACGCCGTACCGCCGCTCGGCACCAGCGCCGTCCCGATGCTCCATCCCGCAGGCACGATCAACGAAGGCTGAACTGCGATGTCGCGCACCGGCGTGTTCGCCGGATACAGCGCCAGCGACTCCCAATCCAGCAGCGCCAGCCGGTGCGACACGTTCAGCGGCACCAGGCAATCCAGGTGCGCGTGCAGCATCGTCACTCCGGGCGGCACCGTCACGTGAAACTCATACAGATCCACGTCGTCGCGCCGCCAATCGAGCGTCTTGCCGTTCGCCGTGAACACCACGCCCACAATATTGCTCACCGGCCCAAACGGCTGGTGCGTGCCGGGAATCCACTTCGGCGTGATCAGCGTGACTGGCCCGGGCGACACGGGCAGATCGATCTCAGCGCGAACGATTTTGCGCGGCGCGTCGGTCAGGTCCGCAACGAGTTGGATCGGCGTCGATTGCTTCTGCGCCCAAGCGGGCGAAACGCAGAGAGCACACAAGACGGCAGCCATCAGAGGAAAACGAGAGTAGTTTTTCATTTTTTCGCTTATGTAAGAGGATGCGCCGGAATTCTTACACCCACCGGCGGCATGGCGCATCCTACGCCGCCCGCGCCCCCCACTCAACAGATTTACGCCCGCGTTTCTTGACCCCGCGCTCCACGCGCCGCTATTCTGAAATGGAGCACCACCGCCGCCATGCGCGTCTATCTCGATCACAATGCGACCACGCCCGTCGATCCCTCGGTGCTCGACGCGATGCAGCCGTTTTTCTCCGACGCCTACGGCAACGCCAGCTCGATTCACTCCGCCGGCCAACGCGCGCGCGCCACAGTGGATGCTGCTCGCACTGCCGTCGCGCACCTCGTCGGCGCGAAGCCCTCTGAAATCGTCTTCACCAGCGGCGGCACCGAAGCTGACAATCTCGCAATCCTCGGCCTCATCGATTCCGCGCGTGCGGCGTCTCCTAGGCGCCCACACCTGATCACCACAGCCATCGAACATCACGCCGTGCTCAACGCCGCCGAATACGCCGCGAAGCAGGGCATCGACGTCACCTTCATCCCCGTCTCCGCAACCGGCGTCGTCGATCCCGCCGACATTCGCGCCGCGCTCCGCCCCGAGACTCTTCTGATCAGCGTGATGCACGCGAACAACGAACTCGGCACCATTCAGCCCATCGAAGAAATCGCCAGCGTCGCCGCGGAAGCCGACGTGTACTTCCACACCGACGCCGTGCAGTCCGCGGGAAAACTCCCGCTCAACGTCAACGCGATGGGCGTCGATCTACTCACGCTCTCCGCGCACAAAATCTACGGGCCCAAGGGCGCCGGCGCGCTCTACGTCCGCAGCGGAACGCCAATCGTGCCGCAAATGTTCGGCGGCCACCATGAACGCGACCGCCGCCCCGGCACCGAAAACGTTCCGGCCATCGCCGGCTTCGGCCGCGCCGCCGAGCTCGCGGCGCAGCACCTGGCCACCGCAGACGAATCCACGCGAATCGCGCAGCTTCGCGACAAACTCGAACACGAGATTCTCGCTGCGGTCCCGGGCGCGCGCGTCAATGACGACCGCGCGCACCGTGTCGCGAACACAACAAACATCTCCTTCGATGGCGTCGCCGGCGAAGCTTTCGTCATCGCGCTCGACCTGCTGGGCATCTCCGTTTCCACTGGCGCCGCCTGCTCCTCCGGCGCAATCGAGCCGTCGCACGTCCTCCGCGCGATTGGCCTCACCGATGCTCAAGCCGAATCAAGCATCCGCTTCAGCCTCGGCCGCTTCACTACCGCCGCGGAAATCGACTACGTCGCCAGCACGGTGAAGGCCACGGTCGAACGCATGCGCAGCCTCGCCCCAGCGCACGCAGCGCCCACGCCGCAGCGATAAATACGCTAGAATAGAAGCATCAAAAGATGGCGCCACTCACCCAACTCGAAGCTCGTCCCGACGATTGCCTCGCCGACCTCCGCCTCGACTCGGCGCCGAGCGCGACCGCCGCCATCACTAGCGCAGGCACCACAGCCGTCGCCATGAGCGGCGGCGTCGATAGCTCCACCGTCGCCGCCATCCTTCACGACCGCGGCGATTCCGTCGTCGGTCTCACCATGCAGCTCTGGAATCAGCGCCGCCTGCCGCAAATGCAGCCCGCCGCTGATGCCGCGCCTGCCCACCGCTGCTGCTCGCACGACGACGTGTACGACGCGCGCCGCGTCGCCGAACACCTCGGCATGCCTTTCTACGTCGTGAATTTCGAGCGCGCTTTCGAACTCACCGTGATCAAGCCGTTCGTCGCCGATTACCTCGAAGGCCGCACGCCGATCCCGTGCACGATGTGCAACAACCACGTGAAATTCGATCAGTTGCTCACCACCGCTCGCCAAATCGGCGCCGAGCGCATCGCCACCGGCCATTACGCGCGCGTCCGATTCAACGAGCAGACGCAGCGCTACAATTTGCTGCGCGCGCGCGACGAATCGAAGGATCAGACCTACTTCCTCTTCGGCCTCACGCAGGAGCAGCTCGCGCGCACCGATTTTCCCCTCGGCGAGATGGCGAAGTCTGATGTACGCGACACCGCGCGCCGCCTGAAAGTTCCGGTCGCTGAAAAGCCCGAGAGCCAAGAAATTTGTTTTGTGCCCAGCGGAAATTACGTGAAGTTTATCGCCAGCTATCTCGAAGAGCAGGGAAGCGCGCTGCCTGAGACTCCCGGCGACATCGTCAACACGGCCGGCGAAGTTCTCGGCCGCCACAACGGACTGCACAGCTTCACCGTCGGCCAGCGCAAGGGGCTCGGCCTCTCAACTGGCCAGCCGATGTACGTCGTCGCGCTCGATCGCGCGCAGAATCGCCTCGTCGTTGGAGAAGACCGCGAGCTGCGCAGCACCTCGTGTGACGTGCGCGACATCAACTGGATCTCCTACGCCACGCTCGAATCACCAATCGACGCAATGGTCCGCGTGCGCAATCGCCACGAACCCGCAGCCGCACAAATCGCGCCCCTCGACGCCACCACCGCCCGCATCACCTTCGCCGACCCGCAGCGCGCCATCACCCCAGGCCAAGCCGCAGTCTTCTACCGCGGCGACGAAGTCCTAGGCGGCGGCTGGATCCGTTAGCCGCGCACTTTCGTGTTTTCCGTCATCCTGAGGCCGTACACGGCCGAAGGACCTCTCTTCGTATTCGTTAGCACACACCATTACGCGAAATTCACCACGGAGAAAAACTCAGGAGGGAATTACCGGTTCAAATAAACAGCTCTTCGTCTTGCTCGAGGCCTTCGACGTCGACGGACGACCGTCGCTCGCCGCGTACGTTGCGTAGGAGGTCGAGACCGACTTTGATCCCTTTCATCACGGCCGAAGCCTGCTTGATCGGGCCCCACAAAGTCGAACGGAACTTCGTGCCCGTCTCTTCCACGACCTCAAGCGCGCCACTCAGAATCTGGTCCGCGCGAATCACCTGAATGCGCAGCCGCTCCACGGCCTCGGTAAAGACGCGGTCCACCTTCTGCGCCTGGCCGCGTGCAATGCGCGTAATCTCCGCGCTGTCGCCCATGATGCTCGCGATGCGCGTCTCGGAGTCGTCCAAAATCCGGCTCGTGCGCAGCAAGATCGGATCTACGCGCGACTGCAAGTCCGTCGCGATACGCGTGAATTTTTCGATCGCCGTCTTCATCTGAAAAAACATCGCCATCAAGATGGCCATCTGCAGAAAAATGGCCACCGCAGCGATTACGATGAACGCTTCGACCCAGCCGGGCATGTACGCCTCGTTTGTGATTTTTTAGGAGACTTTCGATTCGCGCCGGTAAGTTTCCTTGCCGGCTTCCACTGCGGTGTTCACGGCGTCCTTCTGCCGGGCCATGATTTCCTTGCTGCGCTCGAGCAGGTCTTCGGCGCGTTCACGAAGTTCCTTGGCCTTGCGCTGAGCAAATTCGCGGCCGTCGTCGGCCTTTCCAGTGAGGTATTCGCGCGTTTCTTCGCCGGACTTAGGGGCGAAAAGAAGGCCCATTAGAGCGCCAATGCCCATGCCCACAATGAAGAAGCTGATCTTGGAACCTGCGTTGTTGTCACTCATCTCGCACCTCGCACTGGCGAGAGTAGCACACGCTCCGCGGGAGGCGCAAAGGGGTAAACGCCGTAGTTATAAAATTTTAAGCGGTCCTCCATACGGAGCCGTACGGTCTTTCCGGGGCATTGGGGTTCTATCTTAATGCGCAGTTTTGCAGGCATGGCTGAACCCGTGACCAACTGAGAGTTGGTCGCGCTCAGACTTGAAAGTCTAAGCTACAGCTCGCTGCGCTCGCCGAAGACACCCCGCTGAGAGCGGGGTGCAGACAGGCTGAGAGCCTTGTCCCACTGAGCTAGTGATTGACGGCCTGAGAGGCTGTCCCAATGGGATCATTTCGCAGCGCCGGCGTCGCCGGGCGAGACCTCTTCTGTATGCAACGCGTTGTACACCTTCAACGCCTGCGACTTAGCCACTTCCTCCATCAACTCATCCACCGTCAATTTCCTCAGCTGCGCCACACTCCCAAATCTCCGCAACAGCTTCTTTGCCGTAGCATCGCCCACACCAGCAATCTCCGTTAGCGAAGTTCTCAACCGCTTCGCCGACCTCCGCTGCCGATGAAACGTCACAGCAAATCTGTGCGTCTCGTCGCGAATCATTTGTATCAAGTGCAGCACCGGCGAATGGTGGTCGAGAGCAATCGGCTCATTCTCACGCCCGAGCACGTATAAAATTTCTTCCTTCTTGGCGATGCTCGCGAGCGGCTGGTTGATAATCGCAAGCTTGTCGAGTGCCTTCGCCGCCGCGTGCAACTGTCCAAGCCCACCGTCGATCAAAATCAAACTCGGCAGCGGCTTATTCTCCGTCTGCAACCGTGAATACCGCCGCGTCACCACTTCTTCCATGCTCGCAAAATCGTCGCGCAAAATTCCCGCGGCCTTCTCGACGGAGCCCTCGGGCATCGCCTCGCCGCGAATAATAAATTTCCGGTAGTCGGACTTCTTCATCTTGCCCGCTTCCCACACGACCATCGACGCCACTGTGTCCGATCCCTGAATGTGCGAGATGTCGAAGCACTCAATTCGTTTGGGCGTTTCGGGCAGATCAAGCGCGCTCTCGAGCGCCTCCGCGATCGCTTCGCCGCTGGGCTTCAACACGCGGAATCGCTGCGTGAACGAGTGCTTCGCGTTCTTCTCCACCAGCTCCAGAAACGCGTGCTTCAGCCCGCGCTGAGGATTCAAAATCTCCACGCGGTGCCCGGCCTTTTCAGTGAGCACCTCTTCGAGCAATTCGCGATCCTCGAATTCGAACGGCGTGTGAATGAATCGCGGCAGGTACGCGGCGTCCAAATAGAGCTGCTTCAGCAGTGACGGCAAAAATTCGTTCGCGTCGAACTCCTCGAGGTTCTCCCAATAGAAATCGCGTCGGTCCACCACGCGCCCGCCGCGCAGGTGAAACACGTTCACCGCCGCTTGGGGAGGCTCCGCGTACCACGCGACCACATCCGTATCGTCGCCCTCAGCCGCCGCGATTTTCTGACGCTCTTCCATCTCTTCGAGCGTCTTCAACAGATCGCGATAGCCGGCCGCTTCCTCGAAGCGTTCCTCGTTCGACGCAACCTCCATCCGCGATTCCAGACTTTTCGAAAGGTCGCTGCGCCGTCCATCCAAAAACAATTTCACGTCGCGCGCCGATTCCGCGTAGCGCTCGTCCGTCACGAGGCCCGCAACGCACGGCCCCAGGCACCGGTGAATGTAATACTGCAGACATGGTCGCGGGTGAGAACGCGTCAGGTCCACCGTGCACGACGGCACGCGAAAATGTTTGTGGATCAAATGGACGAGCCGGTAAGCGAGCCGGGCAGGGAAGTACGGCCCAAAATAAATCGAGCCGTCCTTATCGAGCCGCCGCGTCACGTACACGCGCGGAAATTTCTCGTACGCCGTGTACTTGATGTACGGGTAGGTCTTGTCGTCGCGCAGCAGAATGTTGAACTTCGGCTTGTGCTGCTTGATCAGGTTGTTTTCGAGCGCCAACGCCTCACGCTGGTTATCGACCACGATGTACTGCAGGTCCGCGATCTCTCGCACCAGCGAGCCGGTCTTCGCATCCTGCCAGCGCGACTCCAGAAAATACGACCGCACACGGTTGCGCAGCGAATTCGCTTTGCCCACGTACAGAATCTTCCCGGCGGCGTCCTCGAACAGGTACACACCGGGCTGCAGGGGAAGTTGGGCGACTTTTTCGCGGAGTTCCATTCTGGCGCGTTACAATAAGGACTGGCTGACGTTCGGAGCGCTCGAGCCGGGCAACGCTCGTGCAACTCCGATGATAACAAAACGAATCTAAGTCCTACGAATCGGTACCGAGACACCTGAGACAAGCGATGCGCGCTAAAACCCTCACACCGGCGTTCCTGGCAGTTGCAGCGCTAGCGTTTTGCGCCGTGCCGTCGCGCGCGCAGCAGTCTTCGCAAACGCCGCAGCCGCAGTCCGGCGACTCATCGCAGCCGACGCAGCCCAATCAGGCGAGTCCGCAGGATGGCCCGCTGCCTCCGCCGCCGGCGGCCAATCCACCGCGCCCTTCAAGCACGTCGGGCAATAACGACGGGCCGCAGTGGTCTTCCTCAAAACGCGCTGACGCGGATGACGACGATTCCAGTTCGAGTTCTAAAGACGATTCGAGCGGCGACTCCAACAAAGCCAAGCCCAGACCAAAGACGAACGGCTCTCAATACTCAGACGATACGTCCGACTCGTCGGATGCAAACGATTCCGGCCCGCGTCCGCCCTCGAAAGCCAAGCCCGGGCAGCTGCCGCCGGAATCCGATTCCGCCTGGGATCCTTTCCACGCCGCGCAGGATGTGGACGTCGGAAAGTTCTACATGGACAAAGGCGACTACGACGCGGCCATCACGCGTTTTGAAGATGCGATTCGCCTGCAAGGGAATTTCGCGAAGCCGCGCGCGCTGATCGCCGAAGCCTACGAGAAAAAGGGCGACAAGGAAAACGCCGTCCACTACTACCAGGAATATCTGAAGGTCCTACCCAACGCCGCCGACGCCAAAAAAGTCCAAAAGAAAATCGCCCAACTCCAGTCCAAGTAACTAGGCCTCGTCCCCGCTTTTCACGTCATCCAGAGGCTCGTTGACAGGCCGAAGGCTCTCTGTTCGCTGTTCGCGGGCGACGAGCACCACACTCACCCTATCTTCCCGGCATCCGATCCAAAAACCGTATCGCCGCGTTGTAGTCCACATACTTCTTTTCTTCGCGTCGAAATTCCGGACCGTGCGACTCACGCCTGCACCGCGCGAACTTCATCGGATGCTTCACGTGCAGCATCTCGTGATACATCACATACGCCACCACAAACCGAGGCACAGTGTCCCTGTCGAGCTGCTTATTAATCACGATCTGCTGCAGCGCCGGATCAAAGCACCCCAGCTGCGACCGCCACACGCGCGAACTCCACCCCAGCGTCGGCTTCGCCAGTCCACCTTCGAAATACCGCCGGTTCAATTCGTCGAACATCGCGTCCAGATCGTGATGCCGCCCCGACGGACGATGCGCCGCCCGCCGCCCGCGCGCCTGCCGCAGCGAATGAACTCGATCGCGCACCTCATGCGAGTAGGAAAATTGCCGGTATGTCTCCACCAATTCGCGCGGCGCGCGCCTTCGATACAAACGCCCCAGCAAAATCGCCGCCGCCGCTTCCACCACCGTCGGCGGGGCATCGTGCAACGCATCGGAAAGGCGCACGTGCGCCACATCCTCGCGCAGCCGGATCGTCAGCGTGAGCCCGGCGTACGGGTGATACTCCACCACAAACTGCGGCGGCCGCCCCTTGCAACCGATGCGCGTGAAAATTCTCTGGAAAATCGTGTCACCGCCCGGCACGGCGACGCGTTCGCGCCTTCTGGTCAATTCGGCTTCCTCCGCACCGGCACCGGCGTCAATTCTTTTTGCGCTGCGGTCACGTCGTTGATCGCGTCCTGCGTTCCTTCGAGCGCATCGTCGAGCGTTTCCTTGTAGAGATCGTATTCCGGGCCGCCTTCATGCAGCTTCTGCAGCTGCGTCATGAAATCCTTGGTCTTCGCGTCCATAATTTTCAGCGCGGGGCGGATATCCACCTGCTTTTCGCGCGCAACGCTGATTTGATCGGCCGCGTCGTCCACGCAACTCTGATACGCATTCAGTAGCCCGTTCAAAATTTCCGACCGCCGCCCTTCGGGATTCTTGCGGGTCAGCTCGTACTGAAATTTCTTCAGCCGGTCCTCGGCAAACCCAATGAAAAGTTTCAGTTTGTCGCCCGGCTCGTACGCGTCGCGGATCTTGTCGCTCTCCGCCTGCGTGAGGTAATCCTTCCGGGTTTCCTGCGCGGTCGCGTGCACGCGCGGTACAAAACTGCCCGCGCTAACCACCGCGCACACAAGCACCGCCGCCGTCATCGCTCGCATGGAGAATCTTCGCATGACCATTCGCCGCAGCATCGCAACCTCCTACGGCTTCGGAGTAGCCGGCGCCGGGGGCTGTCCAGCGTCCCCAGCTCCCGCCGTTCCAGCCGGCTGTTCGGTCGGTCGCCCAGCGGGCTGGCCCGCTAGTCGTCCACTCACCGCGCCGTCCGGCCGCTTCGGGAAGAGCGCCAGCATTAACGCCCCATCGATCTCGTTCAAGCTATCGCGCGCTTCCAGAAACGGCTTTTGCTCGTCTAGTGAAAGCGTCGGCAGAATATCCTCGTTGATGCGCCGCAACGTCCGCCGAACCGAAATCTGCATTTGCCGGTAGCCATCCGGATGGGCCTCGGGATCGTGAACTTTCTTATCGAGCGCCTCGCGGCATTCCGCCGCCTCGTCCGCCATTTGTTTTACGATGGCGCCCGCTTCCGCCGCGTTGTCCGACTTCAACAGCCCTTGCACCTCGACGTATTCCGACTCGGCCAGCTGCGGCAGGATTTTCGCTTTGTGCACGGCGTTTGTTTCTTTCACGTAGCGCGCGCGAATCTCCGCGGTTTTATCCGGCGTCGCTTGCATGGCAGCGAGCACGAAGGCGAGAACGAGGATTGTGGGCCGCAACATTTCGCTGCGGGAATTTTACCTCTTTTTCTCGGCTATCTCACGGGTCAGCGTGCGGGCGCGCGCCGAGGCCTCAAAATACATGTCCGAATTCTCGTCGGTGTTCATGGAAAGGAACTTCTGATACGCCGCCAGCGCCTCCGGCTTGTGATTCAGGCTGTCCCAGCAGCTCGCGCGGACGAACCAGCTTCCCATCGGCAGCGGCGTATGCTTTTCCATCACTTCGAGAAGCTGCAGCGTCGCGGAATAATTTTTGCCGAGATACTCCGCGAGGATCAGATCCTTCAACACGTCTTCGGAAGAGGGATTCGCTTTCAGCGCGACGATCAGCTCTTTCGCGGCCTCCGCGTAGTCCTTTTTCTCGAGCAGCGCGTGACCCAGCTCGGCAGGGTAGTCGGGATTCGCGGGCGCAATCGCGATGAGCTTCTGCAGCACGAGAACCATCCCGGCATAATCTTTTTTGTGGAAGAGAATCGCGACGCGCAGCCTCATCGCCGATTCGGTCTCCGGCGCCTTTGAAGCGGCCACCGCAGCGTCCAGCGCCGCGAGCGCCTCATCATCCTTGCCCGCCTTCGCAAGCAGGGAAGCTTGGTCGAGCTGCGAAACCGGATCGTTCGGCCGGAGCGCCGAGTATTTTTTCAATTCTTCGGCGGCCGCGTCGCTCTTACCTTGTAACGTGAGACTTTGCGAAAGCCCTAGATGGCCCGGCGCGTAGTCCGGCTGAATCGCGAGCGCCGCGCGAAATTCCGTCTCCGCCTGATCCGCTTTCTTTTGCTGCAGCAACACGCGCGCCAGCCCCGCATGCGCCTCGAAATTCTTTGGATCGATCTTTACTGCCACGGCGTCGAACCTCTCCGCATCCGCCGGCTTATTCGTCCGCTCGTACGCCGCAGCCAACGCCAGGTTCGCTTCGATCTGATTCGGCTTTAGCGCCACCGCTTGTGAAAGCGGCCCGATCGCCTTTGCCGGATCGGTCTGCAAAAGCGTCAGCCCCAAATTGAGCTGCGCCTCCGCCATCGACGGATCGATGTCCACCGCTTTCTGGTATTCCGCAACCGCATCCGCAGTCCGCCCCATCGCGGTGTATGTGTAGCCGAGCTGGAAATGAACGGGAGCGTAATCCGGCTTCTTGGCGAGGAAATCCTGAAAATCTTTCGCGGCCGTCGCGTAATCTTTCGCGTCCAGCGCCGCCTGCGCATCGGCCAGCAGTTTATTCAGCACGGCTACATCGGGATCTTGCGGGACTTTACGGCGCGACTCTCCCACCACCTGCGCGCCCGCCGCCACACACCCAAGCGTCGCGCCGCTCATCAGCGCGCAGCACGCGAGCGTTCTGAACATTTTCCCGTACACAGCGTTCATGCCTTCGCCGCGTCAGCATCCACGTCCGTTTCCGAATCCGCCGCAGCGCCCGTTGCCTTGGCGCCGCCACCGCTTCCGCCATTGCCCGCAACAGAGTGATGATGCCCATTCGCGCCGTTGCCGCCATTCGCCAGCGCCTTCACCAAATATTTCCCCGTGTGCGACTGCGAATTCCGCGCCAGCTGCTCCGGCGTCCCGGCGCCCACCACTTTTCCGCCCGCGTCGCCACCCTCCGGCCCCATATCGATCATCCAGTCCGCCGACTTAATCACATCCAGGTTGTGCTCGATGATCAGCACTGAAGCGCCGCCCTCCAACAATTTCCTGAATGACGTCAGCAGCTTCTGAATGTCGTCGAAGTGCAGCCCCGTCGTCGGCTCATCAAAAATGTAAAGGATGCCCGTGTTGTCCTGCCGCGTGAGATGCGCCGCCAGTTTCAAGCGTTGCGCTTCGCCGCCCGATAGCGTCGTGCCCGATTGCCCGAGCCGCAAATATCCGAGCCCCACTTCATCCAGCACGCGCAACTTCGCCGTCACCTTCGGGTACGGGGCGAAAAACGTGAGCGCCTCGCGCACCGTCATCTGCAGCACGTCGTGAATGTTGTGTTCCTTGTACCGCACGTCGAGCACGCTGGTCTTGTAG
>Ga0206966_1006_pt1 | contig 87886 bp, 77 predicted proteins | sample Alteio_BWOrgHeat_23_FD_152970 | JGI IMG/M metagenome (GOLD analysis project Ga0206966, IMG submission 152970) | Enriched cells from forest soil in Barre Woods Harvard Forest LTER site, Petersham, Massachusetts, United States -... | ecosystem: Environmental > Terrestrial > Soil > Temperate forest >...
AGTCGAAATCGGTTTCTGCAATCCTGTAACGATGTGTGCTCTTATTCTTGGTGGTCAATGTTTGGTTCTAATTATTAAGGATATGTTCTTGAGAGAGATGCGTCGAGCGCACCCCGATCGCATACATCGGCATCCAACACTCGGAGAATAGAGCCTGGGAATAGAAGCAGAGGAATGAAATGGGAACGCAACCCGATTCACGACCCAACTCGAGCATAGCGCTCATCGGCTGGCTCGCGCTTTGCTTTGCCGTCGGCGTCGTCTCCGCGATCATCAGCGCCCACGCCATCCCCACCTGGTATGCCGGCCTCATAAAGCCGCCACTCACCCCTCCCAATCGGCTCCTCGGCCCCGTGTGGACTGTGCTCTACACGCTCATGGCCATTGCCGCTTGGATCGTCTGGAAAACGCGCCCCAGTCCCTGTCGCCGTCGCGGTCTGCGGTTGTTCTGCGTGCAGCTCGCCTTGAATGTCCTCTGGACGTGGATCTTCTTTGACCGTCACCAGATCGGTACGGCCCTCGCGAGCATCATTGTCTTATGGGTCGCCATCCTGCTCACCATCCTGACCTTCAAAAAGATGAGCGCACCTGCTGCGTGGCTGTTGATTCCCTATCTCGCCTGGGTTAGCTTCGCCGGCTACGTCAACCTGGCCTTCTGGCGGCTGAACTAAGACCTGTTACCTGCGAATCAAAAAAACCAAAGAATCTTTGGCACGAAATATTGCCGGTCTCCGCTTTAGAGAGTGAAGGCAGTCAAAATCAGGACACTTCACGAAAAGGAGACATGTCATGAAGCGAATCACAGCAATTGCGCTCTTCACCATCGCAACGTTTGTCACCGCCGGCCGGGCATTGGCGCAGGATCGTGCAGTCCAGGCGACCGTGCCTTTCGACTTTACCGTAGGCGACAAACTACTTCCCGCGGGCACATACACGATTGCTACGGCATCGTACGACGTAATCGCTATTAAGAACTACGACAGGCGCGTCGCGATTCTGAGCACGGCAATCCCCAACAGCAAGGAATCGAAAAACGGCAGCAAGCTGGTCTTCGACAAATACGGCGACCAGTACTTTCTGAGCGAAGTTCTCTGCCCCGGCACCTCGATGAACGTAAACCTCCCCACCTCAAAGCAGGAAAAGAGGGTCCGCATCCAGCAAGCCATGCTCCCCAACGCCAGCCAGGTCCTCATTGCCGCCCGGTAACTGAGATGAACTTACTCGCTAATAACTAACCCGGAGACAAAAGCCTCCGGGTCAGTTATGTCTGAATTCTGTGAAAAGGCAGCGAGCCAATCAACAGCCGCCACTCGTTGGCGGACATGTTTTTAGGATCGTGATCTCGTTCTTATAAGTCCTCCCATTTGCCGTGTCGAAAAAGCTGAACGTCACGGTGCTGTCCTGAGCGACGGCGTGATACTGACTTATGTCTACAGTGGGCGGTGCCACAAAATTTCCGGTCGGAGGATCTGGTTCAAAGGCCTCCGCATTGTCGTGGGAGAAGTAACCCGAGACGCCGAACTCGATCTCCAGCACCTCGCCGTAAGTGAAACATTGTTTCGTGATGTCATCACGTGCCGGCGTTGGCGGAGGGTACTGTATCTTTCCCATAATCTTCTCCTAAGCTGCAATCTCGATGGTCTTAGCTACATGGTTACTTCCTTGGCATTCGGAAATCACGGTCGGAAACAACGCCCTGTATCTCCGGATCTCCACTCAGTTGCTCCCAGGTTAACCCGTTCGCCAATGCCCGTGATAGATATTTGACCGCACTTTCACGGTCCCCCAGTAACTCATAGGCATCCGCTACTTGAGAGAGAACATACTGGTCGTTCGGCGACAAAGCAAGTGAAATCCGAATCGCATCCAGAGCTTTGTCGCGAAGGCCGTTTTTAGCGAGCATGGCCGCCAGAGTCGCCTGGACTAGCGCGTTCTGAGGGTTTAGTTTGACGGATCCTTCAAGCAAATCGATCGCCTTCTTTCTCGCCGCGATTGCCTTATCGTCATCCTTTAGCCACTCGTAAGCCGCGGTCAAGTTGCTCCAGACATCGTAACTCTGGGAATTGAGCTCAATCGCCTTCTGGCTTGCGGCGATCGACGCATAGAATCGATGCTCGTCTAAATACAGAAGCCCAAGATTTCCGTAGGCGACAAAGGTTGGGTTGAGTGCGATAGATTGTTTCAGCGCTTTTTCGGCCTCATCCAGCATCTTTGGGTCGTCCAGATCCATGTAGGCTACGCCAAGGTTCGTGTACAGGCCGGCGTTATCCGGTGTGAGCTCGAGAGCGCGGCGATACTGTGCAATTGCCTTTTGGGGCTGGCCAGTGTCGTCGTAGAAGACACCCAGGGCGCTGTAGCCGGTCCAGTCGTCAGGACGCAGCGCGGCAGCCTTGATGTAGGCGGTCTCGGCCTCGGAATTACGTCCCTCGTTTTTATAGGAGCCGGCGATCCCAGCGAGGGCTGCGGCGTTTCTGGGATCGAGAGCTAACGCGCGCTGGAACTCTTGAATGGCGAGATCATACTTTCCTGAAGCTTGATGGACCTGGGCCAACGCTACATAAGTCGATGGAACGCGATCGTCCAGTTCAGCCGCCTGTCTGGCGTACATCTCGGCCTGTTTAAGGAGTTCGGGATTTGAGTCCAGGCGGTACTTCATAAAGTAGACCTGGGCGAGTTGGGCAAAGCCCAGCGCAAAGTGAGGATCGGTCTTTCCCGAACTTTGCAGTGCGTTTATGGCCAGTGCGATGTTTCCAGGTTTGTCAAACCTCTGGAAGTAGCCAAGCCCCGTGAGATAGTCCTCATATGCAGCCCGGGATACCGGATGCGAGCCCTCACTTACCAGGTTTTCTCCGGCAGAAACATTCATCAGCCTTGCCAGCCGCGTCACAGCTTCATCTTCAAGTGCGGCTAGATTGCCCGACTGACTCTCGACATCCGCAAAGCCGATCTCCCTCATCCTCTTTGGATCAATCATGGTAAGGCGCAAGTGCGCCGCTCGGTCATCCCGTTCGAAGTTTCCCTTTACGACGATCGTCACGCCGAACTCCCGTAATGCCGACGAAGCATCTTTGACGTTGCGAGCGCGAACCTCACTCGCGGGCACAACCCACAAACTTTGATTCGCAGCATCAAGATTCGAGAGCTTGCCCGCCAGCGAATCCATCAGGCCATCTCCCAGCGCCTGGGTCTCCGGACTGTTTCCCGAAACATCAAACGGGAGCACGGCGACATGCTTTTCGCTGCTGGAAAAGAGGATGCCTTCGACACGCTCGCGAACGGCAGGCGCGAGGAGCAGGCCGGAAAGAAGCAGGAGCACGCCCGCGCCCGCGGCGAGCGTCCGGAACCAGGTCTTCCGCAGCCTGGCAGGAGAAAGCAATCCGCCTCTTAGATCCTTGGCCACTTCTCCGGCCGACTGGTAGCGGAGTTTCGGATCGAACTCCAGGCACTTGCCGATGACTTCATCGCAATGCCGTGATAATCCCCGTTGCAGCGAGGAGGCAAGGGACGGGCGCTTCGCTCTGAGGATCGCCGCCTCGACCGGGGTGTGCGCCGCAAACGCATGTTTTCCGGTCACCAGTTCGTAGAGCACGACGCCCAGAGCATAAATGTCGGTCGCGGGGCTTACTTCCTTCCCTTCGAACTGCTCCGGAGCCATGTAATCCGGCGTGCCCACAATTGCGCCGGGCATGCTGATGTCGGTCGCGGTTTCTGATGTGGGGCCGTGGAACTCCCGAGCCAGGCCAAAGTCCATCAAAACCGCGCAAGTGGATCCATTCCGCGAGGCGAGCATGATATTTCGGCTCTTCAAGTCGCGATGGATGATTCCGGCTTCATGGATGACCCGCAAACCCTCACAAATCTCAAGCGCAATTGCTTTTGCTTCCTGCCAGGGCAAAGCGCCCGTCTTGATGATTTTGTCCGCCAGCGTAATCCCATCCAAAAACTCCATGGTCAGAAAGGCCCGTTTCAATCCATCGTTCGAGGGCGGCAGCGCATAGAAGGCGTGGATGCGGCAAACATGCGGACCGCTGATTTTGAGCGCCAGCTGGACTTCCTTTTTAAATCGCGCCAGCATATCCGGATTTGCCGCAATATCTGGGCGGATGGTCTTGAGCGCGATGCGGCCAAGTTCCAGGTCCATCGCTTCATAAACGTCGCCCATGCCGCCGCCGCCCACGTAGCGCACAATCCTGAAGCGGTCCAAAATCAGCTCTCCCGCCGAAAACGACTTTGAATCTGCGGGGAACAAGTCCCTGAGATTCACGACCGGAGTATCCGCGAGGCCCGTTTGCTCATCATTTGCCTTCAAAAGTGCAGTGAGTTCTTTCTTTAATTCGAGGTCATTGCCACACACCTCACCGACGAAGCGTGCGCGCTCCGCTGCTGGCTTCTCCATGGCAGCGTCAAAGAGCGGTTTTAATCGCTCCCACCGTTCGGGCGTCATGACTCGTTTGAGAGTTCAGTCTTCAGCCTTGTCCGTGGCGTGGTCCAACCGCGCTCCTGGTTTCCCTGACTAAGCTGCAAAATCAGGCCGCAGATCGAATGGTCGGGATGAGTCGACACCGGCCTGTCCATGGATGTAATCACTCGTGTGCCGAGGATTATAGCGCGGTTTTACCCGAGGACCTGGGAAATCCAGGGCTTAGGTGGAACCCGGGATGTTTTATCGAGCAGGGATGCGCATCAGAGCGAAAAGCAGATTTCACTGACCGCCGGAAGCTCTCAAACCAACCGTGAGATCGTCAGGAGCAAGTTCCTCCTTGCGAATGCCGTGGTTCTTATGGTCGGCGCTTTGCGTGTCGATGTGAATCCATTCGTGAATCGCAATGCGCGAGATCGCGTGTGTCATGGCAGTCCTTCGCTGCTCCTCATTCATCCCCAACGTCACCGGGTTCAGAAATTGTGCCAGGCGCGCGCAGTCCACGTAGACGAATGGTTGAATCTCCCCCGAAACCTTTAGAACCCAGCCGACAGGTCCGCGCCGCATCGGGCGATATGCCTGCTGAACCACATCGCAACGCCCAATCAGGCGCACGTCGATAACCCGCGTGAACTCCTGACCTGGTGCCAGGCTGCTGGCCCGTATTAGCTGCGCATCCTCAGGGAGAGGATACTCGCGCTCTTCCCGCACCAACTCATGATGGAATGCGTCGAAGAGCGTCGGCCAGATCGTCTCTCGAACGTCCCGATCCGCGTAAAAGACGATGGCCGTGCTCGCATTGGGCTGGGTAGGAATCTGCCCCGTCGCCGGCCGGGGGAGCAGGTAAACCAAGAGCGAGAACAGAAGGCAACCAAGCATTCTAAGATCGAACCGTTGCAGCTTCACACGGAAAGTCTTAGCTCGCGCGTAAACGCCTGTCCATCAGAATTTGTTATTTATCAAATAAATTTTTGTGATGATAGCAAATTGTCCTGAATATGGGCCGGTTCGACCTCGGCTACCAGGTAAACCTTCTGGCATAGGGAAGCCCCCCCCTTTAGGAGAAATAAAAATGGCGGGAAGGAGATGCCTCTGCCCGCCGCCATTTCTCTACCGAGTCTACTTCGCCGGTTCTACCGCGCCCGGAAATACTCCCGGCAACGGCCTCTGCTGCTGCTGGCGCAACTCAGGACGCGGCAGAGGCTTGCGTGGCAGCATCTGGTCGCGCATCGCGGCATTGTAAACAAAGATCGCCTCGACCACAGCGGCCTGCTTCAGATCGCCGGGTTGCAGCCGCTCGAATACATCCTGATTTGAATGGTGCGTGCGGCTCTCATAATCAAGTTCGTCCTGGATGAACTGAAATCCCGGGATGCCTACCGCGTCGAATGAGAGATGATCGGTCCCGCCCGTGTTCCGCATCGTGATCGTGGTTACGCCCAGATCCCTGATCGGCGCCATCCACTGCGCGAAGATCGGCGAGACGGCCGCATTCTCCTGCAAATAAATGCCGCGGATTTTGCCCGAGCCGTTGTCCACGTTGAAATATCCGGAAATGAGCTTCTGATCCGGCTTCAGCTCCAGCGGACCCGTCGCGCGCAAAAACTCCGGCAACGCCTGCTGATCGGGAGTGGTCAACGGAGCCGCGAAGCCAAAGTGCTCCTTCACATATCCGCGTGAGCCGAAGAGCCCTTGTTCCTCACCCGTCCACAATCCAATCCGAATCGTCCGCCGAGGCTGTACATTAAGCGCCTTCAAAATGCGCATCACTTCCATGGCCACAATCGTCCCCGCGCCGTTGTCCGTCGCGCCTGTGCCGGCGATCCAGCTATCGAGATGGCCGCCCACCATCACCACCTGATCTTTCAAATTGGGATCCGTACCGGCGATTTCGCCAATGGTGTTATAGCCATGTTCATTGTCTCCCGTAAATTTGGTCTCCACATCCATCTCGACCGTGACCGGTACGTGCGCCTGCAACAGCCGGTATACGCGCCCATAGCTCTCAATCGCCATCACGACTACAGGCACTTTCACTGCCGAATCGCGCTTATACGGCGTGCGTCCCAGCGCCGCGCCGTTGTCGTCGAAAATCGTTCCGCCCGACCCGCCACCATTCTTGCCATCACGGCTAGGGCGAATCACCCCGGCGGCCTTCTCATCGGCAAGGAATTGCGCAATCTTATCCACCAGGCGCGTGCGTTGTAGAAATGCCTTGATCCGCGCCTGCATGTCCGCCGCCGCCCGGTCGCTCACCGGATACTGTGCAAGCTCCTCCAGCTCTTTATCGGTATAGCGCTCGAATAGGGCCTTATCGACTGGGGGCACTTCACGCATCTCGCCCAGAAAAACGATCTTCCCCGCCAGTTTGCCCTTGTACTGGTCGAAGTCCTTCTCATCCTGGAGATTTACCCACACGGCGTCACCGCTCACCGGGCCATTCGTTCCCGGCGACCATGGCGTAGCCTGCGCGATAAACACCGCAGTGTCGGGCGAGGTCATCCGCACCCAGGTGTTGAGTTGCTGCCATCCCATTCCAAACTCACCCCAGTCATCCAGATGTGCATTCACGCAGCCCATTGCCGTAAGCCGATCGCGAGTCCACGCATTCGCCTTTGCCAGATTGGGTGAACCCGTCAGTCTCGGACCGATCGCATCCGCCAGCGCTGAGCCGTACTCCATGATGTGCGAGTGCTGCAGGCCCTCTTCGCGGATGCGGGAATACATCCCGAGGTCGATCGTCTCGACTGCGGGCTGTGGTTGCTCCCACGCGGGGACATCGGCAGGAGCGTTGGTCTTTTTATCCGCCGCCAGCGCGGAGATAGCCGCGGCCAATACTAGGAATGCGAGCAGACGGCGAAAACGAACGAGCGTTTGCAATGGAGCCTCCAAAAAAATGAACGGGAAACGGGAAGAATATCACGAATCTACGACACAGCATCGCCGGCTGCTGGCATAACCAGTGCTGCAACAATCTGGAACTGGAATGCTTTCGCACTAGCAGCGGTCTAAGGTGGTCGAAGATGAAGCGGCTGCATTGCTTGGGCTCCTGATACTATGCCTGACTCCACCTCAGACGGCGGCACAGAGTTCCTTTGACGGCACGTGGAAGATTGATCTTGCCGAGTTTCAACCTGCGGCGAAGCCGGACATCTACTTGCTGCAAAATGGCATATATCATTGCACAACCTGTGATCCCCCTCTCGAGATCGGGGCTGATGGTCGCGACCACAAGATCACCGGGGAGACGTGCTATGACACTGTCAGCCTCAAGATATTAGACGATGGGACGACCGAGGAAACAGACAAAAGAAATGGGAAGATAGTCGGGACCTCAAGGATGACAGTCTCTTCCACGGGAATACAGCGATGAGTGAGTGGACGGAGAATTGCCACGTTAACGGTGACGTAATTGCGGGGAAGGACATCCTGAGTCGAGTAGCGAAAGGACCGTCTGGATCGCACGCAATTTCTGGCTCTTGGCGGATCTCGAAGCGTCTGAGCCGATCCAACAACGCACTGGTCGTGACCTTGAAGCCCGAAGGCGACAAGTTCAGCTTCGCCGACCCGTCAGGACAGAGTTACGAAGCAAAGCTGGACGGCACGGAGACGCCCTTCAAGGGCGATCTCGCTCATACTATCGTCTCGGTGAAGTGCATCGGCGAAAACGCGGTAGAGGAAACCAATAAGCGTGGCGGGAAAGTGGTCGAGATCGACGGTTTTTACGGTCTCGGCTGACGGACAGACGATGATCATCGCAATGGAGAACAAAGTGAACGAAACCACCCGTCAGCTTGTCGCGCATAAACAGTAACCGATCTTTCCTCGACACTCTGGAAACACTAGGTGAAGTGCCGGCGATCTGGGAATCGGCCCACCATCTCACCTCCCCGGAATCCTCGACCGGTCCGGGAAGGCGCCGTTAGTCGGGCTTTACCTCTCAGCTCGATGCAGCACCACTGGGATGGTCCTAGGGAGCCGCCAGGAAGCATTGATCGACGGATCTGAGCCGTCTGGCGGCGGCCCAATCGCCGGCCTGTCCGCAGTCTCAGTAGGTGGAGGCGGTATTCTGAACGGGAGCGTGATCGAGCGTTCGAGCTCAATCCCGCCATCCTTCAGTGTTCCGGAATAAGTGCTGTTTCCCGCCTTGAAGGAGACGCTATTGCCATCGACTTTCCCTTCCGTAATCGGAATGGGCACATCGTTGCCGCCAAAGAAGCCGCCGCCGGTCCCTTCTACCGTCCCCGTCAGATTGCTTCCATCCTGCCGCAAAGTAAACACCATGGTGCCACCGCCAGCCAGGAACGCCATCAGGCGGGGATTCTCGCCGGCCTCGATCGTCGGCCTCCAGAGCCCGGTGACGCCAGCACCCGTGGGCGCCTCGCGTACCCAGACCTCCACCTGTGGGCGAAGCGTCACCGCTTTCGCCGCAACCGTCACGCTGGCCGGCGCAAGTCCCGGAGACATCGCCTCCACGGTGATGTTCCCGGCATTCTTCGCTGACTGCACAATGGCCATGCAAAGGCCGGAAAAGGCCTTTCGCGATGTGCCCTTATCGGATTCCTGATTGGTGGGATCACCATTACCCGTACCGATTAGTTTTCCCGTGCCGGAAACCCGAAACGTCACCTCGTTATCAGTGATGGGCACGATGCGGCCCTGCGCATCCTGAACCTCGACGGCAAACATGGCCACGTCCTCGCCATCGGCGGAAATCTCCTGCCGGTCCGCATTCATTACCAATTTCGCTGCCGGACCGGTGGTTTCCCGCTTCGCCGTCATCACCTGCTTGCCGTCTTTGAAGCCGCGTGCCTCGATCACGCCGGGCGCGTACTTCACCACCCACGCCACGTGCGAATCCTTCTTCACATCCTTTGCGCCCAGGCTCTGGCCGTTCAGGAACAACTCCACTTTGTCTAGGTTCGAATGAACCCAGACCGCGATCTCTTTGCCTTCCATGCCCGGCCAGTTCCAGTGGGGGAAGAGGTGCAGAACCGGCTGGCTGGTCCACCAGGATTGGTAGTAGTAAAACGTATCCTTGGGAAAGCCGCAGGTATCGATAATCCCATACTGCGAGCTGATGTTGGGCCAGTCATTTGGCGAGGGTTCACCACGATAATCGAAGCCCGTCCACACAAAGCCTCCCGACATCCACGGCCGCGAGTTGCAAAAGCTCCACCAGCCTTCCGCCGAGGCACGCCCCGTCGTCGTGAACGGATCATACGAACCCACATAGCCCTTCTTGGGATCAGTGATGTAGATGCCGCGCGTACCCACCGCGCTGACCGTCTCCGTGCCCGTGACCGGATTCCCGGGATGCGATTTGTGATAAGCCTCGGCCTGCGGATCCTGATAGTTGTAGCCCATCACGTCGCACAGGGCCAGGCCGCCTGTCCCGATCGCCCCGGTCGGCGCGATCGACACCGGCCGCGAACCGTCCTGCTCGGTCGCGACCGCTTTCATCGCGGTCAGAATATAGACGCCTCTTTCCGTGTTCGCCTGGCCTTCTTCATTCCCCATCGACCACATGAAGACGCTTGGACGATTACGGTCGCGCCGCACCAGGTTCGCAAACTGGCTCAGGCCTTCAGGATTCGAAGACATCATGCGCGTCTCATCGAATACCAGCAGTCCCAGCTCGTCACAGGCGTCGAGCAGCTCCGGCGTGGGCGGGTTATGCGATGTACGTATGGAGTTGCAACCCATCTCCTGAAGCTTGCGCACACGGTAGTACTGTATGGCGTCAGGCACTGCGGCACCCACGCCGGCGTGGTCCTGGTGATTGCAGGTTCCTTTCAGCTTTACGGACTTGCCGTTCAGGAAAAAGCCCTTCTCTGCGTCGAACTTCACCGTGCGGATGCCGAATGGCGTCTCGTATCGATCGACGATCTCGCCGCCCGCCTCTACTTCTGTCACCAGCTTGTAGAGGTTTCTCTCTTCGAGCGACCACAGGAGTGGCTGCTTCACTACCATCTCCTGCTCGTACGTGCGCTCTCCCTCTATGGCTATGGGGAAGGCTGCTGTGGCCACTTTCCCCACCGCGTTGCCCGAGGGATCGAGCACCGTCGAGACAATGCGCGCGTTCTGTGCACTCTTCCCGTCGTTATTTACTTCAGTCCGGATCGAGAGGGTAGCCTCACCGGGCCGCACCTGGGCGGGCACGAAGGTGCCCCATTGCTTTACATGAACCGGATGCGTCTTCACCAGCCAAACATGGCGATAAATCCCGGCTCCCTCGTAAAACCAGCCGTCGCTCGAAGTGGCATCCACCCGAACCAGCAGGACATTTCTCCCGCCCGGAGTCGCAAAGTCCGTCACATCAAAACTGAACGGATCGTATCCGCCGCTATGTCGGCCGATGTAAAAGCCATTGAACACCACCATCGTTTCCCGGTAAGCACCGTCGAACTGGAGGGTGATTCGCTTGCCCGCGTCCGAGGCAGGAAGCTCGAAAACGCGGCGATACCATCCGACGCTCGTGGCGGGATAGGTCCGTCCCAGCGGGTAGTACCCTTTGCTCGCAAGGGAGGGGTCGTTCTGAAAAGGCAGCTCGATGGCCCAGTCATGGGGAAGATCCACGCTCCGCCACCCGCTATCGTCAAACGCAATCGCGCCGGCAGGAAGGAAATTCCCCGTCTTCTGGAAGTTGCCCGTCCTTCCACTCCCGAATCCGAAGTCCTTAGCCGGATCGTCGGCATTTCCGAAGTGGAAGCGCCAGCCAAAATCCAGGAGAAGACGTTCGCGGCCAGCGCCTGGCATCGCAGATGCGTGTGCGGCGCTTGCCGGAGCCGGCCTCGGACTCTCTCCCGCTGCCTGGATTGCCATGCCAATCGGACCAATTCTGTTGGCCGCCATTGCTACGGCAGCTGGCGCCAACAAGCCTCCCTTCAAAACATCTCGGCGTGAAAACGGTTTCATTTAATCTCCTGATAACTTGCAACATAAACCGCTAGTGAGTATAACCCAGTCATTTCGGCAATCGAAGTAGTTTCAGCAGGCTATTATCGAGTCCGCCCCGGCGCGAGACTCTACCGCAGGACTTCCACAGTTGATGGGCAAGGCCGGCTTCCTGAGCAAGCCGACCGGCGAATCCGCGGGATTGGCCTTTGCAAAATCGAATGGAATTTCCGGGACAGACAGCGCGGCTCTCGACGCCCTGCGCAAGCTGCCCCCGGACGCCATTCTCGACAGGCTCAACATGATGAGCCTTTTTCAGGCCTTTCGCACTTACGTGGGACCGATGATCGATGGCCAGGTGATCGTTGAGACCACAGCGACTGCGTTTCAGGCACCAGATGAAAATTCCAGTGATCGCGGGTGCGACGAACTATGGGAATCACTTTGGCGCAAACCATGCCTCAGGTGATGGCCCCATTCGGCTTTAATCAGCTACGCGTATACGCAGCTTATGATCCGAACCACACCAACGACGCTAAGACCGGTAGGCATGGCGGTTGCATTCGATCGGCTCTGGTTGAGCCGAGCCGGAGCCGTTGCCGGCCCCGATCCGTGGAAGACACGCCTCGACCTGACGGAAAAAGTGGCCGGCGGCCATCCATAATCCTAGCGTTGGCTGAAGGCTCAGGCTGGGTGCCCAACCAAATTGCAACTTGACAATTTATCGAGCCGCTGAATATACTCCGCGCGCATTAGTAAATCGAATTACTTAGGGCGTTTGTGCACGGCGGCCCACTAGTCCGCGCGACGGACTGCCCCGGGTAGCAGTCTGAATAAGGGAGAAACCACGATGTTTGTTTCAGTCGCAAACTATACTCCACGCCTGTCGCGGAATCGTGTGACTCATGTCCTGTGCGTCATTTTTGCTTTCGCACTTCTCTTCGCCGGTCAGCTGAGCGCGCAAACGGTTGCGACGTACAGCTTCGAGGATGGAACCGCCGATGGATGGACTTCGTTTAATGGCGCAAGCACTCCTGTCGCCACGAACGCCGCCGCGGACACAGGCTCGTTCAGTCTCCTTACCACAACCGGCTCCGGTGGCGCCGGCGGCCCTTCCATCCTGATGACAGGCACCTTGCTGCCCGGGGCAACGTACACCATCACCGGCTTTCTCCAGCTGACGCCCGGTGAAAGCGCAACTAACGCGAACTTCACCATCAAGCGCACCGATCCCAGCTGCTCCGGCGGCACCTGCTTCGACACAGTCGGTCCTTTCCAGGTCGCCGTAACTGATTCCGGTTGGACGCAGATCGGTGGCAGCTATACCGTCCCCACCACGGCTACAGGCCTGACCCTTTACGCTCAACTGGTCGGCGCGACCACCGCGCAGTCCTTCTATCTCGACACTGTCGTGATCACCGAGACAGCGCCGCCGCCGGGCGGGACGCCGATTGCCTCCTACACCTTCGCCGATGGCGGCGTTGATGGCTGGACCCCCTTCGGCTCGCCGACATTGACCAATGCCGCGCCGCCAGTCCCCGACCCTAATGGCGATACGCGCAGTCTTCTCGTCACCAACCGGACAGCCACTTTCATGGGACCGAGCCTTGATCTGCTGAGTGTGCCCAACATCGTTGCCGGCGCAACCTACCAGGTCAGCGCGTACGTCCTGCTCGCATCTCCCGACAGCACGAACCCGACTGCGACCATCTCAACGAAAACGGCCGACTGTGCCACACCGGGAGCCTTCAACAACGTCGCAACCTCCGGCACCCTCTCGAGTACCGCCTGGACGAAGGTGCGGGGCACATTCAGCTTCAGTAACATTCCTGGACCGCCCACCAGTCTGATCCTCTACTTTCAGTCCAGCAGCGCGACCACTTCCTTCTACATCGGCGATGTCGTCATCAGTGAGATCGCGCCGCCACCGCCGGATCCAAGCCAGCAGGACAATACCGGAATCACCAGCACCTTCGAAGATGGCGGCCTGGATGGCTGGAGCTCGCGTACTGGCAGCTCCACGGTTGCTAATTCGACCGACGCGGCTCACAGCGGTACGCACAGCCTCCTGACCACGGGACGCACCGCTAACTTTGACGGACCGCAGATCAACGTCAGCAACAAGATGTACAACGGTTCGAAGTACAACCTCAGCGTATGGGTCAAGTTACTTCCCACCGATGGTTCAAGCCATATCATCAACATGAGTCTGCAGGTCACGCTCAATGGCAACACCAGCTTCCCGGGCATAACTTCATTCCCGGGCATCACCGTGCCCGCCGACGGCAACTGGCACCAGATCAGCGTGAACGGCTACAACATGTCGAGCGCCTACGATCCGGGAGCCGCCTTCCTTTACCTGCAGACCTTTCCCTCGTCCGGCAATGATCTGGTCTCGTTCTACATCGACGACTTCCAGCTCACCTATGTCGCTCCGCCCACCATCCAGACCGATATTCCTTCGATCTACAAGACGCTCGCCGATTTCTTCCCCGTCGGGGCTGAGGTTGATACCAGCGACCTGTCCGGGCCTCATGCGCAGCTGCTGACCATGCATTTCGACAGCATCGTTTCCGGCAACGACATGAAATGGAGCTCGGTCGAGAACACCAAGGGTACGTTCACCTACGACAACGCCGACAGTGAAGTTGGCCTCGCCGTCTGCAACAACATGAAAGTGCGCGGACATAACCTGGTGTGGGCAACCGGCGCGCAGACGCCCACCTACGCCTTTGGCGACGGAACCAATTCAGCCGTTAACCAGGCCTTAGTCACCGCCAACATACAGGAGCACATCCAGAACGAAGTGCAGCACTTTGGAGACAAGGTCTATGTCTGGGATGTAGTGAACGAGCCGCTCGATCCCACGCAGTCCGACTGCCTCTCGCACGGCCCGTTCTACCAAGTGCTGGGCAAGAGCTACATCGATATAGCCTTGCAGGCAGCCAAGCAGTATGCTCCTGCCGGCACGCAGCTCTTCATCAATGACTACAGCACCACAGATTCCAACAAGCTGGCCTGCCTGGTAAGCGTAGTGAAGGATCTGCGCAGCCGTGGCATTCCGATTGACGGTGTCGGGCACGAGATGCACAACGCCATTAATTTCCCATCCGTCGAATCGATGGTTCAGGCCATCGAAACCGTCCACGAACATTTCCCCGAGCTCAAACAACAGGTCACCGAGCTCGACATGAGCATTTACAACGGCGGCGACAATACCTCCAACTTCGGCCTCGATGTGCCGCCGGCGCTGATTGCCGAGCAGGGCTGGCTCTACAAGAAATACTTTGAGGCCTTCCGGCGGCTAAGCGGCAAACTGAACGCGGTCACTTTCTGGGGCTTTGCGGACGACGATACCTGGCTCGACGGCTTCCCGATTGCCCGCACCGACTATCCATTGCCCTTCGACATGAACCTCCAGGCCAAGCCCGCTTACTGGGGAATCGTGGATCCAAAGAAGCTGCCCGGTTTCGGACTCAGGTTCCACATCTCCAGCGACAAGGAGGTCAGTGACAAAAAAGATGTCACGCACGTTGTGACACTGACCGCAACCAACGGAGATGTAGGCCCCGCCTACACAACCCAGATCAGCAGTTTTAGCCTCACGCAAATTTTCGGGAAGCGCTGCTCACCGGTTGTGGCGCCGCCCAGCGCCTTCCCGGTCGTACTCGGTGACATCGCCGCGAGCGGAACTGCCAGCGCGGCATTCACTGTCAACCTTACCGGCTGCGACAGCTCCGCCCGTTTCATCTTGAAAGCGGCCTGGAGCTCGTCCGTCTACCACACCGGCACATTCGTTTCAGAGCTGAAGGCTCGTAGGGAACACGACGACAAGGCAAAATGAGAATGCATTAGGCAGGCATGGAAGTCATCCCATGCCTGCTATAAACGTTTATGCGAAAGCCATTCGCCGTTGTTGCCCTGCTATCACTTGTTTCGATTGCCTGCGCTAAAGTCACACTTGCGCCCGTCCCCGATGAGATTCGCACCGATCGCTTCATCGTCACCATCGACGGACATTCTGCTTCCTTCGCTCACGCTGCCGCCAACTACTACTTTCTGAACTTCGATCTCAGGGGCAAAGCGAAGATCGAAATCACTGCACCCTCCGACGATTACTGGGCCAAGGGAGTCGAGGTTCAGCCCTGGAGCCTCGGCATTCGGCCCACGCTCAAGGGTCCCACCATCACCTTCACTCTCACGCATCCCGCGAAACTAACGATCACCCGGCCCGGCGACCACCTTGCCGGTGCCGAGATGCTCTTCCTCTTCGCCAATCCGCCCGAGACAGGTGTGCCAAAACTTGGTGCCGCAAACATCCGCTACTACGCACCCGGGGTCCATCGCGAGAGCATCGACGCTCATTCCGGAGACACCATCTACCTCGCCCCGGGAGCCGTCCTCTTCGGCAGCCTCAACATCTGGCAGGTACAGAATGTGAAGGTCTTCGGCCGCGGCGTCATCATCTACGACGGCCCTCAGGACCCCAACAATGACACCGGCTGGAAGCACCAGCCCAACTGGCACTGCATCGTCATGGACAACGCACGCAATATCTCGATCAGCGGCATCACTTGCGTGGTGCGTAGTCGCACCTGGATGATCCAAATGAAGGACTCGCGCTCCATCACCTTCGACAACGTCAAGGTTATCGGGGGCAGTAACGCCAATGCTAACCAGGACGGCATGGATTGGCTCGGCGGCGGCGACACCTTGGTGCGCGACGTCTTCATCCGCGCCGCCGACGATGTCTTCGCCATGCAGGGCAATTGGGAGGGGTACGACCACGCCGCGATGATCGCGCCCGGCCACGACGTCACCAACATCACCGTCGAAAACAGCGTCCTGTCGACCAGCATCTCGAACGTCGTGCGTGCCGCCTGGCCCGAGAAGGTCTTCAACAGCAGCAATTTCACTCTGCGCGATTCTGATGTGATCCATGCCGGCATCGGAGCCTGCGGCATTCCCTTCGCACTGCTGCAGATATGGGCAACCAATGGCGCCACTGGACACACCTCCGGCTATCGCTTCGAGAATATCCGCCTCGAAGACTGGTATTCGCTGGTGCAAATCGAGCAGCCCAACCCCTCCATCCGCGACATCTCCTTCAGGAACATCTGGGCGATCGAAACGCCGTCCCCCGTTCCGTCCACGCTGCTCGGCGATGTCGATGGCATCGCCTTCGACCACGTCCGCCTGGCGGATAAGCTGGTCGCAGCCAACGCCGATATCCCTCTTGATCTGAAGTCCGGCGCGAAGCAGCCGTCGTTTGCCACTCCCTCGACCCATGCAGCCTTCACCTACTCAAGCGGCGCCCTCAGTTCCGGAAAGAAGGTCAACTTCGACGCATCCCCATCTGGCCCTCATATCCAGTCCTGGGAATGGTCCTTCGGAGACGGCGCTACCGCCACCGGACGCAAAGTCCATCACAAATTTCCCGATGCCTCAGGCACCCTGTGGGACAACTCCGGACGATTTCGCGTCCTGCTCAAAGTCACCGGCGACGACGGCACTTCTGATTGGATCTATCAGCCCGTAGTCGTGGCGACAGCTTTCCACGAGGCTGACCTAACCGCTGGAACCGATCCGGGCCTGAATTACCTCTATTTTGAGGCGCCTGCAATTTCGCTCGACAGCCTGACACAGCAAAACCCCGCCGCCACGGGAACGACACCGCGCATCGATTCTTCAGTGGGCAAACGCGACGAAAATTTCGGCATCGTCTTCGACGGATATATCAACATTCCCGCCGACGGCGGCTACACCTTCACGCTGTTCGCGCGCGATAGCGCAAAACTGGAGATCAATTCCGCCGTAGTCGCAGTCGCCCCGAAGCCTTTCCCCCAGGTCTGCGGCTCAATCGGAAACGCTGTCCAGGCTACCGCCGGAAGCCTCGGCCTGCGCGCCGGTCGCCACGCCATTCGCGTTTCGCTGACTCACACCACCGGCGACCATGACTTCGCCCTGAAGTGGCAGGGACCTGGAGTGCCGCTCTCCGATGTTCCCTCCAGCGCCCTCTCACACTAACGTCATGCTTTGCAGAATTGTCGCATCGCTGTAGCATCAGGAATCACGCATTGCGTCCGACGCCATGTGCTAAACCAAAATGGAACAATCACGGTTACGTATATTCTTCCGCGCCTGCGGACACCTCTTCGTCTGCATCATCCTGCTCGTTCTCGTCCTCTGGACCGTCGCCGCTCTCTATTTCGACATTCGCGTTGCGTGGCTGCGAATTCCAGGCATCGCTGTCTACTTGTTTGCCCTCGTTGCTGCACTCGTTTTCTTTAAGGGCTTCTGGAAACGCGTCGCCGGCTGCGTGGCCTGCGCGCTGGTCGTGATGCTGTGGTGGTTGTCGCTGAAGCCCTCCAATTACGCGGACTGGCAGACGGATGTCTCGCGAACCGCATGGACCGAAGTCAACGGCAACATCGTTACCATTCACGATCTTCGCGATTGCGACTATCGCGCTGAGTTCGACTACACCTGCCAATGGCAGACTAAGCAAGTCAATCTCGACGATCTCCGCGGCCTCGACCTCTTCCTCGATTACTGGGGCTCGCCCTGGATCGCGCACACCATGCTGAGTTTCGATTTCGGCAACGGCAACTACGTGCCCTTTTCTATCGAGGCTCGCAAGCGGGTGGGCCAAAGTTACTCCGCCATCCGCGGATTCTTCCGCCAGTTTACGCTCATCACCGTCGTCAGTACCGAGCGCGACGTCGTCCGCCTGCGCACCAACTACCGCAAGGGCGAAGATCTCTACCTCTACCACACCACGGCGACTATACCCTTCGCGCGCTCTCTCTTTCTCGACTACATCGGGTTGGCCGACGACCTCCACGATCACACCAAGTGGTACAACGCCATCACCGATAATTGCACCACGCAGATCTTTCAGCTCCAGGCCATGCGCAGCCAACCGTGGAAGCTGGCGATTCTGCTAAACGGCAAAGCGGATGAGATGTCATACAAGAAAGGCAACCTGGCTACGGACGGCATGCCCTTTGACGAACTGAAGCGGCGCGCCTACATTAATCCAGCCGCGCAGGCCGCAAACGACGACCCCAATTTCTCCGCGCGCATCCGTGCCGGGCGACCGGGCTTTCCACTCCAGCGCTAAACCAGCGCCGTCCCCGCGATCCCCTGCAACACATTCAGTGGAGAAGTCTCCGGATTCACCAGCGCCTCGGGCGCCACCAGCAATGTCTGCTCCAGGGCATACTGCCCCGCCAGTACCGCATGCGGAACCGTGTCCGTGTAGACCATCCAGCTCGACCCGGCAGGAAACTGCCAGGGATATTTCGCGCACTCCGCCTGAAAGCGCGCGTTCTCCTTCAGAAAATTGTGGAAGCGCATCATGAAATCGTCATAAGGCGATCGCTTGATCGATGGAATCGCCGCACCCAAGCCCATCGAACGCCCCAGCCCTTTCGCCGCGCGGCTCAGCGCATTGTCCGGCGAAGGGGCAATCTCCGCCGGCGCGAACTGCTTCACCAGAGTCGCGAAAGGATCGCCTACGACCCAGTCCCGCGTCCGCGTGGGATGAATATTGTTGAAGAAGCGCAGAATGCGCGCGCCGTGCGTCGGCCGCGTTGGAAAGGCATCCGTATGGAGAAGGTCATTCCGCTTACGCAACGACAAGTCGCGGCCCTTCTCCTCCTGCGGCCGAAAGCTCGCATAATCCAGCTGCCACTTCGCCTGGTACGGCGACAGAAACCTGGTCAGAAACGCGACTACACTCTTCGAATACTGCCGCATGATTCCTTGCAATCGCGACACCGCCGCAGCATCCGCGGTTTTCGTGTCCACGCCGCTTAACTTGTCGATGTTTGGCTTGTAGGCGATATTTTTATGGAGCGAGCTATCCGACTGCTGCAGCCCCAGCAGGAACGCCAGATCGTCTTGCGAAATCGGAACCGGCGTCTGGGGAAAGTAAAGAATCTCTCCGGCTTCAAGCTGCGCGCACCAGGCTTGCGCCTGAGTCTCAGACACGACTCCGCTCAGCGATTCTCGGGAAATTGTTACCAACCCCACGGCCTTTATCTCCCGGTGATCTTGCGCCGCAGCCACAGCCCCAGCAGCACCACCAGCGCCAGACCCAGCGCGACCATCCCCGCAGGAAAGGCAATATAGCGGTAGCTGTCGGCCATGTTTACAGCATGGTGTCCCGCTGAGTTGTAAAACAGCAGGCCCAGAATCGCCACAAAGCATGTCGCGAAGAACACCAAGAAACCGAAGGCAAGCGCCATCAGCAGGCTGGAAAACAGGCCCAGTTCGCCGAGCGGGATACGGCAAATTCTGCCCGAAGCCCTGCTCCCTGAAAGCCTGCCCGGCGAACTCATTTCGTGAACCGACATATTCATTCCAGGCGCTGCTCCGGCAGCCGCCTCAGCTAGAATACAAGTTTATGGTTGATACTGCCCAGATCCCTCTGCTCTCCGCCTCCCAGGTGGCCCAGGAGGCTCGCGTTCAGCAGGCGCCGAATGGCATCTGCTACGCGAGCTTTGGAGAGACTCAGATCGCGCCCGAGGATTTGGAGCGCATCGTACAGGCCGTGCCCGCGGCGATCGCTCACGCTCTCACCCGCCGTGCCTATTACTTCGTGCCGCTTACCATCGGCGAAGGCGACGAGACCACCGTCGCTCCCGCCTACACCGTCGATCTCGGCGACCGCGCCATCTGCCATCGCAACGTCAGCTTCGGCTCGTCCGACTGCATATTCATATCCACGCGCCTCATGCAGGACCGCTTCGCCCTCGCCTTCGAGTACTTCATCAACGTCGGTCATCACTTTGTTGAAGCCGTGGGAGTGCCCGCAAGCTTCTCCGAGCTCGTCTGGTCGCAGGCCCAGGCCGATGTCCGCGGCGAAACCAGCCAGGACGCATGGGAAAGCCGCCGCCGAGCCCGCGATCGCAATCAAAGCCGCGGAAAGGACGGCGACCGAGACGGCAAGGACCACGGAGGTCCCACGTTAGTCCAAGAACAGGTCGACGAAAAGGCCAAGTCCAGCTACTTTGAATCCGCCTTCTCCGACGCCATCGCCATCTACATGCTGGCCATTACCATCGATTTCGACTACACCGAACTACGGGAGCGCGAATACCCCTTACTCGCCGCGCCCGCCCTCGCCGAACGTCTCCGCCACGTCGCCGGGCTGTTTCCCGCCAATCCGGGGTATGAGTTCGAGATCCGGTACCGGCGCCGTGGCTGACCGCTCCGGTATGACAACTGTTCCCTAATCCCTGTTCCCTGTACCCTGTACAAAATGATCGCCCACCTACGCGGACGCCTCTTTTCGAAACAACCCGGTCAAGCGATTATCGAGGCGGCCGGTGTCGGATACGACGTCGTCATCAGCATTCCCACCTTCAGCGCACTTCCCGCCGAGGGATCTGAGGTTTCCCTTTATATTCACACCCAGGTGCGCGAAGACATCCTTGCCCTCTATGGCTTCCTCGAACTCCGGGAGAAGCGCCTCTTCGAACGCCTCATCACCGTCACCGGAGTCGGCCCCAGGCTGGCGGTCACCATACTCAGCGGCCTCAACCCTGAACGCACCGTCGCCGCAATCCGCGCCCAGGACCACGCCACCCTCATCCACATCCCCGGAGTCGGCAAAAAGCTCGCCGAGCGTTTGGTTGTAGAGCTGAAAGACAAATTAGAGGACATGGCCACTGCGCCTGCCGTCGTCTCCGCCGGACCCGCCGCCGAAGACGTCCTCTCCGCGCTCACCAACCTTGGCTACCAGCGCCCAGCAGCCCAGAAAGCCATCGAGACGGCAGTCGAAAAAGACAGATCCCTCGGCCAGGACTTCGACGCCCTCTTCCGCGCTGCGCTGAAGATCATTCGTTAGGCCAGGAGGGTCGAGTGACGAAGCAGTGGCCGTGGACTCTCGGCGGGGTCCAAATTGGGATACGTCCCGGCGATCTTGGTTCAGATCGTCTGGACCCGGTGCCTCGATAATCGGATACCGCAATACCCTGAATTGCAAGCACCTTCGAGGCGCTCTTTCGCGCCGCGCTGAAGATATTCGTTCAGCCATCGATTGCGGCCGTTTCGCTCCTGGCCGGTCTATCCCTGCCAGTCCAACTCCTGACTTGCTAACTCACACATGGCGGCAGTATTATCCGAGGCCCGAGGGTCCCACATGAGTGAACTGACAGCGACCATCAGCGCCGTACTGAAGCGCAAGCCCGGAGACGTCTGGTCTGTGCCGCCCGATGCTTCCGTGTACCAGGCCATCGAGATCATGGCTGAGAAGCAGGTGGGTGCGCTTCTCGTGACAGAACAGGACAAATTGCAGGGCATCATCTCCGAACGCGACTATGCCCGAAAGATCATTCTGAAGGGTAGGTCGTCGAAGGAGACCGCTGTTTCTGAAATCATGTCCAGCCCGGTCATCTCCGTTTCCCCGCAACATACGGTGGGTGCCTGCATGCGCATCATTACGGAGCATCGCATTCGGCATCTCCCGGTATTGGAACGCGGTGCCATAGTCGGCATGATCTCCATCGGCGACATGGTGAACTGGATCATCACCGAGCAGCAGGAAACCATCCGGCAGCTCGAAGCCTACATCAGCGGAATGGCGACCTGACCGGAAAGGGACATTTAGCGTGGCCATCGCTCGGCTCGTTGCCTACTTCGTAGCCGTATTCCTGAACGGGATTGGGCTGATCCTGCTGATAAAGCCGGAAATTGCGACCGGCCCCCGCGGTCTCCCTTTGTTAAGCGACCAATCCCGTCCAATGATGGCGGAAACTTTCACGGGCTGCTGCTCGCTCTTCTCATGGCGCTGATTATCACCGTCATCGATGCCGTCGCGCTCTACAGCACGAAATCTCTCTTTGGGTTCGTCATCAACAACCTCGTGGGACTGCTGCTCCTCTTCGCGGCCTATATGCTCTGGAAGGATTTGGGGAGTTTGTAAGTCTGTCCCCCAAAGATGATCTTCATTGTGAATTTGGCGGCGCTGTCGCAGCCGGGACCTGGCCTGCGTCTTCGATCAGCTCCCAGCGTTGCAGAGCAATGGGCACGTTGCCGTTGTTCCAGACAAAATCGTTGAACTTCAGCATGGAGAAGTCCGCGCCCTGCTTTAGCCGCGCATCGGATAGAAGCTGCATGATCTGCAGCTTGCCGATCTGGTAGGAGATGGCTTGCCCGGGCGTGCTCGAGAACATGGCCGCCTCTGCAAGCGCCGTCCTGCGATCCATCGGGACTGTGTGCTCAAGATAGCTCGCCGCCTGCTCCAGCGTGAATTCGCCGAGCGCCAGCTTTACATCGACCTCAACCCGCAGCGCCCGCAGCCGCATGAAGTTATAGATAGTCCCTCGCGTGTGCGGGTTATCATCGAAGAATCCGGCCTGGAGCATCATCTCTTCGGCATAGAAACCGAGGCCTTCGTTGGCATTCGAGTCGTAATAGTGACGCCGGATCGGATCGTCATTATGCCATCCCAGGCAAAGCTGGAAGTAGTGTCCCGGCACTCCCTCATGCACCAGAATGGGCCGCGGATCGCGCGCCGTCGAAAGGTTGAAATAACCTAGGTTCGGACTCGGCTTGCGGATATAGCTGGTCCCGTTCTCATTGAGGCGCGAAGGCCCCGTCAGATCGTCCGTGACCCCCATCTCCTCAAATGGTTCGAGATAGTCCGGCAGTAGCAGATTGCGGTAGTGCTTCATCCAAGCCGGCACGCTGAGAATCTTCTGGTCGACAAGAAACGCGCGCACCTTCTGTTCGTCGGTCTTTTCCGCCGCGATCTGCGCGTCTGCGTTGGAAAAGATAGACGCAGGCGGAGCGCCTGCCAATCTGGCCTCCTGATAGGCTTCAAACGCCACCGATCGGCTCCACTCCTGCTGGCTCATGGCCAGCAGTTCTTCCGGCATATAGGGCAGCAGGGCGACATTGCGGAGGAAGAAGACGTAGTTGTCGCGCCCGATGGCCGTGTCTTTGCGTGCGGCCGGCAGCTTCTCCTGGAGCCATGCACGATACTCTGTGAGCGCGGTCATTGCTGCAGGAATGGCCCGTTGCAGCGCCTCCTGATTCGTGGGGTTGAACTGCCGCGCGAGGGCAGTCTTCATCCGTTCGGTTCGTTCCGGAAGCTGATCCAGAGCGGCGATGGCCAGTTGCACAAATGGCTGCCGCATGTCGGTCAGATTTTCCTCTGCTGCCTGGATCGTGGCCGGTATCTGCTTCATACGGGCGACAATCTCCTGTTGCCGCGCTTCGGAAAACGGCGGAGGCTGCAACAGCAGAACGAAGACGGAGCCCAGCGTCTGGTCCACGTAGAATTGCGGATTTCGCTTCCAGTTCTGCTGAATCGCCAGCTCCCACCGCGCCCGTGCCAACGCCGAGCCCATAAGGCGGTAGTCCACCTGCTCGTGCACCGGAGCTTGCGCCGAGGGGGCGAGGTTCTTCCATCGCTGCTCGAAGGCGGCAAGCTGCTCGAGCCGCTGTGCGATCGTTTTCGCTGACCAGTCGACCGTCAACCCCAGTGGCCGATCGATGCGTGGAATGTCGTCACCCGTGAAGGGCTGCTCCTGGGCTCTCCATTGCCAAAAGCTTTCGCTGAGTTCGCCGAGGCTGTTGGCACGTGCCCAGGGGTTCGAGACGAACACAAGAGACAAAACAACCAGACACCGTAGGATGTTCAATGGCGGCTCCAGTACGTATGGGATTTTCTGTGGAGAAGCCAGTGTATCCTGGCATCGCAAAAACCGAAGCGTAAATCGGTTTCGAACGCATTTCAGCAAAGATTCTGTTGATTTTGTTTAATCAAATATGATGCAATAGTGATTCATAAATGGAGAACGCCGCATGGCCGCCTCTTTAGTTCTGCCCAACGTGCCGGGATACAGATCGGAATCTGCCGCCGATCTCTCCGATCCCGCCACCCGCCGCCGGCTCAGCCCCGCCGCCGTCAAAGGCTTCCTCGCCATCATGGAAAAGTGGGATCTGCGCGACCCGGAAGCCCGGCAGCTTCTTGGCGGCATGTCCACAGGCTCGTTTTACGCGCTGAAGAAAGACCCCAAAGGCCGCACCCTCGATCAGGACACGCTCACGCGCGTCTCACTGCTGATCGGCATCTTCAAGGCCCTGAATATTCTCTATAGTCCGAAGCTCGCCGACGCTTGGATGACCCTGCCCAACACCCACACCATCTTTCGGAGCCTCACGCCCGTCGCCTACATCATCCAGCGCGGCCAGCCCGGCATGCTCAACGTGCGGCAACTGCTCGATGCCCGGCGTGGCGGACAATGAATCTCAGTCATGCCTGTTCCCCCGGACCGTGTTCCCCTCACATCGATTGATCTCGAGGACACGCATCGCCTCATCCCCGCGAAATGCAGCCCGAGCGGCACCGTCTTATCTCGCCTCAACGAAGACACGCGCGTTCTCGACGACCTGCTCGAACTCGACGGCGTAACCAACGATCGCCTGCTCGGCGAAGAAGGGCTGCTGCCCGGGATCGGCGTCCATGAGCTCGTTTATGGAGTCGACTATGCGCACATCGTCAACGCCGCTTTCACCCACGCTGCCCCCGACGGCGGCCGCTTTAACTCGAACGGTCGTGGCGCATGGTATGCCGCCCTGGAGCGCGAAACCTCACTCGCTGAGGTCGCCTTCCACAAACGGCGCCAGCTCGAAGAAGTAGGTTGGCAGGAAGAAGAGATCGCCACCTTCGACGATTATCTCGCCGATTTCACCATGCCCGCGCACGACCTTACTGCCGCCCGCCCACAGTTCCGGAAATACCTTCGCCCCGGACCCGTCCCCGAGTGCTACGTCGAGCCGCAACTGCTGGCCTCCAGGCTTTTGACACATCAATCGAACGGTATCCTCTACCCGAGTGTCCGCCGCACCGGCGGACACTGCCTGGTCTGCTTCCGGCCAGCGCTCGTCTACAACGTGCGTCGGGGCAAGCGGCTGCAATTCACCGTGCGCGCTGGTGAGGTATTCAACACAGCACACGCCCGCGGAGTGGCAATTCCAAAAGAGTAGACGTCTTACTCGCCCTTGTATTTCTGGAACAGCTCCGGAAACTGCTGCTTGAGCGCCGCGATCTTGGGTCGGTCGCACACGTAGATATAAGGATTGTCCGGATTCTTCAACGCGTAATCCTGGTGGTAGTCCTCCGCCTTGTAAAACCCCTGCAGCGGAACCACCTGAGTCACAATCGGCTTGGGAAACACATGTGCAGCATCCAGCTGCGCGATGTACGCCGTCGCAATCCGCTTCTGCTCGTCATTAGCAAAAAAGATCGCCGACCGGTACGACGTGCCGACATCATTTCCCTGCCGATTCAGTTGCGTAGGATCGTGCGCCACCGAGAAGAAGATCCGGAGCAATTGCCCATAGGTAAGCTTCGACGGGTCGTACACCACTCGCACACTCTCCGCATGGCCTGTTGTCTCCGTTGTCACATCGGAGTAGTGCGCCGTCGAGGCATTGCCGCCCGAATATCCGGCCGTCGTCTCCACCACGCCCTTCACGCGCTCGAAAACCGCTTGCGTTCCCCAGAAGCACCCGCCGGCAAACACCGCCGTCTCGCGGGATGAAGTCGTAGCCAGCGGAACGTCGCTCGTCGCCGCCGGAATCGGCGTATTGCTCGCAGCCTGGCAACTTACCATCGGCAGCCCGGCAGCCAGCAGCACGAGAGTCCGAACAATTGCTTTGAACATGGAAAATCTCCCAACTTATTGGAGTACGCAGAGTGAGAAAAGTTACTCCGAGACCTCCACAGCTTTGTGGAGATCACAAAGCCAACGCTGCGTCTCAATCTCTACGCGAGATCCGGTGATACAGGAGCCTGCGAGCCTCTACAAAACCCATCCGCAGATAAAGCTCAATCGCGTGGCGGTTCCCCGAGCTCACATGCAGCCATGAGACAAGCCCGTCGCGGCGATGATCGCGCACCACCTGCCACATCAGCGCAGCGGCATAACCCTTGCCGCGGTGGTGGGGATGCGTACACACGCCGCTGATCTCGGGATATTCGTCGAGCATCATACGCTCGCCGCTCATCGAAGCCAGCTCGCCGCCGCACCGCACGCCATAATAGGAGCCCATTTCGCAGGTCCCTACGCGAAAGAAGCCGGGAAACGCGAGATCAGTGAGCGCGACCATGGCCGGAGCGTCCGCGCATGAAAGCGGCACAATCCCGGCCGTTGCGTCAGAGGGCGGAGTTACGCCTTCCGGCAGCACCATCTGCAGACACTCGATCGTGGTCTCAAACACTAGCTCTGGCCAGTCGGGTAAGTTCCCCTCGGCAATCCAGACAGATTCTCCCGGCACGAGAAGTGAGTGCAGCGCTTTGAAGGCGTCGACGCTCGGCTCGGCGATCGCGGCGAAGGGCGCGACATGAGCCGGGTACCGGCACGCATTCCCGGCAGAAATAGAAAAGCGGCGATGCCTCGTGTGCAAGGCATGCCACACCGGATTGGTAAAGAGGTGTTCTGGCAAACCGGCCATGACTAGCAGATGCGTTCAATCCTCATCAGATTCCGAAGCGTTTTAGAACGAGCTCACTTCGCCGCGTAGAAACTGTACTTGGCCGTGTATGGTACCGGAAGCTTTCCGCTCGTACACGCCTCCTTCGGAGCAGCGCCACCGCTCGTCTCCGTGCGGCGAATGTATGCAACTTCGGCGAATTTGCCGCTCCCGCTTCCCGGTACGGCTCCCGCCAGCAGCCATGGGATCGATTTGCCGTCCGGCGCGGGCTGGCTCGCGATCAGCTTGCCCTTGACTTCGCTGCTATCGTTCAGCCGCCACGTCGGCCCGGCAAAGTGTGTCCCGATCACCTGGTCCCGAGCATCCAGCAGCTTCGCATCCGGAGCCTCGAGCCGCCAGCGCGAATCCGTACAGGTGTAGATCTGCGCGCCGTCTCCTTTCGCCTCCAGCAGCAGCCGCGATCCGGACGGAGCCTCGATTGATACCGGCGCAGGCTGAGCTGGCAGCAAGACGATCGGACCGAAAGCAGCGGCAAGGAGCAGAAGAATTCGCATAACGGTGTGAGTCTAGCAAGAAAGCCGGCAAGAAAATAGGCACACTTCAGCCGCTTAAAATACGAAGATGCCCTCGCGATCGGCCAAAAAATCCACGCCCTTCAAACTGTCCCAGCCCGCGCAGCCATACTTCACCCAGCAAACCCTCGACTTCCTGCGCCAGCTCAGGCGCAATAACCGGCGCGAGTGGTTCGAAGCGCGCCGCGAAATTTACGAAGGCGACCTTAAGCAGCCCATGCTCGCCGTCATCGATAAAATTACCCACGGCATGGCCGACTACGCTCCGGCACACGTCCGTCCGCCGCAAAAGTGCATGCTGCGCATCTATCGCGACACGCGCTTCTCCGCCGACAAGTCGCCATACAAGACCAATCTCGCCGCCTGGTGGACCCGCAACGGCCTCGAGAAGACCTCCGGCAGCGGCTATTACTTTCACCTCACTGCGACCGACCTGGTTATCGCCGCCGGTGTCTACATGCCGCCGAAGGAACAACTCCTTGCTATCCGTCGGCACCTGCTGGCGCATCACGCCGAATTCAAACGCCTCATCGAGGCTAAGAAGCTCCGTTTAAAGATGACCCTGCATGACCCTGCCGCCCTCACCCGTCCGCCTAAGGGCTTTCCCGCCGACCATCCAGCGATCGAGTGGATCAAGTGGCGCCAGTGGGGGGTAACGGCCACGTTGCCGGTCGCGGAAGCGCTTAAACCTGCGTTAGCCGTGAACATCGGTGCATATTTCAAGCTGGCCCAGCCCCTTGTTGATTTCCTCAACGATCCGCTGCTGCGCAGTCTCGAGAAGAGAAAAAAGCCTCTCTTCGCCCTTTACTAGTCTCCTCTTTCGCGCCTATAGTCTCGCCATACCGCATCGCCCCACATCGTTGCGGGCCGCTCTGGACAAGGGTTTCCATACTCTCAACGCCTCCGCTAATCCCCAAAATGGCAAGAAAACCAGAAAAAAGCCGGTAAAACCGGAAAAAACCTGTGGAAACCCGGCTTTTGCTGTTGACAAAGGCGTTAAAAAGCCGCAAGGTAAACGGCGGTGGGTTCTCTCGGACCCGCATAAACACAGGCCTTCCCGGCTGCGACTGAGAAGCTCTTATGCGGATACCGGGGAATCGGCAGAAAGCAATCGGTGGCAGCGCGCACCCGGCGCAGCCGGTTCGAGTCAAAACGAAATTAGGAGGAAATACACATGGCAACAGCATTGACCAAGACAGCTCTCGTGCGGCATTTGGCCGAGAAGCTTGAGTTGACCAACAAGCAATCGACGGCATTCCTCGACCTGCTCGCGGAAACCGCCATCAAGGAAACGAAGAAGAATGGCGTATTTATCATCCCCGGTCTCGGCCGCCTCGTGAAGGCGGAGCGCAAGGCCCGCATGGGCCGCAACCCGCAGACCGGCGAGGCAATCAAGATCAAGGCGAAGACCGTTGTGAAGTTCCGCGTCGCCAAGGCAGCGAAGGACTCCATCGCCCCACCCAAGAAGTAATCGCCCCGGGAAGTAATGGCCAGGGGTTATGGCTATGGCAGCCGCCGCCCATACGATGATATAGCGGCTAACTTCTAATTAGGGAGAGGGAGGCGGTCTGAGGTCCGCCTCCCTATTTTCTTTGCTCCTATGAAGTCTGCGGATTCTTAACCACCAGCGCCCGCACTACCAGCGAAACCCCAAAGCAGACAATGAGCGCCTGCGTCAGCAACTGCGCGTTATAGCGCCACGCAAGCACGGCAAAGCACGCCGTCATTCCCACCGTAAAAATCTCCGCTACAATCGCCTGTAGCCAATGCGGCTTTGCCGGAGAATCAGGTACCCGTGCAACTACGCTGGGAAACAGCCGAGGCACACGAGACTTGTAAGCGAGATAGGGCTCACTCTGCTCGACCTCAAGATATGCCTCCTCGCCCAGGATCAGCCGCAGCATCTGCAAAAAAGTTGCCACGATGAAGAAGATCGCGCCTGCCGGGGGCATCAGAATCGCCACCGCCAGCGAAAACACAAAGCTGCCAAAGTACAGCGGATTCCGCATGTGACGATATGGTCCCGCGGCCATCACTCCCTGCGCGTGCATGGTGCCCGAGGTCACGATCCCCGCGCCTAGATATGCCGTCCCCCACACACGAAACGCCGCGCCCACGGCAGCTAGGAAAATCACCAGCGACGTCACCCCCACCGTTGCCGCTTGAAGCGTCACAGCGCGTGTGTCCGCCAATCCTCCCGCCAGCTCAAGCCATATCGTCGATACTCGTGTTGCGCTTTGGCCGTACCGTAGCCACGGAGCCCAGAAGCCGATCGCGTAGATCGCAAACCCAATCCATAGCCGAAAACGGAACTCGAAACGCGTAGCCTTCACTGCGCCGCGCCTTCGTTCTTTGTGTCCGCGCTCTTTGTGCCCTCATTTTTGTAGATCACGCCCGCCTTCATCACAAAAGGCACATGTTGCAGGATGCGCACGTCCTTCAACGGATCGCCATTGACCGCAATCATGTCCGCCCATTTTCCCACTTCGAGTGAGCCGATCTTATCCGTCCAGCCCATTAGATCCGCCGCATTCAGCGTTCCGGTCTGTAACGCCGCCAGCGGAGTCATCCCAAACTGATTTACATACACATCCAGCTCACGTGCATTCAATCCATGCGGATAGACCGCCGCATCTGTCCCCAGCGCAACCTTCACCCCCGCCGCAATCGCTCTCTTTGCATTGGCCTTCTCTACCACGCTCACATCCTTCATCTTCTGCGCATAGAACGCCGGCAGGTGCCCGTTCTGCTGCATCCAGTCGACGAGATACGCCGTCGGAACGAAATAGTTGCCATGCTGCATCATCGCAGCAATGTCCTCGTCGGTCATATACGAGCCATGCTCGATCGAATCCACTCCTGCTTCCGTCGCCCACAGGATTCCCTGCGAGCCATGCGCGTGCGCCGCTACTTTGCGCCCCAGCCGATGCGCATCCGCCACAATTGCCTTCATCTCTTCGAGCGTGTACTGTGCTGCCTGTGGATCATCGCCCTTCGACAGCACGCCGCCGGTCGCACAGATCTTGATCAGGTCCGCGCCATACTTGATCGTCTCGCGGACCTTATGTTGTACGGCCTCGACACCATCGGCCACACCCTCTGCCGTCTCGTGATAGGTAAAGGGCAGCAGGTTGTCATCGCAGTGCCCGCCCGTAATACCCAACGGCGGCCCGCTCACCTGCATGTGCGGTCCTTCGACCAGGCCCTCGTTGATCGCATCGCGCAGATCTACATCGGCATATCCCGCGGCCCCCACATTGCGCACCGTCGTGAATCCTGCCTCCAGCGTGACCTTCGCATTGCGCGCGCCAATCAGCGCGCTCTTGGCCACGCTCGTTGAAAGCTCATGGTACGGATCGAAATTGTTGTCGTCCGTCAGATGCGTATGCACATCGATCAACCCCGGCAGTACTGTCAACGAGCGCAGATCGATCTCCGTGTCCCCCGTCTGCTTCGGCGTCGATGCCGTCGGCGCAATCGCCGTAATGCGATCGCCAGTGACAGCGATGGTCTGATCGGCGAGCTCGTTTCCAGTGTGAACATCGACTACGCGACCCGCTCGAATTAAGATCCGCGATGAGCTCGCGCTCTGTTCAGCGAGTGGCGGTGCCGCAATAAGTAACAGTGACAGTGACAAAAAGAGTTGGTTGCGAAATACTTGCATGATAGCCTCGCTAAGATTTGCATCGTTGTAGTGGGGAGATTGCCGCAGTGTACCAGTTCCGTCTTCGCCTGCCGGATTCGCATTATGCTCGGCTTGCCGAGGAAGCATCGAGTGCCTGCCGCAGCCGACCGCGCACGGTCTGCAGGCGCCGCTCGGCCTCCTCGCGGTGCACGCCGAGTTTCTGCATCACAATCGCCGCCTTCACCGATCCGGCTCGCTCTAACAGCGCAACAGAATCTTCATTGCTCAGGCCCGTCACCGTCGCGACAATTCGCCCCGCCCGGTCGCGCAGCTTCGCATTCGTCGGCTGCAGGTTGACCATGAGGTTGCCATAGACGTAGCCGAGTCGAACCATCATTCCGGTCGAGAGCATGTTCAGCACCAACTTCGTCGCCGTGCCTGCCTTCATGCGCGTCGATCCGGTCACCACTTCCGGTCCGGTAGCCGGAGTAATCCCCAACTCGGCCGCCTCAGCCAGCAGCGACCCCGGCACACAACTCAGCCCGATGGTAAGAGCCTCTAATTCGCGCGCATATCGAACGCCTCCCAGTACATAAGGAGTACGCCCGCTCGCCGCAATTCCGACTAGCACGTCCTTGCCGGAGAAGCCGTGCTGCTCCAGATCGCGCCGTCCCTGCCCCGCGGCGTCCTCCGCCCGCTCGACCGATCCTCGCAGTGCAATATCGCCGCCCGCAATCACCCCCTGGACCATCTCCGGGGACGTGTTGTAAGTAGGCGGACACTCCGATGCATCGAGCACCCCCAACCGTCCCGAAGTACCTGCTCCGAGATAGAACAACCGCCCGCCCGTCTCCAGCCGCGCGACAATTGAATCGATGGCCTGCGCAATCCGAGGCAGTTCCTTCTCTACGGCGGCCACAGCCTCCCCGTCGGCCTCGTGGATGGCGCCGACCAGTTCGAGCGTCGAGAGCCCATCAAGGCTTTCCGTCGCCGGATTGCGCGCTTCGGTCGGAAGTAGCGAGAGATTATGCATTTGGAGTGATGCTTTGATGCTAAATGAATGGCTTTCCAAGCGCTTCACGCTAGTGTGACGGTTCATGCTTCAAGTTGTTGGAAATAAATTACGTTTGGATCGAACTGCTACTCGGCCAATCTCTCCAGGATTGCGTCAAAGTCTTCCAGCCGCGAATATTCGATGATCACCCGTCCCCGGCCATTCTTGTCCTCGATACTCACCTTCAACCCCAGTGCGCGCTGCAGCAGGTCCCGCGCCTCGCGAACATTTGGATCGAGCGGGCGTTTCACCTTTTCTTCCCCCTTGCGCTTTTCTGGGTTCAGAATCCCTTGAACGTAACTCTCCGTCTGCCGGACCGACATCGACAGGGCACTGACTTTCTGCGCGGCATTCAGCACTGATTCCGGATTCTCAAGCGCGAGCAGCGCCCGGGCATGGCCGAAGCTCAGCTCGCCAGCCTCGACCTTGGCCTGCACTTCGGCCGGTAACCGCAGCAGCCGTAGAAAATTCGCCACCGATGTCCGGTCCTTGCCCGTTCGCTGCGCCATCTGCTCCTGGGTTAGCTTGAAGTCGCGACTTAAGCGATCGTAGGCTCGCGCCTGCTCCATAGGGTTCAGATCCGTCCGTTGCAGGTTCTCGACAATGGTCATTTCCATCGCCTGCTGGTCCGATACCTGCCGCAAAATCGCCGGAATCGTCGCCTTGCCAGCGATTTTCGACGCCAACCAGCGCCGCTCCCCGGCAATAAGTTGAAAACGTCCATCGGCCAGTGCGCGCACCAGAACAGGCTGCACCACTCCAGTCGCCACGATCGACGCAGCCAACTCACCCAGTTGGGCCTCGTCGAAGCGCGTCCGTGTCTGATAAGGACTTCGGTCGATCTCTCCCAGCTGAATTTCGCGCGGCATTCCCTCCGCGGCCTTTGGGGCGGCGCTTTCCTCGACACTCGCCCTCACGCGCGGAAGCAGGGACTCTAGTCCCTTGCCTAAGGCCTTCCGTTTCGGAAGCTCAATACCATTCATTGCCATCCGTCCTCGCCTTAAAATGAAAACTTCGCTTTATGCATAGGGCCAAAAGCGCACGGTAGGCTTTTCGCGGGCAGAAGCCGCTGCCTTCCGCTCCTTCGCACGTGGGCTCTCGATGCCATTCCGGCTCAGCAGTTCGTCCGCCAGATCGCGATAGCTCTCCGCCCCGCGCGACCGAGAATCGTAGAGTTCGACCGGCTTCCCGTAACTAGGAGCCTCCGCCAGTCGCACATTTCGCGGAATCGCGGTCTTGAAGAGCTTGTCCTTGAAGAAATCGCGAAGGTTTTCCTTCACCTGTTGCGCCAAGTTCGTCCGGTCGTCATACATCGTCAGAAGCACGCCTTCGATCTCCAGCCCTGGATTGAACGCTCCCCGCACCCGTTCCAACGTATGGACCAGCTCGCTAATGCCCTCGAGGGCGAAATACTCCGCCTGCATTGGAACCAGAAGCCGGTCCGCCGCCACTAGGGCATTGAGTGTCAGCAAGTCAAGCGCCGGCGGGCAATCCAGAATGATGTAGTCGTACTTCTCTCGCTCCGGCTGTAAAGCTTCCCGAAGCTTGAACGCTCGGCGCTCCTGCTGGATCAGCTCTAGATTCGCTCCGGTCAAATTCTTGCTCGAAGGAACCAGCCAGAGCGTCTCTATCTCCGTCGGCAGAATCGCCTCTGCCAGAGTGCTCTCGCCTACCAGGACGTCATAGGTCGATTTCCGTTCCTCATCCCGCGAAAAGCCATACCCTCCGGTCGAGTTCGCTTGGGGGTCGCAATCGATCAGCAGCGTTCTCAGGCCCTCTAACGCCAGTGCAGCCGTCAGGTTGATCGCGGTGGTGGTTTTTCCAACACCGCCCTTCTGATTGACGACCGCCAGCACCCTGCCCATGGAGACCAAGACTATCGGGGAGGTGCCCTCAAACGCAATGCGAACGGGCTGTGCAGAACAGGGCAGAATCTGTGGAAGACTTTTGCTGGAGTAAGCGGGGATCGGTGGCAACTCTAACTAAGAATGCGGGATGCGAGAAGATACAAATTACTGGAGGGCTGGCTCCGTTTCCAGGCGATCCGTGGAAATCTTTTATGTTCCACGTGGAACGGGCCAACGTAATGTTTCACGTGGAACACTATCGCTTGCGTCCCAGCAGCAGCAGCCCGTCATCCAATCCCGCAATGCCCAACCGCCGCGCCCAGTCAATCCCCGCCCCAATCGGCTTCAGGCTCTCCTCCGTTCCTGCCGTCGCAAACACGACCAGCCACCCCCCAGACCGCAGTCGCTCTGCCCCAGCTCGGCAGGCCTCTGTCATCTTATCTACGGCCCGCAGCGTCACCGCATCGAAAACCCGCTCCGCTGCCATCTTCTCAATCCGCTGATCGAAGACTTCAGCATTCAATCCCAGTGCCCGCACCGCTTCCCTCAAAAATACGGCCTTCTTTCCCTGTGATTCGCCAAGCGTCACCCGAATCTCCGGTCTCACAATCGCAATCGGAATCCCAGGTAGCCCCGCCCCCGATCCGAAATCAAGCAGGGTTTGCGTCACGGGCAGCGCCTGCGCACACTGGACGCACTCCACCAGGTGGCGTCGTACAATCTCCGCAGGTTGGCGCACCGCAGTCAGATTCAGCTTGGAATTCCACTTCAGCAGCAATTGCAGATAAGCCGCAAGCTGCTCTCCCGCCCCTGGCGGCAAGGCAGCCAGACTGGCCGCCTCAGCCGCCGCCTCAATCTCCGCAGCCGTCATTCGGCTATCGACTCCCGAATCTCACGTGGCTGCCACTCGGTCGCCGCTGCGACAAAAGCGGCAAAAAGCGCCTTGGATGCTGGATCCGAATCGCAAATGCGCTCCGGATGCCACTGTACCGCGACTACGAACTGCTCTCTTGTTCCCTCGACCGCCTCAATGACCCCATCCTCAATGCTCCGCGCCACCACTGTCAGCCCATCACCCGGATGATCCAGCGCCTGATGGTGGCTGCTGTTCACCACCAACTCCGCCTGGCCAGTGATCTCCGCGATGCGCGAACCCTGTGCAATCGAAACCCGGTGCGCCTCCCGCACCTCCCGACCCAGTTTGTGATTGACCGCCGTCTTCAGGTCCTGAATCAGCGTTCCGCCCCGCCAGACATTCCACGATTGAAATCCATAGCAGATCCCCAGCAGCGGCTTGTGCAGATTCGCCGCATCCTGCATCAACAGTTCGTCGACCGCCTCCCGCGCCGGGTCGGGTGCCGCGCATTCCGGCACCCGCGCGTGCCCATATCTTTCGGGATTTACATCCGCCCCGCTTCCCGGCAACAGCACGCCTTCGCAGGATCCGGCCATCTGGGCCACCTCCGCCGGAGACGCGGCCAGCGGGATCTTCACTGCCCGCCCACCAGCAGCCTCCACCGCCTGCGCATACTGCGGCCAGGAACGCTCGTTATATTTGGCATCCATCGATGTCGGTTCTGGAATCGCAATTCGCGGCGTCTTCATGATTGTTGCTCCTCCCACACTTACTTCTCCCCCACGATAATTGCTTCTAATCCGGGCTTTGCCGGCTGTTCCAGATACGAATACCGGTAATAGAGCCGACGAATTTCTCCGCTCACGTGCGCCGTTAACTCGTCTATCTGTCTCATTCCATAATCCTTAGTCTCAATCTGATCACCCACGGCGAGTGTTACCGGCACCGGATAAAACTCCTTCATATGCATCGGCAGCAGTTCATATGTCCCAATCAAGGCCATAGGAATAATTGGAACCCCGGCACGAATTGCCATAAACGCGGGCCCATTCATAAAGTCCGCCAGATGCCCTGTCTCGGACCGCCCGCCCTCCGGGAAAATGAACAATGGCATCCCCGACCGCAGCGTCTTTACCGCCCCACCCAGGCTCGAAATTGAAGCTCGCGGATTCGTTACGTTCACCGGAACCTGGCCCGATCGACGCAAATACCATCCGATAAACGGCAATGTGAACAGGTCATGCCGGGCCACAATCCGAAACTGAAACGGCAGCGCCCCAAAGATGACTGGCGTGTCTGTGTAGGAAAGATGGTTCGAAACATAAACCGCCACCCGCCCATCCAGATGTTCATTTGCCCGCACCGTCAATTTGGCGCCGCTGATGCGAACCACCGTCCGTCCCCACTTCTGGGCAATCGCATGCTGCGCCTTGCCGCTCTTATCCCACAGCGACGCGATGAGAGATAGGCTGCCAAAGAATCCTGTGGAGAGAAAAAACAATGGCGCGCGGACAAAAAGACTCATCACCCGCTCGCCCCATGGCAAGGGATTGGGCCTCGGCCCGAGCGCCCGTCGCCTCACAGCCCAGTCTCCATTTCTGTTGCCTGTAAAGCAACCACTGGCCGTAACGCTCCTATAAGGTAGATCGACCCTGTCACCACCACCAACCCATCCGCTGGAGTCAGCGCCCACGCTCGTTCCAGGGCGTCCTGGGGATTCTCAGCCGTCACCACCGGTACGCCCGTCGCTGCTGCGGCCGCCGCCATTTCCGCCAGCGTCGACCTGCGCGACGAATCCACCTCGGTCAGCACTACGGTCTCAAACAAGGGAAACAGGATTTGTGCCATCTCGCCAATCGGCTTGTCCGCAAGGCAGCCAAAGACAACCGTCATCTTCAGCGGTTCAGGATCCAGATGCGACAACGCCGAGCGAAGTGCCCAGGCTCCGGCAGGATTGTGCGCCACATCCATCAATACATCCGCCCGTCCCTTCTGTGGAAACCTCTCCAGCCTGCCCGGCCATTGCGTCCTGCGAATTCCTTCCGCAATCTGGGCTGCTGATATATTGTAACCGTTATGGTTACGTAATTCTCCTGCTGCGGCGATCGCAAGGGCCAAATTCCTCTGCTGATGCACGCCCTTGAGCGGCGACTTCACTTCTATCGGTTCGCTCATTACCGTCAACGAATATTCGTCGCCGTGCATCACCGCGTCGCGTCCTGGAACATAGGCCGCTGCATTCACCCCGCGCACATTGAGCGCCGTCGCAGCCTCGCCGATTGCTTGGTTCGCTTCGGGATGCTGCGGCAGTGTCACCAGCACCCCATTCCTGCGCAGAATTCCGGCTTTTTCGCGTGCGATCTCCGTAATCGTCGATCCCAACCACTCCGTATGATCGAGCGAAATATCGGTAATGACGGAAACAATAGGTTCGACAATATTCGTTGCATCCAGCCGCCCACCCATACCCACTTCCAGCACCGCGATATCCACCTGTTTCTCTGCGAACGCCAGGAACGCCAGAGCCGTCATCATCTCAAAAAAACTGGGATGCCCGCGAAGCTTCCCCTCGCTCACCAGTTCGCGCGCGCAATCGTCTATGCGGAAGTAGTACGCGGCAAAGTCGTCATCGGAAATCTCCATGCCATCTACCCGCACGCGCTCATTTGCTCGCGAAAGATGCGGCGATGTATACAGCCCCGTGGGATAACCCGCGGTCGTCAGAATCGAAGCCAGCGTTGCCGAGGTCGATCCCTTGCCGTTTGTGCCGGCCACCAGCACCGATCGAAAGCTGCGCTCCGGATGCCCCAGCCCCTCGGCCAGAACGCGCATTTCGTCGAGCTCAAATTTGCGTCTCGGCTGCCCCGGAGCCGCGTGTAACTCACCCGCAAGCGAAAACAGACCAGCGATGGCCGCAGCGTAAGACATATATCTAGATTCTAGAAGAAGACTGCTGGAGGCACCTGTTACTGAACCTGCATGAAATCCAGTGCCCGGTCCAGGTAGTCTTTGAGGTCCTTGCGCCCGACGACGGCATCCAGAAAACCGTGCGAGAGCAGAAACTCCGACCTTTGAAAGCCCTCCGGGAGCTTCTGGCGGATCGTCTGCTCGATGACCCTCGGCCCGGCAAAACCGATCAGCGCGCCTGGCTCAGCGACATTCAGGTCGCCCAGCATGGCAAAGCTGGCCGTCACTCCACCTGTCGTCGGATCAGTCAGGACAGAAATGAATGGCACTTTCGCCTCGTCCAGTCGAGCCAGGGCCGACGAAATCTTCGCAAGCTGCATCAGGCTCACGATGCCTTCCATCATGCGTGCGCCGCCTGAAGCCGCCACGATAATCAGCGGCTGCCTGTTGTTATGCGCGCGATCGACAGCCCGGGCAATTGTCTCGCCCACCACCGCGCCCATGCTGCCACCGATGAAGCTATACTCCATCACGCTCAGCACCACGCGATGCTTTCCCAGCAGCCCCAGCGCATTCACAATGGCGTCATTCAGGCCCGTGTCTGCCTGAGCCTTGGATAGCCGACTCTTGTACGGCTTCAGATCAGTAAACTCCAGCGGGTCGGTTGACTTCAGCTCCAGGTCCACCAATTCGTAGCCCGGATCGAGCAGCATCTCCACGCGCTCTCGCGCGTCCATCCGGAAGTGATAGCCGCACTTCGGGCAAACCATCAGATTCGCTTCGAGATCGGCCCGAAAGATTACCTGCTCACAGGATTCGCACTTGATCCAGAGTCCTTCGGTGCGCACCGTCTTCGCTCCCGTATCCTGTATCTTGTTGTCTTCCCGCCGAAACCACGACATCCTACCCTCTCAATCGCTTATGGCCGCCAACCGTTTCACCGCTAACCAGACTCTGCTATCCGCTTATAGCTACCCGCTTCTTAGCTGTCCTTCAACCGGCCCTGTGATACGGATGCCCAGCAAGGATTGTAAATGCCCGGTAGATCTGTTCGCTGAGCACAACCCGGGCCAGTTCATGCGGCAGGGTCATCGGTCCAAGGGAGAGAAGCATTCCCGCCTGCGCCCGTTCCGCGTTCGACCAGCCATCCGCTGGCCCGATAGCGAAAACCACGCGCTGCTGCCCCTCGTCGCGCTGCCGCCGTAACCAGCGCGCCAACTCCTCCGACGAGAACTGCTTCCCCTGTCTGTCAAGAAGGACCAGCACCGATCTTATACGTGATCGCTGCTTCTCAACCGACTCAAAGAAAGCCTCGCTCGTCTTGAAGACCACAGTCTCTGTCTGAACATACGGCGTCAGCCGGCCGGCATATCCTGCCACCAGAGCGTCGAAGGGCTCACTCCGTGCCCGCCCCGCAATCGAAGCAATGGTAAGTTTCACGCAAGCCAGTCTATCCAAACGAAGGCAAACAAAGTCGGCGAATGAACTTTCTATTATTCCTATTAGGATGTACCGTGTTTGGTGTTCACATCCAAGGCAGAGAATCCTTCCACCATTCTGGAGGTTTCGACGTTGGATTGAATCCTTCCGGCCACCCCATGAATACTCGATTCGCCATCCTTGCCCTTCTCACCGCACTCTCGACTGGCACCGCCGGAGCGATACAAATAGATCCCGGTCTCCAGGACACGCTATTGCCTCCGATTTCGCTGGCGCAGGCGAACATCCCCATCGGCGGCAAGCCTGATGAGTGGCTAGGCCTCGCGGACTACGACAATCCCTTCGTCTGGCTGATCAAGGGGCGAGATGATTCGAGGATGACGGCGATGTTGGCCGACCCGATCCTGGTCAATTTCAAGCCCTGTTACGCGTTCCAGACCAGGACGGCGCCGGAAAAGGGGCCGCTTCTTTCGGTTCCCTACAAAATGCCGGCTGAGGGGGAAGTGACACTCGGGCTTTATGACAAAGACGGACATCTGCTCAGATGGCTGATACAGGGCGATCATCGCGATGTGGGGGAAAATACGGAGCCATGGGACGGTCTTGATCAGTATGGCAATCGGGTTGCGCCAGGCAACTATATTCTCAAGGCGGTTTACCACCCGTCGATCACGACAGATTACAAGATGAGTGTGTGCAATCCGGGCAATCCACCCTGGCCCACGGCAGATGACAAGGGCGACTGGCTGAGTGACGAGTATGATCCCCAAGACGCGGTGACCGACGGAAAGTGGATTTATCTGGCTGCGCCGGGCAGCGAATTAGGTTATTCCGTCATCGCGGTCGACGGAAACGGACAGCGGCAGTGGGGTATCCGGGTTGCTACCGACGGCCGCGCCGTCGCTTTGGCGTTGAGCGGCAACTATCTCTATGTGGTCTATTCGGGCGCCGCGTTGAGCGATAACACCCGCTCATACACGGGAAAGAATGCCATCGGCAAAGCTGTCCTCATGTGTTTCGACAAGAGGACCGGCAAACCGGTGCAATTTACTCTAAATCAGCCCAACCAGGTTGTCGCCACCTGGCCTTATCGAAACGACTATACCTGGTTGGACACGCTCCGGAACAAGCAGTCATTCACACCGGAGACTTACGGCGGCCAGCCTCGTTACTTTTACACCGACGTCGGTGAAACGACCAACGCCTTAGGGCTCGCGGCGGCGGGCGGCAAGGTCTACATCTCGCTCAACTACGACAACAAGCTGTTGGTGGTTGACGGGGCCACGGGCAAGCCCAACGGGGAGGAGATCCGTATTGAAAGCCCGGTGGGGCTGTATCCGCTCGACGACCACACTATCCTCGCCGTCAGCGGCAAGCAGGTGGTGAAGGTGAACTTGGACAGTAAAGCGGTAACGCCGGTAATTACCTGCAATCTCGTCGCGCCTGATAGTGTCACCACGGACAGGGCGGGCAACATCTACGTCAGCGATTGGGGCGCGTCATTTCAGGTTAAGGTCTTCGATTCCAAGGGGAAATTCCTTCATGCCATCGGCAGGAAGGGTGGGCGTCCCTGGGTCGGCAAATGGGACCCCACCGGCATGCTCGTACCTCGCGGCATGGCCGTGACCGACGACGGCAGGCTCTGGGTTGCGGAAGATGACAGCTCGCCCAAGCGGATCAGCGTCTGGGACGCGAGAAATGGTTCGTTCCTCAAGGACTACATCGGGCCGGCGCCCTATGGTGGTGGAACACTCTTCTGGATGGATCCGAAGGATCCGACGCTGGTGCATACAGAAGGAACCACCTTCAAGGTCGATTACAACCGGAAAACATTCACCCCGCTGGCCATCGATTATCGCCGGCAGAATCACGAGGATCCATTTACTCCGACTGGCCACGATCTGGCTGTTCGTCAGGGCCGGGTTCTTTACCATGAGGGTCACGAATACGTCGTCAGTCGCGGCAAATCAACCGCCATTCTGCAACGCAAGGGCGACGCCTATCGGCCGGTGGCCTCCTTCGGCAATGTTTTCGCCGGATTAGGTAATGACGGGACCGCAGTTGTGGATTGGGATAGCCTCCTCTCCCACCCTTACAAGGGTTTCTTTCCCGACAGTTTCATCGGCCATGTCGGGGACAATTACAGTTGGACTGACCTGAACGGTGACAATCTGGTCCAGCCGGACGAGATGCATTGGGTCAAGACCAGCAAAGGAAATTATCAGCAGGGATCACAGCCGACGCTGGGCGCCTATTGGGGCTCAGACGTTTCCCCCGATTGGAGCTATTTCAGCGTCGGCGTCTTTCACGACCAGGAGGCTATCTACCGCCTCGACGTTAAGGGTTGGACAAAGGATGACACGCCGATTTACGACATGGCCGACGCCCGGCCGATCATCTCCCTGCCCCCAAAACATACGATTATCAGCCTCCATATTACTAACGACAAAAAATTGATCGTCACCTTTGGCTTCGAAGGCATAGGGCAATATAACGATAGTACCGATGCGATTGCCGCCTACGATCTCGACGGGAAGAAGCTCTGGGGGATCGCCCAGCCGAAGCAACTCCTGGGCAATGCAGTCCATGCCAACGGTGTACAGTACGACTTCAATATTCCGAAGCTCGGCGATGTCTTCGGTACCTGGCTCTACCATGGCAGCAAGCGACCATTCCTCATCACCACAGATGGCCTTTACGTCGGAACCATGCTCGACGACACCCTCCTGGGTCCGACTTCTCTTCGTGGCGAATCGGCAGTCTATTACTACCAGCCCCCCGATGGAACACCCTACATCATCAACGGCGCGAACCAGGCTGAGCACATCTTCGAGATTATGGGACTTGATCAGGCAGGTCGTTTCGACGGTACCTTCCAACTGTCCGACAGCGGTGCAAAGCTGGCTGCGGCCATGCGCGCAATGCCCAAACAGGCAGTAGCGCCAAAACCGATGCTCGCCGTGACATGGCTGAGCAAGCCCCCCGTGATCGACGGCGATCCATCCGACTGGAACTTCAATAACGGAGCTTCTCTCGACGGCGGCAAAGGCAAGACTGCGGATATCGCCTTGGGCCGAGACGCGCACAATCTTTACCTTGCCTACAGAGTGCACGAACCTAATCCGCCGATGCGCAACGGAGGCACTGACTGGCGCAGTCTCTTCATCAGCGGCGATTGCGTCGACCTGATGCTCCAGACCAATCCCAAAGCCGATCCGTACCACCGCGCCGCCGTAGCCGGCGACGAGCGGTTGCTTATCAGCATCTTCCAGGACAAGCCGGTCGCGGTTCTCTACCGCCCGTTGGTGCCGGGGTCAACATCACCGGTTAATCTTGCCTCGGCGAAGATCGACCAGGTCATCAAGCTGGATACGGCCCGGGCTGTGATCAAGCGCGATGCGGCCCACGGGTTCTATATGGTGGAAGCCTCTGTGCCCCTCAAGGACCTCAATCTCGATTCGACGACGGGCGACTGGCGCGGCGACGTGGGGGTGATCTTCGCCGATGAAACGGGCAAGAGCCGTTCTCTGCGGCTTTATTACTACAATCATCACTCCGAAATGATTGACGATCTAGCGACCGAAGCGACCCTCCAGCCCAACGAGTGGGGCAAGATCGCCACGTCTCTGGGCCCGAATCTGCTTCAGAACGGAAGCTTTGAAGATCCCTTCGTGCATTCGGCGCAGGACGCGGACAAGGGTTGGTACATCGACAAGGCTCTGAACGGAAACGATGCCGTGATGAGCACTGAGTCGCCTTATAGTGGTCATCAGTCGTTGTTGCTGGAAGCATCGGTGCCGGTGAGCTTTCCGCCCGAGTCTTACAGCGATCCTGATTACAACTCTTTCCTCAAAACGGCCAATGGCGGCAAAGGACCGGCCGAGGTCGAGGTTTACCAGCAGGTGAAGGTGACGCCCGGCCATCAATACAGTATGCGCTTCCAGTTCCGCAGCCAGGATTACCCGGGAGCGCGGAACACTCCGGGGCATCCTCGCGGCTATGTCGTCTTTAACACCCGGATCCAGTGGGTTTGCCCCCCTCCCAGCCCCAATCGAGGCAAGATATCAATCGTTGGAGACCCATACACCACCGGTTCCATCAATGGGCCAGTGCCCGATTGGTACATGGTTTATAACGTCCAGCAGCATTTCGTTCCTCCGGCCCCCTACACCGCACCGGAAGGGTGCACTGCGGCCCAGGTCGTTTTCTCCATGCGGAACCTAACCGACAGTCGACCCAAATTCTTCTTCGATAATGTGGAATTCGTCGACGTCACGCCCGGCCTAGCCAGATAAATCCATTTTCCGTCTGGCGAAGTAAGATTTCGCAGAGTTTCGAATGCTGCCATAACAACAATGAAGCTCTCTTTCTCTATTGCCATGCAAGCCGACGCGCCCGCGCTGGCCATGTTGCACACCGCGGTTGCTCAAGATCTCACCTGCCGCTACGGGCGCGGACCCTGGTCGTCGGCGATGACGGAACGAGGCGCGCTTTTCGCCATGCGGCACTCGCGTGTGCTGATTGCCCGGAGGGGTACGAAGATGGTCGGAACCCTGAACCTTCAGAGCAAAAAGCCCTGGGCAATCGACGTCACATACTTCACGCCTGTGAAGAAAGCGCTCTACCTCGTGAGCATGGCGGTCATTCCCGCCATGCAACGCCGGGGCATCGGTCAACTGCTTCTCCGAGAAGCGGCAAAACAGGCCCACGCGTGGCCGGCCGATGCCCTTCGGCTCGACGCCTTTGATTCAGACGCCGGCGCTGGAGCCTTCTACGCCAAATGCGGCTTCCGCGAAACCGGGCGCACTACCTACCGCAACGCGCCCCTCATCTACTTCGAGCTGGTCCTGTCACCCTAGACAACGTCAAGTCGGGACGATGCGCGTTCTGAACAGCCGCCAGTTTGTCTTCGGCGTCGGAGCACGGGAGCGAGCCATCCGCAAGGAGGATCTGCGAAGATCGCGGGAGGCTGATGCGCGATGACGTCAAGATCAGGGCAACCGAGGCCGCAAGGGCGATTGGCGTGTTAGTCCAACACTGATTCACGTTGTACCGCGCGACCTCGGGTGACGTTGCCTAACGCGGTTGAAACGCTCGCAGGGGCGAAATTTTCGCTCCGCATTTATTCTTCGCGCAGCAGGATCATGGGGTCGACCGCGAGGGCGTGCCGGGCCGGAATCCAGGCAGCAACCAGGCCGACGAATAGCATCGTCACGACTACGCCACCGAGCACGATTGGGTCTTTCGGTGTTGCTTGATAGACAATGTAGGAAAGGACGCGGGTGGCCAGCACCCCGAGAATCATGCCCGCCACGGAGCCAATCGCCACCAGCCGGAAAGCTCGCCCCAGAGCAGCGCTGAGCACCTTGCGCTGACTTGCACCGAGCGCCACCCGGATACCCAATTCGCGCAGGCGTTTGGTGACTACATAAGATGCCATTCCAAAAATGCCGGTAATGGCGAGCATCGCGCCCAGCAGGCCCAACACGCCGAGCGCCACCGTGGCTACACGAGCAGCAAAGAGAGCGGAATCAAGTTCGCCGTTCCAAGTCGTAATCTCCAAGGGCAATGCAGGATCGAGGCTGTGCAGAGAGCGCTGCAAGGCGGCGGCGATCTCCTGTGGGGCGCGCTCGGATCGAGCGATGATCCAGGTATTGGTGGAGGGCTGCTGCAGAAAGGAATAAAACATGGCCGGCTGGGGATCTTCCGTCAGGGTTTCATACTTACCGTCTTCCACCACGCCGACAACTTCAACGCGTGTGCCACCCCAGACCTTGAAGTGACTGCCTATGGCTTTATCGACCGAGCCAAGCACCTTGCGGGCAAATTCACGATTAACTACAGCGACCGTCGGAGCCTTGGTATCGTCGTGGAGGGTGAAAGTCCGCCCGGACAGGAGCGTCGTCCCGGCTGCGCGGAAATAGTCCGGTGAGACATTGAACTGCTGTGCGTCCGCAACGGAATTCGTCGGCCGATAATCCGTGGCGGTGTCGCTGTAAACCGATGAGTCGTTGCCGCCGATGCTGAGCGCCAACCGGTCGGCATAACCGACGGCGGTGACGCCGGGGATGGCGGCCGCGGCATCGAGCATGCGCCGCTCCATCTGCGGGCGTTGATCGCCGTCATACCCGCCCATGTGAAGATCGGTGTGGACCAGCATCGCCCCCTGTGGCTGGAAACCATAATTACTGTGCAGCGAGCGTGCCAGGCCGCGCACCGCAACCAGCGAGGCGGTGACCAGAACGGCGCAGATGGCGATTTGCAGCGTGAGCAACAGGTCCCGCAGTGTAAATCGGCGCAGACTGCCGATACCCGTCGATCCCGAGCGGATGGTCTGCCAAGGATCGGCGCGCAGGACTTGACGAATCGGAACCAAAGCAAAGAGAACGCCGCTGAACAAGGCAAGCAATAACGCTAAGGCATAGGTCCTGGCATCCGGATTGACCGGCACATTGATAGGGATGGCGGGAATAGGCCGCCAGGTGCTCAACACACGCAGAATAGCCACGGCACCCACCATGCCACAGACTCCCCCGGCTAAAGAGACCAGAATGGCTTCAGTGAAGAGCTGACGGAAGATAAGCTGACGAGTCGATCCCAAAGCCATGCGCACGGCAATTTCGCGGGAGCGATCGGCCGTTCGCGCGGCAAAAAGACTGCCGAGGTTGGCGCAGGCGGCAAGCAGGATGAGTCCCGCCAGGAGCATCAGCCCAGTCATAAAAGCACGGGCAGGACGGCCCAGCGTATCTCCCACCAGTCCCGGTCGCGACAGTGAGAATTTCAGACCGTCATCCTCTTTCGGATACGATTTCGCCAGGGAAGCGCCAATGGTGTTCAGGTCCGATGTCGCCGCGGCTGCTGTCACACTGGGTTTCAAATGGCCGATGACCCAGGTGAAATGGGAGCCACGCATCTCCAGCGGGTCCCATCCGCCCATCTGCGGCAGATCCACCAGGGGTGCCCACAGGTCAGGCGCGAAGAAAAGCTCGGTGCCGCGGAAGTCGGCCGGCGCAACGCCAGCAATTGTGTAGGGATGCTTGTTGATCTGAACGGTGCGGCCCACCGCCGATGGATCGCTGTTGAAGTGGCTGTGCCAGTAGGTGTAGCTCAGTACTACATATGGCACGCTGTTCTTCCCATGCTCATCGGAGCTATGGATAAACCGGCCAAGATAAGGGTGGACGCCCAGAGAATCGAAGTAATTGCCGCTGATCATATATGGCCATACGACGGAAGGTCTCCCGTCGCCGGTATCGAGGCCGACCCCGCCCTGAATGTCATAGGAAACCAGGGATTCGAAGCTCCGGTTTCGATCGCGCAGGTCAAGGTAATCAGGATAGGCCTGCGAGGGAGTGCTTCCTCGTTCGAAGGCCCGCTCGAGCATATAGAGGTTTTCGGGGTGTGGCACATTCAGCGGGCGCAGCACCAAGGCATTCAGCACACTGAAGACGACGGCGTTGGCACCAATGGCTAGCGCCAGCGTGAGCACCGCAGCCACCGCGAATCCCGGAGACTTGCGTAATTGGCGCAGGGCAAGTCGAAAGTCGGCGTTCATGCCACTCCCCCTTGTGAACAGAATGCACAGCGCGAACCCATACCCCCGCTCGTGCGAGCGCGCTATTCCCGGGGATACGCGTTTCCGAAGACTACAGTTCCATTCAATACCTGTGCGCAGAGGCCGGAAAAGCGGTTCAGCGGAACGTGGGCGCTATTAGTGAGCGGATCGTTCTTCCGTCAATGAAAGGCATCATGGAGTTATCTGACGAGGTTAGACTCCTGGAACCGGCGGGCACCCTGGAAAGTCGTTCAAAAATGTATTGCCAATGTAGCCGAGATACCCAATACCAATCTCACTAGTGAAGAAGCCATCCGCGGTGAGGTCGCGCAGGAATGAGAAGAAGGCAACTCCCTGGCTGAGGCTGGGATCAAGCAAGGCGTTTTTGCGGTATGCGATGAGATCGAGAATCTCTTTCTGTTGTTGTGGACTGCAGTCGAGGTAAGGTCTGCCGTAGCGGTCGCCGCATGAGGAATCGAGCCACATCAACCCGCCGCCCAGCTTCAACTGATATTCCGGATTCTCGCTGGTGAGAAGATCGATGAACTCCGGTGCTCCGGCTTGGATAGCGCCTCCGCAATCCGCATCGGCGGGAATGATGCTCTCGCAAAGATTTTGCAGCGTCTTGTATGGATGGGGAGGGAAGTACTTCGGCGTATATGTGCCGGTCTTAACTCCTGTGGGGGCTCCTTTCTGGATCTGAGCCTTTTCAGCGGCGATCAGACTGTGGACGTAGGCTGCGGCCTCAGCAGGGACCGTCCGCAGAGCGGATGCCGCGACGGCTCCCATGCTCAGGGACTTCAGGACATCACGGCGCGATACTGACCTTTCACTCATAAAAACGCTCTCTAGAGCTGTCCTTTCCTGGCCTGATCGAGCAAATACTCTGAAGTTCTCCACGAGAGCGCCATGATGGTCAATGTCGGATTCTTGTCCGGATTTGTCACAAAAGGAGCCGCGTCGGCTACAAACAGATTCCTGACATCGTGAGCCTGGCAGTTATGGTTCAAGGCCGATGTCTTCGGATCATTCCCCATGCGCACCGTGCCCAGTTCATGGATGATGGTGCCGCCCTCCGATATGGGAACCTGGCTGGCGCGCGCCTTCTCGGGTGCGACAGCCAGAGATGGATTGCTCAAAACCGTTCCGCCCGCAGTCTCGATGATGGAGCGGAAGGTCTCCTGCATATCGGCGGCCATCTTCAATTCATTCTCGCCCCATTGCCAGTGGAAGCGGAGCACCGGGATGCCCCATTTGTCCACAACGTCAGGGTCGATCTCGCAGAAGCTCTGCTCATTGGGGATCATCTCGCCGCGCCCGCTGAATCCAATCGCCGCGCCGTAGGAAGTACGGCATTGCTGCTTCAGCGAAACGCCGTAACCCTCATGCTGGGCGCAGACTCCGTCAAATTCACCGACGCTCGGCATGTTACGACCGCCGCCGAACTCGATGTGATAGCCACGCAGAAAATCGTTCTTCTGCCCGAATTTCCACCAGGGCATGTACAAGTGCATGCCGCCAACACCGTCATGATTGTGTGGAGGCACCTTCTCCAGCTGGGGGAAATAGCCTGCCAGATGGCTACCAACTGAGTCGGTGAGATAGCGTCCCACGACTCCGGACGAGTTGGCCAACCCGTCCGGAAAGCTTGCAGAGCGTGAGTTCAACAACAGACGCGCAGTTTCACAAGCGCTTGCCGCTACCACAAAGGCTCTGGCGCGGACCTGTTTTTCGCTGCGGGTCGACTTCTCGATGTAAGAAACTGCTTCGACTGTCCCCTTCTTGCCGAAGACGATCTCGCGGGCCATGGCATTGGGGATCAGCGTGAATCGGCCGGTCTCTCGCGCAGGAGGAATCATGACCTGGCTGGAGCTGAAGTTGGAGGCAGTGACACATCCCCGGCCGCACTGTGCGCAGTAATGGCAGGATTGGCGTCCGTTCAGCGGCTCGGTGAGAATGGCCAGCCGGGAGGGGACGCACTTAATGTTCAGTCGATCACAGGCCTTCTTTACCAGGGTCTCAGTGCAACGCGGCTTGGGCGGAGGAAGGAAAACGCCATCCGGCGAGTTCGGGACATTTTCCTTCGAGCCGAACACCCCGATATACGACTCAACCTTGTCGTAGTAAGGCCTGATTTCCTCATAAGTAATGGGCCAGTCGTCGCCCATGCCATCAGTGGAGTGCGCCCTGAAGTCCGCGGGACCGAAGCGCAGAGCGATGCGTCCCCAGTGGTTGGTGCGGCCTCCTTCAATCCGTGACCGAAACCATCGGAAGCTTGAGCCAGGGGCTGATGTATAAGGTTCGCCCTCGATCTCCCAAAAGCCATTGGGAGCCATGAATTCGGTGTTGAGCTCGTGACGTGCTCTACCTCCAATATCAGCGCCGCGATGAGGCAGTTCGTACGGCCAAACATGTTCTTCGAAGTCTTGTTCAGGATTAAGAACGGGGCCGGCCTCGAGCATCACAACGCTCAGCCCACCCTCGGTTAGCACCTTGGCGGCTGTTCCGCCTCCCGCGCCTGATCCGATGATACAGACGTCGTATACCTTTTCTTGCCGTATTACCTGGGACATCCGTAAGCTCCCCGAACTGCACTCGATGTGGGCACGGCGTTTATCCAATGGGGCACGAGTATCAAGAATCCTTTAAATTGCGTTGTCCGCAATCGCCAGTGCCTGATCCAGGACCTCGACCCCGAAGTCGATCTCCGCCTTCTCCACAATCAGCGGCGGAGCCACTACAAAGTGGCTGACCCAGGCTTGTAGCGAGACGCCGCGCTTCAGCATCTCCGCCGCGACCTGCTCCACGACGGCGACTTTGCCATCGACCTTGTCCTGCATCGTATTGAAGGGAGTCTTCGCCGCCTGATCTCGAACAAGTTCCAGCGCCCAGAACAGCCCCACCCCGCGAACCTCGCCGATCGAGGGATGCTTCTGCTTGAGCGCATTCAGCTTCTCGCCCAGATACTTCCCCATCTCCCGCGAACGCGTCACCAGGTCCAGTCGCTGTATCTCGTGGATCGCCGCCACCGCCGGAGCCAGCGTCATCGGATGCGCCTCATACGTATGACCATGCGCAAAGAAGTGGTCCTCGAAGTAATCGGCGATCTTCGCAGTAGTCGCGCACAACCCCAGCGGGACGTAGGCCGAGGTAATGCCCTTCGCCGTCACCAGGATGTCTGGCTTCACGCCCCAGTGGTCCATAGCAAACCACTCGCCCGTGCGACCCCAGCCCGTCATCACCTCATCGGCGATCAGCAGCACGCCATGCCGGTCGCAGATCTGCCGCAGCTTCGGCATGTATTCCTTAGGCGGAATCAGTACCCCGTTCGTCCCCACGACCGGCTCGACGATCACCGCCGCCACGTCGCTCTCGTTGGCGATCATGTGTTCCAAGTAATCCGCGCACGCCACCCCGCATCCCGGATACGTATGCCCGATCGGGCACTTATAGCAGTTCACCTCAGGAGCGAAGATGAACCCCTGGCTCTTGCCCCCGGGCTCGAGCGGCCACCGCCGCGGATCTCCAGTTGCCGCAATCGAGGCTGAAGTAGACCCGTGATACGACCGGTAGCGGGCAATGATTTTCGTCTTGCCCGTGTACATGCGCGCGATCTTGAAGGCCGCTTCGTTGGCCTCCGTGCCCGAAGTGTTGAAGAAGAACTTCGTCAGCCCTTCCGGCAGCACTTCGAGCAGCAGCCGGCTCAACTCCACTCGGGTATCGGTCGCATAACCCGGCATAATGTATGGCAGCTTCCGCGCCTGCTCCGCGATGGCCTCAATGACCGCCGCGTTCTTGTGCCCCAGATTCGAGCACATCAATTGCGACGAAAAATCGAAGTACCGTTTGCCGTTTGCGTCGGTGAAGTAACATCCCTCTGCATCGACGATATGCATGGGATTCCAGGACCGCTGATACCTCCAGGTCCCGTAGTTCAGCTTCTTGGTCCACTTGACTACTTCCTCTGTAGTCATCGCCTCGGGAGAAACAACCGTCTCGCTCATCTGAACCTGCCTTATCCTCATTACTCTACAGCGAGGCAAGGCATGCGGGTGCAGCAAACGGCAACGCCGAAGTCAGAACAGCAGCTTCAGCCCAAACTGAATCTGCCGGGAGCTCGAAGCCGTAGAGGTGATCACCCCGGCTGTCGGCGAAGGAGTCGTCCCCGCCGCCGAATACACCACCTCGTTGGGAGTCGCGAAGTTCGCGCGGTTCAGAACGTTGAAGAACTCCGCACGAAACTGCAGATCCAGCCCCTCCGCAATCGCCGTGTTCTTCAGGACCGAGACATCCCAGGTCGCAAATCCCGGACCTGTCAGCGAGTTGCGCGGAGCGTTACCATAGGTGCCCGCAGCAGGTACCAAAAACGCCGCAGGATTAAAGTATTGCGTCGGGCCGCCTTCGATCACCCTGCCGTGGAAGTCCGGATTCGCCGACGGCCGGATCGGATTGCGGCTATCGCCATTGTTGGTCGGATTGAATCCCAGCTGAGGCGTGAAAGGGAAGCCCGACTGCAAAGTCGCAACCTGACTGAAGCTCCATCCCTGAACGAGCTTTCGGCTAAACGCGCTGTCCTTACCGCGACCAAACGGAAGATCGTAGGTTCCGCTGATCACGGCCAGATTCCGCACATCCGTGCTCGCCGGACCCCAGTCCTGCTTCGGCTCCAGCGGAAACTCCACAAATGCAGGGGCATTCGCTCCGACACTCGTATTCCACGCCGTTCCGTCATCCAGACTCTTCGACCACGTATAGACACCGCGAAACTGCAAGCCTTGTTGGAAACGATGATTCACATCTACCATGAGTCCGTTGTAGGAGTTTAGACCTTCTGAAATCCACGTTGTTGTATTCGCCAGCTTAGGATTCGCATAGGAGGCACCTTTCGGGTAGTAAATCGTTCCCGCAGGCAGCGTCGAAGGGCATGGCGCAGCCGGGCAGACCGTGGGCACTGGCTCGTTCACATCTTCAGAAAGCATCTGGTGATACCCATGCGAGCCGACATAACCCACCGTCAGCGAAGTGTTGGGAGCAATCTGCTGCGCAATGCTCAGCGTCCACGTGAGTACCGTTGGCGTATACGCATCCGGCTGCACGCCGCTCGGCGAAATCAGGCTTCCCGACGGCGGAGCCTCGCCCGGAACGATATGCAGGCTGCTCAAGGCCACATTCTTCAGCGTGTTCGTCGTGTTGAACGGCGCCGTCTGGTCCAGCCGGTAGTCGAGGTTATCCATCAGCGCGCGATACACCCCGAAGCCACCATGCACAATCGTGCGGCTACGCCCGCTCGGATCCCAGGCGATCCCTACACGCGGCTCCGGCAAAAATTTCGCGCGATTCCTGCTCAACGCTGAATGGCCCACCTCGGGATTCGTCTCAATGACGCCATTACTGTCGAAGAGATAATTCGAAGCCCGGTCCTGTGACTCGTTCCACCCATTCGTCGACTCAAAGCGGATGCCAGCGCGCAACTCCAGCGTCGGTTTAATCCGGATTGTGTCCTGAACAAACACCGCGCCCTCGAGCGACCGCCAGCCCAGCTCCGTAGGGGAAGGAACCGAGGTAAACGTCGAGACCGTTCCCTGAAGAAAACTTGTCAGGCTGCCAAACGAAGCCTGCCCATACTGGTTCTGCGCCAGGTTGTCATTCGACTGGATTATCTGCAGCCATCCGCCCAACTCCAATTGGTGAATCCCACGCGTCCAGTACACGTGATTGTCGAACGTATACAGATTGCGCGCCGTCGTCAGGTTGCTGCCCGCATTCGTGCCCGCCCCGGTAATCTGCGACGCGCCATTTAACGCCGTACCTCCGCCAACCACCAGCGCCCCAATTGGCCGCCCCGCAATCCATCCCGGGACATCCACCGGAGTCGTTCCGGTGAAGGCATACGCCGCGCGCGAAAATCCCGCCCGCGCCGTATTCAGCAGCGTCGGCGAAAAAACATGCTGCTCCTGCACGCTCACCACCTGCTCCCGCAGAGCTTCGACAACAGAACTGAACGGATTCGCTGTAGGAGTATTCGCATCGCTGTCATCGATCGTGTACACCCCAAACAGCAGGTCTCTGTTCGAGATGTTGTAATCCACCCGCGTCGTACCAAAATCCTCGCGAATCCGTTGCAACGGACTGCTGAAAGCCTCCGCAATTCCACCGCCCAGCTCCGGTCCATTCTGCATTGGCCACAGCGCCAGCAGTGGTTGCACCGCGCTATTAACGCCAACGTATATTTCCTTGCCGTTCGAGTTCGGTACATACCCCAGCCGCGCCTGATCGTCAGGAACCAGCGTCACATCGCTCAAATGCAGGTTCTGCCGAAAGCCCTCGTAGTTGCCAAAAAGAAACAGCTTGTTCCTGCTGAGCGGCCCACCCAGCGCCGCGCCAAACTGGTTCCTCTGGAACCCCGGAATGTCAGCTTGATCAAAATAGTTGCGTGCATCGAAGGCGCTGTTACGCAGGAACTCGAAGACCGAGCCGTGCACTTTATTTGTGCCTGACGCAGTTACAATACTTACCTGCCCGCCCGTACGCTTTCCATACTCTGCGCCATACGTATCCGTGACCACGTTGAACTCGCGCACCGCATCCACGCCCAGCAACTGCCCGCTCGTTCCACCTGGAGTCACATTGATCTCCGACGCTCCCGTGTACTCAATGCCGTTCAGCAGGAAGAGATTGTCCTGGGGGCGATGCCCCGAAACAGCAAACATATTCCCCACCGCCGAATTCGATGTGCCGAGGCCGCCCGAGCGCTCCACAGAGTAGTTCACAATCCCCGGATTCAGCGTCATCAGTTCGTCATAGCTGCGGCCATTCAGCGGAAGCTCCTTCACCTGCCGCTCGTCCACCAGTCCGGACGTCTGCTGCGTCGAAACCTGCACTGTCGCAGGAACCGCTGCCACCGTCACCTCTTGCTGAACCTGGCCTACGGCGAGCGCTAGATCGAACACCAGGCTCTGCGCCACCACCAGCCGGATGCCGGTCTTCGTAAGCGCGCTGAACCCTTCTTTGACGGCGCTGACTGAGTATGTGCCAATCGGCACCGATGGAGCCGCATACCGGCCCTGTCCATCGCTCGTCACAACACGCCTGAAGCCTGTTTCCTCATTGCGAATCTCAACAGCAGCCCCGGCAATCGCCGCTCCGCTTCCATCGCGAACAGTGCCCGAGATCGATCCTCCAACTACCTGACTCCAGATCGCTCCGGCAACGCTAAAGCTCAACAGCACGACAAACGCAAACACACGAGTCAAACGAGAAATCACGTACACGGCTATCTCCTCATAGGAACTGCAAGAAAACAAAGATTGAAAGTTGTGAATAGAGATATCAGGTAAAGCACAACCGGCAGGCGTTGATCTACGGGGTGATCAACAACAGAAGCGGCGCGAGGAGCGCGCTATCGAGGGCCAGAATGGAGAGAGGTAAACCATGTTTTTATTCACTGCGGAACTACGGAGAAAAAACAAAAAAGCCGGGCCAAATAGGCTCCGGCGCTTATGCTTCTGAAACTCTTCTAAATGCTCAGGAGAGATCACCCGCCGGACACACGCATGCGGTGAAACAACAGGTACAACGCATGCTGGCGGCAAAATCCATCGTGACTCCGACTATAGAGAGCATGTCCTGACTCGTCAAGAGTCTGTGCGCGGGTAAGCTCGATCAATGGGTTAACTTGCGATGAACATTGTGAATCGCCGCGATTTAAGATCCCTCCAAATCGCCGTAACATTCCTGTAACATAGTGACTGGAGCGGCGCAGAGCTGAGTCATAAATTCTGTGACCGGATTTTTTTCAGAGGAACCAGTGCAGCAGTGGAAGAAGTAGATACCAACTTCATCGAAGAGCGCTTCATATCGGTTGACGGAGCCGGTGTACACCTTCTGGTCGCTGGCACCGGACAGCCGCTTTTGCTTCTCCACGGCCTGATCGGCTCAGGACAGACCTGGCGGCAAAACATCAGCTTCCTCGCCAGGGACGCGAGTGTCTACGCTGTCGATCTTTTCAATATGGGCAAATCAGAACGTGTTCCCGGCCTGGATGCAGGCCTGGAGGCAACGGCGGATCGCATAACCTCCCTGATGGATGCCCTCAACCTTCCGAAAGCTGATATTGCCGCTCATTCTCATGGCGGTGCGATTGCCATGATGCTGGCCGCTCGTCATCCGCATCGCGTCCGCAAACTCATTCTCTTCGCCCCCGCCAATCCCTTCTGCAAATCTCGCCATCTCGTGATCCGCTTTTTCCTGACAAGGCCGGGTAAATGGCTCGCCCATCGCGTACCTGTGCTGCCTAAGTACATCCACGCAAAGGCTCTTGGTCGCATGTATGGCGATCCGTCGCGGGTTGCCGAGGGAACCCTGGAGGGTTATACGGAAGGTCTGGATATTCCCGGCACCATGGACCATGTTCTTGAGATCCTTCGCGGGTGGTTCGAAGACATGCGGCTGCTCCGCTCTGAGCTTGGCCGTCTTGCGGGAATGCCGACCCTGCTTATCTGGGGAGACCGGGATCGAGCCGTTCAACTATCCTCCGCTCATCGTCTGCAACGGACGCTGGTCCAGTCAAGATTGCTCGTCATTGAGGGCGCGGGTCATCTGCCATTCGAAGAGATGCCCGAGATGTGTAACCACGCAATGCGGGATTGGCTAGTTGGCGCCCAGTGCCAAAATGGCGTCACATTGACAACCGAAGCAGCCTGAGCCAAGCTGTCTACAGATGCAGTTCACCACACAAGCTCCGTCTTGTTGTATGCAGCGCGCCTGTTGTTGCGAGTGTTGCGTGTACCGTCAAGGCTGTGAGCTCTGTATCTGTTGATCTAGTCGCAAAGCAATCCCAGACGATCTAGTCCCGAGCCCACTGCCTGACTTCACGGCACGTGGGCTTTCCCTTTCCAGCTTAAATTTGCAACAGCCGGCATAGCGGCTACGGAAGACCAATCACAATGGCATCGGCAACCCTTACCGATATTGCGGAAAAACAAATTCCGCCGTCTCTCAGTCACCTTAAGCTGCTTGAGGCCGAGAGCATCCACATCTTTCGCGAGGTTGCGGCGGAATTCGAGAAGCCGGTCATGCTCTATTCGATCGGCAAGGATTCCTCCGTAATGCTGCGCCTCGCCCAGAAGGCCTTTTACCCAGGTCCCATTCCGTTTCCGCTGCTGCATGTCGACACCGGCTATAAATTCCGCGAGATGCTCGAATTCCGCGACGCCTACACCCGCCAGCTCGGCCTCGAGCTACTCGTCTGGCGCAACGAAGGCGCGCTCGCCGACGGCGCCAACCCGGTAAAGCTCGGAACCCAGCGCTGCTGCGGCCTGCTCAAGACAACGGCACTCCTGGATGCACTTCGTTACTACGGTTTTGACGCCGCTTTCGGCGGAGCCCGCCGGGACGAAGAGAGATCCCGCGCCAAGGAGCGCATCTTCTCCTTCCGCGACCGCGCCGGACAATGGGACCCGAAGGCCCAGCGCCCGGAGCTCTGGAACCTCTACAACAGCCGCACGGGCCCCGGCGAAAGCATCCGAGTCTTCCCGCTCTCCAACTGGACCGAACTCGACATCTGGCACTATATTCATCTTGAAAACATCCCCATCGTCCCGCTCTACTTCGCCAAAGAGCGCCGCATGCTGGTCCGCGGCGAAAGCCTGATCCCAGTCGAGCAAAGCTTTGTCGAGGGATTACCGGGCTACGAATCCAGTCAGGAAAAATGGGTGCGCTGCCGTCTCCGCTCCCTTGGCTGCAGCCCCTGCACCGGAGCCATCCGCTCAGATGCCGACACGCTGCCCAAGATCATCGCGGAGCTCGTGTCTTTCCGCTCTTCTGAACGCGCCAACCGAATCATCGACCATGATCAGGACGGCTCCATGGAGATCAAGAAGCGCGAGGGCTACTTCTAATGAGCGTCCTCACGGCCCAAATCCCGGAAGGAGTTCCCGCGTTTTCCATTGAAGACTTTCTCGAAGCCGAACAGGCCAAGGACCTTCTGCGCTTAACCACGGCGGGAAGTGTCGACGACGGCAAATCCACGCTCATCGGCCGCCTGCTCTATGATTCGCGCAACGTCTACGAAGATCATGTCCATGCCGTAACACGCAGCCTTGGCACTGCAGCAGCAGCGATCGATTTCGCCCAGCTCACCGATGGCCTGCGCGCTGAGCGCGAGCAGGGAATTACCATCGACGTTGCCTACCGCTACTTCTCGACAGCGCGCCGCAAGTTCATAATCGCCGACACGCCCGGTCATGAGCAGTACACGCGCAACATGGCCACCGGAGCTTCGACCGCCGATCTCGCCATCATCCTCATCGACGCTCGCAAAGGAATCCTCACGCAGTCGCGCCGTCACGCCTACATTGCGTCGCTGCTTGGAATACCGCGCGTCATCGCTGCCATCAACAAGATGGACCTTGTCGACTACAGTGAAGAAGTCTTCCTCCAGCTACGCTGCGATTTCGACCATCTTGCCGCAAGTGTAGGCTTGCGCAGCTTCGAAGCCATCCCTATCAGCGCGCTTGAAGGTGACAATGTCGTTCACACCGGCGGCAATATGCCCTGGTACACCGGGCCAACACTACTTGAATATCTCGAGTCCGTTCCGATCGAACGTGCGAACCCCGAACTCGCCTTTCGCTTGCCTGTCCAGCGCGTTATCCGCCCCAACCAGAACTTCCGTGGCTTCGCCGGCCAAATCGTCGCAGGCACCATCCATCGCGGAGACCGCATCGTAGCGCTGCCTTCCGGCCACATCAGCCATATTCAAAGCATTGTCACCTTCGACGGCGAACTCGAATCCGCGACTGCGCCGCTCTCCGTCACGGTCACCCTTGAAGACGAGCGCGACATCAGCCGGGGCGATCTCATTGCCGCAGCAGACGCCCCACCCGCGGTAACCAACCACTTCGAAGCCTCCATCGTCTGGCTCTCCGCGCAGCCGCTCGAAACCGGCCGCCGCTACTTCCTCAAGCACACCAGTCACACCGTACCCGCGCGCGTCCGTTCCATCCGCTACAAGATCAATATGGAAACGCTTGGTCCGCAAGCTGCTTCCACGCTCGACCTCAACGCCATAGGCGTCATTGAAGTAGAAACTGACCGCCCCGTTCTTGCCGACCTCTACAGCCAGAGCCGCGCCACCGGCAGCTTCATTCTCATCGATCCTGCCAGCAACGCCACCATTGGCGCCGGCATGATCTGGCATATTCTCACCGCGACAGTTACAAATAGAACCGGGCAGTCTCCACGCATCGTCCTTGGCAACGTCGAACAACTCGCTTCTCTCGAACAACGTCTCCTCGATCTCGGCCAAGCAGTAGTCCGCACCCGCGTACAGGATCAATCTGTATGGCGAGCCCTCAATCACGCCGGAGTCATCGTCCTGGTAGAAACGTCAGATGCAGTTCTCCAGCGAGTCGCGGACGACTTCACGCCTCTACCGCTCGAGGCAAACTCGACTGAGACCATTCTTGGCGCGCTCCACCTCGAAGCCTCGGCACCCACGGAGCAACCATGAGTACAACAACCCTCGATGCGCTCGACGGAATAGCCTCTAATGCCACCGCGCTGGTGCGCGAGCAGCTTCACATTTTTAGCGCGGACGCCTGCGTAACCAGCAGCTTTCAAGCGGAAGACGTTGTTGTGCTTCATCTCGTCCGCGCCGTCGCACCTGATATTCCAGTGCTCTTCCTCGATACCGGATATCACTTCCAGGCCACATACGAATACCGAGACCGCATAGCAGCCGACTGGCATTTAAACCTGCACAACATCCTGCCCCCACAAACCGTAGCCGAGCAAGAGGCTGAGTTTGGCAATCTCAACCAAACTGCCCCCGACCGCTGCTGCGGGTTGCGCAAAGTAGGACCGCTCTTTGCAGCGCTCCAGCCCTACAGCCTATGGTTCACGGGTCTTCGCCGCCAGCAGGCGAAGACGCGCGCCAATCTCCAAGCCGTTGAGAGCTTCACGTTGCCGAGCCGCAAGCATTTGCGCAAGATTAGCCCACTCGCCGAGTGGCACACGCGAGAGGTCTGGCAATATGCCGAGCGCCACGGCATTCCGCTACTGCCGCTCTATGACCTTGGCTACTCCAGCATCGGCTGCGAGCCCTGCACCAGTCTGCCGGTCAGTGCCGACGATCCGCGCTCGGGCCGCTGGGGCGGACAGAAGATCGAGTGTGGCATTCACATTCAACCCACAGAGCAGACCGGCGGAGCCGAGTAAGGGCAAACGATGGAACTGGCGCTCGGATTCCTGATCGCATTCGTCATCGCCATCACCGGCGTGGGAGCCGGCACGATCACGGCACCACTGCTCATTCTCTTCCTGCACGTGCCTGTCGTAATCAGCGTAGGCACTGCGCTCGCCTACTCCGTTGTCGTCAAGGCTGTCGTTGTTCCCCTGCAAATGTGGCGTCGTCAGGTCGTCTATCGCATCCTGGGAATCATGCTTCTTGGCGGCCTGCCCGGTGTCGTCCTCGGCTCGCTGCTTTTTCGGCACTTCGCCGCCGCCGGAAATAACGCCGTGCTCTATGCTGCACTCGGCCTCATCATCATCACGACCTCAACCTGGCATCTCTACAGGTACTTCCGGCCCTTCAAGGCCAGTATGGAGAAGCCCACGCGACCCCGCACCATCGCCGCGCTCATGTTTCCCATCGGTGCGGAAGTAGGCTTCTCCTCATCCGGCGCAGGAGCCCTTGGCACCATAGTTTTGCTCGGCCTGTCTTCGCTCACCGCTGCGCAAGTCGTCGGCACCGACCTGGCCTTCGGACTTTGTGTCGCGCTCGCCGGCAGCGGCCTTCACTTCGCCAATGGAAACCTGGATACAGCGCTCCTCACCCACCTCGTCCTTGGAGGCGTTGCTGGTGGACTTGCAGGCTCTCTCCTCGCCCCGCGCGTGCCCAACCGCCAGCTACGGCTGGCACTCTCCATCTGCCTGCTCGCACTGGGGATACAGTTTTGCTATCAGGCCGTAGTGAAGCAAACGGCATCGAGGCCTGTTATCGTCCAAGCCAAAGCGCTCGCCCTTGCCAAATCCCCGCATCAAACGATCACCCCCAAAAATACACGACGCTAGTCCTGGTGTAAGTCACCGTTTGTAGACCACCCCATTCTTCATTACGAAGGAAACCCGCTGGGTCACGCTGATATCCTCCACAGGATTCCCAGGAACCGCGACAATATCGGCATAGTAACCGGGCTTCAGCTCGCCAATCTGCCCATCCCAGCCCAGCAGCTTCGCGCCATTCAACAAGTCCGCCTGCAAGACCGCCAGCGGCTTCATGCCAAGCTGTGCCATTAGTACCAACTCGCGCGCTTGTGTCCCATGGGGAAACGGCCCCACATCAGATCCCACGGCGAAGGGAATCCCCGCCGCCAACTGCTTCTTGAACTCCGCCGCGTGATATTCGAAGATCGCGCGCTCGCGCCTGGCAGCAGCTGGCGACGCTGCATGATCAGCAAAGTATTCGAAGATCGTGAATGTAGGCACCGCCGGAATCTGCTTCTCGCGCATCAGCCGCATCGTCTCGTCGCTCAACTGTGCCGCGTGATCGATCGAGGCCACGCCGGCTTCAGCTGCGTACAGGGTGCCCGGCTCGCCCATGGCATGGACGGCCACTTTCTTGCCTACACGTGCCGCCTCATCTACGCCCACTTTTAGTTGTGCCGCAGTGTACTGATAAGGCGTCGAGAAGACCCCGTCATGTAACGAGTCCGGACCCGTCTCGTACATCTTCACGAAATCCGAGCCCTCTTTGAACTGCTCGCGAATCGCTGCCACAATCTCATCCGAGGTATTCGCATACGTCGCGTTCGACAGCACGTGCTGTGCCGGATTGAAATCGTTCGCATCCTCGTGTCCGCCCAGAATATCGATCGCATTCCCGCTGATGCGCAGCCGCGGCCCCGGAATCAGTCCATCATTGATCGCGTTGCGCACCGCCGTATCAGCGGATCCCGCGCCCTCCGTGCCCATATCGCGCTCGGCAGTGAAGCCGGCCATCAGATCGTCCCGGGCCGCAAGCGTCGCCAGAATCGTCCGCTGCGGAACCGACTCCTCTACGGTCTGCAAGTCCTCCGCGCCTAGATGCAGAAACAGATGCACGTGCGCATCGATCAGCCCCGGCATGAGTGTCGTATCGCCCAGATCAATCACCTCTGCACCGGCTGGATGCTCGACCGAAGATCCCGCCGCAACAATCCGCTCGCCCTTCACAAGCACTTCTCCTGGGGTCACGATGCGTCCAGTGACAACGTCCAGCAGCCGCGCCGCATGCAGCACAACGGGATGGTGCTCACCGCCGGTCTGTTGCGCGACAAGGGCCGATCCCAGAGCCAGAGCCACCAGGGCCATCCAAAGAAAAAAATGCATGCGATTCATTATGAGCATCCCAGGAGTAAGGTATTCAGAATATAGCGATCTTAGTCCGGCACACATTCGCAGGCGACAGAAAAACGAGGCCCCTTCGCTCGTACCTTGTATGCGTCAGGGTGGGGAAACACGCACGAGTATCCCAGAAATTTCTCGCGCGGCCATCAGTGATGCCCGTTTGCGCATCAAGATTAGTGCCAGCGAACGTCATGCATCTTTGCAAGCCAAGCTATCGAGTTCGAAACCCCTGGTCTATCCTCAGGTTCTTCACCGTTTGGATAGCGGTCATCTTTCTTTTGGCTCCATCTCAGGCCGGGGCTTACTCCGTTCTTTCGCACGAGGAGGTCATCGACCTCGTCTGGCATGACCAAATCGTCCCGCTCCTGCTCGAGCGCTTTCCCAACACCACGCCTGATCAGTTGCGCGAAGCGCACAGCTACGCATATGGTGGCTGCATCATTCAGGACATCGGCTACTACCCCCACGGTAGTCATCTATTCAGCGATCTATTGCACTACGTCCGTACCGGCAACTTCGTACTGAGCCTGCTTCGCGAAGCGAGCGACGCAAATGAACTCGCTTTCGCTCTCGGCGCTCTCGCCCATTACACCGCCGATACTTACGGGCATCCCGCAGTGAACCTCGCTACTGGCGCCGAATACCCAAAGCTGCGCGACAAATTCGGCAATATCGTCACTTACGACGACAATCACACCGCGCATCTTCAAACCGAGTTTGGTTTTGACGTGGTCGAGGTTGCGCACAATCGCTATGCCCCTCAGCAATATCACGATTTCATCGGATTCTCCGTCGCCAAGCCTCTCCTCGAGCGCGCTTTTCGCGATACCTATGGATTCGAAGTGAACCAGATCATGCCGAGCGAAGACAGGGCCATCAGCTCCTACCGTCATACCGTCTCCAGCCTCTTGCCCAGGGCCACGCGCGTTGCCGTCATCAACTACGAGAAGGAGATGAAGCAGGAAGACCCCAGCTATGACCACAGAAAGTTTATCTATCGTGTCGACAAAACTACTTACAAGCGCGAGTACGGCAACGATTACCAGAAGCCCGGAGCGGGCGCGGAGATGCTGGCTTTCGTCATCCGGATCCTTCCTAAAGTTGGACCGCTCAAGACGCTCAAACTACGTATGCCCGACGCTCAGTCGCAACAACAGTTCCTCAAAAGCATGAATACTGTTGTCGACCGCTATACGGTTTATCTGAAACAACTGCGTCAAGAGGCGGTAGCTCCTGTCACTCTCGATCTAGCCGATTTAAATCTCGACACGGGCAATCCAACAACGTCCGGCAAATATCGGCTCGCCGATTTCACCTATGCCAGCTTGCTGACCGAGATCGAGAAGCATCCAGAGGCACCCATTCCAGCTGGGCTCCGCGCAAACTTGATGACCTTCTACCAGTCCGGTCAGAACAACTACGTCAGTTTCAAGCCGAGCCAGTGGCGGCAAACTCGGGCCAATCTGCACGCGCTGGAAAACGCCACGCCTGTTGAATTGAAAACCTCTGACCAGCCCACCAAAGACCAGCAATCCCCGTCGAAGCTCAAGAATTAAGCAAGAAAAAATGGCCCGCGAAAATCTCTGCGGGCCAACCGAATGAAAATGAACATCTAGCTTACTGCGCGCCTTCCGCTGTAGATGAGCTGAGCTGCGGAGCCACTACAATCAGCAATTGCGTTCCCCGTAACAGGCTGATATCGCGATGCTCGCCAGTAAGGGTTCCCGAATTTCCATCTTCTACAGCGCTGCGAAGACTTACTCCAGCGATCTCACCCGGCGGTTCTTCGAACGAAGCTTTGGTGCTCACCTCTTGCGGTACTTCTGTGGCCCCATTCACCGGAGTGATACCGGCAATAGTCGCCTTGATTGCGAGCTCTTTGCCATTCTTCAGTTGCGCTTTATCGAACGTAAGAACGAGCTTGGATGGACTCTTTGCATCGGAGGCAGTCACCTGGTCGATATGACCAAGCAGTTTCGTGCCGCGAGGCAGCTCGACTCCCTGGGATGTCCTCACGGTGCTTGTCAGCTTTGCGGTTACAACGTCACCTTGCTTGGCCGACTTGCTATTGAGTGAGCTATCGAGTTGTGCGTTGCCCTCAACCAGTTGCGCAGTTTGCGGCTGGTCTTGTGCGATCGCATATCCGGATGAAACAAGAAGAGCTGTGGCAAGTCCAAGTGCGGTTGCTAAAATTCGCTTCATAGAAATGACTCCTGTAGGAAAGAGGTTCACGAGAGAAAAATCGACATAAGCATGCGGCAGTTAAGTTAGGATTTTTTAGGCTTATGCTAAGGCAAACGATCTACTATATCGGACGAGTCGGACCGGGGAAAGGTCGCAATACTTGGGCGAAGGCGAGGGCCAAGAGCCCCGTACAAAATCGCTTTAGCTGTAAAATCAAGTGTTTGCGCGAATGAACGAGTGCAATTTTGTCGCTACATTACCAGCGCAACACGCTCCAGTTCCGTTTGCATGCACTCATAGGAGCATCCTGCACCCTCAAGACGCATCACGGCATCGCGCGCTTGATCTGCATTTATGCCGTATCCCCGCCCTGCAAGGAATGCCGACAGCACCTCAGCCGCTTGCCAGAGATCGATTCCCGACTGCATGAGTTCGTTACGCAGATTGGCAAGCTCATTCACTGCGAACTTCTCAACCATGCTGCCTTCTGTCATCGCTCTATCTCCTCGCCGTGGCCAAATCTCTTGGCGGCTCGCTCTTCTTATCTGCTGTTCTTAGACCCCGGAGAGGCCATTTATGTTGCTCTCCAATCGCGGATTGTCTCGATTATCGAACCAGCAATTGTTTCCAATATCAAATCTTCGATCATACCGACGACCAACTCGCCCATCGTGGTTAGGATTAACATCTCCCATCGTCTCTCAGAAGGTACGCAGTGCTATCGGATACGGTTTCCATCGGCTTGGAATTTCTTTCCGTCACACGAGATCGTTACCGCTTCTGTGGCAATTGCGGCCAGCATGCGTACTGCGCAACCATTACACTCGACGCAGGTATGCAATCCAGCAAACAGAAATCGCCGGACTCATCAAAATCATCGAGTCCGGGCTTGGGAATGATGCTTTCTCTCCTGGGCATGGCCATTCTCATCGCCGCACTCATCGCCTATCGGATGATCTATCCATTCTTCCACCAGCATCCACGTTAAGAAGCGGACTGCTCTTGAGTTGCAGCCCGATCCACCAGCAGAACAGGAATCCCATCCACTACTGGATACCTGCGACCGCAGACCTCGCAGTCGACCGTACCCTCCGCAAGTGTCAGCCGTCCCTGGCAGGCCGGGCATACAATCAGCTCCAGAACCTCGCGAATTCGCTCCACTCCCTGCATTGGTACAGTGTATCGGTCAGCTACGAAACAAGGCTGAATACAAGGAGCCAAGAAGCACAATGCTGCGTGTCGGCCTTACCGGTGGCTTAGGAAGCGGAAAGACGAGCGTAGCCGCCATATTTCGCTCCCTTGGCGCGCACGTCATTGAAGCCGATGCTGTGGGTCGCGAGCTCATGTCTCCAGGCCAGCCGGTTTACCATGCCATCCTTCAGCACTTCGGGCCTGAAGTCGTCAATGCGGACGGCACGCTCAACCGAGGCCGCCTCGCCGACTTCGCCTTTCGCCGCGGCCGTCTGGCCGAACTCAACCATATCGTCCATCCCCCGGTCATCGCCGCCCAGCAGGAGTGGGCCGACCGCATCTTTGCTCAGGATCCAGATGCCATTGCCATGGTCGAATCCGCTCTGATTTTTGAGGCCGATGTGCAAGGAAGCGCCCCCGGATGGCGTCGGCGTTTCGACCGCATCGTCCTGGTCACAGCGCCAGACGAAGTAAAAATCGCCCGCTTCGTCGCCCGCATGACGCAAAGTGCAGAGTCATCGCGGGACCTCGAAGCCGACGCCCGCGCCCGGCTTGACGCGCAAATTCCCGACAGTAAAAAGATCCCGCTCTCCGACTACATCGTCCAAAACGACGGCCCGGTCGAAGATACCCGCCGCCAGGTTGAGCACATTTTTGCGGAACTCGCCCGTGCCGCGCGTGTCTGAAACCATAAGAATCGTTAAAATTAAGGTAAGCGTGTGTCTCGCATGTCCCTACCCGGCGGGAGCAGTCGGGTTTAGAAAGTTTCAGTCATGATATTTCGCAGAATCGTTCTTATCCTCTTCATCATCGGTGGCTTCTGGTTCATCATCTCGCGCTATTCGTCGCCCAACCGTGAACGCACGCTCGCCGGCAGCGGCTCGCCTCTCACGCTGACCGAGGCCCAGGCCGCGCCCGAATATGATGCCGAAGAGACCAACAATATCTCGGTCTACAAGAAGGCGCTGGCCTCAGTCGTCAACATCACTTCGTCAACTCTGACCCGCGACTTTTTCTTTCAGATCGTCCCTGAACAGGGCCAGGGCTCTGGCTTTATCCTCGACAAGCAGGGACACATCCTCACCAACTACCACGTCATCGCGGGAGCGCAGCAGATTGAGGTTGCCACCTCCGACAAGCGCCGCTATAAGGCCACTGTCATCGGGCGCGATCCCGGGCACGATCTGGCACTCCTGAAGATCGAGGCCCCCAACCTTGTCCCCGCCGTCCTTGCAGATTCGAAGAACCTGGTCGTCGGCCAGAAGGTCTACGCCATCGGCAATCCCTTTGGCCTGCAGGGAACCATGACTACTGGCATCATCAGCGCCATCCGCTCCATCCATAATCCGCAGGGCGCGCCTATTGAGAACGCCATCCAAACCGACGCCGCCATCAACCCCGGCAACTCCGGTGGCCCGCTGCTTAACTCTCGCGGAGAAGTCATTGGCATCAACTCGCTTATCGCCACCAATCCCAATGAAAATGTGGAGCAGAGCGCCGGCATCGGTTTCGCCATTCCCATCGACACGGCCAAGGTCGTCCTTGGCGATTTCCAGAAATATGGCCGCGTCCGCCGGCCCTCCCTGGGTATCGTGTCGCTTCCCATCGATCCCGATCTTGCCGGCCAGATAGGTCTGGCGGCCGACTACGGCGTCCTCATCCAGAAAACCCTTCCCAATGGGGCAGCCGAGCGCGCCGGCCTCCGCGGCGGCAACCAGACAGCCCTTTGGGGTAATATGCAGATCAACCTCGGTGGAGATCTCATCGTCGCCATCGACGATCAGGACGTGACCAGCACGCAGGACATCTCCGACATCATGAACCGTCATCAGACTGGCGACACAGTAACGGTGACCTATTTCCGAGGCCGGCGCAAGGCAACGGCGCGTCTGACCCTCGGCGAGGTCCGTGACCAGGCGGCATAGCTCGCCCAGGCACTGAACTCTACTTCTTCACCACGCTAACCGTCACGCTCGAGGGATACTCCGCCGAGTGATGCACCTCGTTGTGCGCGATCACGCTCGCCGTCTCGTTGTAGTTGTTCCCACCTGTATTCAGATTACGGTCGAAGCGCGGAAAGTCGCTGCTGCTGACTTCAATCCGCAGCCTGTGGCCGACCGCGAAATAGTTGCTCGTCTGCATTGGCTGCAGCGTCACCTTGTACACTCTTCCCTTCTCCATCCACACCGGAGACTTGTCGTAGCCTTCGCGATACCGCACCCGCTGGATGTTCTCATCCAGGTTGTAGGCCGTCCCATCCGGCAGCACGTCGATCACCTTCACGGTAAAATCCGTGTCCTTCGCGTCGCTTGAGACATAGAGCGTCACGTCGATCGGGCCGCTCACTTCCATGCCTGCCTGCAATGGCTCCGTGCTGTACACCAGAATGTCGCCGCGAGCCTCCATGCTCCGCTGGTCGAGCGCGCCCGGCTTTTGCCCGACTCCCATGCAGCAAAAGCCCCCGCCATACGTTGGCACCGGATTCATTGGGTCATAAACAAACTTATCCGGCGTGTCCTTGGCGGGCTTAGCGTCGGTCAGCACCCCATCGCCATAGAGCGTATTCGCCCTCCCGCCGCTTGAAAGGTAGTATGTAACCGGCTTCGCGCCCTCTGGAGGCCACGTCTCTGCCGTCTGCCACTTGTTGCTTCCCATTGTGTAGTAGCGAACCTTCGGCGTCTTCTCTAGAATCCCGTTCTGCTCGCCCTTCAGGAAGTAGTCGAACCATCCATAGGTCAGCGCATCGTAATCCAGCCGCGCGTCGCCCATATCGCGCTCGCCTACCATCGTGTGTTCCGTGGCTCTTTTGTAGGAACAGTGCAGCGTCGGAGCAATCACCGCATATTGCTCGTTGGCAATCTCCGGCTTGGCCGTCTTGCGCACGAAGTTGTACGCCGCCAGGTTCGGCCCTACACTTATGTCGTACCACGTCATCATCCACAGACCCGGGATGTTGATGTGTAGCCTGTCATTCCACAGTCCGCCCTTGTACCACGCCGGATCGTTGGGCGTGCGCGCGATCATGTTGCCGCCTGTCGGGCCCTTGGTCACGCTCGCAAAAATGCCCGGCCCCGCGCCTACTGCCTCCAGAAGGTCTTTCACCGGCAAATGCCAAAACGCCTTCGACCAGTCCACCGCTGGCGGGTGTGGATCCAAGTCGTGAGACCTCGCTTCCCGCACCAGGTCCTCCTGCGTCGCGTCTTTCGGAAACCTCGGCTGCGGATCGTTCTGGAATCCGTAGTCGTACAACCACGAACCGAACAGCATCTGTACCGCGCCGCCGCGGAACCAGTTCCCCTGCTCGTAGTATGGAGCCACGCGACCTACGCCCGCGCCGAAACTCTCCGGAATAAACGTCGCCAGCGCCTTGTCGCCGCGCGCCGCCACCGCCAGCTGCCACTCTGCCGTCGACGAGCACCCGATCAGCCCCACCTTGTCGGCCGACCACGCCAGCCCGCCCATCCAGGCCAGCGCATCATCGGCATCCGTCAGCGGCGCACCCAGAATTTCGTAGTTTCCTTCTGAAAAATACCGCCCGCGCTCATTCATCTCCACATACGCGTAACCGCGCTTCACCGCCTCCAGCGCCGTCGTCATGTCCCGAGGCGCGCCCAGCGCAACATCCCAGTAGTTGAAGTTGTACGGGGTTCGCGAAAAGATGATGGGATACTTCTTCGACTCGTCCTTCGGGCGATAGATGTCCGCCTGCATCCGCTTCCCATCCCGCATCGGCACCATCACCTTCCGCTCGATGATCGCCACCGACTCCAGCTCTTTCTCCGTCGCCTCACGCTTTGCCATCAGCGCCGCGTCCTGCGGCCTCGCGCCCTGCGACCAGGCTCGCTGCGCTCCAGCTCCCGCTAAGGCAATCACTCCCATCAGCCATAAAGCCCGCATGGGCGGCGTACCCAGCCGCCGTCTTATCGTTCCCGGCATTGCGCGTCCTCACTTTCGACGGAAACCCGCTCCCGCAGTCCCTAATTGCTGGCCGTCCGGCGATACCTAACTGTGAACAGCCACCACGAATTTCAGCCTCTCACGTACCGCCGACCCACGACGCGATACTCACCCGAGAGTACCCGCGCGATCGCCTCGCTGTAAGCGATGTGCTCCTGCTCCAGAATGCGCGTCGACAAAGTATGCGCGTCGTCGCTTTCGAACACAGGCACCGCCTTCTGAAGTACGATCACGCCATGGTCGAGCTGCGCGTCGACGAAGTGGACCGTGCATCCGGCAACTTGCACGCCGAAGGCAAAGGCCTGCTCCTGCGCGTCCAGGCCCGGAAAGGCCGGCAGGAGCGATGGGTGGATGTTCAGGATTCGCTCAGGAAAAGCCCGCACGAATTCCGGTGAAAGCAGGCGCATGTATCCCGCCAGGCAAACCAGATCTACTTTGTGCTCACGCAGGCAGGCAACGATCTCTTCATCGTGTTCAACACGCTTGCGCCCGTGCGCTTCGATAGCCATGGCCTGCAGGCCGCGAGCCCGTGTAGCCTCCAGCCCAGGGGCATCGGCTTTATTTGAGATGACGACGGCGATCTCGCAGCTCTTGAGTTTTCCCTGTGCGATGTTTTCGGCGATAGCGAGGAAGTTCGACCCGCGTCCGGAGAGCAAAATGCCAAGGCGCGACATCAGCCGTAGACCACCTTGCGGTCACCCTTCACGATCTTCCCAATCACGTAGAATTTCTCATCCGCGCGCGCCAGGAGGGCTTTTGCCCGGTTGAACTTTTCCGCCGGAACCGCCGCAATTAAACCGATCCCCATGTTGAAGGTACGCAGCATCTCATCTTGCTCCACGTTGCCCAGCTCGCGCAGATGCTCAAAGATGGGTAGCACCGGCCACGAGCCCAGATCGATCGCTGCCGAAACCCCCTTGGGTAGAATCCGCGGCAGATTCTCTGTAATCCCGCCGCCGGTGATGTGCGCCATTCCGACGACAAGATCGCTCGCCAATAGCTTCAGGATCGCGTGCAGATAGCTGCGGTGGGTCTTCATCAGGGCCGCACCCGCCTTCTCCTTGAGCGCATTCACGTACAACTCGGGCTTGTATCCCGCCGTCTCGAAAAACAGCTTGCGCGCCAGCGAGTAGCCATTGGTATGGAGGCCGGTCGAGGGCAGGCCGATCAGCACATCGCCAAGCTTAATTTTCGCGCCGGTAATCAGCTTCTCTTTGTCAACCACGCCCACGATAAAGCCCGCCAGGTCGTACTCGCCGTCGGCGTAGAAGCCGGGCATCTGTGCCGTCTCGCCGCCTATGAGTGCACAGCCGTTGGCGCGGCAGGCATCGGCGAGGCCGGTCACTATCTTTTCTGTAACCTCCCCAACAAGCACGCCCGTCGCGAGGTAGTCGAGAAAGAAGAGGGGCGTCGCCCCCTGCACGGCAATGTCGTTGACACAATGGTTGACCAGGTCGGCGCCGACAGTGTGGTGCATACCCAGTTCGAAGGCCACCTTCAGCTTCGTGCCTACGCCGTCTGCGCTCGAAACCAAAACCGGCTGCCCGTACTTAACCGTATCCAGTTTGAAGAGGCCGCCAAAGCCGCCAATCTCGCTCAGGACATTCTTGGTGAATGTCCGCTGGGCGAGGTACTTTATGCGCTGCTTGGTGCGATCGCCGCTCGAAATATCGACGCCGGCATCGGCATAAGTGACGGAGGGCTTCTTTTTGTGAGGCTCGGGCAAGAGGATTCTCTAAGAGCGTGAAATTAAGGGGCGAAAGCGGCCGGAATCCCAAGTTTAACACCGGCATTCCCCCGCTAACGCTCTTTTCAGCCGGCGAAACAATCGAGCATATGGGCATGGATAGTCGGTCTTCTGCCGTCAACGATCAGTTTCGCTTGGATATACTGGGGCGATTTCGCTGAATCTGCGGTACAGTTAGGGTCTTCGGGAAATCATGGCTACGCCCGCCCCAACCCGAGAGAAGCTCCGCAAGCTCTGGCCCCGCCGGAAGCGCCAGCTTCACGAAATCTCGCGGGCTGCCGCCGAACTGCTCGACCTGACCGAAGCCTTTTGCGCCGCAGAGACCTTCCCCTCCCAGACCCGCCGCGCTACCCGGCTCTTCTCCGCCATCTGGAACCGAACTAGCGACCGCGGTTTCAACGCCGCCCTTGCAGCTTGGATCAGACTCCTCGAACAGCATCCGGAGCTCTGCGTGCGCTTTCAACAATCGTGGCTGAGGATGCTTGCTCAGCTCGATTCTGTCTCGCTTTTCGCCGACTCGGGATTGCCCGATCAACATGCGTTGCTCAGCGAAACCGTCCACCGGATTTTCCAGCGCCTGTTGCCCGCGCCCCGCGAAGATACCGACACAGCACGTCTCTTCACCACAATCTTTTCCTCGTCCCTCGCCGTCGATCACTTCCATCAGATCGACGGATTCGTATTCGCGCGGCTGGCACAGATTTTCTCGCCCGCGCGGGGGCTAGACGCACAACCGCGGATACACAATGACCTGCACCAGGCCTTGTGCCTCCTTGCTGCGCGAGTATCAGGACGCGGCGCGACTCCGGCCATTCGCCAACGCGGTACAGCCTCCCAGGTCGAGCAATCGCCTTTCTACCGCATCGTCTTCGCCACCGAGGACTTTGTACGCGCCGAGAGTTCCGATTTTCAGCGCACGCATCTTCAGGTCTGGGAAAAAGCCATCAAGGACTGTCGCAAAGAGCTTGTCCAGGTGCACTCCCATATGGAGAAGGAGGGTGTCAGCACTGCCCTTATGTTCGATGTCACCACCATAGAGGGTGCGCTTGATCGCATGGAACTCATTGTTGCGGCGCTGGTAGAGCCGGCCGGCGAACCGTCCGTCGCCGGGCGCATGTTGCTCAATACTCTTGCTGCCGGGGTGCTCGAGGACACGCGCATCACCGGTCTTGTCCGCCAGAACCTCAATCTCCTCGCCCGTAAAACCGTGGAGCGCACTGGCCATGGTGGCGAACACTACATTGCGCACACCCGGCGCGAATATTGGCTGATGTGGCTGGCCGCTCTCGGAGGCGGTTTGCTCACTGTCTTTACGGCAGCTATCAAGCTCCGCGTCCTGGAGTTTCACCTGCCCTTATTTATGGAAGGCTTCATCATCGGAACGAACTATGCCGTCAGCTTTCTTCTGCTCCAGATCTTCGGCCTGGCGCTGGCTACCAAGCAGCCATCGATGACGGCCGCCACTCTCGCAGGAATCATTCGCGAGAACCGCGGCGCATCCCGCCGCAGCAAGGTCGCTGACTTCTCCGCCTCCATCAGCCGAACCCAGCTTGCCGCTGCGCTCGGCAACATCGTGGCTGTTTGCGTTGGGGCCATTCTCTTCGAGTATCTCTGGCGCCACTTCTTCTTCAGGCACTATCTCGCCTCCGAAGATGCGCACCACGTCTACCAGACGCTGCATCCCTTCACCTCTGCCACGGCCATCGACGCCGCCTTCACCGGAGTTTTGCTGTGGTTCGCCGGCCTCATCGGCGGATGGTGCGAAAACTTTGCCGTCTACAACCGCATTCCCGCCGCCATCGCTCAGCACCCGCTCGGCCTGAAAATCGGTGCCCACAGGATGCAGCGGTTCGCCAACTGGTTTGATCACAATATCGCCGCTTGGAGTACCAGCATCGTGCTTGGCTACCTCATGGGTATGACGCCCGAGGTTGCCACCTTCTTCGGCGTTCCCCTCGACGTGCGTCATGTAACGCTCAATACCGGAATGCTTGCCCTTGCAGCCACCCGCGATGGCATTGCAGCATTGGGCCATCACTGGTTCCGCTTCGCCGTGGCCGGAATCGCCATCACCTTCGTGCTGAATCTGGGAGTCAGCTTCTCTATTGCGTCCATTGTTGCCCTGCGTGCCTACAATGTTCGCCACAGCGAGCGCCTGTCGATTCTTACCTACGTTCTAAAACAGCTGGTGCGTTCACCGTGGCGCTTCCTCTTTCCGGTCGACCCCGACCCGCCGGCTCTTCCCGCCGAGCAGCATCAATAGCCCCCTGCCACCACATTTTTCAGCGGCTCACCCTTTACATAGCGTCCTATCTGCTCGGCTGTGAACTCGATCGCACGAGGCAAGAACATCGGGCTTGATGCCGCCACATGGGGAGTAATAAACAGATTGGGGGCCTTCCACAAAGGGTGCTCTTCCGGCAGCGGCTCAGGATCCGTCACATCCAGCACCGCGCGAATCCGTCCGACCTCGAGCGCCGCCAGCAGCGCCTCGGTATTTACAACAGGACCGCGAGCGGCATTGATGAGCAGCGCCCCCTGCTTCATCTGCGTCAGTTCCCGCTCGCCGATCATCCCCGTCGTCTCCGACGTCAACGGGACAATCAATACAATGACATCGGCATCCGGGAGCAAATCGAGCAGCCGGTCTACACTTTCTACTCCGTCGCGTGCACTTCGAGCCACGCGAACAATCTCCACCCCGAACGGCGTCAACCGCTCCTCGATCGACCGGCCGATCGATCCATAGCCGACGATCATCACTCGCTTGCCGAACAGCTCCTCCTGAAGCACTGGCGGGAGAAATTTCTGTTCGCGATGCATTGCGCGATACTGATCGTCCACCTCTTTGCGTGCTCGCCAATTCCCCACCCGCTGACAATCTACATAGAATGGAAAATACTTGAGAGCTGCCAGAATCGTCGACACTGTCCACTCTGCGGTAGGGATGTTGTGCAGTCCTTGCGCGTCGCATAGAACCAGGCTGCCAGGGAGCATCTCCAACAGCCCGTCCACGCCGGCATAGAGGGACTGCACAACCCGCAGCCCTCTGAGGTGAGGAAGCGTTTGTGCGGCTTCCCTCGAAGACACCGGCGCTATCCAGAACTCAACCTCGATTGTCCGTTGCGGGTCTGCCTCAATCCGTTCGATTTCAATTCCGGAGGGAAATCTGTGAAACCACTTCGCATCGATCCACCACGGCACGCCAACCTTCACCATTCCTCCGCCGCTCCCAGGTACTCAATTCCTTCGATCCTAACCCCAAAACAAACCGCTTCCCCCAAAAAAGAGGAAGCGGTATGCAATAGACGACCACTATTCCTTCTGATGAAAAATCTTGCTGTTGATGTCCGGCCAGAATTCCTTGAAAACGAACGTCGCGCCATCAAGACCTAAATTCGTGATCCAGCGCTGTCCCGTCTTCGTCCAGGTAGCATACCCCGGAGGGTAATACGTGCCGGATATGCCCGCGGCCGCGCCCGAACCGATAACCTCTGATGCATTAAATGTTTCATTACCGGCGTCTGTCCTCGTGATCACCACCCGCGAGGCGGCATAGCCCGTTCTCTTAAAAAAACCGCCATGCCCCAGCGTGTAATAACGCGGGTCCTGGCGGAGCGCGACAGGCAGGATAAACTCTACCAAATAGTTTTCATTCGTCTGATCGACGAAGGTGTGCCAGTAATAGCGTCCATACCCCGCCGCCCCCTGGTGAAACTCGGTCACCGAATCCCTGGCCTGCGATATCCCCGCCAGCCCACCCGCAAAAATAAAAGATGAGTAGTCAAAGCTATCCTTGGTCGCTCCCACGAACTTTTCCTTCACGGATTTCCGGAGGCAGCTTTTCATCAACCGACACAGCTCGAAAATTAGGAATGATACCCAGGATGCGCTTCGTCTGCCTACCTTCCAGGTCAGTGCCGGTCGCTGTAGGTGCGGTCTGCGATGTCGCCGTCTGTGCCGCACCTGTCGGCGCTGTATCAAGCGAGTCCGACAGGCTCGCCGCATCCGTTGGCGCAACGACATTCTGAGCCTGCGCAGCAGGCATCGCAGCTATGCACACAAGACAGAACAAAACAGGAGCGATCCAGCTTCTAAAGGTAGATTGCATGTCGATTAAGATTCCTTTGGCCAGCAGATAGGTGCAGGAATAGCCGCTCAACGTTCACTCTTATATATAGAGCTTAAATTGGACCATCACCGCCCGCCCGAATGACGGCATCGTCATGCAATCGAAATTTCTACCCGGCCGCCCCCGGAGCCTGCTTGAAGTAGCTCTTAAGCGCCGCCAGTCCAGTCGTGATCGCATCCGTGGGCATCGCATATCCAAAGCGTACATGCCCCTCACCCTGCGCTCCGAACACAACGCCTGGAATCGTCGCCACATGCGCCTTTTCCAGCAACAGCGTCGCCACCTTGCGACTGTCCTTATGAATGCTGGTCACATCTGGAAACGCGTAAAACGCGCCCTCTGGGGCCTCGCACTCCAATCCGCACTCGCGCAATCCTGCCACGAGCAGGTCTCGTTTAATGCGATATTCCTCGCGCCGTGCATCGATCACGCTTTGCGGTATGGCCAGCGCCTCCAGTGCCGCCCATTGTGTCGGTGTGGATACGCCGTTTATCGAATACAGCACCAGCTTCCGGAGACCGGACATGAACAGCTCGCCGGCCACAGCATATCCAATACGCCAGCCCGTCATGCCGTAGGTCTTGGAAAATGTGAATGTCGTGATCGTGCGCTCCGCCATCCCTGGCAGCGAAGCAATGGAGAAATGCTTGCCCTCATACACAAGATCTTCATAAGCCTCATCGGCAATCACGATCAGGTCATGTCGCTTCGCGAAGGCTGCGACCTCCTCCGCCTCCGCGCGCGAAAACACCGTGCCTGCGGGATTCTGCGGTGTGTTGTAGTAGATCGCTCGCGTATGCGGCGTCGAAAACTGCTCCAGCGTCTTGGTTAGCCCGTTTCTGCGCGCCGTTGCTGTCGGTACCAGCAGCGCCCGAGCCTCGGCCCCGGTCACCATATCGCGAATTGGCGTCCAGTAAGGCGAAAACAGGAGCACATCATCGCCCGGATTGAGCACCGCCTGAAAAGCGACGTGCAATGCATGGGCTCCCCCCGCGGTAACAATCACGTCAGCGGCCGTCGCGTCGATCTGATTTTTGGTGTGCAGCTTCTTCGCGAGCGCCATCCGTAGAGGCTCGATCCCTGACGATGGCGCATACCGCGTCTTGTTCTCCACCAGAGCCTTCAACATCGCGTACTTGACTGTCTCCGGAGTATCGAAGAATGGCTCCCCGCCATGGAATGCATGCACCGCCTTCCCCGAAGCCCGCAGATCAAGCACCTTATTGCGAATCTGCACGATATCGGAGAAGCCAACCTCATCCAGCCGCTTTGCAAGCCGCAATCCACTCTTCTTTGTCATCGTTCATTTCTCAGTCCGCCGATGCCAGGCAGCATTCCCATTGTCTGACGCCGGACTCAATAGCTTAGACTATTTCCCGATCATTGGTGCTCGACGTTCGGACTCTTGAAAGGGTTTCACCTTAGAACAACGTCGCCTGACACACAGTCCTGCTATGCTCCGGTAAGAGATGCACCGCTCATCGATCTGGTTCATCATCGCCATCCTCTGGTTCGTCGATACAGTCATCCGCATGGTGGGCCATGCCCCTCAGGCGTTGCTGCCCGCGCTCGTCGCGCTGGCGTTCGTCATGGTTGGCATTGCCCATAGGCGCCGCGAAAATCGGCGATCGCTGGAAACGAAGTCCGATCTCAAGTAGCCAGCAACCCCGAATACACCGCCATCCCCGCAACTGCGTCAACGCCAATTGCATCCAGGGCGTCGATCTCCGCCTGCTCGCGAATGCCCCCGGCGACAATCACTTGTTGGGATGTCAGACCGCGGAGCGCCCGCGCCCGCTCAAATGGAAAACCTTGCATCGTCCCCTCTGTGTCGACGTGCGTGTAGAGAAAGGCGCCGCAATATGGGTCGAGCCCAAGTATGGCCTGCTCCGGTGTCAACTCCACGGTCTCTTTCCAGCCCCGAACCGCAATGCGCCCGCCTTTTGTATCAATACTTGCTACAAATTGTTCACGGCCGATGGCCCTTGCGAGCGCCTCCGCCGTCTTTGTCTCAACACCGGCCGGGCCAAATAGCGCTGACCCAAGAATCACGCGCCGCGCACCGGCCTCCAGCAACTTCTTCGCATGTTCCGTCGTGCGAATTCCGCCGCCTACCTGGCACGGCAACCGCCTGGCAATCTTCCCGATCAGCGCGGCATTGTCGCCTTGCCGCACGGCGGCATCGAGATCAATCAACTGAACGATGGGATAAGAAACAAAGCGCTCGATCCAATATTCGAAGTCGTCAAAAGCGAGTTTTGGCTCCACGCCCTGCACCAGCTGCACAATACGGCCGCCCATCAAATCGATCGAAGGGATCAGCAAGGCAGCCTCACTGCAACGCCATCCCGCGCAATCTCTACTTTTAACGCCCGCGCATCGGAAATGCCGAAGTGAAAAATGCTCGCCGCCAGTGCCGCATCCGCCTTCCCGAGCAAAAATACCTTCGAGAAATGCCTTGCATTCCCGGCTCCGCCTGAGGCAATCACGGGAATTTGCACTGCCTCACTCACTCCGGCCGTTAACACGCAATCGAAGCCCGCCCTTGTTCCATCTGTGTCCATCGAGGTCAGTAGAATCTCACCCGCGCCGCGCCGTTCGGCCTCACGCGCCCAATCGAGAACCTCTCGCCCTGTAGGCCTGCGGCCTCCCTCGATAAAGACCTCGGCGCCTCCATCCGATCGCCGCGCGTCAATAGCCACAATTACCGCCTGCGCTCCAAACCGCGCCCCAATCTCGTCAATGAGCTTCGGTCGTTGCAGAGCGGCCGAATTCACGCTTACCTTGTCCGCGCCAGCATCGAACACCGCAGCCGCATCATCGAGCGTCCTCACACCCCCGCCAACCGTGAACGGAACAAACAATCGCTGTGCTGTACGCTGGACTGTGTCGAGCAGCGTGCCGCGACCCTCGTGCGTTGCAGAAATATCGAGTAGGATAATTTCGTCCGCTCCGGCCTCCGCGTGACGCGCGGCCAGTTCCGCCGGATCGCCCGCGTCGACGAGATCGACGAATTGCACGCCCTTGACGACGCGCCCTCCAGTTACATCCAGGCCGGCGATGATTCGCTTGGTCAGCATCCCATCTCCACAAAGTTGCGCAGAATCCGCAATCCGACGGGCCCGGATTTCTCCGGATGGAACTGCACGCCCATCACATTGCCGCGTTCCACTGCAGCGGTGAATTGCTCCCCATATTCTGTAATTGCCATGGTGCCATGGATTACCGGGGCCCGGTAAGAATGCGTGAAATAGACAAAGCTCCCCGAATCAACGCTGCGCAGCAACCGCGAACCTTCCCTCACCGTCAATGAATTCCATCCCACATGCGGCACTTTCTTCCCAGCAAAAAACCGGTCGCAGGTCGCATCGAAAACCGCCAGCCCCCGACTCTTGGGAGCCTCTGTGCTGCCACGAAATAGCCACTGCAATCCGACGCAAATCCCTAAAAAGGAGGCACCCTCAATGATTCGCTCTTCCATCGCCTGCCGCAGTCCACGTTCTTCCAGGAATGCCGTCGCCTGAAAATGCCCTACTCCCGGAAGCACAATTTTTTCCGCGCGCCGCACCGCATTCGGATCTTCGGTTGCTTCAGCGTCCGCGCCCACCGCTCGCAGCGCCTTTATCACCGACGCCACATTCCCCGCCTTGTAATCCACCACTGCAATCACAACAGACCCTTCGTGGTGGGCAGCATCTCGCCCAGCTGCTTGTCGCGCGAACAGGCAACACGCAGAGCCCGCGCAAAAGCCTTGAATAATGCTTCAATCTTGTGGTGATTGGATCGCCCATACATCGTCTTTACGTGAACATTCGCACGAGCTCCGCGTGCGAATCCTTCAAAGAAGTCTTCCACAAGCTCGGATTGTAGATCGCCTACCAGGCGCGTCTTTACCTTCGTGTCTACCACGTATGCTGTGCGCCCGCTCAGATCGACCGCAGCCAGGCTAAGCGTTTCGTCCATGGTCATCAGGAAATAACCGGCCCGCAAAATACCGCGCTTATCACCTAGCGCCTTGTCTACGGCCTCGCCCAGCGCAATACCCACGTCTTCTACCGTGTGGTGCTGGTCCACATCCAGATCGCCTTTGCAGGTCAACTCCAGGTCGAACGCCCCGTGCCGGGTAAACAATTCCAGCATGTGATCGAAGAACCTGATCCCGGTTGAAACCGCGTACCGGCCCGAGCCCTCGATCGTTAGCCGCAAATGAATTTCCGTCTCCGCCGTTTTACGATCGATGGTCCCCACTCGTTTTTCGATACGCTTTTGCACTTTTGCCTTCATCACTCGGCGTCTCCCATCCATTCGATCTCGCGCAGGCTCTCTTCCATCGCGTGCGCTCCTCGCCGCATATGCTCCCGCGTGCCGATGGTGATGCGTACGCAGCCATCGCACCCCGGATCGGACGAGCGGTCGCGGACCAGCACGCCACGCGTTCGCATCGCCCGGCAAAACTCTGCGTGGAGCCGCCCGATTCGCGTCAGTACAAAGTTCGCTTCTGAAGGCCAGTACCGTATGCCCATCCGGTCCAACGCGGCTGTAAAGTCGCCGCGCGCAGCCAGAACCTCGGCCACATACCAATCAACGTAAGCCCGATCGTTCGACGCCGCAGGCAAACAAGCCAGTGCTAGCGAATTCACGCTGTAGGGTGAAATGACTCGCCGCAGCCACTGCAGTTGTTCTTCGCCGGCGGCAAGCAAGCCCAGGCGAAGTCCGGCGAGTCCGTATACTTTCGAAAATGTGCGTGCCACGATTACATTTGGTACCCTCCCCACCAAGTCCATTACGGTATGGCCATAAAAGTGGAAATATGCCTCATCCACCAGCACCATCGCCTGCGGTGCAGCCTCGACCACGCGCAAGATATCTTCACGTCGCACCGCTTGCCCCGTCGGGCTATTTGGATTGGCAATCGCAATTACCCTGGTCCTTGGCGTTATCTTCGCGAGGAGCGCTTCAAGAGGCAAGCCGAAGTCCACATTCGCTTGAACTTCGACAAGCTTGCTCTCCGTCGCTGACGCGTACACCGCGTACATCGAGTACGTTGGTACTGGGAGGAGCATCTCGTCGTCGGTGCCCAAGTAAGTCTGGCACACTACATGAATCGCTTCATCCACGCCATTCGTCAGCAATACCTGCGTGGGTTTCAACTTCAGGTGCTCCGCAACCAGGCGCTCCACTGGCTCGCGCTCCGGATACATGGTCAACTCAGCGCGCGAGATCTGCCCCAGCACCTCCAGGACGCGTGGCGAACAGGCAAGTGTGTTCTCGTTGAAGTCCAGCCGCAACCCGCCGCGATCGCCCAGGGGTGGGTGATACTCCTTCATGCGCCGAATCAACTCGCGAGGCCCCGGTCTCTGCGTATTCACGCTATTCATTGGTCTCTCGCTCACCGATGCCGCGTACTCGGATCGCCTCCGCGTGACCGCGCAATCCCTCCGCCTCGGCTAGCGCAATTGCTGATGGCCCAAGTCGTCGCAGCCCCTCTGACTTGTACTCCTGCACGGTTACGATCTTCACAAAGTCCATCACGCTTAACCCGCCGCGCACCCGCGCCAGCCCGCTTGTCGGCAGCGTGTGATTCGGCCCGGAAACATAATCCCCCAGCGGTTGTGCGGAATAACGCCCAACAAATATCGACCCCGCATTCTTAACCCAAGCCAGATCTGCTTCACTGTCGACGGTTAAGTGCTCCGGAGCGAGTTGATTTGTAATGTTACGCGCCTCCTCCACTGTCACCGCCATTATGGCAAGGCCATTGCGCGACGTTGCCTCAGCGGCGATTGGGTTGGAGCGCACTCGTCGCTTCACCTCAGCAACCACAGTTCGTGCAAGTGAAACACTACTGGTCACAAATACCGCCAGCGCGTCCGGATCATGTTCCGCCTGTGCCACCAGATCCGAAGCAATCTCGACCGCGTCGCCGTTCTCGCTGGTTATGACAATCTCGGTCGGCCCGGCAAGCATATCGATCGCACAATCGAAAGCGACCAGTTTCTTGGCCGCCGTCACGAATGCATTGCCCGGGCCAACTATCTTGTCCACGCGCTGAACGCTCTCTGTTCCATAGGCCAGGGCAGATATCGCCTGAGCGCCGCCTATGCGATAGAACTCCGTTACTCCCAGCATCGCCGCCGTCGCGAGCGTTTCTTTTGCCGGCTTAGGAGACGCCACAACGATCCGCTCCACACCTGCCACCTGTGCTGGAATCACTGTCATCAGTAGCGTTGAGGGTAGCGGATATCGTCCGCCCGGTACGTAACATCCCACGGCTGAAATAGGACGAACCCGCTGCCCCACGATCACGCCCCGGCCCGGTGCAAAGTTCCAATCTTTGGGTCGCTGCCGCTCGGCGAAGATGCGAATGTTCTTTGCCGCGATTCTCAGAGCACGCCTCAGGTCAACAGGAGTAGCCTCCCACGCGGACCAGATCTCATTAGAGGAAATACGTAACGGTACCTGTGGTGAAAGAGAGTCGTACATTGAGGCATACCGCCGTAAGGCTCGATCGCCGCCTTTACGAACGCCTTCAACAATACGGCGTGCGTCAGGCAGCACGCGCTCATAGGTTGTGCTCCGTCGCGCGACCAGCTCCGCGATGCGCGCCTTTGCACCTCGCTCCGTTGTCGCGATCACCTTCATGACCTAGAGCACCACCTTGTTTAGCGGATACTCCACGATCCCAGTCGCGTTCGCCGCCTTCAGCTTCGGAATCACGTCGCGCACGACACCCTCTTCAAGAATGGTATTCAGCGCCACCCACGCCGGGTCGGACAGCTCCGAGACTGTCGGGGAATTCAGCGCCGGCAACACGGCCAACACTGCCGGTAGATTCGCCTTCTCCACATTCAGCATCAATCCCACCTGTCCCTGCGCGGAGATGGCCGCATTCAGCATTAACGCCAGGCTGTCGATTTTCTGTCTTCTCCACTCGTCTTCATAGGCCACGCGATTCGCAATAAGGTGCGTCTCACTTTCCATCACTGTATCGATGATTCGCAGCCGGTTGGCCCGCAGCGAGCTGCCCGTCTCCGTCACTTCCACAATCGCGTCGGCCAGCATGGGAGGTTTCACTTCGGTCGCGCCCCAGCTGAACTCCACCTTCACCGGAACATTTTTTGCGGAAAAGTATTTCTTGGTCACCTCCACAAGCTCCGTCGCAATGATCTTGCCACCCAGGTCTTCTGCTTTCTCAAACGGAGAATCTTCGGGAACGGCCAGCACCCAGCGCACCTTTGACCGGCTTTGCTTGGCATAGGTCAGACTGGTCACGCTCTTCACGTCCAACGCGCTCTCGACAACCCAGTCGATGCCGGTCAACCCAGCATCCAAAACGCCGTGATCCACATACCGTGCCATCTCCTGCGCGCGAATCAGCATGCATTCAATTTCGGTATCGTCGATCGAAGGAAAATATGACCGCCCATTCGAGTAGATCCGCCAACCCGCGCGCTCAAACAGTGCAATGGTCGCATCCTGCAGGCTTCCTTTCGGAATTCCCAGCCGCAGCTTGTTAGCCATCACCGCACCTCCGAAATAACAGCCGAGGCGAATGCAATAGGTTGCGTAAAGCAGCTTACCGTGCCTTCATGGCAGACCAGCCCGTCACCTTCGACTTGCACCCGAAACAACAACGTATCGTGATCGCAATCGGTGGCCGCGTCTACGACGCGCAGCCGGTTGCCGCTAGTCTCGCCTTTCATCCATAGCTTCTGTCGCGTGCGGCTCCAGAAGGTTACAAATCCGCTTTCCAGCGTTTTGCGGTAGCTCTCATTATTCAGAAAGCCGACCATCAGCACATCTCCCGTCCGGGCGTCCTGCACAATCCCCGGAACAAGTCCATCCATTTTCGCGAAATCGATCGTTATGTCCGTCATCATCCTCGGTTCCTGTTTTATCGTTGGGCCAAAGGCAAAGAGCCCGCCAGTGCGTTGCGCCGGCGGGCTCTTTCTCAGGATCTCGTTGTTCTGGGCTGCTAACTCAAGCCACGCAGATCCGCCGGCACGCTCGTCACGCGATGATGATGACGATAATGAACGCGAATCCGCATCTAAAGAAAACCTAACCTTTACCTGGGGTGCTGTCAACCCTTAGTCGGCGCGGTGGTTCTCAAGGTTTCCGCAATCACGCTGGCTAATTGATGTAGACTGAATGGCTTCTCGATGCAGGCTGCACTGGCGTTGTTGGTTGCGGCTACCTGCATCGCGTCAGCAGCGCCAAGCTGCCCCGACATGAATACGGCCTTCATCTCAGGCCGTTGATCACGAAGCTGTTCAACTAGCATATCTCCGGGCAGGTCCGGTAAAAGCAGATCGCAGATCACCAGATCGAGCTTGCGCGCGAGCGTTCGCGCCCATTTCAATGCGACTTCGGCGCTTCCGCAGGCAATCACTTCATACCCGCGTGCTGTCAAGAAATCCTGGATCATCTTGCGTAGCTCCTCGGCATCCTCCACCAGAAGCACCAGTCCGCCCTGTGGCGCTGCTTGCGCTTCCTCCGTCTCCGCGGGAATAAAAATATCGAAACGTGTGCCTTCGCCGGGTGCGCTGGTCAGGCGAATACTCCCATCGCTCTGTTTCACCACTGCATCAACCGACGCCAGGCCCAGTCCGCTGTTCTTGCTTCTTGATTTTGTCGAAAAGTATGGCTTGAAGGCGTGCAGTCGCGTTTCTTCAGTCATCCCGTGCCCCGTATCCCGCACCACCAGGTGCACATAGCGCCCTCGCGCCAGGCCTAATTGGTGATCATCGGACTTCACCAATTCACAGTTGGTCGAAATATAGAGCTTGCCGCCCTCCGGCATGGCATCGCGGGCATTCACAGCCAGGTTCAGCACGACTTCGCGCCACTGTGCGGCGTCTGCGAACACGGGCCACAGTTCGGCCTCGAAATCCATCTTCAGGTCGATCTGCTTGCCGAGCAAGACTCCGAGCATATCCGCCTGTTCACCCAGCACGGTATTCAGATCGAGCCTCTCTCGCCGCGTAATCTGGCTGCCTTCCAGGCTCAAGCGCTGCCGCGCGAGTTCCTGGGCACTGCGCACTGTCTTCGCAATCAGCCCTATCTGCTGTTCAGGATCGCCTTCGCCTTCCTGAAGCTGCTCGGCCACAGCCAGAATCACCGTCAGCAGATTGTTGAAGTCGTGCGCAATCGACCCCGAAATTCGCCCCGCCAGATCGAGCTTATCGGCCGGCTCCGGCACGCGTTCGGCCGTCGGCTTCGACAGTAAGTCGCGAATCAGGAAAAATCGCGCCGGCCTGTCTTTCCACACCAAAGGAAACGAACGCACCTCCACCGGAAACAGCGTCCGATCTGGAAGAATATGCTCTGAATACGTATCGCGGGGGGGACCATTCAGGCCAGCATCCAGCAGCCGATTCACTTCTGTGCGCCGATGCGGTGGTAGAACTTCGTCGACGCCACGGGCCCGCAAATCCTCCCGGCTCATCTGGTATTTTGCAATCGCCGCACCATTTGCTTCCACAACGCGCCGCGATTCGCAATCCAGTACAAACATCGGCCAGGGCGAGGACTCGATCATCCTCTTGCACATCTCCGCCGGCCAAGATTCGGCCACGGGCACTTCGGCCGCGAGCGTTTCATCCTGGCCGTCGTTCGCGCTTTTCGATGCGCGGGTCTCGTTCATGCCCCTGAGTTCTCCGTAACGTGCAACCAAAGAAAACAACTGCAAATGCCATTCTGCAAATCGCCTTCCACAGAGCTTCTTGGCAGGGAGAAAATCTGCTTATCGCTCTTTCCCTCACCAACCCTTGGCAAGCATACTGCGCAGAAATTCGAACTATTCCGTTGGATTCGCCAGAGTCGTCTTCGTGGCTCTCTTCGCCGGTGCCTTTGTAACCTTCTTCGCCGAAACCCTCTTCGCCGGCGCCTTCCCGGTCTTCGCCATGGGCTTGGGAGCTTTAACTGGGGATTTCCTCCTCACCGCAAGCGTCTTCTGTGTCAGGGCAGCCTTCAGTTCCGCCACATCCATGTGTCGCGCAGATTTCCTCAGCCGCTCAATATCATAATAGGCCCGCTTCTCCTTCAGGAAGATGTGGACAACGAAGTCTACATAATCCATCAGGATCCACTCCCCCTGCTTCCGGCCTTCCACCGAATTCGGATACGTTGCAAACTCCCGCTTCAGCGCGAGTTCAATGCCATCGGCAATTGCCTGTGTCTGCTTTTCGTTCATCCCGCTGCTGATCAGGAAGAAGTCGGTGAAGCCCGAGTCCGCCGGGTCCAGCTCGAGAATCTTCGTATCCTCGCCCTTTTTCTCATCGCAGGCTGCAGCGGCAGCCAATACCATCGTGCGGGTTTCGGTCGATGCCATTTCGGTTGTTCTCTCTCCTCAGGGAACGGTCCATGGTAGCGTGCCACCCCTCTTCGACGCCACCCGCTTATCCATAAAGCCTGCGCTTCCGGATATACTTCGCCACCGCCGGATCAAGCACGCTCGGGGCGCCTCGAATCGTACCCTGGCTTAAAGCCGTACGAACCTCTGTTGCCGAAACATCCTCGGCCAGGTCTGGCAGCAAATATAGGCGCGAATCCCCGCCTCCTATCCCACGCAGTCCCAGCACCAAGCAGCCAGGCAAATCCGCTTCTTCTGTTGCGACTGAGACGCCCTCCGGCAAAGCTGCCACCAGGCGCCCCAGATCGAAGCCCGGCCGCGACCCCACGATGAAATCGCAGGTCACCAGCAACTCCGCCGCTCGATACCATTTTCCTATGGTCAGGAAGGAGTCCGCGCCCATCAGGCAAGAAAGTCTGTCTGCGGCACTCAGATCTCGCTTCAACTCCAGAATCGTATCGATAGTGTAGTTAGGCCGCCCATCCTTCCGCGAAGAATCTACCAGAGACACCTCCATCCCCGGCTCATCGGCAAAGGCCAACCGCACCATTTCTACCCGATCTTCGAAGCTCGCTGCTGTTTCATGCTTCAGCGGCTGCGTCCCCACCGGCGCAATTAATACCCGGTCCAGACGCAATCGATCCATCGCCAGCCGCGCTAGCGCCACATGCCCGCGATGGGGGGGATCAAAACTGCCGCCAAAGAATGCCAGTTTCATAAGGCCGTTCTCATGGGTCAACTCTCATGGTTCTATGATCTTAGTGCGAATTTGAGATCGAATGGTTAGCACGCGTCTATGCTGAATGTGACCCGTATGCCTCAAATCGCTTATATCGGACTCGGCTCCAACATCTCTTCGCCAGCCGGGCCACCTTCCGAAATTGTGCTCGCCGCCATCGAATCTCTGGCAACCGTGGGCGGCATCCGGGCCCGTTCGTCGTTATATCGAACCGTCCCTGTCGGTTTCCAGAACCAGCCGGCCTTCGTAAACGCCGTCGTAGCTCTGCACACAGGCGAGGATCCGGAGCGCCTGCTCAAATGTCTCCTCGCCGTTGAACGCTCCTTTGGCCGTAACCGTGCCACCAGCGTTCCCCAAGGCCCGCGCACTCTTGATCTCGACTTGCTGTTAATGGGTAGTTTGATCTACGAGTCGCCATCGCTCATCGTGCCCCATCCTGAACTTCCTCACCGGCGCTTCGTCCTCGCCCCATTCGCGGAAATAGCCCCCGACGTACTTCATCCCGTCCTCCACAGGACCATCCGCGAACTGCTCGCCGAACTGCCGGACGAAGGCCCCAACAGCCCTCAGGCCATACAGAAACTGCGTCCCGAGAACCTCATATATCGCGGCATTTAAGATAGATCTACGCCCCATGCCTCGTGGCTTCCAGCGAACGCTGTTCGTAGCCGCCCTCGCGGTATTCCTATCCCCCGCGCCGGGCCGCGCCCAGAAAGTCCGCAGCGAAGCCCAGGCAGCAGCGGGCAATCTGCGAGGTAAAGTCGTCGACGCCCGGGGTGCTCCGCTGGCGCAATCGACAGTACTCGATCCCTCCGGGCACGTATTGGCAATGAGCGGCGTCGACGGCGCCTTTCAGATTCCGCGGGGAATTCCCGAAGTCCAGGTCAGCAATCCACATTATGTAACTGTCACAGTGCCAATTTTAGGCACGGCGCCGCTTACTGTCGTCCTCGAGCGCCCACTGGAGACGGTTATCGTCTCTGCCTACCGCTCTCCGCTGGCCTCCGCCGACAGTCCCGTCAGCACGCGCCTCCTGAGCACCGAGCAACTCCGTGAATCGGCCGCCCCGGCCCTTGATGGCAGATTGCGCCAGGTCGCCGGCTTCGAACTCTTCCGCCGGTCGAGCTCTCTTGTGGCCAACCCCACCAGCGAAGGAGTCTCCCTCCGAGGACTCGGTTCCACCGCCGCCAGCCGTTCGCTGGTCGTCCTCGATGATGTCCCGCTGAACGATCCCTATGGCGGCTGGATTCACTGGGAAGAGCTGCCTTCCCTGTCTATCCGCTCCGTCGAAGTGGTACGCGGTGGCGCATCCGACCTCTATGGATCAAGCGCTATCGGCGGCGTCATCGACATCATCCCCGTCGAACCCCAGGCCACGACGCTCCAACTCACCTCTAGCTACGGAGGCCTTGGCACCTTCGACAGCGCTGGTCTCGGCACGTTCAAGTCCGGTCGCTGGTCCGGCCTGGCCAGTGGCGGAGTGCTCGCCACCGACGGTTACATCCTCGTTGCGCCCGATCTGCGCGGCCCCATCGATCAACCCAACAACGTTCACGCCCAGACCGCCGTCACCGAGGTCGACCGTCAGTTTCGTGATACCGACCGCTTCCTTCTCCGCGGCAGCCTCCTCAACGAGGATCGCCATAACGGCACACCCTTTCAGGTCAATAGCACCCGTCTCTGGCGATTGATCGCTGGTGCCGACGTCTCCAACTTCATCCTGCGCTTCTGGGGCGACGACGAGCATTACCGTCAGACTTTTTCTCAGATCGCCCCAAGTCGTGCCTCCGAAACCCCTACTCGCGTCGGACAGAACCCCGCCACCGAACTCGGGGCCGCTGTACGCTGGCATCAACCCATCGGCAGCCACATCTTGGTCCTCGGCGGAGCCGACACCCACGACGTACGCGCCGCCGACTATGAAACTCTTCTCACCAGTGCTGGCGGAATCCTCGATACCTCTGCCCGTCAGCGCCAGACCGGCGTCTACGGCGAGGTGCTTTATACCCCTACCAAATGGACGTTGAGCGGCTCGGCGCGCGTCGATCACTTTTCGAACTTCGACGCCGTGCAATACACAAGCGCTGCCACTCGTGCCGTCCTGCCGTCGTTCAGTGAAACCCCCTTCGATCCCCGGCTCGGCGTCACCCGCCGAATTACCTCCAACTTCGCCCTGAACGCCTCGGCCTTTCGCGCCTACCGCGCACCCACCCAGAACGAGCTCTATCGCACTGGCCAGGTAGGCCAGCAGACCACGCTCCCCAACGACAACCTGCGCTCCGAACGCGCCACGGGCTGGGAGACCGGCTTCCAGACCGACCTGCCCCGCATCGGCTCAACCCTGCGTCTAAGCTATTTCTGGACCCAGGTCAACCGCCCCATCACCGCCCTCACCCTCGTCACTACGCCCACGTCCACCCTTCTCAAGCGCGAAAACCTTGGCCAGATCGAAAGCCGGGGCATCTCTCTCGACTTTGCCACGCAGCCCGCGCGCTGGATCAGCCTCGTGGGTGGCTATCAATATGCCAACGCTACGGTTACAAAATATGCGCAGCAGCCACAGCTTGT
>Ga0206966_1005_pt2 | contig 86776 bp, 75 predicted proteins | sample Alteio_BWOrgHeat_23_FD_152970 | JGI IMG/M metagenome (GOLD analysis project Ga0206966, IMG submission 152970) | Enriched cells from forest soil in Barre Woods Harvard Forest LTER site, Petersham, Massachusetts, United States -... | ecosystem: Environmental > Terrestrial > Soil > Temperate forest >...
CCGCTCCCCGCCGGAACCGTTCGCGTGTACCAAGCCGACTCGAAAGGCGGCACGCAATTCGTCGGCGAAGAGGAGGAGCGCTTTCGTTTCAACGTAGCGCGTCGTGTTGTTTTCGGATTCGGCGCGGACGAGCGTGACTTCGCGGCCGACGTATTTTTTCAGGAGCTTTTGCGGGTCGAGCAGGTCGTACTCGTAGTTCTGCTCGACGATGCTGAGATTCGTGGGATCGGTGAGCGAGCGGAAGTGCACCGTGACGGGATTGATCGACGCGGACACGCCTTCGAACTGTAGCGGAAACACGCCGCTGCGCAGCTGGATCTGGCGCACGTCGCGGACGAGCGCGGTGTTCGAGTTGTACACAGTGAGGGAGAGGCTGGTGCGATCTTTGTCGGTGGTCGCGAGGCCTGCGTTCGAGCTGGCGTTTGCGTCGTTCGCGGACGTGTCGGTGCCAGGTGCTTGCGCCGAGCTGTGATGCGGTATCGCTAGAAATGTGGCGACGAGCGCGGCTGCGGTGAAAATTGCTGCACGAGTGCGGCGCGTGCGGTGTGCGGACCGGCTGGGGCGTTGCGTGTTGCGGGATGCTGGACTCTCCATGGCTGTTTCCTCCGGAATTCAGGTGCTGTGGTTAGAACGGAGGGGGCGCGGTTTCTTGCAGAGTTTTTGAGGGAATTTTTCGTGGACGGCGAAAGGCGACAAAGGCGCACAGGCAAGATTGCCTATGCTACTTACGGGGAAGGTGTTCTCGAAGGAAACGCTAGTTTTGAGCGGTGGCGGACTTCCAGGTCTGGCCGGCGTCTGCGGTGACGTAGGTGTGGCCGTCGGAGGAGGTGACGGTGGCGGCTCGAGCGCTGGTGGCCTTGATCGCAGTGAGATCGGAACCCGTGGGCGAATTTGTGCCGAGCCAGAGGCGGCCGTCGGTGGTGCGCACTACGGCGCCGTCTGCGCCAACGAGCCAGCAAACTTTTCCGCCGGGCGATGAACCGGCGGCGATGGCGCTATTCGTCGGAATGAAATCCTGCACGGGCGCGGGCTGGCCGTTTTCGGCGTACTGCACGTGATTGGTGTGAATCGTCCATGTGATTTGCGAGCCGGGCGACGTGACGACGATGTCTTTCGCCGGTGCTTGCGCCTTCGGCTTCTTCATCGTCGCGGCGAAACCTGCGGCGGACTTGGCCTGCATCGCGCGGTTCGCACTCATTTCCTGGCGCGCGTCAGGCGCAACCTGCGGCGTGGCGCTCGGCTGCAACGCAGCGACGGCGCCGTCGCGCGCGTCTTCTGCTTTCTTGCGCTCGGCGGGAGCGGGCGCTGGTGCAGCAGGCTCAACGACAGCGGCGGACGCAGAGGCGGAAGCGGATAGGTCAACGGCTTGATCTTGCGGAGGAGGTACGGGCTTCGGCGTCTTCACGGATTTCGGGAGCGGCATCGCCGGAGCATTCCCAGCGAGCATCGGAGGAACGTTTTCCGGTGGCGCAGGCGCGGGGGTAGTCGCTGCGTGCGACAACGATTCCGCGGGCGCCGGAGTGGCGACAGCGCGCGACATCGCGAGTTGCGCGTTCTCCGTGCCGGTCGATTTCGACGAGCGCTGGATGAACACGACCGCAACCACGAGGACCGCTACGCATGCAGCGGCAGTCGCGAGCCACACGCGCATCGAATTCCACCACTGCGAGCCATGTTTCGTCTCGAGCGCCGGAATGGTAGCGACGCTCGCGCGCGCGACTCCGGCCAGGATCGCGCGGCACGACGCACACGAAGCGAAGTGCTTGTCGTAGTGTTCGGTCTCTTCGGGATCGAGCGAGTGCTCGTAGTAGGCGGCGAAGACGTCAGCCGACGGACAAGGTTCCGCGCTCGGCATGCCGGCGGCGAGCACCCGGCGAATCGGACCATCGAGCGAAATTTGATTTTCTTGCGCGCTCATTCGAGCGATCTCCTGCTTAGTACGCGCGACCTCGAAAAACTTGCACGCCGAGCCGTCATGGCGCTTTGCCCGCAAGCACGCCCGTCAGATCAAACGGCCACTCGTCGCGCGCATATTCGTAACACAGGCTGCGCTGCGCCTCGTCGAGATTCTTTTCGGCGCGCAGCACAAAATCCACCTGATCGCGGATTTCGCGGCGAGTCCGCTCAATTTTGCGCGAAACCGTGGCTTCATGCTCGCCCTGAATTTTGCCGATCTGCGCGAGTGTCAACTCGTCCACGTAATAGTACGCGAGGCGCAGGCGATCGCGGCCCGGAAGCGCGGCGAGCACGCCTGCGATCACAGACTGCAACAGCGCGAGGTAACGGTCGCGGTCGGGTTCGTGACCGGCGTGCGCGCCAGTGGGTTCCGATGGTAATTCGATGCGCGCTCGACTGTCCCCGGCGTCGCCTGCGTGCGGCTCGTCGAGCGAATAGAGCTTGCGCGTGCGGCGGATTTCATCCACGTGCTTGCGCGAAAGCACGGCGTGCAGCCAGGTGGAAAGTTTGCTGCGGCCGAGAAAATATTCGAATGGCGATTTGCGCTCGCCGGATTGCGTGCCGCGCATACCACCGTAAAGATCCGCGTACATCGAATCGGCCAGTTCGCGTCCAGCCGCGTCTCCGGCGATGGCGCGCGCGGCGCGAACCATTTCCTGGCGGTACTGATTGACGAAAAAATCCCAGGCGGCGGAATTTCCGGCGGCGCAAGCGGTGGCGAGTGCGAGGTCTCTCACATGCAATGAAGTGGCGAAAGTTTCCACGGTACGCGCGTCGGGCGAAACGCCGGAGAAGCGTTGCGCGGCGCTGCGTTCGACGAGCGATTGGAATTGCGCGGCGGTAACGGACCAGGCGGCGGGCACGTCGGCCTTGTGCAGAAGGCGTTCGGCGAGCGCGAGCGGGATGAGATGAGTGGCCGGGCTGGACGGCATCAGCGGGCGCGTCTCCTTCTGGGCGGAAATGATACCTGAAGGGCGACCGGAATGGCTGATGCTCAGGCGGACGTTCAGTGCTGGGTTGGTTTCACATCGCGGACATCCTGCGGCGGCGCGCGGGATTCCAAGTACACTCAGGTTGTGGGGCGGTGGAGCGTGCGATGCGCGTGCTGAGAGTGGTGGCGGTATTGGTGGCGATGGCGGCGGCTGTGCCGGCGATGGCGGATGATTCGTCGCGTCCGGCGTGCGCGTCTGCGAAGGTGTGCCCGTGCCGGCCGATGCATGCGGCGGCGGCTTCGAGTGCCGCCGAGGCGCAACGGGCGCCTGCGGAACGGAATACTGCGCCGACCGTTTCGGTTTCGCCAGGCAGCGATGCGAGCTCGCAGTCGAACTCAAGCATTAGTGCGGGTATGGGAGCGATGCCGGGAATGTCGATGGGTGCGATGGGAATGGGCGCTCCCTCCACATTTATTAGTGCGATCGTGAATCACGCGTCGGCGGGAACGTCGGCTGAGCCGCTATCGACGCCGCACGAGATGCTGATGACACACAAAGGCGCGTGGATGCTGATGCTGCATGGCGAGGCGTTTGTTGCGTCGCAGCAGCAGTCTGGACCGCGCGGCGCGGACAAAGTTTTCAGCACGAGCTGGTTCATGCCGATGGCGCAGCGCGATCTGGGGCCGGGCACGCTCACGCTGCGCGGAATGTTCAGCCTAGAACCCGCGACGATCAGCGAACGGCAGTATCCGGAACTTTTTCAAGTGGGCGAGACGGCGTACGGAAAGCCAATCGTCGATGGGCAGCACCCGCATAATTTTTTCATGGAGCTGGCGGCGATCTACGACTGGAAGATCGGCTCGAACTCGCTCGTATCGTTTTACGCGGCGCCGGTGGGCGATCCCGCGATGGGACCGGAAGCGTTTCCGCATCGCGTGTCTGCAAGTGAAGACACGCTCGCGCCGCTGGGCCACCACCTGCAGGATTCGACGCACATTTCGTATGATGTGATGACGCTGGGCTACACGTACAAGATCGCGCGCGTGGAGTTTTCGGGATTTCACGGCGGCGAGCCGGGAGAGAACCGCTGGATCATTTCGACGGGCGATGTGGATTCGTGGTCGGCGCGGCTCACGGTGAACCCGGGGGCGAATTGGAGCGCGCAGTATTCGATTGGACGGCTGCACGCGCCGGAAGCGCTGGAGCCTGGGGAAGATCAGCTGCGCATGACGACGTCGGTGACTTACAACCGGGCGATCGCGCGCGGCGGCGATGCTTCGTGGGGAAATTCGGCGACGACGCTGATCTGGGGGCGCAACCTGATGCTGCCGGGCGGCGCGGTGTACAACAGCTACCTCGCCGAATCGACGCTGAAATTTCTGCGGCACAACTATGCGTGGACGCGGATTGAGAATGTGGACCGGTCGAATGAGTTGCTGATCGGCGAAAATCCGCTCCCGCCGGGGTACGAAGAGAAATTTCTGGCGCGAATTCAGGCGTACTCATTTGGGTACGACCGCGAGTTCCCTTTCATACCGCATTTTTCTAGTGCGCTGGGCGCGCAGGTGACTCTCTACGGCAAGCCGGCGTTCCTTGATTCGCTGTATGGCGAGCATCCGCTGGGCGTGTTGGTGTTTGTGCGTTTCCGGCCTACGCCTTCGGCCACAAAATAAGCTTCGCGGTTTGATCTAAATTCCTTCTAAATCGTGGTTATGGGCGCAGACTGGACGCGGATTACTGCGTCTAAATCGGCAATTGGGAGTTCGTGTGCTAACTTTCACTTTCAGGCGGGGAGGTTGTCCATGCTCGGAGCGAGTGCGGTATGGGCGGTAATTCTGCTAGTTGCAGGGGGCGTTGGCGCTGGCGCGTCGTCGCCAGCCGCGAGCGGAGGAATTTTGAACAGTGCGACGGTGGTCGATGCGGCAGCGGCGGCGCCGGTGGCCGAGAAACCCGCGGGAAATTCTGGTGACGCTGCGAAGCCGTGCAGCGCGCAGGAATACCGGCAGCTGGATTTTTGGGTGGGCGAGTGGCGCGTTTTTGAAGCGAGTGACAATTCGCCGGTAGGCTCGAGCAAAATTGAAATCGTGATGGATTCGTGCGGGATTAAGGAGAGCTTCGACGCTCCTTCTGGTGGCAATGCGGGCGCGGACTACATTGGCACAAGCTTCAGCAGCTACGATCGCAAGGACGGGAAATGGCACCAGATGTATATCGACAACACGGGATCGGTGGGACTTTACACCGGAGGGCTCGACGGTGCGGACATGGCGATGACTTGCCCCGCGAAGGGAGGCGCGACTCAGAAAATGATTTATCGGCGGCAGGCCGACGGGTCGGTGCGGCAGATTGGGACGCTTTCAACCGACGGCGGGAAAACGTGGCAGGCTGGGTACGACTACGTTTACCGAAGAAAATAGCGCCGCTGGTCGGAGCTGGTCGGAATCTTGGCGATCCACTGCCTCTCGTGGAGCCGTTTGATTTAGCGTTGTTGCGACGTTGCAGGCAACGCGAACTAGAAGCGGCGCGCGAAAGCTGATGCTATACTCGTTGGGCAGGCCGTCCGCTTTCCTTCGACATTCGAATTCCCGCGGAGAGGTGCTGGAGTGGCCGAACAGGGCTGCCTGCTAAGCAGTTATCCGGTCAAAAGCCGGATCGGGGGTTCGAATCCCCCCCTCTCCGCCACCCGGGAAATACCCCGCCGCTTTCAATTTCTCCCTCGATCGACTCTCACAGTTCTACTTCCGAGTGGACTCTGCAGTCGAAGGAAAGTATTCAGCCGTACTTGATACTAAAGTATCGGTAACTCCCGACGTGACGGCTGCATCCTACCGGTGCACAGCGGAGAACGAAGTGGTATGCTCCGCGGCGCGTTGCCGTGGCAGTGCGGCGTGAGCCACGGACGCAGATCGACAGGATCGCGAAATGCAAACCACGCAAGAGCGTGGCGGGAATGCCCAACGCCCGCGGCGCAGGCGATGGAAGTTGCACTTGGGCTGGCTCAGCGTAGTTGTAGTTTTTTTCTTCGCACGTCCCTACCCGGCATTTTCGCAGAGCACTACTCCTCCCACTGAACCGACACCGGCGGCGACTCAACAGTCGCAGCAGGCGCCGCAGCAGCCACAACAGCAGCCCGCGCCACAATTGCAGCCGCGACAATATTTATTTGGCGATTGGGACGGCGAGCGAACCGCGCTCGCGGACAAGGGCGTCACGTTTGATTTTTTCTACGTGGCGGACCTGCAGGCGAATCCGACGGGCGGATTGCAGCAGACCTACGCGGGTTGGGGCCGCATCCGCGGAACGATGGACGTGGACTTCGGCAAGTTGAAGGGGTGGCACGGGCTTTCGTTTCACGTGACGGGCTTGTGGCAGTTCGGCGGAAATCTTGGCGAGAGAATTGGCGTGCTGGCGAATCCGAGCGGCCTGGTGAGCGCGCACACGACGCGACTTGATTCGTTCTGGCTGCAGGAAGCGCTTTTTCACGATCATCTTTTTCTGATGGCCGGGCAGATGGCGGGCCTCGATTTTTACGGCAACCAACTGTATGGCGGATCGTATTTGATCGAGCCGATCGATTACGCGTACGGAAATCTTTTTTCCACCACGTACGAGTCTTTTAATCCCGCAGGCACGCCTGCTGTGCAGGCGAAAGTGGTGATTTGGAAGACGCTGTACGTGCAGGCTGCGGTGCTTTCTGGAAACCGCAACCCGTACGAGCAGGATCCAAACGGTTTCCATTTCAAAATTGCCGACTCGCCGGTTTTCGCGTTTGAGACCGGCTTCACGCGGCACAACGAATATTTGAACGGGCAGACGGGCGATTTCGACAAGAAGCTGTACCCGGCGTATTACAAATTCGGCGCTACGTACAACGGTGGAAAATTTACAGACGCGAACGGTTTCGTGAGTCGCGGAAATTATTTGGTGTACGGCAGCGTGAACCAGGCGCTTTATCGCGTGCAGGCCGGCAGCAGCCGCGGGATTGATGCGATGGCGGGATTCGATTGGAGCCCGAACAATTTGAACGTCGAGAATAGCCAGGTCACCCTCGGCGCGCGCTACAACGGTCCGATTCCCGCGCGGCCGCAGGACGCGGCGTCACTCGGTTTCGTGTACACGCACATCGGCGATCCGTTTCAAACGATAGGCATCCCGCCCGGCGCGCCGGCGCTCGGCACCGAAAAAGCGATCGAGCTGAACTACGCGGCGAACATTCGTCCGTATTTTTTGGTGCAGCCGGTTTTTCAGTATTACGTCGATCCGGGGGCGAACTCGCGCGTCGCGAACGCGGCGGTTTTTGGTTTCCGCACGAAGGTCACTTTCTAATTCGGCGTTGGCGTAGCGTCAGCAATTCTTGGGGGCGTTTATGTTGGCACGCAGCGAGCAGCTGAAGAAAATCGCAGGGCAAACGTTCGATGTGGTGGTGATCGGAGGCGGCGCGACAGGGTCGGGGTGCGCGCTGGATGCGCAGCTACGCGGGTTGAGTGTGGTGATGCTCGACGCGGGTGACTTCGCGGGTGCGACTTCCAGTGCAGCGACGAAAATAGTGCACGGCGGCGTGCGTTACCTCGAAGAAGCGATCAAGGATGTGGACCCCAAGGAATATCACGTGGTGGTGCGCGCGCTGCACGAACGCGTCCGCATGATGGAGAATGCGCCGCACCTGACGCGCAAGCTGGATTTTCTGGTGCCGAGCTACAGCTGGCTCAACGCGGCGTATCTGGACATCGGCCTGAAAATTTACGACTGGCTCGCCGGCAGCGCGCGCATCGCGCCCAGCAAATTCCTGGGCCGCGAAGAAACGCTGAAGCGGATGCCGAACGTGAAGAAGGAAGGATTGCTCGGCGCGGTGTCTTACTACGACGGCCAGTTTGACGATTCGCGCTACAACACGGCGACGGTGCTGAGTTTTGTGAAGGCCGGCGGCGCGGCGCTGAACTATGCGCGCGTCACTGGGCTGCTGCGCGACGCGGCCACTGGGAAACTCACCGGCGTGACGGTGAAGGATCAAATCGGTGGCGGTGGGACGTTCGATGTGCACGCGGAAGTGATCGTGAACGCGACCGGTCCCTTCGCCGATGCGATTCGCAAGCAGGCCAATGCGAGCGTGCCGACGCGGATGCGGCTCAGCAAGGGTTCACACATTCTGTTTCCGATTGAGAAATTTCCCACGCAAGACGCGATGCTCATTCCGAAGACGGACGACGGCCGCGTGCTGTTTGCCGTTCCATGGGGCGGACGCTTGCTAGTTGGCACCACGGAGCAGGAAGTGACGCCGGACGAGGAGTATTACGTCACGAAGGAAGACGTCGCGTTCATGCTGAAGCAGCTGAACCACTACACGGAAACGCCGCTCACGCCGGAAGACATCGTCGCGGGATTCGCAGGGGCGCGGCCGCTGGTGTCGTCGGGAGAGAACGAAAGCACGAAGAGCCTGGCACGCGACGACGTGATCGAAATCGACAAGACGAGCGGGCTGATCAGCATCATGGGCGGCAAGTGGACCACGCACCGCGCGATGGCCGAAGACACGATCACCGCAGTGCAGAAAGCTCTCGACAAGCCGATCACGGATTGCGCGACGAAGACGTTCAAGCTCTACGGCAGCGAGGGATTCACAGAAACTTTCTGGGAAGAACTTGTGCGCGAATACGGCGTCTCTAAGGAAACAGCTCATCTGCTTGCTCGGAAATTCGGCACCGCCGCGAAGGACGTGTTGAATCTCGCGAAAGTGAATCCGTCGCTCGCGCAGCCGCTGATTCCGGGGCATCCATATCCGCAAGCGGCCGTTGTTTACGTGGTGCGCGAAGAGATGGCAATGACGATTGAGGATGTGCTGGCGCGGCGGCTCGGCGTGCAGTTTTATTCGTGGCGCGACGCGATTCATGCAGCTCCCGTCGTCGCCGCGCTCCTCGGCAAAGAACTCGGGTGGACCGACGAGCAAACTCGCGCTGCAACAACTGCCTACGTGGAAAAGATCAACCGCTGGCTCGAACACGCCGGTCTCGCGCGCGAAACCGCATCGGGTTCTTCGGCTGCAACTTCGAGCGCGAACTAAGCGGCGGCTAATCGCGCGAATCACGAAACAGGAGATCGAGTCATGTCCAACTATCTTGGCGCCATCGATCAAGGAACCACGAGCACGCGCTTCATCGTGTTCGATCGCTCGGGCCGCATTTCGTCCGTCGCCCAGCGCGAACACGAGCAGATTTATCCCAAGCCGGGCTGGGTGGAACACGATCCGGAGGAGATCTGGCGCCGCACGCATGAAGTGATCGGCGCGGCGATGAAGGAGAAGGGGTTCCGCTCGAAGGACCTCGCCGCGATCGGCATCACCAATCAACGCGAAACCACGCTGATGTGGAATCGGCGCACAGCGCACGCGATTCACAACGCGATTGTATGGCAGGACACGCGCGTGGAAGACGATGTGGCGGAGTTTGCGAAGAACGGCGGCCAGGATCGCTTTCGCGCGAAGACCGGATTGCCTCTCGCGACGTATTTCAGCGGGATGAAAATCCGCTGGATGCTCAACAACGTGAAAGACGCGCGCGCTATGGCCGAAGCGGGCGACATCCTTTTCGGGAATATCGATTCGTATCTCGTGTGGAAGCTCACCGGCGGGCCGAATGGCGGCGTGCACGTCACCGACGTGACGAACGCGAGCCGCACGCAGCTGATGGACCTGCACACGCTGCAATGGGACAAGGATTTGCTCGACGCGTTCAGCATTCCGGCGGCAGTACTGCCGAAAATCGTTTCGAGCAGCGAAGTGTACGGCACCGCGAAAGTGCCGGAGATCGAAGGCGTGCCCGTGGCGGGAATTCTCGGTGACCAGCAGGCTGCGCTCGTGGGGCAAACGTGCTTCGACGTGGGCCAAGCGAAGAACACTTACGGTACGGGCTGCTTCCTGCTGATGAACGCGGGCACCGAGCCCGTGCTTTCGAAGTACGGCTTGCTCACCACGGTCGCGTTCAAGTTCGGAGACAAGCCGGCGAGCTACGCGCTTGAGGGCAGCGTCGCAATCTCCGGCGCGCTCGTTCAATGGCTGCGCGACAATCTCGGCCTGATCGCGCAGAGCAAGGATGTGGAAACTCTGGCGCGCACGGTGAAAGACAACGGAGGCGTGTATTTCGTTCCGGCGTTTTCGGGCCTGTTTGCGCCGTACTGGCAGTCGAGCGCGCGCGGCGTGATCGTGGGACTCACGCGCTACGCGAACAAGGGTCACATCGCGCGTGCTGCGCTGGAAGCTACCGCGTATCAAACGCGCGAAGTGCTCGAAGCGATGGAACTCGACTCCGGGCACAAGATCGACGCGCTGCGCACTGATGGCGGCATGGTCGAGGACGAGCTGCTGATGCAATTCCAGGCGGACATTCTGAATCGCGACGTGCTGCGGCCGCTGATCAAGGAGACCACGGCGCTCGGCGCTTCGTACGCGGCGGGACTGGCCGTGGGCTTCTACAAAAACCTCAACGAGTTACGAGACAAGTGGGGCGTCGACCACACCTGGAAAGCGCGGATGGAAGAAGGCGAGCGCGAGAAGCTTTTCGCGCAGTGGAAGAAAGCCGTTACACGCTCGATGAACTGGGTGGAGTAAGTTTCAACTGGACATCACGTAAAACTGTAAGAGTTGCGGCGCGGATCGCCACGCAAAAAATCCTGCCGCGGAGGGATGCGCATGACGTCGCCTGTCTTGGGGGAGTTCCTCGGGACCATGATCATGATCCTGCTGGGAGACGGAGTGGTCGCCGCCGTCCTGTTGAAAAAGACGAAAGCCGAAAATTCCGGCTGGATGGTGATTACCACCGCCTGGGCATTCGCTGTAATGGTCGGGGTGTTCGTTTCGAACGCATGCGGCAGCAAGGATGCATTCTTGAACCCGGCATTCACGCTCGGCTTCGCGATTTATCTCGGCGACTATTCGAAGCTCGCGTCGTATCTGCCCGCGCAACTGGCTGGTGCGTTCGTTGGTGCGGTGCTGGTTTTCCTCCATTACGGGCCGCACTGGAAAGTTTCGGACGATCCGGGCGCGAAGCTTGCGATTTTCTGCACCGGTCCGGCGATTCGATCGTTTGCGTGGAATCTGTTGAGCGAAATCATCGGAACATTTGTGCTCGTCTTCGCCGTAGGCACCATGGTCTCGAAAGCAGTGGCCGCGAACGGCCTCACGGCGGGACTTGGACCATACCTGGTCGGCGTGATCGTATGGGGCATCGGCCTTTCGCTCGGCGCCACCACCGGCTACGCGATTAATCCGGCGCGCGACCTCGGACCGCGAATCGCGCACGCCGTGCTGCCGATCCCCGGGAAGGGCGGTTCGGACTGGGGCTACGCCGGGATTCCGATTGTCGGGCCGCTCATTGGCGCGTCGATCGCGGGATTCCTGCTTCGAGCGCTGCATATCTAGGCGGCGCTGCCCTACGGCGCGGGCATTTCAAAATAGAATTGGTAGTGGTTCGAGCAGCGCGGATTGAACTGCGCGTTGCAGCGCGGACAATGGGAGTTGCTCGCTAGATATTCGTCGATCGTCAGTTCCCTGCCGCACTCGCCGCAAAGGATCGCGCGCTGCGACCATTCGTTCTTCGGCCAGGTGACGATGGCGTGGCCGGCTTGTTCCTCGTGGCAATCCTTACAGGCGTAGTACTCCCCGCAGCATTTCATCTTGATCGCGATGATGTCAGTAGGGCCGTGGTAATGGCGGCAGCGTGTTTGTGCGTCGAGATCGACGCCGCGGACGTTGGGACGAATGTTGGACATCGAGTCAGGCGTCACGACGGGCGATCGAGATCTTTCATCGTGGCGTCGTCGAGGTCGATCCCGGCGGCAGCGACATTTTCGTCGAGATGCACGACTTGCGAAGTGCCGGGGATCGGCAGCATCACGGGCGAGCGCTTCAAGAGCCACGCGATGGCGAGTTGGGAGGGCGTGACGTTGAGTTTCGCGGCGTCGCGCGCGATGGCGCTGGCGGCGCCGGAAACTTTTCCGGCGGCGAGCGGAAAATATGGAATGAAGCCGATTTTTTCGCGTTCGCAGTAGTTGAGCACTTCTTCGTTGGCGCGATCGACGAGGCTGTAGTGATTCTGCACGCTCACGACGGGAACGATCGTGCGGGCATGTTCGATCTGCGCGACGGTCACTTCGGATAGGCCTATGTGCTTGATCTTTCCCTGCTGCTGCAAATCTTTGAGAGCGCCGAGCTGATCGTCTGCGGGGACTTTGGTGTCGATGCGGTGAAGTTGAAAAAGGTCGATGCGATCCACGCGCAGGCGCTTCAGGCTGCCGTCGCAGGCTTCGCGCAAGTGCTCGGGCTTGCCGTTTGTGACCCACTGGTTCGGGCCGGTGCGATCGAAGCCGGCTTTCGTCGCGATCACCAAACCTTTTGGATAAGGAAAGAGCGCTTCGGCGATCAGTTCTTCGCTGACGGACGGGCCGTAAGAGTCGGCGGTGTCGATGAAGTTGATGTCGAGCGCGACGGCGCGGCGGAGGACGCGGATGGCTTCGTCGCGATCTTTGGGCGGACCCCAGATGCCTGTGCCGGTGATGCGCATGGCGCCGAAGCCTAGACGGTGGACGCTCAACTCGCCGGCGATGCGGAAGGTGCCGGAGTTGGTGGCGGAGGGTTGCGGTTTGCCGGGTTGCGCGGATGAGGTGCTCATTTCTTGGTGCTCCTCTCGGTTCGGTGGTGCGGCTGCTAATGAATCTGATTCAAACACGGAAGTTTGGTCTGGTGGTGGCGGTTTCAGGTGGTGGATTGGATGACGGGCGTTTTTCAGACGCCCGTTGTATGGAGGCACACAGACGAACTCCGGCCCGTGCCACGGACTGGCTCACCTATTGTGTGCAGCAAGAAGTTGGAGTGGTGCCTGGAGGGTGCGTGGTTGAAGCCGCGGCGGAACGATGCGGGCTATAATCGTTCGGTTTCTGAGGGCGTATTGAGCGGAAGAGAGGGCTACGGATGAGGCGGCTGGGACTGTTGGCGGTGGTGGCGATGACGTGTGTTGTGGCGGTGGGGCTGGCGAGGCCGCGGGTGGTGGCGCGTGGGGATGGCGCGATCGAGGAGTCGGCGGCGGCGACGGTGGCGCAGTCGAGGGGCGACGCGCAGCCGGAGTTTGATGTGGCGGCGCACTATACGAAGTATGAGTACCGGATTCCGATGCGCGACGGCGTGCACCTGTTCACTTCGATCTATGTGCCTAAGGATGCGTCGAAGAGCTACCCGTTTCTGCTCAACCGGACGCCTTACAGCGTGGGGCCCTATGGAGTGGATCACTACCGGAAGCATTTGGGGCCGTCCGATGAATTCGAGCGAGCGGGATATATCTTTGTGAATCAGGATGTGCGCGGGCGGTACATGTCCGAGGGAAAATTTGTGGAGATGACGCCGCACATCGACGACAAGAAATCGAAGAGCGACGTGGACGACAGCACCGACACCTACGACACGATCGACTGGCTGCTGAAAAATATTCCGAACAATAACGGAAAGGCCGGTATCTGGGGGATTTCGTATCCTGGCTTCTACACGTCGGCGAGCATGATCGATTCGCATCCGGCGTTGAAGGCGTGTTCGCCGGAAGCTCCGATGACGGACCTGTTCAAAGGCGACGATTCGTATCACGGCGGCGCGTTCATGCTGGCGGCGAATATGGGTTTTTATGTGGGCTTCCGCGACCAGAACACTCCGACGCTGCCGCAGGACGGTGACCGATTCGATTTCGGAACGAAAGATGGATACGACTTCTACCTAAAGATGGGATCGCTTTCGGATTCAGACGCGAAATATTTCAAGAAGCCGAACTGGCTGTGGGACGACCAGTACAAGCACGATACGTACGACGATTACTGGAAGGCGCGCAACCTCGAGCCGCATTTGAAAAATATTCACTGCGCGGTGCTGACGGTGGGCGGATGGTTCGACGCGGAAGATCTCGCCGGGCCGTACAAAGTGTATAACGCGGTGAAGAAAAACAATCCCGGGATCTACAACGGCATCGTGGTGGGACCGTGGGTGCACGGTGGCTGGGCGTACATGGATGGAAATCATCTGGGGAACGCGCAGTTCGCATCGAACACGGCGCAGTACTACCGGAGCGAGATTCTGTTTCCGTTTTTCGAGCAGTATTTGAAGGGCGGCGACGATGCGAAGCTGCCGGAAGCGTTTGTATTTGAGACGGGATCGAACGTGTGGCGGCGGTATCCGCAGTGGCCGCCGGCGAATGTGCAGAAGAAAACTCTGTACTTCGGCGCGAATGGCACGCTTTCGTGGACGGCGCCGAGCGGCGCGGCGGACGGATTCGATCAATACGTGAGCGATCCGAATCAGCCGGTGCCGTACGTTTCGTATCCCACGACGGATGTGCCGCAGGAATATATGGTGAGCGATCAGAGATTCGCTGCGACGCGGCCGGACGTGCTGGTTTATCAGACCGAGCCGCTGGAAGAGGACGTGACGATCGCCGGACCGATTTCGCCGAAGCTTTTTGTTTCGACGACGGGGACGGATTCAGATTTTGTGGTGAAAGTGATCGACGTGTATCCGGCGGACTATCCCGATCCGGGCGAGGATGAGGATCCGAAATCGAATGACGTGCCGCGTCCGCACATTGCGCTCGGCGGTTATCAGCAGCTGCTGCGGGGTGAGCCGTTCCGCGGAAAATTCCGGAAGAGTTTTGAGAAGCCGGAGGCGTTTACGCCGGGAAAGGTGGAGCAGATCGATTTCACGATGCCGGATGTGAATCACACGTTCCGGCGCGGGCACCGGATCATGGTGCAGGTGCAGAGTTCGTGGTTTCCGCTGGTGGACCGGAATCCGCAGACGTTTGTGGATATCCCGTATGCAAAGCCGGCGGATTTTGTGAAGGCTACGGAGAAGATTTACAGAGGCGGGGCTACGGCGTCGGGTGTTGAGGTGGGAGTGCTGCCCGGGAAGTGAGCGCGGCGGCGAGCGCTTCAGCCGCTCGCCTTAGAGTGCGGGAGCGGAGCTACCGCTTTGCCTGGCGACGAGCGTGCTCGTCGTGTTCGCGTGTGAAAGCTCGGCTGCGCGCAGGAAATGTAGGGCGACTGCCGTCGCCGCCAAGCAAAGCGGTAGCTCCACTCCCGCATTCTAAAGGAAGCCGCGTATGGCGGTTGAGGGACGGGTCGAACTGGAAAGCTCGAAACCGGCGAACAAGGACGGGCATCCAAACGGCGTGGAGGGGCGGCGCGTTCGGCATGACGGAGGCGCCGCTGAACCGGGTTCCGTTGCCGTTGGGGGGGTTCTTCGTTGCTGGGGCGCGGGAAAATCCACTATAATTTCGGAGTACGTTTTCATACCATGCGCGAGCGGCGCGAGTCGCCGCCCGGAAATGCTTGCCGATGCCAGACCTAGCCGAGAAGATCAAAAAAAAGCTGCAAGACGAGATCGCAGTTCTCGAACACGAGTTGCACAACGACCTGCCGAAAGAGATCTCGATCGCGCGGGCGCACGGAGACCTTTCGGAGAACGCGGAGTATAAGTACGCGAAAGAGCGGCAGGGGTACGTGTCTGCGCGGCTAGGCCAGCTGCACAAGCGCATGGCGGACCTTTCGATGTTGAATTTGAGCAACTTGCCGAGGGACCGCGCGGCGTACGGATCGCGCATCACGGTACTCGACGTGGCGAAAGCGCAGAAGATCGAATATAAGCTGGTGACGGTGGAAGAAGCGGACGCACCGCAGGGGCTGATCTCGACCAGTTCCCCAATTGGGCGCGCGCTGATGGGAAAGAAAGTTGGCGATGAAGTGGTGGTGACGACGCCGGCGGGCCAGAAAGAATACGAAGTCGTAAAGCTTGCGACCATTTACGACGAGGAAGCATAGGCGGCGCTTGCGGGTGAGCCTGATTTCATGCTGACGCGTACTATTGGCCGGTACCTGAGCTGGCCGGTTGACCGGCTCGCTGCAGTTGTCGCTATCACCGGAATCCCTCCGAACGTAATCACGTGGTCTGCACTCATATTGAATTTGTGGGCGGGCGTGATGTTTGCGGCTGGCCGATTTGTGACCGGCGGCTCGCTGATGATTTTGTCGGGGCTGTGCGATTTGCTGGATGGGCCGGTTGCGCGGCGGCAGGGGCGCGTGTCGCTGTTTGGCGCGTTTTTGGATTCGATATTCGACCGCTACGCGGACCTGATTCTGTTTCTTGGACTGCTTGTCTATTATTCGAGCGTGAACCGGTTTATGTACGCGGTACTCGCGGGCGCGGCGATGGCGGGCTCGGTGATGGTGAGCTACGCGAAGGCGCGCGCGGAATCGTTGACGCCGAGCGTGGAGATTGGGTTTTGGGAGCGGCCGGAACGCCTGGTGCTGATGATTTTGGGAGCGCTGACGAACCGGATGGACGTGGCGCTGTGGTTCCTCGCGATTGGGCCGAACATTACTGTGATTGGGCGGATTATTCACACGTGGCAGGCGACGAAGGGTGAGGGGCTGGCACCGGCCGTCTCATCCACAAAACACACGGATACGTATACGCCTGGCGTGCAGGGTGAGGCGCCGACTCCGGCGGGCGTGCTGCACCGGACGGCGCGACGCGGTAGTTGAGTTTTTTGTTTTTTGCGTAAGCGGTATCTCTGCAGTGCAATTCCCTTTCGTAACTGATGCGGGTACAGGTGTGCGTTCTGAGGGTCTGGTGCGCGAGCGGTGCGTTAAGATTTGAATCGACTATGAAACCAGCACTGATATTGCACGGCGGCGCGTGGGCGATTCCCGACGACGCGGTGGAAGACTGCCGCAAAGGGATTCGACGGGCGCTCGAGTCGGGATGGAAAGTTTTGTCGTCTGGCGGCGCGGCGATCGATGCGGTGCAGGCGGCGATTGTGATTCTGGAAGATGATGTGACGTTCGATGCGGGCGTGGGAGCGCATTTGAATGCGGCGGGGCGCGTGCAGCTGGACGCGATCCTGATGGATGGCGCGACGCTGAAGGCGGGCGCAGTGGCGGCGGTGGAGCGCGTGAAAAATCCGATCCTGCTCGCGCGCAAGGTGCTCGAGAAAAGCGAGCACATGATGCTGGTGGGCGATGGCGCGGAACGCTTTGCGGAGTCGCACGGCGTGGCGATGTGCGAGCCGGAGGCGCTGGTAATCGAGCGGGAGCGCGTAGCTTGGTCGAAATGTATTGGGAGCGCGCACGCGGCGGAACATCACGTGGGCCACGAAAGCGGGACGGTGGGCGCGGTGGCGATCGACCGGAGCGGGCACATGGTGGCGGGAACTTCGACGGGTGGGACGTGCTGCAAGCTGCCGGGGCGAGTGGGCGATTCGCCTTTGATCGGATGCGGGTGCTACGCGGATCAAGAGGCGGGCGGGATTTCGTGCACGGGGCACGGCGAAGGCATCATGAAAATTGTGATGGCGAAGATGGCGGCGGATTTATTGGCGGGGGCGGAGAGCGCGGGGAGTTCGTCGAAGAAGCGACGCGTGAGTGCGGGGCGGGCGCGGGTCACAATGGCAAAGACCACTGCTGCGGCGGGCGCGGCGGGTGATGGAGCGCAGAATACGGCGCAGTTTGTGGCGGATGCGTGCGTTAGGAAGCTTGAGCATCGGGCGCACACGACCGGTGGATTGATTCTGCTGGATCGTGAGGGGAACCCGGGGGCGGCATTTAATACGCCGCGGATGGCTTACGGGTTTGTGGATGCGGAGGGGAGATTTAAGGTGTTTCCGGCGGCGGTGCGGTAGGTCTCCAAGGACGTCAACAGCACACAGGCGAACTCCAGCCTGTGCCACTTACTTTCTTACCCAAAATGTTTTGTGGTGCGGCTGAAATCTATGCCAGCACTTAGAATTTTGCTTTGATGCGGCTGAAAAGCGACGCTGGCGAATTTGAACTTTTCGGTGGGGCGCTCGTCGCGGCCGAGGCTTGCGCAACCGGTTGAGCTTGGGCAGCGGCCTGTGCGGACGGCTGCGGCTGAGCCGCGGGCTGAGCTTGCGCCTGGGCTTGCGGAGGCGCGGCTTTGGGGCCTTCGCCCATTTTGTACTGGCTGCTCTCGCCGGGCGTGCCTGCGGGGCATCCGACGCCGAAGCACGGGCCGGTGTAATGAATCAGCGAGCAGCCGGACAGGCTGGCGGCGCACGCTGCGACCACAAGAGTTCCGCTGATGCGCTTTCGCATATTCCCCTCACCCACAGTTTGAACTTCGCGGAAATCGACGAGGATGCTGGGTACAGCATGGCATGAAAGCGTCGAGTGGAAGGGGGATTCGCGGATGTTCGCTGCGTAAACGCCAGCAAATGGAAGGCGAAGAATTTCGCGAAAAGTACAGGCGAAGGTTAGGAGAAACGCGGGAGGAAGAAACCGGTGTGGCGCACGTGTTCGTCGAAGGCCGGACCGAATTCGGCGGAGAGATAGGACTCTTCTTTTTTTGCCTTTCGGGCGAAGCCAATGAGGATCAGGAAGAAGGCGAGGATGGCGCGGAGTTCGCCGATGGCGAGCGCGTCGCCGACGATGATGAGCAGGATGCCGGTGTAGATCGGGTGGCGGATGAACTTGTAGGGGCCCCGGCGGATCAGGGTGTGGCCTTCTTTGATTTGGACTTCGGCGCTCCAATTGGTGCCGAGGATGAGGCGCGCCCAGATGGCGAAGGCGGAGCCGAACAGGGCTAGGCCGGCGCCAGTCCAGCCGATCCAAGGGAGGTTGGGGATGATTTGCGTGCCGAGGCCGAAGAGGCCCTTGCTTTCGCGCATAAGTAGAAACGCGCCGATGAAGAGGAAGATTAGGTGGCTCCAGCGATCGCTGCGGGATTCAACGTGAGCGGGGCGCTTTGCGGTAAACCAGAAGGCGAACCAGACGAGGGCGAGGGCGGACCAGGCGACGTAAATCCATTCGGCGGGGCCGAAGGTGGTGGGATTGAGGTGGGAAAGGTGGGGCATGGGTGCGAGGTATTTTACAGCGAGTTGGGAGCGGGGAGAGATCCTTCGGCCGATGAATCGGCCTCTGGATGACGGGCATTGTTTCAAATTGTCCGTGAGACCAAGGCAAACGCAACTGCACACAGGCGAAGTCCAGCCTGTGCCACTCGAAGATCGCTGCAAATGTGTTGGGTGGACCGACGTCGTGATTGCCAGGATTGAGGTGGGTGGTCGAAAGAGGACCGCCAGGGTGGCTGTCCGACGCGCTGCGCGCGTCGCCAAAATGGGGCTTGCTTGCGTGGGCGCTGAGGCGCAATCTTCGCGGCTATGAAAAGGAAAATGCGCGTTCGGAAGTTGGCGGATTCTACTTTGGCGATTCATGCGGGGGAGGAGAAGTTTGGGGTGGCGGGGCCGGTGGGAACGGCGATCGCGCGGACCTCGACGTTTACATTCGCGGATACGGAGCAGATGAAGCAGTGGGCTGAGGGCAAGGGTTCGCACTTTATCTATACGCGATACGGCAATCCGACGCTGGCGGTGGCAGAAAAGAAAATTGCGGCGCTCGAAGGTGCGGAGGATGCGTTGGTGACGGCGTCGGGAATGGCGGCGATTTCGAGCGCGCTGCTCGGTGTGCTGCAGGCGGGCGACGAACTGATCGCTACGCTGTCGCTCTACGGCGGAACGTACCGGCTGATGCGCGATATTTTTCCGCGGATGGGGATCAAGGTGAAGTTCGTCGGGACGGACCTGGCGGCAATCGAGAAGCTGGTGACGCCGCGAACCAAGGCGCTCTACATCGAGACGCCGACGAATCCGGCGCTGCGCGTGGTGGATTTGAAGCGTGCGGTGAATTTTGCGAAAGAATGGGATTTGGTGTCGCTCGTCGATAACACGTTTGCGAGCCCGGTGCTGCAAAAGCCGATTGGAATGGGATTCGACGTGGTGCTGCACAGCGCGACGAAATATCTGGGCGGGCATTCGGACATTCTGGCGGGAGCGGCGGCGGGAAAGAAATCGCTGATCGAGAAAGCGCGGCAGATGGTGATTTATCTGGGCGGGTCAATGGATCCGGAGGTCGCGTTTTTGTTGATCCGCGGAATGAAGTCGCTCGAGGTGCGGATGGAGCAGCAATGCAAGACGGCGATGGCTGTGGCGAAATATTTGGAGAAGCATCCGAAGGTCAGCCGGGTGCACTTCCCTGGGCTCGCGTCGCATCCGGATCATAAGTTGGCGAAGCGGCAGATGAAGGGATTCGGCGCGATGATGGCGTTCGATATGAAGGGCGAGCTTGCGGCGGCGCGGCGATTCTGTGAGCGGACGCGGGTGTTTTTACTGGCGGCGAGTTTGGGGGGAGTGGAGTCGCTGGTGTTGCTGCCGGTGTATTCGTCGCACTACAACATGTCTGCGGCGGAATTGAAGGCGGCGGGGATTGAGGCGGGGACGGTGCGGGTTTCGATTGGGCTCGAGGATGCGGGGGATTTGATTGAGGATTTGCGGCAGGCGTTGGCGTGAGAATTACAAAATCAAAGGCACACCCCGCTGAGAGCGGGGTGCAGACAGGCTGAGAGCCTGTCCCACTCAGTCGGATTTTATGGGGGCGGGCGAAACGGGTGAGGAGTCGTCGTTGTCGTCGGGTTGGGATGAGCCGGGGGCGGGGACGTCATCGGCTTCGACTTGCGCTACTCGGCGGTCGTGTTCGGCGCGCGAGATAATTCCCTGCTTCAAGGCGTCGTCGAGAGCTTCGATGCGTTCGCGGGCTTTGCGCGAAAGCGCGTGCGGCTTCGGTTCGCGATGGACGAGCGTGAGAATCAGCAACGCGCCGAGAACGGCGAGCACCGACAACACTCCGATTTTTTTAGCCGTGTTCTTCATGTTTCCGCGGATTACTTCCCGAACTTTCCCGAACTGGCACTAGCGCGAGCAACCGGATACCCGGCCTGGCGAGTCGAAGCTTGAGGCGCGCCGGTCGATATTGGGCAGATGGCGTAAAGGCAGGGCGACACTGGGGCAGGGCCAGCCTGGGGGCAGAAGTACGCCGTGGTAAAGCTCATTTACGGGTTATAATCTCAGCCAAGCGGCCTCGGCAATCGACAGTTAGGGACAAGTCGGGACATCTAGGGAAATGGGCGAGCATAACGAGGACCAGCAACGTCCCGGCACTCGGTCTGATAATTCACCAGGAAAACGGCAGGATAGGCGGACAGATCAGCGCCTGGATACCTGGAAAGAGATCGGCGCGTTTTTTGGACGCGACGAGCGGACCGTAAAGCGTTGGGAAGATCAGCGCGGATTGCCTGTGCACCGCGTCCCGGGCAGCGGCCGGGGCAGCGTGTACGCGTATGCCAGCGAGCTGTCTGAATGGCTGAAGACGGCGGACACGCGCGTGTCCGTAACGGCGACGGTGGAAGAAGCCGTAGCCGGGCCGGAGACCGCTGAGCTTCCGGCTGTGGAAGAGGCAGTCACCTCCCCTGAAATTTCAGAAACACTTCCCCTCGAAGAAAAGCGCAGCAAGCGGCCGTGGATGTTTGTGGCGGCAGGCGTGGTGCTGGCCGGCCTTTTGGGCGGACTTTGGATCTATAAGACCGGCGGAGCTTCAGCGACAAAGGCTAGCGCGCGCGCCGTGGATCCGCAGGCGCAGGAACTTTACCTGCGCGGAATTTATTACTGGCACAAGCGGACGCCGGAAGGGCTGACGCAGGCCGTCGATTATTTCACGCAAGCGATCGTGCGCGACCCGAATTACGCGCCGGCTTACGTGGGCCTGGCGGATTGCTACAACCTGCTTCGTGAATACACGAAGATGCCGCCGGATCAGGCGTATCCGCGGGCGAAGGCGGCGGCGGAACGCGCGATCGCACTGGACGATTCCCTTTCCGGAGCGCACAGTTCGCTGGCGTTTGTGGATTTCTACTGGTCGTGGGACGCGGTGGCTGCGGAACGCGAGTTTAAGCGGTCGCTGGAACTCGATCCGAACTCGGTGGTGGCGCATCACTGGTACGCGACTTTCTTGATGCACATGGGGCGGTTCAAGGAAGCGCTGGAGCAGATCGAGGTCGCGCAGAAGCTGGACCCGTCTTCGATTTCGGCGCTGGCGGATAAGGGCGCGATTCTGGAGTATGTGACGGGGCGCGAGGACGCGATCAAGCTGGAGAAGGAACTGGAGACGTCCGATCCGAATTTCCTTTCGCCGCATACGTATCTCTCGGGAATGTACTTCCGCCAGAAGAATTACGCCGCGGCGGTGCAGGAGATGCGGAAATACGCGGAGTTGATCAAGGACGACGGATTATTGAGTGTCGCCGCGGCCGCTGAAAAGGGGCTTGCAGCGGGTGGGCGCGAAGGCATGCTGAAGGCGATGATCGCCGAGCAGCAAAAACTCTACGCCGAAGGGAAATTTTCGCCGTATCTGCTGGCGGACACGGAGGCGCAAGTGGGCGACAAGCAGGCGGCGATGAAGTATCTCGCGGAAGCGCTGGCGAAACACGACGAGCGGATGATCGCGATACGGATCGATGACAATTTCGCGGATTTGCGGTCGGACCCGGCGTTTCAGAAGATGGTGGAGCAGGTTGGGTTGCCGCCGTATCAGTAAGAGTTCCCTTCCTTACTAGAGTCGAGCCTTCAAAACTTCCGTGCATGATGTTTCGAGAGCACGTTGGGGTGTGTCTAAGCGAGGAAGGCACGGCGACTGACGTCGCCGCAATGCAAAGCGGTAGACCGCTGCGCGGGCTCCCGGACTCTAAAATGAGCGGTGCTTGAGTTGAGGCTTGCCGCGCACCCTTTTGAGCAGAAAAGGGTGCGGCACCCGGAAAGGCAACGGCTGCCGGGTCGATGCTTGGCCGCATCGACCCGCCCTCACAGACGGAACTTGGTGTCCCTTTTCAGGCAATAGCGGGTACGGCAGGGCCATTGACCCGGTCGGGGTGACCTCGTAAGCTTTGCGATGCGGCGTAGGGAGTAGTAGAGCCTGCGCTCGGTCGGCAGCGCCACGGTTTTCCGCTCTCATTCGAGAGATGGGAGAACCCGGCTCAGCCGATAAGGATTTTGGGGGCAGAGGACGACCGATGCGCTCGACGGCGATTGTCTGGGCTGTGCTGATTGCGGGAACGGTGACGCTGTCGAGTTGCGAAGAGTCCGCTTCGCCGCAGCACGCCAAGGCGCATGCGCCGGCGCTGGTGCCCGCTCCGACTGCTCAATTCGCCACGATTGATCTCCCGCAGTTTCCCGAACGAGCTTCCCTGCTGGGCCTGACCGACACGCGGCCGCGCATCGACATTCTGGTGGCGACGGCGCAGGCGCGATTTGACGCCGCGCAGAAAGAATACAAAGCGCAGCAGTTTGAAAAGGCGCACGCGGATTACAACGCGGTGGTGGGAATCATCCAGGAGAGCGGATTCCAGCCGGACGCGGACCCGCGGCTTTCCGAGCTGCTCGATCAGACGGGCGAAGCGCTGCATTCCTACGATGTGAACGCGGAGCAGGACCAGGAAGCGGATGAAGGCGACGACGCGGCGCAGACGCCAGCGAATCCGCTGGATGCGTTTGCTTCGATGACGCTGCCGCCGGGCGATCCTCGGCTTGCGGCGCGAGCAGAGCAAGAAATTGTGCGAGTGCCGCACGATCTGCCGCTGACGGTGAACGATTCAGTGCTGCAGTATTTGAGTTATTTCTCGTCGCCGAAGGGACGCGCGACGGTGGCGCATGGCATCGACCGTTCGGGACGTTACACGGACATGATCCGGCGCGTACTGAAGGAAGAAGGCGTGCCGCTGGATTTAATGTACCTGGCGCAGGCCGAGTCGGCATTTCAGCCGGTGGCGGTTTCGAACAAGGGGGCGCGCGGGATTTGGCAGTTCATGCCGTATCGCGGCGAAGAGTACAACCTCGACCGGACGTACTGGGTGGACGAGCGCAGCGATCCTGAAAAGGCGACGCGTGCGGCGGCGCGGCATTTGCGCGACCTGTACGACATGTTCGGCGATTGGTATCTGGTTATGGCGGCGTACAACTCGGGCCCGATGAATGTAACCAAGGGCATCGAGCGGACCGGTTACGCGGATTTCTGGGATTTGCAGCGGCTGCATGCGCTGCCCAAGCAAACGCAGAACTACGTGCCGATCATTATTGCGCTCGCGCTTGTGGGCAAAGACCCGGCGCTTTACGGCGTGGAAGTGGCGCCGGACAAGCCGACGATGACGGACGTGGTGAAGCTGGGGCATTCGATCGATCTGCGCCTCGTGGCCGATGCGACGGGCGCGGACGTGTACGATTTGCGCGAGATGAATCCGGAGCTGCTGCGCAACGTGACGCCGGCCGATCCGAACTGGGAATTGAAATTGCCGGAGGGCACGGCGACGAAGTTTGACGGCGTGATCCAGCAGGTGCCGGTGGATAAGTGGACCAGCTGGCGGCTACACACGGTGACGCAGGGCGAAACGCTGGGCGACATCGCGAGCCACTATCACGTGACGGTCGGGGCGGTCGAGGCGGCGAATCACCTGGAAGCGCATGCGGTGGTGCCGGCTGGATTTTTGCTGAACGTGCCGACGGCGCCGGTGGCGGTGAAGCTGGTGCACTACACAGTTTCGCGCGGCGACACGCTGGAAAGTATCGCGGACCGGTTCGATGTGACCGTGCCGGAGCTGAAGAAGTGGAACAAGATTCGCGGGGCTTCGGTGCCGCGCGGCGCGCATTTGAAGATTTACGAGGGCGGGATTACCCCGGATAAGCTGAGTGCGCCGAGGGCGAAGTCGGCTTCTGCGGCGGACTCGGGCGCGGGCGTCGAGAACGTGTCAAATACGTCTGGCGGCGGCACGACGGTGACGCACAAGGTGCGGCAGGGCGAAACGCTTTACAGCGTGGCACATACGTACAAGACGACCGTTGAGATCCTGCGGGCGGACAATCCCTTCCTGAATGACGAGCCGCTGAAGACGGGCGACGTGCTGACCATCCGGCGCTAGGCGCCGCTTGATTGGCTGCGTGACGAATCGCACGTCGCGACCACATGTTAGCAAGCCCTTCCCTTTCAATACCTTAGATGCCAGGCTGCGTTGTTTGGCGTTCCGGCGTGCTGTTTTGCTTCAAAAAAATGTCGCAAAAATGGGGCTTTCCTCCCTTGCGCTTCGCGCGAAATTTCGTTACACCATTTGTGAGCGCCGAGACTGATACGAAGTTCAGGCCGGGACCCAGGAGGATTCCGATGTTCAACGGCAAACTGCACGACGAAGAGGACGACGAACTGCCGCACTTCGAAGAGGAAGAAGAGGAAAGCCTGGAGTCGAACCCTCACGACGAGACGGTGGAAGAGGTGGAAGAGATCGTAATCGAAGAGGGCGGCGAGGAAGAGGAAGACGAACCGGCTGCGACGGAACGGCGGGCGGCTCCGGCGCCGGCGGCTGCTGCCAAAAAGGCCAAGCCAAAAGCGAAGGCCAAGCCCAAGGCGAAGGCGAAACCAAAAAAGAAGGCGCCTGCGAAGAAAGCAAAAGCTAAGGCGAAGCCCAAAGCCAAGCCCAAGAAGGCTGCGAAGAAAAAGAAGAAGCGGTAGTTTTCGTAGCGCTTCGCTCGACGCAGAAAAAACTGAATCGAAGAATTGTCCGCCGCGTGGTCCGAAAGGACTCCGCGGCGGTTTTGTTTTTGGTGGCAGGCGAAAGGCAGAAGCAAAACACTTCACGGAGAAAACCGAGAACGGCGGAGTTCACGGAGTCGGAGTGCTAGTCGGGCGGCCGACTGTGACGGGGTGAAACGAGCGGCCCTCTGCGCGAGGCTCGTGCTGTTGACGAACCGCGTACGTCCAGCATCGCAAAATATTTTGTTGCTGCCCGGCGCGAGGGGCGGAGTTAGTATGCGTTTCAGAATGGTGCTGGCCGTGGAGCAGGTGAAGAGGATGCGGGGCGGCGCGCAGGCGCAGTTGATGCGATGCTCGAACGGTGGCTATTACGTCGTCAAGTTTCAGAATAACCCGCAGGGGCGGAGGATCCTGGCGAACGAATTGCTGGCTACGAGGCTGGCGAGGCGGATGGGATTGCCGTCGCCGGAACCGGAAGTGATCGAGGTGCGGGAAGAATTGATTTCGCACACCGACGAGCTGGTGATTCAGCTGGGGCGCGGGCGCGCGCTCTGTTCCGCAGGGAAACAATTCGGGTCCAGATATCCGGGCGAGCCGGCGAAGACCGTGGTGTACGACTTCCTTCCGGACGAACAACTGCGCGAAGTGACGAACCTCGGCGATTTCCTCGGCGTGCTGGTGTTCGACAAGTGGACCTGCAATACGAACGGCCGGCAGGCGATTTTTCATCGCGACCGCGAGGGCGACGGCGAGAGATACCGCGCTCAGATGATCGATCACGGATTTTGTTTCAATGCGTGCGAGTGGAATTTCCCGGATGCGCCACTGCGCGGATTGTATGCGCGGCACGGAGTTTACGAGCAGGTGCGCGGAGCGGACGCGTTTGAGCCGTGGATCGCGCGCGTCGAACGGATTACCGAGAGCGACCTCGACAAGGATTACAGCGGGATTCCGCCGGAGTGGTTTGAGGGCGATTTCGATGCGATCGAGCGGCTGATGGCGCAGCTGGTGCGCCGGAAGAAGCTTGTGCGGGAGCTTGTGATTTCGGCTTGGAAGTCGTCGGCGCAGCCGTTTCGCAATTGGCGGTAGGTGGCTGGGACGCAGCACTCGATGGAAATGAGGCGGGGATTTTGTTGTTCGGGTGATGGCAGATACGCAAGTTTTGCGTGTGTCGAGAGAGTTTGGGTCGGAGGTTGCGATGAGCGCTGTGAATGGGCCGCCGGGCTCGCTGGAGCTAGATGCGATCGCGCCGGGCGAGCCTAAGGAAACGTTTCGCTACAGGATTTTGCGGTACGCGCCGAATGTGGAGCGCGATGAGTGGGTGAATATCGGCGTGATGCTGGAGGATACGCGGACCGGGCGGCTCGCGGCGCGCGTGGTGGAGTCGGATCCCGAATTTGCGCGTGTGATGCGGATCCATCCGGATCTCGATCGGGATTTGCTGCGCGCGCTTCCGGTGGAATTGAACGAGCGGCTGCGCGGAACGCCGGATGAGGTGCGGGTGTATCTCGACAAGCTCGACCAGTCGCTTTCGAACGCGGTGCAGATGAGTGCGCGGCGCGGGCTACTGGGCGACAACTTCGACGCGGAGATGGACCGCCTCTATCGCGTGCACGTGTCGCCGCCATCGAAGCGCGCGGGAGGCGTGGTGCAGTCTGTGCACGATTTCATCCGTGAAAAGTTGAGCGATGTATTCCGGCGGCGGCGGATTCTGGGGCGGATGGAGACGCGGGTGCGCGTCGATGGCTTTACGCATCATGGGGATCCGTTCCGGCTGGATTTTGGATACCAGAATGGAGTGCGCGGGTTTGTGCACGGAGTGTCGCTGAAGCGCGATGCGGCGCAGGCGAAAGTGCTGGCTTACACGGCGGCGCGAATTCGGGCGCGGGACCCGAGCGTCGAGATTGCGGCGATTACGGAAATTGCGGCGGAGCCCGGGAATACCAGGCACGAATTCATTACGGAGATTCTCGGGGAGCAGAACGTGAGGATCGTGCCGATGTCGCAGGTGGAGGGGTTTGCGGAGGAGTTGAGGTTGCGGCTGAATTAGTTTTTTTCATCGGCGAAGCTTGCGTGTTTTCAAGTACTCGAACAATTCAAAGGTACACAGGCAACAGCGGCCTGTGCCACTTGCGTTCTCTACGATTGTGATCGTGCCAAGCGTGGGAGGATCGCCAGAATTTTAGGTGGCTGAACGGGCGACCCACTGAGTGTGGGGCGCGACGCACAGACTGACAGTCTATGTTACAGCTCGCTGCGCTCGCCCAAGGCACACAGGCAAGATTGCCTATGCTCCTTGCTTAAACTTTGTTGAGGTGGCGCATTTCTGGGTCGGGCGTGCGCGTTGCGTTTGCGGCAGCCCAGCGCGGCGACGTTCGTTTCCCAAGTAAAACCTCTGCTCCCCAACAACCAAAGTAGGACGACAGAGCAACGCCGTGGCCGGCGAAGGCGCCGATCACCAGGCCATTGCGATGCTTTGCGTTCGAGTGCGGGTGCCAGCCGAAGACGGGTTTCCAGGTGTCGCGGAATAAAATCGGGCCGCCCCAGTGGCGGACGAGTTTTACTTTCGCCAGCGCCGGGTGAAGGGCGCGGACGCGCTGGTCGAGACGCGCGAAAATCTGTGTAGCCTCGGATTTCGCGATATCGACGGTTTCGAGAGCGCCCACATCGCTTGACGTCACAAGTCCGGCGCCGAAAACGATCGAGCGGTCTTTGCGGACGCGGCCCCAGAGATACGGGAAGTCGGTGGTGTAAAAAGGCGTTCGCGACGCAAGGCCGATCGCGCGCAAGACGGATTCGGAAACCGGCTCGGTGAGAAGCGCGAGCGTGAGGCGCGCGTGCGTGCCGTGCGTCAGGCCCGAGACGCGGAGCGACAGCGCGTTTGTGGCGAACAGAACTTTTTCCGCCGTCAGCTTGTGCGTGGGGCGGCTTCCGTTCTTCGCGGCTCGCGTTGCCGCGCCGGTTCGTTCGATTGTGAGGACCGGCTCACGATGCCATGCGACGTGCGTGACGCGGTGATGCTCGTGGATTTTTGCGCCCAGGCGCTGGGCTGAGCGGCCGAGGCCGGCGACGAGTTTTCCCGGATCGACGGTGCCGCCGGGAACGTGCTTCATGACGCGGAGCGTTCCGGAATCGTTCCAGGCGATGGGTGAATCGTTGCGGCCGTCTTTGCGCGCGATTTCCCAGGCGCCGTGGAGGTCGAGATCGCACTGCACGTCGAGCGTGTGGAGAATTTTTTGAAAGCCGGAGAGAACGTCGCCCAGGCCGGGCATGTCGCCTGCCGCGGTTTCGGCCAGCGCCATGCCGCCGGTGCGGCCGCTCGCGCCTTCGCCCACTTTGAAAGCTTCGAAGACGGCTACGGATTTTTCGGGGGCGAGGCGTTTGAGCCACGCTGCGGCGGCGAGACCAGTGAAACCACCGCCGACTATAGCGAAATCGACGGACGCGGGAAGCGCGCTCGGGCGAGGTTTGAAGCGGATGGGCCAGGGCGGGGTGCCCCAGTGGTGTTGGGTGCTTGGCATGGAGACACTCTTATTTTACAGACAAAGGCTGAGGCGGGGAGGGGTCCTTCGGCCGCTAAAGCGGCCTGAGGATGACGCGGCTGAGGGCGAGGCGCGCTGAACACGAAAGGCAGCGATGGCGACGGTGAGGATAAGCTCGCCGGCGTGAAGTGAGTCGAGCCGGAGCTTTGCTGGAGTTGTGGCATTCGGCAGGGCGGTGGTCCCCGCCTCGCGGGGAGCCACCGCACTCCGGGAAAACCGTTTAGGCCGAGGCTCTCGAGCGAATTGTCTCGAGAGATTAGAGGATGCTCTCGCTCCAGTTTTCGAGCGTGTGCTTGAGCTTGGCCATGAACTGGTGGGCTACGGCGCCGTCCACGACGCGATGGTCGTAGGAAAGCGTGAGGTACACCATCGAGCGGATGGCGATCGCGTCGTCCACGACGACCGGGCGCTTTTCGATCGTGCCGAGGCCGAGGATCGCGACGTTGGGCTGGTTGATCACCGGCAGGCCGAACAGGCCGCCGAAAACGCCGGGGTTGGTGATCGCGAAGGTGCCTTCGGCGACTTCCTCGGGCTTGAGCTTCTTGGCGCGAGCGCGTTCGGCGAGGTCGTTCATGGTGCGCGCGATACCGAGGAAATTCTTTTCTTCGGCGTTCTTGATCACCGGGACGATCAAGCCCCAGTCGAGAGCGACGGCGATGCCGATGTTGCATTCCTTGTGAAGAACGATGTTCGTGCCATCGACCGATGCATTGACCGTGGGGAACGCGCGGAGCGATTCGACGGCGGCGCGGACGAAGAACGGCATGAAGGTGAGCTTGGTGCCGGCCTGCTCTTCGAACTTGTTCTTCATCTTCGCGCGCAGGGTGGCGATGCCGGTGACGTCGGCTTCATCCACCGAGTACACATGCGGCGAAACGTGCTTGGAGAGCACCATGTGCTCGGCGATGCGCTGGCGCATCACGGACATGGGCTGCACTTCGTAATTGCCGAAGTACATTTTTTCGCGCGGCACGGCGTTTTCGAGAATGCTGCCGCCGGCGTGGGATCCCGCGGACGGAGGCGGCGGTGGCGGAGGAGCCGACGGGCGCTGAGGGGGAGCGGACGGCGCAGCTTGTTGCGGAGCGCTGGCAGAACCTGAAGGGCCACCTTCGACGGCGGCGAGAATGTCGGACTTCGAAACGCGGCCGCCTGCGCCGGTGCCGGGCACCTGCGCGACATCGATATTATTTTCGCGGGCAATCTTGCGCACGAGCGGTGAGCTGCGGACTTTGTCGCCCGAAGCCGTGACCGGCGCGGCAGGAGCGGGCGCTGGTGCAGCTTTCTGTGCCGGAGGCGGCGGTGCGGCGGCCGCGGGCCTCGCGGGAGTGGGCGGCGGCGCAGCAGCGGGTTTCGCGGCTTCTTGCTTCGCAGGCGCAGGAGCAGCGCCAGCCGAACCGGCTACGTCGATCACCGCGACGACGGTCTGAATGGGAACCGTCTGGCCCTCGTTGACTTTAATTTCTTTCAAGACGCCGGCGGACGGCGACGGAATTTCCGCATCGACTTTGTCGGTGGAAATTTCAAACAGCGGCTCGTCGCGCTCGATCTTGTCGCCGGGCTTTTTGAGCCACTTGGTGATGGTGCCTTCGAAAATGCTCTCGCCCATCTGGGGCATGATGACGTCGGTTGCCATGGCAGTTCTGCTCCTCTTTGTTCAACAAATCAAAAGGCGGCTCAACAAATCGAAAAGCGTTTAACGCAATCGGAAACAATCGCGCGGCAGCATCGCCGCGCGGACAAAACCTGAGAGAGATCCTTCGGCCGTGCACGGCCTCAGGATGACGGCCCGGTAACGACGTGGCCGCCTAAAAAACTACGCAGCGCTGAGGCACTCTTCGTGCCAGACGCCGGGAATCCCATCGAGCGTGTAAATCTCGTCGCCGCCGGTGAAGAATTCGACCTTCTTCACGTTGGCCGTGCGGCCGGCAAACTCGAGCTGCTCGGGCTCGAGTTCGTTGTGGTACTGGCCGGCTTCGAGGAAGTCCTCGAGAAACGGACGATCGGCGATCTTCACGCTCGTCCCGGCCGGAAACTCTGCATTGTTGACGCCTTTGGTCTTTCCCATGTTCCCCCGTGCGCTGCCCGCTTTAGTATTTTGCCAGTTCGCGCGCGGCCGCGACGACCTTTTCAGTGTTTGGCATGAAGTATTCTTCGAGCGTCGGCGAATAAGGCACGGGCGTATCGATCGCGGTGACTCGAGCGATCGGCCCATCGAGATCCTCAAACGCCCCTTCACAAACGATAGCGGCAATTTCGCCGGCAATGCCGCCGGTCTTCGTGTCTTCGTGAACGACAAGAAGCTTGTTGGTCTTCTTTACCGACGTGATGATCGCGTCGCGATCGAGAGGAAGCAGAGTGCGGAGGTCGATGACTTCCACATCGATTCCCTCTTTGGCGAGCTGTTCGGCGGCTTCCATCGATGTGTGTACCATCGCGGCATAGCTCAGGATGGTGAGGTCGCGCCCTTCGCGCCGGATGGCCGCCTTGCCGATGGGCACCAGGTGATCGCCCGCGGGCATTTCTTCCTTGATGCGGCGGTACAGATATTTGTGCTCGAAGAAAAGGACCGGGTTGTTGTCGCGAATCGCGGACTTCAGCAGGCCCTTGGCGTCCGCCGGAGTGGAAGGATAAATCACCTTCAGGCCGGGCGTATGAACGAAATACATTTCCGGGTTCGCGGAGTGAAACGGACCACCGTGAACGCCACCACCGGACGGCCCGCGGACGACGATCGGCACAGGCGCGCCCCAGAGGTAGTGCGATTTCGCGACGAAGTTCGTGATCTGGTTGAAGCAGCAGGCGATGAAATCGATGAACTGCATTTCGGCCACGGGACGCAGGCCGAGAAAGCTCATGCCGCAGGCCGCGCCGATGATGGCGGTTTCAGCGATGGGGGTTTCGATGACGCGTTCGCGCCCGAATTTTGCGAGCAGGCCGTCGGTGACTTTGAAGGCGCCGCCGTAGGCGCCGATGTCTTCCCCGATGGCGACGACGGCGGGATCGCGCTGCATTTCCTCCATCATGGCCTGGCGGATCGCCTCGACCATGGTAACGCCGGTTTGCGCGGGTGCTGCGGTTGGAGTCGCAAAGTGACTAGCCATCTCTAGCGTCCTCCCTTTCCTTGCGATTTACCGCCCTGCTTGCCGAAGGACTTCGCGCCACCCGATTTCGAGAAATTCTTGGCAGGACTCTTGGGCGTGAAATTTTTCGAATTGCCGTTCGCCGGAACGGCGGAATTTCTGCCCTTCTGCACGCGGCTGTACACCTTGGCTTCGGCGGTGTCGCGGAAAGCTTTGTCCTTGGGGCCGCGGCCGAAGGGGACGCGCGGACCTTCGGGCTCGGCGGCGCGTTCGGGTTCGACGAACTCATCCTCAGGGTAAATCGGCGGCACGGGTTTCGGCGGTACGGGCGCGACGGCCGGGCGCGGAGCAGGCTGCGGCTGAGCGGGCTTCGCTTGCTGGACTGTGTTTGGTTGCCGCGCTGGGTTGGCGTGCAGCACTGGGCGCGGCGCATCGGCGTGCTGCTGCGGTTTCTGTTGCGGCTTCTGGTGCTGCGAGTGGCCGCCGTTTGCGGATTTCAAGACCGAGGCGGCGTCACCCATGCCGGCCGGAAAATCGGAGAGCTTATAGGTGATGTCGATGCCGGAGCCCGGCGGCGTGACTTCGCTCATCGGGCGTTTGAACTCGGCGGAAATATCGTGGCAGCCGTCGCAGTAAACGCCTTCGGCGGCGAATTCAGGCGGCGGCATCGGCGAGTCTTCGGCGAACTGCTGGTCAACGTCGAGCAGCTTTTCGATCTTGGCGTCGAGTTCGGATTTCGTCTTGGCGTCCCAGATTTTATTGTCGGTGAGAAATTTCTCGTACAGCACGATGGGATCGCGCGACTTCCAGAAATCGAACATTTCCTTGGGAACGTATTCGGCGGGATCGTGCTGCGCGTGGCCTCGCATGCGCATGGTTTTCACTTCGATCAGGCGAGGGCCGCGTCCGGCGCGACACTCTTCGACAGCGTACTTGGTGTTGTTGAAGACGGCGACGACGTCGTTGCCATCGACGATCGAGCTTTGAATGCCGTAGGCGACGGCGCGGTCGGCGAGATTTTTCACCGGCACCTGGCGCGAAACGGGCGTCGAATAGGCCCACTGATTATTTTCAACGATCAGAACGAAAGGCGCCTTTTGCGCGGCGGCGAGGCCGAGGCCTTCGTGGAAGGCGCCGGTAGAACTGCCGCCGTCGCCGATCCATGTGAGAGCGACAATATTCTGGCCGAGGTAGCGGCCGGCCATCGCAACGCCGGTCATTACGGGGATCAGATCACCGAGCATGGAAATGGGCGAGACGATGTGCAGATCTTTGAGGTCGCCGAAGTGGCTGGTGCCGTCTTTGCCCTTGGTGGGCGAGGTGTATTTCGCCATGTGCTGCGTGAAGATGTCGCGCGGGGGAACGCCTTTGACGAGCAACGCGCCGATATTGCGGATCATGGGCGCGATCCAGTCGCGCTTTTCGACGGCGGACGCGGTACCGACCGAGACGGCTTCCTGGCCGAGGCTGGAGTAGAGGCCCCCGACGATTTTATTCTGGCGGAACAGGCGGACCATGCGCTCTTCCAGCTGGCGGTTGAGCTGCATGTAGTAATAAAGGTTGAGGTGCTGTTCGCGCGTGAGCGGCTGGCTCATGCTTCACTTCCTTTCGATGCGGAGACTGCGAGTTCGAGTTCGGCTGAGTTTGATGCCGCTATGTGGCTGAGATCGTTGCTCGCTTCGGCTGAAGCTGATACTTCGGATGCGGCCAGCGCTGCTGCGAATTCTTCGCGCGTGACTGGGACTATTGCGCTGCCGAACACTTCACCGAATTGCGTGACGAGGGCCTGTGCGACTTCGGCGCGCGAGACGGCGCGATTGAGAAGACGTTCGAGCGAGGCGGCGCGTTTCCCGGAAATGCCGCACGGAACGATCAAATCGAAATAGTTGAGGCTGGTGGTGGCATTGTACGCGAAGCCGTGCGAGGTGACCCAGCGGCTTAGGTGCACTCCGAGCGCGGCGAGTTTCTCTTCGCCGTTCGGGGTATCAACCCATATGCCGTGCTTGTCCTCGAACCGTTTGGCTTCGACGCCGAATGTCGCGCTGGCGCGAATCATGATTTCTTCGATCTGCTCGACGTACCAGCGGACGTCTTTCTTGTGCGCGGCGAGATCGAGAATCGGGTAGCCGACGATCTGGCCGGGGCCGTGGTAGGTGATGTCGCCGCCGCGATCCGTTGCGTGAAACTCGACGTTCATTTGCGCGAGGACGCCGTCTGCTGCTTTGAGATGTTCTCGCTTGCCGTTGCGGCCGAGCGTGATCACGTGCGGATGCTCGCACAGGAGCAATGTGTCGGGAATGTCGCCACGTTTGCGAGCCGCTACCGTGCGCGACTGCAGCTCCGAGGCTGGCGCGTAAGGGACGAGGCCGAGATCGACGACCCAGCACGTTTTTCGGGACGGTTGGCTCACAACTCTCTCAGACATCGATTCACGAACTGCCACAACTTTTCACAACTTGGCCGTGAAGGCCACGCCCGCGGGCGCCGTGAACCGCACGCGCCGCGAGCGCTGGAACGTCACAACTAAAAATTGATCGTCAAGCCGCGAACGCTGTTGTACGCATCGCCCAGCGCTTCCCAAACGGTGGGGTGCGCGTGGATTGTGGCGGCCATGTCGTCGAGCGTGCCTTCGAGGGCCAGCGTATTCACCGGCCCGGCGATAATTTCGGTAGCCAGCGGCCCGATGGCGTGAACGCCGAGAATTTCGCCGTACTTGGCGTCGGCGACGACTTTGATGAAGCCTTCGTGCGAGCCGAGGATCGTGGCTTTGCTGTTGCCGAGGAACGGGAACTTGCCGGTCTTTATTTCGTAGCCGGCTTCGCGCGCCTGTTTCTCGGTAAGACCGATGGAGCCGATCTGCGGTTCGCAGTACGTCGCGTTCGGGCAGCGCCTGCGGTCGAAAGGCTGAACGTCTTTACCGGCCATGCGACCGACGGCGATGATTCCTTCTTGCGATGCGGCGTGCGCGAGCTGCGGCTGGCCGGCGACGATGTCGCCGATGGCGTAGACGCCCGGCTCGTCTGTCTCCATGTAGGCGTTGGTGTGAACGAAGCCGCGCTCGACTTTGATTTTCGTTTTGTCGAGGCCGATGTTTTCGGTAAGCGGGCGGCGGCCTACGGCGATCAGCACTTTTTCGGCGTTGATGGTTTTCGAGGCGCCGGACTTGTCTTTGTAAACGACGGTCGCGCCGTTCGCGTCTTTCTTCACGGACTCGACTTTGGCTTCGAGTTCGATCTTCATGCCCTTCTTGACGAGGGCTTTGTGAAGCTCGGCGGAAATTTCTTCGTCTTCGAGAGGCACGACGCGCGTGACGGCTTCGAGCAGCGTGACGTCCGTGCCAAATGTCTTAAAGATCGAAGCGAATTCGACGCCGACCGCACCGCAGCCGACGACGATCATCGACCTCGGGATCGAGGTGAGGCCGAGGATTTCGCGATTGGTGAGAATCGTATCCTTATCAATCTCCACGCCGGGAAGCGAGCGCGCTTCGGAACCAGTGGCGAGCAGGATGTACTTGGTTTCGAGTTCGGTGACCTTGCCGTCTTTTTCCACCGAGACGCGGCCCGGACCGGCGATCTTGCCCCAGCCCGTGATCGATTCGACTTTATTCTTTTTGAAGAGCAGGCCGATGCCGCCGGCGTGCTTCTTCACGATTTTGTCTTTGCGGCCCAGGATCGACGGCCAATTGATCTTCACGTCTTTGGCTTCGAAGCCGAATTCCTCGGCGCGCTTGAAATGTTCGTAGATGTCGGCGTGGTGGAGAAACACTTTGGTGGGAATGCAGCCGACGTGGAGGCACGTCCCACCCAAGAATGAATCTTTTTCGACGACGGCGACTTTCAGGCCCCACTGCGCGGCGCGAATCGCAGCCACATATCCGCCGGGACCACTACCAATTACAACGAGATCGTATTTAGCCAACCCAGTTCTCCCTTGCAGTTTTCAAAGAAGCGACGAGCCATTCGATGCGCGGTGGGTTCGTCAGGATTGCGGGCAACACCCTACGCAAACGCTTGATTTTAACAGCCGTACGGGAGCGTCGCAACCGGGATTGGGATGGGGAAGCGGGTAAAGTGAGGGCGGGCGCCAGTCCATTTTGGTTTGACGTAGCTGAGCCAGTGTGAAACTTTCGCTGACGCTTTCTCGTACCATCAGTCAAACGTACTGAGATTCCAGGAGTGTGCCCATGAGTTTGAGTTCCCAACCCAGCCCGATGGCCGTGGATACGCGTTTCAGCCCGGCGCCGCCCCAGCCCCCCACTGCGCTGCACAAGACATTTATTGGGCCGAATGGATTGCGTGCTGGATGGCGCATCTTGATCTTCGTTGCGCTTTTCGTCGCGCAAGGCAAAGTGCTGAATATCGTGCTACACAGAATCCCGGCCGTAGTCGCTATGCACAAGGGATTGCCACCCGACGTGATGACGCCGGGCGTGCTGATGTTTGACGAAGGGTTGTCGGTCGCGCTACTGCTGCTCACGGCGTTCTGGATGACGCTGATCGAGAAGCGTTCGTTCGCGGATTACTACCTGCCGATCAATGAAGCATTCGGCAAGCGATTCTGGCAGGGCGTGCCGTACGGATTCGCGATGCTGTCTGCGTTGATGGCGATCATCGCGGCGCTGCACGGATTTTCGATTCAAGGCTTCGTTACGGCGGGTGCTGTGGCTCTGAAATTCGCATTGCTCTACGCGATAGGGTTCTTCTTCGTGGGCATGACGGAAGAATTCCTAATGCGCGGATATCTCCAGTCCGCGCTCGGATCGGGAATCGGGTTCTGGCCTGCGGCGCTTGTGCTTTCTTTTCTCTTTGGCTTGGGCCACATCCAAAATATAGGCGAGGATTGGTTCGGAGCGGTGATGGCGGGGTCTTTTGGAATCCTCGCGGCGTTTGCGCTGTTTCGCACCGGCAACATCTGGTTCGCGATCGGGATGCACCTCGGCTGGGACTGGGGCGAGACATTCTTTTACGGAGTCCCGGACAGCGGCCTGAAAGGGACGAATTACCTGCTCAATGGCGTATTGCGCGGCCCGCACTGGATTTCCGGCGGCAGCGTTGGGCCTGAGGGCAGTGTGTTCGCGCTCGTCGTGCTCTTGCTTGCCGGAGTCGGGATTCATTTTCTATTTCCCGCAAAGCAAGTGGCTGCTTAGCGTTTCCAAAGCCTGGAATCCTTTCCTTCACAATCAGCATCTACATGTGGTCGCGGGCCGGTAAAGTTTCCGGCTTGCGGCCCTTTTTGCCGCGGAGCGCATCGAAGAGAAACTCCGGTTTCTTCCCGAGCAACATGCGCGATTTGACAGCGGTGGGAAGGACTCGTTAAAATCGCGGGCTTTGAGTGAGGCGTTTGGGCTCACCTAGGGAACAATCGATGGACAAGAAACGACTGGATTACTACAAGAAAAAGCTGGTGACGCGGCGCGAGGAACTGGCGCGCGGCATCCTGAGAACCGAGCAGGAAGGACGCGAGGCCGACGAGGATCCCACCGTGGATCTCGCCGACAAGGCTGCCAATTCCTACACCAAGGAATTTCTCTTCGGCCAAACGCATAACGAACGCACGATGCTGGCGCTGGTGGACAACGCGCTGATCCGCATCAAAGACGGCACGTTTGGCGAGTGCGATTCGTGCCACGAAGAACTTCAACAGAAGCGGCTGGAAGCGGTGCCCTGGACGCGGTACTGCATCAGCTGCCAAGAGAAAAAGGAACAGGGGCTGCTGTAAGCCCCTGTTCGGTTTTACCCGTACCGCTGTGCCCTTCCCTGAGATTTTCTCCGCCGCAGCTTGACCTGTGCGCCGTTGTGTAACTGGTCCCGCTAAAACTTTTTACGCACGTCACGAATCGGTTATATAAGGTGGGTGTGTTTCTACGCTCCACGCTCGAAGCGTTGGCGTCTGTGCTGGCGCCGGCGCCGTGCCGGCTTTGCGCCAAGCCGCTGCTGAACGCGAGCCGCATACCGATTTGCCCGGAGTGCCTCGCATCGTTTGTGCCGATTGGCGAGCCGATATGCCAGTGCTGCGGGCGGCCGTTTCCGGCGATCGTTGCGGAGCACGCGACTGCGAGTGGCGCTGCGCCGCTCACCCTGTGCCGGCTGTGCCGGGAAAATACTTTTGCATTTGCGCGCGCGCGAAGCTTCGGCGTGTACGACACTGCGCTGCACAACGCGATCCTGCTACTGAAGTACGAAGAGCTGACGCGGCTTGGCCACTGGTTCGCGGAGCGCCTCGCGGAAGTGGCTGCGCGCGAAGCCGAGCTTTTTCAGGCGGACGTGGTGGTGCCGGTTCCGCTTCATCCCGCGCGGCAACGCGAGCGCGGTTACAACCAGGCCGAGCTAATCGCGCGTCCTCTCGCGAAGAAGCTCGGCATTAAGCAAGGATCGTATTTGTTGATGCGCACAAGGCCGCGGCCGGCGCGGCTGGTGCTTTCGCGCAAAGAGCACTGGGAATCCGTGCGTGGCGCGTATGCCACGCGAAAAGGGCTGCGGGTGGACAAACTTCGAGTGCTGCTGGTGGATGACGTGATGACGACCGGAGCGACGCTCGATGCATGTTCGCGTGCATTGAAGAGCGCGGGCGCGGCTTCGGTGGTGGGTCTGACGGTGGCGCGGGTTACATCCGGCCTGGGACCGCTGCCGGCGCCTGCTATGCCGACACGTAAGGCGGGTGCGCCAGTCTCGAAACATTCATAATCGGGAAACTAGCGGCGCATAGGCTGCATCTACTATACTTTGTACAGAGTCAGGTGAGAGTTTTTCGAGCGACGCGAGGGCGGCGCAAATGGAAAACCGACACAAAAGCGGACTAAGACCGCGGCCTGTAATGGGCCGAGCCGGAGTTGCGCCCGACTCGGCGAAATCCAAGCTCGCCGCTGCTGCCACCCCCAGCCGTCCCTCCGTGATGCAAGCCCCCGTACTTGTTCTGAACGCGACCTTCGAGCCCATTAATGTGACTGCCGTTCGCCGAGCGCTTGTGCTCCTGCTGAAGGGCGTGGCGCAGGCGGAAGAGACGAATTCCTCGAACGTGCATTCCACGAAAAGCGCGATGCAGGTGCCGAGCGTAATTCGCCTGCTGAGCTACCGGCACATTCCGCAACAGAGCCGGGCGCTCTCGCGGAAAAATATTTTGCTGCGCGACCGGAACACCTGCCAATTCTGCGCGCGAATTTTTCCGACCTCGGAATTGACGCTGGACCACGTGATGCCGCGATCGCGCGGCGGACGCTCTTCGTGGGAAAACCTGGTGGCCTGCTGCTACGCCTGCAACAACCGCAAGGGCGACCGCACGCCGGAAGAAGCGGGGATCAAACTGCAGCGCCGGCCTCGGCCTTTTACGCTGCACACTTCGCGCCAGCTGATGCGCCTGATCGGGCATCGCGACGAAAAATGGCGCAAATATCTTTTTTACTAATCACTTCCAGCATTTTTCTTCGCCGTGAAAACAATGCAACCTTTTCCGAGAACGCGCGTCTAATTTTATAACTGCTTCTAGGACACACCCCGGGAAGTGGCACCGGCCTAATCCGGACCACTTCCTCTCCTTTTTTCTGGCTTCTATTTTTGAATACTCTGCAAAACCGATTTTCTACTGGCGAAACAGCACTTTAATTCCGCTGCGCCATTTTTCGTTCAGGCCGATTTTTGTGATTTGAATTTCCGGCGAAAGATATTTTAAAAGCGTTGCCGTGGACGGATGGAATTGAAATCCCGATGCGACCAGCCACACCAGCGGCGGGCGTGAATCGATTTCGACGCCGGTGAAATATCCTTCGGCGTGAAAATCGTTTTGTAATTGGTGGCGGCGGACCCGCAGCCAGTAATCTACGGCTTGTAGCGGCAGCTGAATATCTTCCTTGGCCTTCAGCTCGATCACCACGAGCCTTCCCTGCCGCGTAATGCCGAGCAGATCCACAATGCCGCGGCCGTTGGCCGTGAGCGCGGGAACCTGCGAATAAAAAAATCGCTGGTCGAGCTGCGCGTCGATGCGCGTGGGTTCTTGGATGGCCATGGATTCGAGCCAGCGTTCGGGTGATGCACGGAACATCCAGTGATTGACGTCGCGCGCTTCGGCGTTCCGGTGGAGATCGAGTTGGTGCAGAATCTTTTCCAGCGCGCGTTCGCTCTTTTCAGTGAGCGGCTTTTGCGCGTTGCCCAGGCCGAAGAGGACGCCTTCGCGCGTCCAGCGCGCGAAGGCGAGACCTTTGAAACAAAACGCGACTTCTTTCGCGTCAGGGCTTGGCCGCAGTTCGATTTGTGCTGCGGGGTTTGGCCACATCGCGCGGATTCTGCCGAACGCGTCTTGCGCTCGCGTGAGTGCGGCTTCCACATCGCGCCGCGGAACCAGCCAGCTTTTCAAATTCCCCGCGTCGGAGGTGGGCACACGGCGCATTTCGGCGTCGTGGCCGACCATCTCGAAAATTTCGACGCGAGCGCTCCCGGTGGAAATGCCGGGAAGCTTTTCGGAGATTGACGCCGCACCGCCTGCGGGAACGAATAGGCGCAAGCCTTCGATCGCACGCTTCGCGGAGTGGCTGCGCGCCCAATCGAGCCAGATCAGCCCGAAAGCCAGCATGCCTTCGATCGAAGCGGCAGTTTCTTCGCTCGACGCGGCGAGCAAAGCCCAGGCGCGCGGACCTTCATGCATGACTCCGCGCACATAGATTCCCGAGAAGGAATGTTCCAGATCCGGCGACGCGGTGAGCGAATCGACAATCGCGTCTGGAAAACGCTCCGCGAGGATGCGCTCGAAGCGCGCGCGGAACTGCTCGCGGCTGACGCGATTTTCAGGCCGCGCGGAATCGCGCCGCAAAAATTCAAGTTTCACGGGCTTGGCGCGACCGAATTTCCTCACGTCGAGCACGACGCGTTGGCTGGATTGCTCGCGAATGCTCACGATGCGACGCGTGAGATTCCGCGCATCCGACCAGAGATGGACGACGGGATCGCGGCCTTCGGTTTTCAATTCGTACTGAAACGCAGCCAGATCAGCGAGCCACTCGCCGTCTTCGCGCACCTCGGCCGTCCCCGACGCGGCGAATTCCGCGAGCGCGAGATCGAGCGCCTGCCATTCCGTCGCGTCGAGGGCGTCGGAGCCCTGAGGCAATTTCCGGACGGCGTTATCGGCGGCCTGAGAGGCAGCGCGTTTCATTTGTAGGTCCTTCTGGGGCGGGACAGCTGTGCAGCTATTCTAGTACGAGGCCCGTGACGTGTATAGAAGGGTACTGATGATTCCACTCGTCGGAGAGGTGCTCGAGGGTGACCTGGAAGTCGCGGCGCTCGCCGGCCGGAAGCGGCGCGGCATCGGGCGGGATGAGCGATTCGGTTTCCCGCAGGACCACTTGATTGAGGTTGTCGCGAAACTCGACCTGCACCTGGATCGCTTTGATGTCTTTGTTGCCCTGGTTCGCGAGCGTGCCCGCGACGTAGGTGAAATCCTGATTCAGAAAATTCTGGGCGTGAGCGAGCTTGATGTCGTCAAAGTGGATGCGGTCCGAGTACGCCTGTTCGGCCGCGCCGTAGGGCAGCTTGATTTCCGCGGCAGGCGCTTTGCGCGTGTGCATCACCACAGCCACGATGATCGCGACGACGATCGCGCAGATCACCAGGCCCGCGGCGAACGCTACGGGAAACTGGCTGCGCTGGTCTTTGTAGGAGCTCTCGCCCGGTTCCATCGGAATTTCCTGAGTGGCGTGCGGATAAATGCCGCAGCGATTTGATTCAGCGCAAGCCCGAAAGGGCTGCCCGCGCTTCCCCGCTCTGCTGAACTGAACCTAGCGACCGAAAGAGAGCCGGAGAATCAGCGGCTCGGGCAATCCCGCGGTGGCCATGCGTTTCTGCACGTCTTCAATGTCGTACGGCACGCGCCAGAATTCGACCGTGTTATTCGAGAGATCCGCGATCGCGAAGGCCGAGCGCGTGTCTCCGTCGCGCGGCTGCCCGATCGAGCCGGGATTCAGCAGGTACGTCGTCTCTACATCAGTCGTCAAAGTGGAGAAATTTGTTCCCGCAGGTGGCTTGAAATGCAGGACACCGACTTTATTGTCGAAAAGGGTGAAACCGCCCTGCAGGTGCGTATGGCCGAAGAAAGTGACCTGCGCGCGGGCGTCGAGCAGGCTATCGAGCGCTTGCGCGGGCGCGAAGACATACTCGTCTTCGTCGCGGAAGGCGCCGTGAACCATCATGAAGGTATCGACGGTGATCGGGCCGGTGGGCAGCTTTTCAAGCCACTCGCGATTTTCGGGGCGGAGATGGTCGCGCGTCCAAAGAGCCACGTTGCGCGCGACGGGATTGAAATCGTCGGCGTTGGCAAGGCCGGAGCCGGCCTTGTCATGATTGCCGCGGATGGTGGTCGCGTCGATTTCGCGGATGCGATCGACTACTTCGTTGGGGTCGGGGCCGTACCCCACAACGTCGCCTAGGCAGACGACTTTGTCCCAGCGGCCTTTGACCGTGTCGAGCACGGTGTCGAGCGCCGTGAGGTTTGCGTGGATGTCACTCAGAATCAGATAACGCATTCAGCGTCCCCTCGCCACAAGCGGCAAATTATAGTCGAACAGTGGGGCGGAATGCACGAAATCGCTGAGGGGCATGGTGTTACGGGAGACGCGGTCTAGTACGCGGCGCTCGGAGCTGCGCTGCTCGTTAGCGGATGAGCATGCAGTCGCCGTAACTGTAGAAGCGGTAACCGGTGGCGACGGCGTGATTGTAGGCGCGGAGGATATTTTCGCGGCCGGCCAGCGTGGCGACGAGAGCGAGCAGGCTGGATTGGGGCAGGTGGAAATTTGTGAGGAGTTGATCCACTACGCTGACGGGCTTGCCGGGGTAGAGGAAGATTGTGGCTTCGGCGCGGCCGGCGCGCGGCAAGGCGTACGCGGATTTGTTCGCGGCGTCTTCGAGGGCGCGGACGACTGTGGTGCCTACGGCGAGGATCGGGCGACGCGCTTGCTTCGCGCGGGCGATCGCGTCGGCAGGGGCTTCGGAGATTTCGTAGGTCTCGGCGTGGATTTTGTGGTCTTCGAGGATTTCGGTGCGAACCGGTTCGAAGGTGCCGAGGCCGACGTCGAGAGTGATTTCGGCGATTTCGATTTGTCGGTCTTTGAGGCGCTGGAGTGTGGCGGGCGTGAAGTGAAGGCCGGCGGTGGGCGCGGCGACGGCAGTGCCTTCGCGGGCGTACACAGTTTGGTAGCGGTCGCGGTCGTCGTCGTCGTCTTCTCTCTTGATGTAGGGCGGCAGCGGGATGTGGCCAAGATTGGCGACGGCTTCGTGGAAATTCGCGACGGGCGCGAAGCGCAGTATGCGGAGGCCGAAGTCGCCGCGTTCTTCGACCTCGGCTTCGAGTATGGCGCCTGCGCCGAATACGATGTGCTCGCCGACGGGCATCTTGCGACCTGGCTTGACGAGCGCTTCCCAGCGATCGTTGCCGAGCGGCCTCACGAGCAGGACTTCGATCTCGGCAGTCAGGTGCAGCGCGCGCTCGGGATTTTCTTTGCCCGGCGGCGCGGCGTGGATCCCTTTTCGGCGGCCGAATAGGCGCGCGGGCAGCACGCGGGCGTTATTGAGGACGATCAGTTCGTCGCCGCGCAGAAGCTCGGGTAGTTCGCGGAATTGGCGGTCACTGAAGGCGCCGGTTTCGCGGTTGAGTTCGAGCATGCGCGATGCGTCGCGCGTCGCGAGCGGGCGCTGCGCGATCTGCTCCGGCGGAAGATGGAAGTCGAAATCGCTGAGATTCATTGTGAATGCGTACGGCTGGCGGCGCTCGTGCGACTATGCTAAAGACTCGTGCGCGGCGGCCGCTTCGTGCGTGTTGATCGATGCGCGTTTACATTCGCGAATCCATTGTAGCGAATTGGCGGCGCGATTCCCTTTTTCGAGGTCCTTTGTGGCTTTTGCACGTGATCGTGAACCTTCGGTAGTGATTAGCGCGCGTGGCGTGGAACGACTGCGCTCCGGGCACTGGTGGGTGTACCGCAGCGACGTGAAACCTGGCGGCGCGGAGGCGGGCGCGATCGTTCGCGTGAACGACGAGCGCGGCAATTTTCAGGGGCGCGCGTTCTACAGCGACCGTTCGCAGATCGCCGTTCGTTTGCTCACGCGGGAAGACGTGGCGGTTGATCGCAAGTTTTTTGCGTCGCGGCTGCGGCAGGCAGCGGACTATCGTCGGCTCGTGGTGGAAGACACGGACGCGTATCGCCTCGTGCATGGCGAGGCGGACCATCTCCCCTCGATCATCGTGGATCGCTACGGCGACTACTTCGTGATTCAGACGCTGAGCCAGACGGCCGAAAAGCAAAAGAGCGTGATCGTCGATCTGCTGGTCGAGATGTTCCAGCCGAAGGGAGTGCTCGAGCGGAACGATCCCAAGGTGCGGCTGCTGGAGAATCTCGAGCAGAAAGTGGGCGTGCTGTACGGCGAAGTGCCGAATGAGATCGTGTCGAAGGAGAACGGCGTTTCGTTTGTGTACGACCTGGCCGGCGGGCAGAAGACGGGCGGCTTCCTCGACCAGCGCGAGAATCACTGGGCCGCGCGGCGCTATTCGAAGGGCGAGGTGCTGGACTGTTTCAGCTATCAGGGCGGATTTGCGCTCACAGTCGCGGCGAACTGCGACCACGTGGAAGCGGTGGACATGGCGCCGGCGGCAATCGCAGCGTCGCGGCGAAATCAGGAACTGAACAAGATCTCAAACGTCACGTTTCGCGAGGCCAACACATTCGACGTGCTGAAGGAGTACGACGAACTGGACCGGCGATTCGACACGATCATCCTCGATCCGCCGGCGTTTGCGAAGAATCGCGACTCGATCCCCGCGGCGCAACGCGGCTACAAGGAAATCAATCTTCGGGCGTTGAAGCTGCTGAAACCGGGCGGGTATCTAATCACGTGCTCGTGCTCGTACCACATCAGCGAGGCGCTGCTGCTGCAGATCGTGGCGGAAGCGGCGAACGACGCCCGGAAGTCCATCGTCGTGGCTGAGCGGAGGATGCAGGCTCAGGATCATCCGGTGCTGCTGACGATGCCGGAGACGCTCTATCTTAAGTGCCTTATTTTCAGAGTAATCGACTAGACCCGTGCTCGTAAGTTGCTCAAATTACGGATATAACATAACACTTGACAATGCGACGCGCATATTTTATTATGCTCTCACGCTAACCTATAGCGGAATACTCTTGGATGGAGGCGCGCCGACCGGCCTACGCCGCCCCGCCCTCTTTCTACATCCAGAGAAAAGTGAGAAACTCCGCCCATGATTCGTTTTGATAAGTTGACCGTAAAGGCCCAGGAAGCGCTGCAAGCCGCGCAAGAGCTTGGCAGCCGCGAGGGCCAACAACAAATTGAACCACTGCACCTGCTCTGGGCGCTCGTCGCGCAGGGTGACGGTGTGGTGCCGCCGCTGCTGGAAAAGCTTGGCGTGTCGCCAACCGCGCTCGCGAGCGAAGCTGAGAAGGCGATCGCGCGCCTGCCCAAAGTATCGGGCGCCGGCCAGCAGTATTTGAGCGAGGCTTCGAACCGCGTGCTGGAGCGCGCGTTTGACGAAGCGAAGAGCCTGAAGGACGAGTACGTTTCGACTGAGCACATTCTGCTTGCGATCGCCGCCGAATCGAAGGACCCGGCCGGGCAGCTCTTGACGCGAAAAGGCGCGACGCGCGATTCGATTTTGCAGGCGATGGCCGCGATTCGCGGAAGCCATCGCGTTACATCGCAAAATCCTGAAGCGAGCTATCGCGCGCTCGAGCAGTACGCGAAAGACCTCACCGAAATGGCGCGGCGCGGAAAGATCGATCCGGTGATCGGCCGCGATGAAGAGATCCGCCGCGTGATGCAGATCCTCGCGCGCCGCACGAAGAACAATCCCGTGCTGATCGGCGAACCTGGCGTCGGCAAAACCGCCATTGTGGAAGGCCTCGCGACGCGTATCGTTTCCGGCGACGTGCCGGAAGTGTTGAAGACCAAGCGCATCGTGTCTCTCGATCTCGCGTCGCTGATCGCGGGCGCAAAGTATCGCGGTGAGTTCGAAGACCGTCTGAAGGCGTTGCTCAAAGAAGTCACCGAGTCCGACGGACAGATCATTCTTTTCATCGACGAGCTGCACACGCTCGTCGGTGCGGGATCGGCCGAAGGCTCGATGGACGCTTCGAACATGCTGAAGCCTGCGCTTGCGCGCGGCGAGCTGCGCGCCATCGGCGCGACCACGCTCAACGAATACCGCAAGTACATCGAGAAAGATCCCGCGCTCGAGCGCCGCTTCCAGCCCGTGTTCGTGGCGGAACCGTCGGTGGAAGATACGATCGCGATTCTGCGCGGCTTGAAGGAACGCTACGAAGTGCATCACGGAGTGCGCATTAAGGATGCCGCAATCGTGGCCGCCGCAATTCTTTCGCAGCGCTACATCACCGACCGTTTCCTGCCGGACAAAGCGATCGACTTGGTGGACGAATCGGCCGCAGGACTGCGCATGGAGATCGATTCCCTGCCCGCGGACATTGACCAGATCGAGCGCCACATCATGCAGCTCGAAATCGAGCGGCAGGCGATGACGAAAGAGTCCGACTCCGCGTCGCGCGAGCGCTTGAAGCAGATCGACAAGGAACTGAGCGGGCTGCGCGAGAAATCGAACGCGCTGAAAGCGCACTGGCAGACGGAAAAAGATGCCATTGGCAAAATCCGCAGCCGCAAAGAAGAGATCGACCGGCTGAAAACTGAAGAGCAGCAATATGAGCGCTCTGGCGATCTCTCGAAGGTGGCGGAAATCCGCTACGGCAAACTTTCCACCGCGGAAAAAGAATTGAAGACCGCGCAAGACCGCCTGGGCGAACTGCAAAAAGATCACCCGATGCTGAAGGAAGAAGTGGGCGAGGAAGAAATCGCCAAGATCGTCAGCAAGTGGACCGGCATTCCTGCGGGACGCCTGCTCGAAGGCGAAGTGCAGAAGCTCATTCACATGGAAGAGCGGCTGCGCGAACGCGTAGTCGGGCAAGACGATGCGCTGGCCGTGGTGGCGAACGCGATTCGCCGGAGCCGCTCCGGCTTGAGCGATCCGAATCGCCCCATTGGCTCGTTTCTTTTCCTCGGGCCGACCGGCGTGGGCAAAACTGAACTGACGCGCGCCGTGGCGGAATTTCTTTTCGACGACGAACGCGCGATCGTGCGGCTCGACATGTCCGAATACATGGAGAAACACTCTGTCGCCCGCCTGATCGGCGCGCCTCCGGGCTACGTGGGCTACGAAGAGGGCGGCCAGCTTTCGGAAGCAGTGCGTCGCCGCCCTTATTCCGTGGTGCTTTTCGACGAAATCGAAAAGGCGAACCCGGACGTCTTCAACATCCTGCTGCAGATTCTCGACGACGGCCGCCTCACCGACGGAAAAGGCCGCACGGTGGATTTCCGCAACACGGTGATCATGATGACGTCGAACGTCGGCTCGGCGGCGATTTTCGAGCTAATGGAGAAAGATCCGAAGAAAGCGCGCGAAGAAGCGCTCGCGGCGTTGCGCGAAGTGTTCCGTCCAGAATTTTTGAATCGCATCGACGACATCGTCGTGTTCAAGCCGCTGGGCAAGGATCAGATCGAGCACATCATCGACCTGCAGCTCGCGCACTTGCTGAAGCGGCTCGGCGAACGCCAGATCAAGCTGAAGCTCACGGCGGCGGCGAAGACGCTGCTCTTCAAAGAGGGCTACGATCCGGTGTACGGCGCGCGTCCGATGAAACGGGCCATTCAAAAGCTGATCCAGGATCCGCTCGCATTGAAGATTCTCGACGGCGCGGTGAAAGCGGGCCAAACTGTGAAGGTCGATGCCGACGCGAAGTCCGGCGAAATGAAGTTCGCGCCGGAATCAGCGAAGGCCGGCGTCGCATCCTAAGTATCGTCGTCCGTGTGCCGGTCGCGCAAAGCGGCCGGCACGCATGAGGTACCAGCCATGAATACGATTAAGACCACATTTCTTCTTACGGCCATGACGTTGTTTCTTTTGTTTGTAGGCGGAGCGCTAGCGGGACGCGGCGGCCTGATCCTCGCGCTGTTCGTCGCGATTCTGATGAATGGCGGCGCGTACTTCTTCTCGGACAAGATCGCGCTGAAGTCCGCTGGCGCAGTTCCGATTTCACGCGAGGAATCTCCGCGACTTTATGAAGTGATGGAACGCCTCGCGGGGAAGGCGAATCTGCCGATGCCGAAGCTGTATCTGGTTCCGCAAGCCGCGCCGAACGCTTTCGCGACGGGACGCAATCCGAGCCACGCGTCGGTAGCCGTGACGCAAGGTTTGATGGAACTGATGAACGATGACGAACTCGAAGGCGTAATCGCGCACGAGCTTTCGCACGTTCGCAACTACGACATTCTTACGTCGTCGATTGCCGCAACGCTTGCCGGCGCAATTACGATGCTCGCCAGATTTGGCGGAATGTTTGGCGGCCGCGGACGAGGCCGCGACAACGGCGGCGCCATTATGGCGCTGGCGATGCTGATACTCGCGCCGCTCGGAGCGCTACTACTGCAGATGGGAATTTCGCGCAGCCGCGAATATCAGGCGGACGAATCCGGTGTGCAGATGGTGGGCCACGCGAACGGCTTGATCAGCGCTCTCGGAAAATTGGGCGCGTACAACCAGCGCATTCCGAGCCAGATCCCGCCGACCACGGCAGCGCTGTGCATCGTGCAGCCGATGGCGATCCGCCAAATGTTCGCAAACCTCTTCAGCACGCATCCGCCGCTTTCGGATCGCATCGCGCGGCTGCAGGCGATGACGATCGTACCGAGCCGCTAAAAAAAAGAGCACCGGACATAAGATAACGCCACACAGGCAACATCGGCCTGTGCCACCTGCTTTTCTCGCCGAATGTGGCTCCCGCTAGGGCGAGGTTGAGTGCCAGCAGCTCGATGGTCAAACCCGCACGTCGCAGAATGTGAGGTGCGCACAGGCACGAATGCCTGTGCCACTCTGGCCGTTTGGGCGTGTCAGACCAACCACGCAGAAATGTTAACCTGACGTAAAAATTGCACAGCCTGTAGGGGTATCGCCCCACCCCGTCTCACTTTGGGAATCGGTAAGAGACCTATTTTCAGAGCATTACAGTCCCGCAGCCCAATTCAGGAATTTGGCCCTCCCCCTGCATTTACCCAAACACGCAAGGGATTTCCGGAGGACACTGAAATGAGTATCGAAAACGACGACGTGGTGATCGCTGAGAACCAGGGCACTCCTCGCTGGGTGGGCGTGGGAGTGGTAGCTCTGGCTGTGATTTCGCTCGCCGGGCTCGGCGTGGGCTGGTCGGCATCGACCCGCTCCAAGGAACTGGCGCAGACGGTTGCGTCGCAAAAAGATCAGCTATCGCACAACGAAGAAGTGCTCGGCCAGCGGCTCGCGAAGGCCGAAGACACCAACGCACAGCTCGAGGGCGAGCTCAGCGTAGTGACCGACAAGATGAAGCTCACCGAAGGCGAGCTCTCGAAGGCGCGCTCGCAGGCGAAGAAGATTAAGGAAGACGACGCGGCGCAGCTCGCGGACCTGCAGAACCAGACCAACGCGCAGCTCGCGACGAAGGCGAGCACGGATGACGTAAGCAAGCTCGGCACGGACGTCACCGGCGTGAAGACCGACCTCGACGCGACCAAGAACAATTTGCAGATGGCCCGCGGCGAATTCGGCACGCTGATCGCGCGCAACCACGACGAAGTGGAAGAGCTTCGCCGGCTGGGTGAGCGCGACTACTACGAGTTCAACATCGAGAAGAAGAACTCGCGCGAGAAAGTGGGCAACCTGATGGTGGAGCTGCACAACACCAACTCGAAGAAGAGCCAGTACGCCGTGACGATCTTCGTGGACGATCAGCGCCACGAGAAGAAGAACATGACGGCGAACGAACCGCTGTACCTCTTCGAGAACGGCCAACATGCGCCGCTGGAGTTCGTGGTGAACTCGGTGGGCAAAGACAAAATCCAGGGCTACCTGAGCGTGCCGAAGGCCAACACGACGCACGCGCAGGCAGTGACCGGCGGCAACTAAGCCGGCGCTCGAAAAGCAAGCTTCATGCTTTGATTTGATGGCGGGTGCAAAAAGAAAAGGGGCGTCGAAAGACGCCCCTTTTTTGTGCGTGCAGCACGATCCCGATTTTGCGCAGCTCGACGCGAGTAAGCAATAGCGAACGCGATGCGATGGTGGCGAACTACGCGGTGCGCTTGGCGGCCTTCACCTTGCGGTGATGAAGCTCTTTCGCGAGCTTGGGCAGCTTATCGAACGCGAACTTGCCGGCCTCGAATGCCTTCACTTTCGATTTTGCGGCCTTGCGGCGGCGGCGCTGGCGCTTCTGCGCCACGTAGCGCTTGTCATGAGCCATGAATTCCTCCAATAAAATGCGACTCTCAATTGTAGCGGACCAGGAAAAGGATGCAAGGCTCGGCGCTGATTTTCGAGGGGAGTTCAGCTAGCATGGTGACGCTATGACGGCCACGGCGATTTACGCGACAAAGATTATTGCGCCCCAGGAAGAGTTTACAGATTGCGTGATGACGATCGTGGACGGCCGGATCACCTACATCGGCCCGCGCGACGAAGCGCACATCCCGCCGGGAGCGGCGGACTACGTAGCGTCTAACCTGACGGTAGTTCCCGGATTTGTGGACGTGCATATTCACGGCGCGGGCGGGCGCGACGTGATGGAAGCGACGCCCGAAGCGCTGGACAAGATCACGGCGACGGTGGCGCGATTTGGTACGACGTCCATGGTAGCGACCACGGTGACGGCTCCGGTGGACGCGACGTGCCGCAGCCTGGAAGGCATCGCGAAATATATTCGCGCGCAGAAGCCGGCGGCAGAGCGCACGCGCTTCGGCGCGGAAATTCTGGGCATTCACCTGGAAGGGCCTTTCATCGCGCACGCGCGCCGCGGGGTGCATCCGACGCAGTCGATCGCGCCGCCGTCGATCCCTGTATTCAAGCAACTATTCGCAGCGGCAGACGGCCTGGTGAAAATGATTACGATCGCTCCGGAAATTCCGGGCGCGATCGATTTGATTCATGCGGCGACAGCGGAGGGTGTGGTGGTCGGCATCGGCCACACCAACGCAACGTACGAACAGGCGCGCGCGGCAATCGATGCGGGCGCGCGGCACGGCGTGCATGTTTACAACGCGATGCGCCCGTTCACGCACAGGGATCCGGGCGTGATTGCCGCGATTCTAACGGATACGGATGTGACCGCTGAAGTGATTGCGGACAATGTGCATGTGGCGGGGCCGGCGATGCAGGTGCTGCTCGGGACCAAGGGATTCGACACCGTGATCGCGATCAGCGACGGAATTTCCGCCACGGGAATGCCGGACGGCAAATACCGGCTTGGAGAAATTGAAGTGGATGTTTCGAAGGGCGTGGCGCGCAACGCTGAAGGCAATCTGGCGGGCAGCACGCTCACGCTCGATCGCGCAATACGCAATTTGGTGAACCTCGGCGTGCCGTTTGCGGATGCGGTGCGGATGGCGACGATTCTTCCCGCGCGGCGGCTCGGCGTCGCGGGCAAAAAGGGGATTCTCGCGGTGGGCGCGGACGCGGACATCGTGGTGCTCACGCCTGAGATGCGGCTTGCGGGCGTGATGACCTGCGGCGTCGGTCTCAGCTAGACACACCAACTCCTCTAGGAATTACAGGGAAACGCGAGAAGCAAGTGCCGCGCTAAAGGCCGCGGCGCTACATTTACTTCTTAAGGAAATTCGAGATCGGGCAGTTGTGCGCGACGTTGAGCGGGATATTCAATTCCGAGGAAAGTTTGCAGGGATCAAACGGGCTAAGCGAGAAATAACGGCCGTCTGTGGTGCCGATCGTGGGCACCTTTCGTTTGCCGTTGTTGACCTTCATCACCAGCGCCGCAGCATCCGGATCGTCGTCAATATTCACTTCACGAAACGACACGCCGCGCTCGCGGAGAAAGTTTTTCGCGCGCCGGCAATCGCCGCACCAGCATGTGGAATAAATGACTACGTCGCTCATTGGGCCGTGTTTCTCACTATAACCAATTGGATGCGGCAGAGCGTAAGCGGTTTCGGCCGTGTGTTGAAGGAAACAATGGGGTTAGCTCAACGGGTGGGCTGTAATTCACGAGCCGGGCTGCCGGTCTTCTCAGCCGCCTGGACGCGCACCGTAGCGCGCGCGATGGCGGCATTGGCGCGTTCCCAGTCTTCTTCGCTGGCGCCTGCGCCGGGCAATTCGTGCTGCGCCTTTTCGAGCTCCGCGCGCGCTTTCGACGCGTCAATGTCTTCCACTTTTTCCGATTCGTCGGCGAGCACAATCACGCGATTCGGCAGCACTTCGGCGAAACCATCGATCACGACCATCGAGCGCGTCTCGCCGCCCTTACTGAACGTCAGGATGCCGGCGCCCAGTTCGGTGAGCAGCGGCGCGTGGCCGGGCAGGATGCCGAGGTAGCCATCCTTGCCGGGCAGTTCGACGGACTGCACATCCTCGCTGAGGATGTGTTTTGCCGGCGTCACCACCTGCAGCTCGATTTTTTCCGGTATCGTGGCCATGGTTAGAGATTCCGCGCGCGCGTGGCGAGACTATGCCGCGGCGGCAGCCTTCTCCGCCTTTTCGCGAGCTTCCTCGATCGTGCCGACCATGTAAAACGCCTGCTCGGGCAGATCGTCGTGCTTACCTTCCACGATTTCCTTGAAGCCGCGGACGGTGTCTTCAATTTTCACGTACTTGCCGGCGAGACCGGTGAACTGCTCGGCGACGAACATCGGCTGCGACATGAACTTTTCGATTTTGCGAGCGCGCGCGACGGTCTGCTTGTCGTCGTCCGAAAGTTCTTCGATACCGAGAATCGCGATGATGTCCTGCAGTTCCTTGTAGCGCTGCAGCACGGACTTCACGGCGCGGGCCACATTGTAGTGATCCTGACCGACGATGCGCGGATCCAAAATACGCGAGAAGCTGGCGAGAGGATCGACGGCGGGATAAATACCGCGTTCGACGATCTGGCGGCTCAGGTTCGTGGTCGCGTCCAAGTGCGCGAAGGTGGCGGCCGGAGCGGGGTCCGTGTAGTCGTCGGCGGGCACGTAAATCGCCTGCACCGAGGTGATCGAACCATTCTTCGTGGAGGTAATGCGTTCCTGAAGCGCGCCGATTTCGGTGTTGAGGTTCGGCTGGTAACCCACGGCGGAAGGCATGCGGCCGAGCAGCGCCGATACTTCCGAGCCTGCTTGCACGAAGCGGAAAATGTTGTCGATGAAGAGCAGCACGTCGAGCTTTTCTTCATCGCGGAAATATTCCGCGACGGTCAAGCCGGTGAGGCCCACGCGAAGACGCGCGCCGGGCGGCTCGGTCATCTGGCCGTAAATCAGGGCGCAACGCGATTTTTCGGAGTTGCCGGGAACGACGACGCCCGACTCCTGCATTTCCAGCCACAGGTCGTTTCCTTCACGGGTACGTTCGCCGACGCCCGCGAACACAGACACGCCGCCGTGCTTCATCGCGACGTTGTGAATCAATTCTTGAATCAGCACGGTCTTGCCCACGCCCGCGCCGCCGAACAAGCCGATCTTGCCGCCCTTGAGGTACGGCTCGATCAGATCGACGACCTTGATGCCCGTCTCGAACATTTCGAGAGTGGTGGACTGGTCTTCCAAAACCGGCGCCGGGCGGTGAATCGGGTAGCGCTTCTCGGTGTTCACCGGGCCGAGTTTATCCACCGGCTCGCCGAGAACGTTGAGCACGCGGCCAAGAACGCCACGTCCGACGGGAACTGAAATCGGTTCGCCGAGGTCGATCGCCTTCATGCCGCGGACGAGACCTTCGTTCGGCTTCATCGCGACGGTGCGGACGCGGCCTTCGCCCAGGTGCTGTTCCACTTCGGCGATCAGGTCGAGCGGCTCAGGCGTGTTGAAGCCTTCGCTCGTGATCCGGATGGCGTTGTGGATGTACGGCAGGTGTCCTTCTTCGAATTGAACGTCAACGACGGGGCCGATGACTTCGACCACCTTGCCGACTTTGTGTGCTGCGTTTGGATCTGGGTTTGCCATGTTCTTCTTTTCCTCGTATCTACCGGCGCGCTAGGACGTAGCCGACGACGCGCCGCTGACAATTTCAATAATTTCGGTGGTAATCGCCGCCTGGCGAATTTTGTTCATCTGCAGCGTGAGCTTCCGGATCAAATCCGAAGCGTTGCGCGTAGCGGAATCCATGGCCGTCATGCGGGCGGCATGTTCAGCCGCGGCCGATTCGAGCAACACGCGGAAAATTTCGGATTCCAGGTAGCGCGGCAGAAGGCCCGCGAAAATCTGTTCAACCGGCTGCTCGTAGATGTAGTCGATCAGGCGCGTTTTCCCTTCCGCTGCGGCTTCCGTCGGAAGATCTTTTGCCTGGTCGGCCGGTTCGTCGGTGAGTTGCGCTTCGCCTTCGGGCGATTGCTTAACCACCGCCGGATCGATCGGCAGCAGCTTCGCGGCGCGGAGGTTCTGCACCATCACGTTCTTGAATTCGTTGTACACCGCGTACACCGCGTCTACTTCGCCGGAGATGTAGAGGTCGGCGACGCGCTTCGCGATTTCGCGCGCTTTCTCGATGTTCACCGAAGCCGAAACGTCGATGTATTCAGCCAGCGGATTTACGCCGCGCTTCTTGAAATAATCGCGGCCCTTTCGCCCCACGGTGATCATTTCAATCTTTTCTACGTGGTGCGCGCGAATGAATTCAGTCGCGTGGCGCAGCACGTTCGTATTAAACGCGCCGGCCAGCGACCGGTCGCCCGTGACAAGCAATACCAGAATCTTCTTTTCTTCCCGGCGCTCGAGCAACGGATTCGCGGGAGCTTCCATGCGCGCCGCGGCGGAACGCAGCACGCGCAGAATCTCCTTCGCGTACGGCCGCGCGGCAAACACGCCCTCTTGCGCGCGACGCAGCTTCGCCGCGGCCACAAACTTCATGGCGCGCGTGATCTGCTGCGTGCTCTTCACAGAGCGGATTCTTCGCCGGTAATCGAGAAGTGTAGGCATCGAATTCCGTTTTTAGTGGGCAGCCGCCGGTACCGGGGCTGGCGGCGGAGGCGTTGCAGCGGCAGCCTTATCGACAGCCGGAGTACTCGCCTTCGCGCTCTCAAGACCCGCCTTGAAGCGGCCGAGGAAATCGTCGAGCGCCTTCTTCGCTTCGGCCTTCACCGCGTCGTCAAACTGCTTCTTCTCGCGCAGCATCTTGAGCAAGCCGCCGTAGTTGGTCTCAACGAACGGGTACAACTCGCCTTCGAAGCGGCGGCACTCGCTCACCGGCAGCTCGTCGAGATACTTGTTCGAGCCGGCCCAGATGATCAGCGCTTCCTTTTCAACCGACAGCGGCTGATATTGATCCTGCTTCAGAATTTCCGTGAGGCGCGCGCCGCGGGCCAGCTGATTCTGCGTGGATTTATCGAGCTGATCGGTACCGAACTGCGCGAACGCCGCGAGGTCGCGGTATTGCGCAAGGTCAAGACGCAGCGTGCCGGAAACCTGGCGCATCGCCTTGATCTGCGCGTTGCCGCCGACGCGGCTCACCGAAAGACCTACGTTCACCGCGGGACGGAAGCCGCTGTTGAAAAGGTCGGCTTCCAAAAAGATCTGACCGTCCGTGATCGAAATCACGTTCGTCGGAATGTACGCGGAAATGTCGCCCGCCTGCGTTTCGATCACAGGCAGAGCCGTCAAAGAACCCGCGCCGAGCTCGTCGTTGAGTTTCGCCGCGCGCTCCAACAGACGCGAGTGAAGGAAGAACACGTCGCCCGGAAACGCTTCACGGCCGGGAGGACGGCGCAGCAGCAACGAAATTTCGCGGTACGCCTGCGCGTGCTTCGAAAGGTCGTCATACGCGCAAAGAGCGTGGCGCTTGGTATCGCGGAAGTATTCTCCGATCGCGCAAGCCGCAAAAGGCGCGATGTACTGCATGGAGGCCGCTTCGGAAGCCGTGGCAGCGACGATGATGGTGTGCTCCATCGCGCCGGCTTCTGTGAGCGTCTTCACCACCTGCGCGATCGTCGAACGCTTCTGGCCGATCGCGCAGTAAATGCAAATCATGTCGCCGCCACGCTGATTCAGGATCGTATCCAGAATCACGGCGGTCTTTCCGGTCTGGCGGTCGCCGATGATCAATTCGCGCTGTCCGCGGCCGATGGGAATCATCGCGTCGATCGACTTGATACCGGTCTGCATCGGTTCGCGCACCGGCTGGCGATCCACAACGCCCGGCGCGATCTTTTCCACGGGATAGCGGTCTTTCGTCGCGATCGGCCCCTTGCCGTCGATCGGCTGTCCGAGCGCATTTACCACGCGCCCGATCATCGCGTCGCCCACGGGCACGGACATAATGTTGTTCGTGCGCTTCACCGTGTCGCCTTCGCGAATTTCTTCGTACGCGCCCAGCAGCACGACGCCGACCTGGTCTTCTTCTAGGTTCAGCGCGATACCGTACACGTCGCCCGGAAACGCGATCATTTCGCCGGCCATACACTTATCCAGGCCGTGGATGCGCGCGATGCCGTCGCCCACCGAGATCACGGTGCCGACTTCCTCGACCGCCAGCTTCTGCTGGTAGCCTTCGATCTGCTCGCGCAGAATCTTTGTGACTTCATCCGCCTTAATATTCGCCATTCACTGCTCCTCTAAACTTGCGGAACTATTCCGAACCCAGCTGTTCGCGCAGCCGGTTCAATTGCTCGCGCACCGAGCCGTCGTAAATCGTCGAACCTACTCGCACCACCGCGCCGCCCACGAGGGCCGCGTCCTGCGAAAACCGCGCATCAATCTTCTTGCCGGTGCGCTTTTCGAGCACTGCGACGAGTTGTTTCTTGTCCGCGTCGCTCAGCGGGTGCGCCGATGTCACTTCCGCATCCGCGATTCCCAACCGGTCATTTAGCTCCGTGCGAAACGCCGGAATGATTTCCTGCAGCAAGTGCAGCCGGCCGTGATCGACTACCACGTAGATAAAATTGCGAACCGCTTCGTTCAACCCCATCTTGGCGCACAACTCGGCGATCACGCGGTGCTTCGTTTCGTTGTCCACCACTGGGCTATCGAGCGCCTCGCGCAATTCCGGCGATTGGTTGAACAAATCGACGAACGCACTCAGGTCGTTGCGAATCGCATCGCCGGCGCGGCGTTCGACGGCAACGTCGGCTAGAGCGGCGGCGTAGCGATCGGTGAGCGCGCTCAATTGACGCTCCTCTCAAGGTTCGTCACGAATGTGCGGACCAGGTTCGCGTCGGTCTGCGCATTGATTTGCTGCTTCAGCAGCGCTTCGGCCTGCGCCACGGCTTTATCGGCGGTCGCAGCCTTCAAAGCTTGTTGCGCCGCGCGAATGGCAGCGGCGATCTCGGCCTTGGCCTGCGCTTCGATTTTCTGCGCGTCGGCCTTTGCCGCTTCGCGGAGCCGCGCTGCTTCGGCGGCGGCTTCCTGCTTGCCCTTCTCGCGGAGCTGCTGAATTTCGGTCTCGAGTCCCGCGAGCCGCGCCTTGATTTCCTGGCGCTGCTTCTCGGCTGCGTCACGCGCGCGCGTACCTTCTTCAATTTTTTGCGAGATATCGTCAGCGTGCTTGCGGAAGTGCGGCGCAGCTTTCGAGAATGCCCAGAAGATCAGCGCGATCACGAACACCGAGTTCACGATCTTGAAGATCGTGCCGGCGGGAGTGCTCACCGGCCCCTCTTCTTGCGCGAAAACGGGTGTCGCCGCAAAGAGCAGCGCCATCGTGAAGACAAAAATCGAGCTGGCGATTATGCGGAGCGGTCGCATTACTGGCGGGTTCCTCCGCTCAGAATGGTGCGCGCGATTTCTCCGGCCAGCGCAGGTGTAAGCGCTTCGGCATCGGCAGCAGCGGCGTTGCGTTCGTCTTCGACTTTCTGTTTCGCGGCGGCGATGTCTTCCTGCGCGCGCGAGCGCATCGCTTTCAGCAGCTTGGCGCGCTCGTCGAGCACCACCTGGCGCGACGCTTCCTGCTCCTGATAGATGTGCGCCTTGGCGCGGTTCAATTCGTCGTTGTAATGCTGCAGATCCTGCTTGGCTGCCGTTTCCACGGCAGCGGCGTCGGCGCGCGCTCCTTCGATCTTCGCACTTCGCTCAGCCATCGCCTTTTGGATCGGCCCGAAAAACGCCCAACGCATGAACAAATAGAAGAAAAAGAAAATGACCACGGTAGGCAGAGCTTGGAGGAAGAAGTTTTCGATCTGGTGGAGGATTTCCATTTTTTTACAAAGTGGTGCGACTGCGGCTGCCCCGACTCTCTCTAAATTGTAATCTGGTTTCAGGCGTGCTGCCGGCTCACCAGAGCTAGCTTCCAGGACGTAACAAGGAAAACGATTATGTCATTCATGCCGCTTGGCGTCAACCAGTTACGGGACGGTGCGATCGCTAAATTTCGCGGATCGCACCGTCCAAAGTGGTTTTCGAGGCGTTTCCCGGTAGTTTCAAATCGGGAAACGCTCTTCCCCGCCCTCTGGCACCGAGGACCTGCGTTGTGAGGCTACTTTCCGAGCGCGTCTGCGCCGGCTTGGGCCACGATGTGATCGTTCTCCACCGTGCTGCCACTCACGCCGATCGCACCGACCACTTCACCGCTCGCGTTCTTCAGCACCACGCCGCCCGGAAACGTAATCAAGCCGCCGTTGCTGTGCTCGATGTTGTATAGCGGCCCGCCCGGCTGAGAGAGCTTGCCGATTTCGCCGGTGTTGAAATTGAAGTAGCGCGCCGTCTTCGCCTTCTTGATGGAAATGTCGATGCTGCCGAGCCACGCATCGTCCTGGCGCACGAACGCTTTCAGGTTCGCGCCTGCGTCCACCACCGCGATGTCCATCTTCGTGCCGATCTCGGTCGATTTCTTCTTCGCCGCCGCTACGATCTTCTCCGCCTGCTCGAGCGTCAAATCCGCCATTGAATCCTCCGTGTAGTCGAAACGCTGCGTTCCCGCATTTCGTTTTTGTATTCGGGCTCGTCATTTTACGGGAGCGCGCGCGAATCGCCAACCACGCCGTGAAATCGAGCCGTGGCCGTCCACTTTGGCTTATGCCGCGCCAGACACATCACACGATGCGCGCTAGCCCTGGGTCGCTGCGTTTGTATAGAATCGCGGTTTGCGATGGGGCGGCTAGAAACTTCAGTCGCGCCTCCGAGCTGCGGTGGAACGCATCGGACGTTTCGAGCCCAGCGCACACCCGTCCACGTTCAAAGGCCAAGGAGCCATAACATGCCGTCATTTCCCGGCGTAGATTTTCTGGATTTTGATTCTCAGCTCACCGACGAAGAGAAGCTCGCGCGGCAGTCTGCGCGGCAGTTCGTCGATGAGGCGATTATGCCGATCATCGAGCAGTACAACCGCGAAGGGAAATTCCCGACGCAGCTTGTGCCGCAGATGGCCGAGCTGGGCCTGTTTGGCGCGAGCCTCAAGGGCTACGGCTGCGCGGGCATGTCGAATGTGGAATATGGCCTGGTCACGCAGGAACTCGAGCGCGGAGATTCCGGCCTGCGCAGCTTCGTCTCCGTCCAGTCAGCGCTGGTGATGTATCCGATTTTCGCTTTCGGCTCGGACGCGCAGAAAGACAAGTGGCTACCGCTGCTACAGCAAGGCAAAGCGATCGGCTGCTTCGGCCTTACCGAGCCGCAGTTTGGCTCGAACCCCGGCGGAATGCTGACGCGCGCAAAGAAAGACGGCGACAGCTACATCCTCAACGGCGAAAAGATGTGGATCACCAACGGCTCGATCTCGGATGTCGCCGTTGTGTGGGCGAAGTGTGAAGACGACAAAGTTCGCGGCTTCCTCGTCGAGAAAGGAATGCCGGGCTTCAAAGCATGGGACGTTCACGGAAAATATTCTTTGCGCGCGTCGGTGACGAGCGGACTTTCGATGTCTGACGTTCGTGTGCCGGCCGCGAATATGCTGCCCGGTGTGGAGGGCTTGCGCGGCCCGCTCTCGTGCCTCAACCAAGCGCGCTACGGCATCGGCTGGGGTGGCATCGGCGCGGCGATGGCGTGTTACGACACGGCGCTGCACTACGCGAAGCAGCGCAAGCAGTTCGGGAATAAGCCCATCGCGTCACACCAGCTCGTGCAGGAAAAGCTGGTGTGGATGGTCACCGAAATTACGAAAGCGCAATTTCTCGCGCTGCAAGTGGGCCGCCTGAAAGACGCAGGCAAGGTGCATCCGTCGCACATCTCGATGCTGAAGATGAACAACGTGTGGGTCGCACGCGAGTGCGCCAGCCGCGCGCGCGAAATCCTGGGCGCCAACGGCATCGTGGACGACTACTGCGTGATGCGGCACATGAACAACATCGAGTCTGTGTACACCTACGAGGGCACGCACGACATCCACAAACTCATCATCGGCGAGCGCATCACCGGCATCGCCGCGTTCGAGTAGCGCACGAGTTCACCAATCGCCGATCGAAACGCCATCGCGCAGCGCTACGCAGCCACGCGCACCAGGAGCTGAGCCACCATGGAAAAGGAACTGAGCCTCGAATTTTTGCGCGTCGTCGAGCGCGCCGCCATCGCATCGGCTCGCACGATGGGCCAGGGCGACGGCATGAAGTCCGATCGCGTCGCGGTGGAAGCGATGCGCAGCGAAATGGACTCGGTGAACATGAACGGCACGATCGTGATCGGCGAAGGCGAACGCGACAAGGCGCCCATGCTCTTCATCGGCGAAAAAGTCGGCGCCGCGGCCCACGATAAGACGCGTAAGTATCCCGAAGTGGATATCGCCGTCGATCCGCTCGAAGGCACCAATCTCTGCTCGGGCGGCCAGCCCAACGCGATCGTGGTGCTCGCGGCCAGCAATCGCGGCGGCCTACTTCACGCGCCCGACCTCTACATGGAGAAATTGATCGTCCCGCCGCAGTGCAAGGGCCTCGTCGAACTCGACGCGCCCGTCGCGCACAATCTGAAAATCATTGCGAAGTGCCTCGAGCGCCGCGTGGAAGACCTGGTGATCGTGGTCATGGACCGCCCGCGCCATGAAAATCTCATCGCCGAAATTCGAAAGGTCGGCGCGCGCATTCAGTTGATCTCCGACGGCGATCTTTCCGCCGGCATCAGCGCGGCTGTGGGCGGCACCGGTGTCCACGCCGTGATGGGCATCGGCGGCGCGCCCGAAGGCGTGCTCACTGCAGCCGCGCTGCGTTGCCTCAACGGCCAGATCCTCGGCCGCTTGATCGTGCAGAAGCCGGAGCATTTCGAACGCGTCGCGCAAATGGGCATCAAAGATCCGCGCCGCATTTACGACACAGACGAACTCGCGCCCGGCGACAACATCATTTTCGCCTGCACCGGCGTCACCACCGGCAGCTTGCTGCGCGGCGTGCGCTTCTTCGGCGAAGGAATGCGGACGCAGTCGATGGTGCTCACGCTCGATAGCCGCCAGGTCCGCTTCGTCGATACCGTCCATCTCGAAAAGGGCCCCGACGTCCGCGTCAATTTCTACTAGTTGGGGCGCACATCAGAGCGCGAAGCGGGTGCCGCGGGAGTACAATCAGTCTCGTCGCGCTTCGGTGCTCTCGTGTCAGGAAACATTTCCACGCCATTTCGCGTATTAACGGATAGACGATGCACGGGGTGAACTATGTCTAGCGGCTCCTCCGGACGCCCTCCGATGAATATGGCGCCGCCGCGCCGCGACAACACTGCAGTCTGGTGGATCCTCGGCATCGTGATCGGCGGCATCGTGCTGATGGTCGTCTTCGGCCTCGCGATCGCGGGCATGTTCATTCATCGCATCCACGTCGATAACTCCGCGAAGAAAGTCGAACTCGATACGCCCGTCGGCAATTTCAAGGTCGATACAGACAGCAGCCGCCGCACCGGCCTGCCCGTTTATCCCGGCGCGGAGCTGATGGGCAATAAAGACGGCAATGCGCACGTTGAATTGAGCTTGGATGACGCAGGCGTGGGCCTTTCGATCGAGACCTACCAAACCGACGACGACCTTGAGACTGTGGACGACTGGTACCGCAAGCACCTCGCACCCGCGTTCCGGCGCGAAACTCCGAAGACCAGCGGCACAAAACACCACGGCCACAATGACGAAGGCGTCGTGGACGAGGCGGACATCGCCTTCACCGACGACCATGGTAACGGCGCGCGAGTCGTAGCCCTCACCAAGACCGACGACGGCGTGAAAATTAACCTAGTGAATGTAGGTAAGCGCGAAACGCAGTAACGCGCCGTCGGACAGCCACCCTGGCGGTCCTCCGACGAATTCCCCTCAATTTAATAGCTCAAAATTCCGTCGTCATTCGCACTTCAGGTTAAAGCACCTGTAGGGGCGGGTTGCCCGCCCCAGGCGGACAAGCCGGCGCAGTTCGCGCACACACCCACGAAATCGCCCGCTTCCGTAGTCGCTTCGCGGCTACGAAACCGGCCTCTACTGGTATTTCTGGTTCGCGTCTCGGCCGCAGGCCGAAGACACCAATCCAGCAAATCAGCGCATCAAAAAATTAAGGGGAAGCTAACTCTTCAGCAGGAGTGGGATTTCGTGGATTCGAAGCGTGTAGAGGTAGCAGGTCCTGCGCTCGTCCGAGGAGAGAGGACGCGCGCAGAACCTGCACCTAAATTTTTTGTGTACCGCGTGAGCCTAAGGGTAGCTCTAGCGGTGCAGCGCCGAAGCCGTGTGTCCCGTTGCCGGGCGGCGGTGCGGCAGCGAACCCAAGCCCGAAACCTGCGGCGCCATCGGACGCATCGCGTGATTCGTGCTGACGTGTTCGCTGATCGCCTGTAGGCGCTTCAGAATTCCCTGCCACTGCGCCCAATCCAGTTGGCGCAGGTAAGGACGCAAGCCCTGAATGAACGGATCCTCGAGCACCGTCTCGCCGTTCGATTCGGGCACGAAGAAACGGTTCAGTCCAACGCCAAGCGCCTCGGCAATCTTTTCGAGCGTGCCGAGGCTGGGCGTCATCTGGCCGCTTTCAATGCGCGACAGGTACGAACGCGAAACGCGCGAACGGGCCTGCAGCTGGCTCTGCGTCATGCCGCGCGATTCGCGCAGCTGGCGGATCCGCTGTCCGATGTTCTCCACCGTTTCGCGATTCGGCCAGTTTTCAAACAGCTGGCGGTCGTCGCCCGGCAGATCCTGCGGCGCCGGCGAAGGGATCACGAAAGACACCTTCGGCGGAAGCATCCGCAAGCAACGTCGGCAGTTGTCCGTCTTGGTGCGGTATTGCACCAAGCCGCAAACTGCGCAGCGCAGTACTTCACGATCGATTTCAGTGCATGCTTCTAGTGTGGCTTTTTCACCCACCGGTTCTCCTCGCAGACCAACACGGGAATGCGAAGAGGAGGGACGGAGTTGTCTTTCGGGGGAAGGCAGTGACCGGCGCGAGAGCGATTCTGTATAGGGTGCCATTTCTTGTCAAGTCCTTTTTCGAATTCCGTGAATTTTTTGAGTTGTGCGATCTGCTCGCAAGCTAACGAATCACTGCACATGCAACGTCAGGGCCAATGTGCTCGTCTCGCTATTGATGGGCGCATCGCCGTTTTGCGTCCGCTGGCGTACTCGACACAATGCCGCGCAGCGTCACTCGGTGCCGTTTTTTGCAACACCTTTGAAATTCACGATTTGCGAAGCGCTCGCGACCTGCTGCGACGGATTTTTTTGCGCGCTCCACGTCCGTTTTCGCCTCGTTTCGCCACCGAAAATTGCGGCTCGCCGCTTCTGTGTTCAAAAAATGACGCGAACAAATACCGAATTTCCTCTCACAAAGTCACACGCTGCGTCTCAAATCGAGACGTTTTCGTGATTCGTTGAGACGATTCTCAGTTTTCTAATGCCGCTTCGCTTAAAACTATGCTCACAGTGCCTCCATCGGCATCCACTCGCGCAGACGTGAACAAATTTTGGCGGCTCGCTCGCGGCTTAGCGTTCATTTAGGGACGCGATTCCCTCCCGAGACGGGATCCGCGTTTCAGAACGAACTTATTTGCGCGCTGATGCGGGACAGCTAGAATGTCGCTCTATGCCTACACGTGACGAAGCCTGGAAGCTGCTCTGCGAGTACACGCAGTCCGATAGCCTGCGCAAGCACGCTCTGGCCGTGGAGGCCTGCGTGCGCGCCTATGCGAAAAAAGACGGCGCCGACCTGGAATTGTGGGGAAATACCGCGCTGCTGCACGATTTCGACTACGAGCGCTGGCCCAACGACGCGCACTCGCCGACGGCCGAGCATCCGTTTCAAGGCTCGCAGATCCTGCGTGAACTCGGTTATCCCGAGGAAATGATTCACGCGATCCTCGGCCACGCCGACTACTGCAACGTTCCGCGCGTCACGCCGCTCGATAAAACGCTCTTCGCTTGCGATGAGCTTTCCGGGTTTCTCACGGCTTGCGCTCTCGTGAAGCCGACGAAAAGCATTCACGACGTGGAAGCGGCTTCCGTTCGAAAAAAATTGAAAGACAAAGCCTTCGCGCGCGGCGTGAGCCGCGACGACGTATTCAAAGGCGCGGATGAATTGGGCGTTCCGCTCGAAGAACACATCGCATTCTGCATCGCCGCGATGCGCGCCGCCGCCACTGAACTCGGCCTCAACGGCATCGCAGCGCCGCAAAATTCACCAGCCGCTTCGTAGGCCGATCGCTCACACTCCGCTTCATTGACAACGATTGCTAACCATTCGCCACTGGCATAGTCTAACTATGCCAAGAGGTGATGCTTTGCAGCGCGACGAAATTCCTCCCGGAACGCTCTATCTCCTGATTTTGAAAAGCCTCGCGCGCTCCGGCGAAATGCACGGCTACGAGATCGCCGATTCCATTCAGCGTGTTTCGAACGACGTCCTTCAAGTGGAAGAAGGATCGCTCTACCCCGCGCTGCAGCGGATGCTCATCAAGGGATGGGTCATCGCGAAGTGGGGCACCACCGCCGGCAATCGCCGCGCCCGGTATTACCAGCTCACCGCGGCAGGCCGCAAACAATTGGCCGTTGAGATGTCGCAATTCGAACGCGTCATCGGCGCGATCACGCGTGTGATCGAAGCGGTGTAAGAGGAGGCGCAGCATGAACTGGCTCCGCGAACTCGCAAGGCGACTCAACATGCTGCTGCATCGCCGCCAATTCGACGCCGACCTCGAAGAGGAGATGCGTTTGCATCTCGATCTGCGACAGCAACAACAGATCGATCGCGGCGCAGCTCCGGACGACGCCCGGGCTGCTGCGCGGCGCAAGTTCGGAAACGTCGGCTCGCTCCGTGAAATTAGCCACACCGCGTGGGGTTGGGAGTGGCTCGAGCAAACCGCGCAGGACATCCGTTACGCAGCACGCATGCTGCGGAAATCTCCTGGATTCGCTTTCGTCGCGGTCGCCACGATGGCGCTGGGCATCGGCGCGACCACGGCGATCTTCAGCCTTGTGGATGCGACGCTGCTGCATCCGCTTCCCTATCCGCATCCGGAACAACTCGTGCGCATCGAGGACGATCTCCCCGGTGCAGGCGCAACCGACGCCGGCATCTCGATTCCGGAGTTTCACGATCTGCAGCGCTCGGGAATTTTTCAGTATGTGGTGCTGGAGATTTTCGGATCGGCAAATCTGACCGGCACGTCGCAGCCATCGCGAATGCAGTACGCGGGCGTGACGCCGGCGTATTTTGCGATGCTGGGAGTGAAACCGGAGCTGGGGCAGACGTTCGATCCGAAGGATCAAACGCCGGGCTTCACACTGGACGTAGTGATCAGTGACGGCTTGTGGAAGCGCGCCTTCGGGAGCGATCCGCATGTAGTGGGAAGAAGCCTGCGGGGCGACAACGATTTGTATCGGGTGATCGGAGTGATGCCGCCAGGTTTTCACGACCCAGGGCGAACCACGGACGAGAGAAATACGGAACAGTGGGCGGCGTTGGGTTTTTCGGATGATCCGGCGCAGTCCCCGCTGCGAAGTGCGAGGTTCCCGCTGGAAACGGTCGCGCGCCTCAAGCCGGGACTGACGATTGCAGCGGCGCAGAGCCAGCTGGACGCGCTTGTTGCTGCGTTGCAGGAGCAATTTCCGGACGCGTATCCGGCCGGCAGCAAGTGGACGGTGCGGCTGGTGCCTCTGAAGGAAAATTTGGTTGGCAACGTTCGGCAGTCGCTGATTCTGCTGCTGGGTGCAGTAGCGCTGGTGCTTGTGATCGGCTGCGTGAACGTAGCGAATCTGCTGCTGGCGCGGGCCAGTGCGCGCTCGCGGGAAATGGCGGTGCGCCAAGCCATGGGAGCGGCACGCAAGCGGCTCGTGCGGCAATTGCTCACCGAGAGCCTGCTGCTTTCGCTGATGGGCGGAGTGGCGGGCTTGGTGATTGTGTTCTGCCTGAAGGGATTGTTGCTGCGCCTGATTCCGGAGAGCCTGCCTCGACTGAACAACTTGTCCATCAATTGGAATGTGATGCTGATCGCGCTTGCCGCTTCGATCGCAGCCGGAATAATTTTCGGACTGGCGCCCGCAATGCACGCGGGGCGGTTGGATCTCGCGAATACGCTGCACACGGAGGGGCGCGGGTCGAAGGGTTCTGCGGAGCAAACTCGCACACGTCGTGCGCTGGTGGTGACGGAGTTCGCACTGTCGCTGGTGCTGATGGTGGCCGCGGGCCTGCTGCTGCGCAGTTTTTGGGATTTGTACAACGCGCCGCTCGGATTCAATCCGCAGCGCGTGATGTCGGTTCAGTTGTGGCTGCCCAGCCCCAACGATCCGAAGACGGACGCGTATGGAAGAGCTGCTCAGGAAGCCGTGTTTGCGCGAGAATTGTTGCGCCGCAGCCGGTTGCTGCCGAGAGTGCAGGAGGCGGCGCTAGGCGCCGAGCCGTCTATTCCGCTGCATCACGAACGCAACCGGAGCGCGCTGACCGTCGAAGGGCGCCAGATACAAGACACGCAGATTCCGTTGGTCGAGCGATCGCAAGTTACACCGGAATATTTTCATTTGCTCGCGATTCCGTTGCTGCGGGGACGTCTTTTCAACAACGCCGACAATGAGACTGCGCCACAGGTCGCCGTGATCAACCAGGCGATGGCGGAGACTTACTGGCCAGGCGAAGATCCGCTTGGGAAGCGCGTGAAGCTGGGCGAAGGGAGACCTGGAGTTGGCCAGCGTCCGACCAAAAACTGGATCACGATCGTGGGCGTGATTCCCGATGCTCGAACCGAGTCGCTGGCGAACGCGAACGTTCCGCAAATCTATTTGAGCCTGTACCAGGAGACGCCGAAGGAGCTGGCCATCTTTCTGCGTGGAGACCTGAATGCGAGTGCGATGCCGGAACGGGTGCGCGCGATGGTGCAGTCCATCGATCCGGAGTTACCGGTCTATGGAGCGCAGACGCTGAACGGTGCGGTGACGGCGTCAATGGAGCAAAGACGATTCTCGATGGATATTGTCGCGGCCTTCGCGGTAACGGCGTTGCTGCTGGCGGCGCTCGGAATTTACGGAGTGATTTCTTACATCGTGAGCGAGCGTACGCGAGACATCGGAATTCGCCTGGCGCTCGGTGCGCAGCGGGCGACCATCATGGGGATGGTGTTGCGCCAGGGACTGGGCCTCGCGGCCGCGGGCGCGGCGCTGGGACTGGCGGGATCGGTGATCGTGTCGCACTTGATGGCGGGGCTGCTCTATGGTGTGAGCCCCACCGATCTGATCACGTTCGCGGGCGTCACTCTGGTGCTGGCTGCTGTGGCACTTGCGGCCTGCTATCTTCCAGCCCGGCGCGCAATGCGCGTCGATCCCATTGTCGCGCTTCGGTACGACTAATTCCTCGCAGCTGGCGTCGCTTTCGAATTCGCAATGAGTTGCGCCGCGGCTTTTTCGATCTTAGCGCCGCAAAATTCACGGGCCGCGCCAGAAAAACTTTTTGCAAGAAGTTCTTCGCGAAATATTTTGCGTTATCAAAAATATTTCCTCAGCCTTTGCACAGAATTTCGCGCCCGGCCACTTTCGGCGTGCGTCGCGCGTTGCTAGACTCCCGAATCAATGGAACGCGCCGGAAATTTTCTAGGGAACACATTCCGAAAAATGAAGAGGCCCGAAGCCACCATCACGTGGCTCGCTGCCGTATGGCCCACAGTGGTGGGCCGCACACTCGCCGCACACACGCGGCCTGTTCGCTGCACGCACGGGCGTCTGGAGATTCGCGCCGACGGCAAGCCCTGGCAGCGCCAAATCGAGGGCCTTTCCGCCGAATTCCGCGCAAGCGTGAACAAAGCGTGGGGCTCGACGCTCGTTCGCGAAGTGAAATTCGTAGCCACGCAAGCCGAGCTGCGCCACATCTCGAAAGAACTCGACAACAATCACACGCCCTTCGTCCGCGGCAATCGCAAGCGCGTCGGGTAGTCCCGCCTCGCGGGACTGCGCAACGTAATCCACAACTCCGCCGAATGTGCGTTGGTCACCGCGACGAAATATCGTCGCGTACCCGCACTCGCATTTGTCCCTCGCCGCTTCTGTACTAAGATGGATTGACGAGCCCACATGAAAATCAGCCGTGAAGATGTCTTGCGCGTCGCGCAACTCGCCCACCTGGAGCTTTCGCCCGAGGAAGTGGAAACCTATCGCGGCCAGCTCGACGAAATTCTGAATTACATCGGCAAGCTGCAGGAACTCGACGTCACGAACGTGGAGCCGATGGCTCAATTCGCGGCCGCCGCGGCCGGCGATTCGAATCTGCGCGAAGACACGCTCGTGCCGTGTACCGTGGTCAACGACGTCCTCGACAACGCTCCCGACGCCGTGAAGCCCTTCTTCCGTGTGCCCAAGGTGATCGAGCGATGAGCGCTCCGGCCACCTGGAATATCGCGAGCGTTCGCGACTCGCTCCTCACGAAAAAGGCGTCGGCGCGCGAGATCACGCAGGATTTCTTTCGCCGCATCGAAGCCCGGAATCCCGAACTGAACGCTTACCTGGCGCTCTCGCCCGAACGCGCTCTGGCAGCAGCTGACCGCGCTGACGCCGCCGTAGCCAAAGGCGCGACAGCCGAGTCTCTGCCGCCGCTGGCGGGCGTCCCAATAGCCGTTAAGGACGTTCTAAGCACCAAGGGAGTCCCCACCACGTGCGGCTCGAAGATCCTCGAACCCTACATCCCCGCGTACGACGCCACGGCGATCGAGCGCCTTGAGGCTGCCGGGGCTGTGATCCTGGGCAAAGCCAACTGCGACGAGTTCGCGATGGGCAGCTCGAACGAGAACTCAGCATACGGTCCCGTACGGAATCCAATCTCGCCGGACCGAGTGCCCGGAGGCTCGAGCGGAGGCTCCGCGGCGATCGTCGCCGCCGGACTAGCCGTTGCATCCCTCGGAACCGACACCGGCGGATCCATCCGGCAGCCCGGAGCCTTCTGCGGCATCCCCGCGCTGATGCCAACATACGGTCGCGTATCGCGTTACGGACTGATTGCCTTTGCGTCGTCGCTCGATCGAATCGGCCCCTTCACCACCAATGTGGACGACGCCGCCACCATCCTCAAGATTATGGCTGGGCACGACCCCAACGACTCGACCTCCGCCCCGGTCCCCGTCTCCGACTACCCCGCCGAGGCCCGTCAGGACCTCTCCGGCATGCGCATCGGAGTCCCGGAAGACTATTTTGGCGCCGGGCTCGACCCCGAAGTGAAAGCCAAAGTCCAGGCCAGCATCGCGCTACTCGACAAGCTGGGCGCGACGCGCGTCCCGCTGAAGATGCCTCACACCGACTACGCCATCGCTACCTATTATATTGTCGCCACTGCGGAGGCCAGTTCGAACCTGGCCCGGTTTGACGGCGTGCGTTACGGCATCCGTGTCACCGGCAACACGCTAACGGACATGTACCGCACGACCCGTGAGACAGGCTTTGGCCCCGAGGTGAAGCGCCGGATCATGCTTGGCACCTATGCCCTCTCCGCCGGCTATTACGACGCCTACTACCTGCGCGCCCAGAAGGTCCGGGCACTGGTCGCCCGGGACTTCAGCGACGCCTTCGAGAAGGTCGATGCCATCGTCACGCCGACGACGCCGACCCCTGCTTTTAAGCTGGGCGAAAAGACGGCTGACCCGCTTCAGATGTATCTCGCTGATATATACACGGTTACGGGATCGTTGGCGGGCGTACCCGGAATGTCGATTCCCTGCGGGAAGACGGCTGCGGGCCTCCCGATCGGCCTACAAATCTTCGGGCCCCATTTCGGTGAAGGCAAGATTCTGCGGCTGGCTCGCGGCTTCGAGCAGGCCGGCGGCTTCACGATTTAATTTAATCGGAACCGGTCTCCCAGTCGCGAGGTCCACGATGACCAACGTCGAACCCATCCTCGCCCTGCTCGCAAAAAACCGCGCTGAATTCATCGCCGTCGCGAACGAATTCCCCGCCGGAAAATGGCGCGAGTCACCCGGCAATGGCGCATGGTCCGCGGGCGAAATCGTCGCGCACACAATGCAGGTGGAAGACTCGATTGTCGCCGCTTCGCGGAAAACGCTGAAAAAACCGCCCTATCCAGTGCCCTTCCTCAAGCGATTCCACATTCCGCTCGCGCTCGCCTCCACCCGCGCTCGAAAATTGAAATCCCCAATTCCAATCAACCTCGATCGCATTCCGGAACAATCCGGCTACGTCGCAGCGATCACCGCCTCGCGGAAAGGGACGCTCGATTTCATCGAAGAAAATCGCGGCCAAGATCTGAAGCCCTGGACGTGGCCTCACCCCGCCTTCGGCCCGCTGAACATCTACGAATGGCTCCGCCTGATCGCTTACCACGAATTACGGCATGCGAAACAAATCCGTGAAGTAGCAGAAATATTCCATCGTTAGGATTATGTTTCCCTGACGGGTGCGCGAAGATTCGCATCCGGCTTCGGAACACTTTCGCCTCCTGCGGCGTCAAATAATAGAGCGGACTAGCTTTCGGTCCGCGCTCGAGTTTCGCCGAGTTTGGCCGAATAGAACGGAAGGACTATTGCAGGGGACAAGTGCCGTTCGTATTCTGACGTCAGCATCCGGTGATTGCGAGGCGCTCACAATGGTGCGAATTAAGCTCAGCCAGAAAGTCTTCACCGAAGACGAAGTCTGTATTTTGACGGGCATCTGTCTCGATCATCTTCGCAACGTTGCGAAGCTCAAGCACCTCGGCCGCATCGCGCGTGCCGCGGAGGCCGCAGGCGCGGAAGCCGAAAAGTGGCTTTTCACGCAAGCCGAGTTGATGATCCTGCACGTGCTCCAGCCGCGCTGCGAACACCAGCCGGTCGTCGTCTCCACCAACTGACCTGAAATCTCCGGCGCTGCCTGGCGCCGGCGTTGTCGCTAGTCTATTCCCGCGTTATCCTGTTTCCGCTCAACCCTGCACGGCATTTCAGCATCCTAGTTTTTAAGTCGGTCTTAATCTACGTTCACACGAGGTTATCGGTGGCGTCGTTCCCTCGAAAAACGCTAATCGCCCCTGTTTTAGGGGTATTTTGCCTGCTCGTCGCGTCGCTTGGCTTGGCGTCCGCTCTACGGGCGCAGTCCGGTTCGGACTCTTCGACCACCGACCAGCAGCCCACCGTCGCGCCCGGCAACCGGAAATCCGAAGCGGTAACGAGCACCCTTCCGCGCGGCAAAAAGCTGATGCTGAAAGACGGCACGTTCCAGCTGGTCCGCGAATATGAAGTGGATGGCGACCGCGTCCGCTACTACAGCATCGAGCAGCACCAGTGGGAGGAAATGCCCGCGTCGCTGATCGATTGGGACGCCACTAAAAAAGCCGACGCCGACGAGGCCACTCGCAAAGCCGCCACCATCGCGAAGGTGCACGCACAAGAGGCGCAGCGCGGCGGCGACATCATGGACGTGGACGCCAGCATCGAAATCGCGAAAGGCGTATTTCTTCCCGACGGCGAAGGTGTGTTCCTCTACGACGGCGACAAGGTCGTGAAAGTTCCGCCCGTCGATCCTGAAATCAAATTCAGCAAGTCGCAGATGTTGAAGCAGGTTCTGGTGCCGGTGCCGATCGTCCCTTCGCGGCACACCGTCTCGCTCACCGGCACCCGCGCGAAGCTCCGCGCCGCCCCCGGCCAGCTGGAGATTTACTACCGTACCGCGGACGGCCACGATCCACAGGTGCAGCTGATCCAGGCGAAAGTAAAAAACGGCAAGCGAGACCTGGAAAATCTGGACGAGATTTTCAATACCACGGCCGCAACGGGCGTAACCGAGCTACCGATCCAGCAGTGGGAGATCGCGCGCGGCGTCTATCGCTACACCATCTCGCAGAATGTGGCGCCCGGCGAATATGCCTTCGCGGAAATCGTGCCGAATGGCGGGAACAGCCTGTATTTCTGGGATTTCGGCGTGGACGGCCCACAGGCTCCGAAGAAGAAATAATCGCTGAGATTCGTCAGCTCTTCGGCGCGGCGGATTGTTGCAGCAGTTCAACTAGCATCGAAGCCAGCGCCGCGATGTGAAACGGCTTTTGCAGCACTGACGCGCCCTTCTCGCGGAACAGCGCCATCTCCGAAGGCTCGAACATCGCCCCGGTCATGAATACGAATTTCGACTTCGCCGCGAGATTCTGCGCGCGCAATTTCTCGAAGAACTGATCGCCGTTCATTCCCGGCAAATTGTAATCGCACAACACAAAGTCGTATGTGCGCTTTGGCAGCAGCGTCAGAGCTTCTTCTGAACTCGACGCGCCTTCGACGATCATCCCGCGCCCGCTCAGCCCTTCCTGCACCAGCTCGCGGATGCTCTCTTCGTCGTCCACCACGAACACCGAATGCCCCTGCAACTGAGCCTTGCCTGCGGGCGCGGCAACCGCCGGCCGTTGTATCGGCGCAGACATCGCAGGCGCCGGCAGCAACTCCTCAAACGCAGGCAGCAGCACGCTGAACTCCGCGCCCGACCCGGCTACAGACTGCACCTCAATCGTGCCGCCGTGCTCCTTCACAATCGCCGCGCAGATCGTCAATCCCAAGCCCGTTCCTCCGGCCGTGCGCCTCGTGGTGAAGAATGGATCGAAAATCCGGCTCAGGTTCGCGGCCGGAATTCCGGGGCCGTCGTCGAGAATCTTCACCGCTATTTTGCCGTCTTGCGGCGCGACCGAGATTGCGATTTTGCCGGCTGGCTTTGCCGACGCGATCGCCTGCTCGGCGTTGGCAATCAGGTTAAGAAATACCTGCTGTAGCAGCTTCGCGTCACCTTGCACGGCCGGCAGCGGGCTTTCGATGGCCACAGAAAGCTCGATGTTCTTCGGCCGCAGCACCAGTTCCTGAGTGGTGGTCACGCCGCGCAGCACATCCTCGATCCGCAGCCGCTTGCTCACCAGCGTCGATGGCCGCGCGAACGACAGTAAATTCTGGACGATCCCCGCCGCGCGCCGCGCCTGCTTCAGCACCAATCCCAATTGCCGCTTGCTCGAATCGTCCGACGCTTTTTCGAGCAGCAAATCGCTGATGCCGATGATCGCCGTGAGCGGATTATTCAGCTCGTGCGCCACGCCGGACATCATTTCGCCCATCGCGGCCATTTTTTCCTTCTGCAGCATCTGCTTCTCGTTGTTCTTTACTTCGGTTACGTCGCGGATCGACGCCACCACGCCGGTAATCTTGTGCTCGCTGTCAAAAAGCGGGCTCGCGCTGGCGCGCAAAATTTTCCACGTGCCGTCGCTGTGGATCGTGCGGTACTCGCATAGCACGCTTTCCGTTTCGCCCGACGTGAGCTTGCGGAACAGCTCCTTGATCTGCGCCAGGTCGTCGCGGTGAATCGCGGTGCCGAACTCCTCGCCCACCAGCTGCTCGGGCGTATATCCCAGCACGTCCCTAATCCGCGGGCTCGAAAACGTCACGCGCCCATCGCTCCCCAGCACCGAAATCATGTCTGGAAAGCTCGCCACAAGCTGGCGCACAAACTCCTGCTCTTGGTGCAATTGCTGCTCGATCTTGATTCGCTCGGTGACGTCGCGCGCCCAGCCGGTGATCGACGTCTGCTCGTCATCTTTCTGCAGCTGCAGCCAGCAATCGAAAATCCGCGTTGAGCCGTCTTTGCGCAGCTTCGCCGGAATGCGGCCGGACCACGATCCTTCCTTCAAAAATCCGGGAATCGAATGCCGCACCTGCGCCAGCGTGGGCTCCGCGACAAACTCCGAAAGCGTGTGCCCGATCAGATCCTTGAACGAAGTGCCGAGGATTTCCGCCAGGCAGCGGTTCGCCACGCGAATCTCGCCTTCCAACGAAATCGTGAATACCGCGTGATCGAGGTGGTCGATTAGCTCGCGATAATTCATCTGCGAGCGCGAAATCACCTCCACCAGCTTCTGAAATTGGGAGCCGGTGCGCGGTTCCTCTGGCGAGGCGCCCGTTTCGGGCTTTTCGGTCACAGGAGTTGTGGGATCGGAAGACATTTAAAGGGTCCGGACGTGCCAAAAGCGTTCCGCTAAGCTTTGACGGAGTATGGGGCCGATTGGAGCAAGCTTTTCCTACTAAATTGTAACCACGCCAATCGCCCATCCAGAAAGAATCGCCGGCGGTGATTCCAAGTTGTTCACTGGCCACACGAACTATTCCGCGCGCGCCAGCCGGCACAAGCGAATCGGCTCGCCCACAAAAAAGAAAAGGCGCCCCGAACTTCCGGAGCGCCTTTCCACACTTTCAGTTTGTAACGTGAAGCGGCTTAGTCGCCTTCCGCCACCGCGTCGGTATCCTTGCGGAGGAAGTCCAGCGCCGCAGCCTCTTCCGGGGTAAGTTCCGGCTCCAGCTGTTGCGGCTCTTCCTTCGGGATTTCCGTCAGCAGGTTGATGTTGCGGTAGCGCTCGAGACCCGTACCCGCCGGGATCAAGCGACCCATGATGACGTTTTCCTTCAGGCCGCGCAGGTAATCGACCTTTCCGGAAATCGCCGCTTCGGTGAGCACACGCGTCGTTTCCTGGAAGCTCGCGGCGGAGATGAACGAATCCGTCGAGAGCGACGCCTTGGTGATGCCGAGGAGCAGCGGACGACCCGTCGCAGGACGGCCTCCGTCCTTGATGATCCGGTCGTTCTCTTCGCGGAAGCGGAACTTATCCACCTGCTCCTCGAGAAGGAACGTCGTATCGCCCACGTCCTCAACCTTCACCCAACGCATCATCTGGCGAACGATCGCTTCGATGTGCTTGTCGTTAATGTTCACACCCTGCAGCCGGTAAACTTCCTGAATCGAGTTCACCAGGTACGCCTGGGTGTACTTTTCTCCAAGGACGGCGAGAATGTCGTGCGGGTTCAGCGGACCGTCGATCAAAGGTTCGCCGGCCTGCACGTGTTCGCCTTCCTGTACGTTGATGTGGACGCCGCGGGAGATCGAGTATTCCTTGATGGTCTTCCCATCTTCGCTCTCCACGTAGATCTTGCGCTGGCCCTTTGCGATTTCGCCGTACTTCACCACACCGTCGATTTCGCTGATGACCGCGGGATCCTTCGGCTTGCGCGTTTCGAAGAGTTCAACGACGCGCGGCAGACCGCCCGTGATGTCCTTGGTCTTCGTGGTTTCGCGCGGGATCTTCGCCAGCACGTCGCCCGGCTGCACCTCGTCTCCGTCGGCCACCATCAAGTGAGCACGCGACGGCATGAGGTACTTCTTCCTCACGCGGCCCTGCGAGTCCTTGACCATGATCGTCGGCTGGTGCTTTTCGTCGCCCGGCGGCAGCGTTACAACCAGCTGCGAAAGGCCGGTGACTTCGTCCACTTGCTCTTCGATCGTGACGCCCGGCTGCAGATCCTTGAACTGAATCGTGCCGCCCGCTTCCGTCAAGATCGAGAACGTGTACGGATCCCACTCGACCATCGTGCTGCCCATGGTGACCGGTGCGCCGTCTTCGTACTTCAAGCGCGCGCCGTACACCACGTGGTGCCGTTCCTTTTCGCGTCCCTTTTCATCGACAACGGCGATCAAGCCCGACCGATTCATCGAAACGATCTGCTTGCCGCGGCCCTCGACCACCTTCAAGTCGATGAACTTCACGAAGCCGTTGTTGCGGGCATCGACCTTCGACTGTTCGGTGACTCGCGTTGCCGTACCGCCGATGTGGAAGGTACGCATCGTCAGCTGCGTTCCCGGTTCGCCGATCGACTGCGCTGCGATTACGCCGATCGCTTCGCCCATTTCCACGAAGCGGCCCGTCGCTAGGTTGCGTCCGTAGCAGCGTCCGCAGACGCCGCGCCGGGATTCGCACGTCAGCACGGAGCGGATTTTCACTCGCTCAATGCCGGCGGCCTGAATCGCGTTCGCCAGTTCCTCGGTGATTTCCTGGTTGATCTCCACGATCACGTTGCCTTCGTAGTCCTTGATCTTCTCAAGCGACACGCGGCCAACCACTCGATCGCGCAACGGTTCCACTTCGACGCCGGCTTCCAGAATCGGTTCCACGTAAATTCCGTCCGCCGTGCCGCAATCGAACTCGTTAATGATCACGTCTTGCGCCACGTCAACCAGACGACGCGTCAGGTAGCCCGAGTCCGCCGTCTTAAGAGCGGTGTCGGCCAAGCCCTTACGTGCGCCGTGCGTCGAAATGAAGTACTGCAGCACGGTGAGGCCTTCGCGGAAGTTCGACGTAATCGGCGTCTCGATAACTTCGCCCGACGGCTTCGCCATCAGTCCGCGCATACCGGACAGCTGACGAATCTGCTGTTTCGAACCGCGGGCGCCTGAGTCCGCCATCACGTACACCGGGTTGATCACGCCCTGCTTGTCCTGCTCTTCCAGGGCCTTGAACATTTCGTCCGCGACTTTTTCCGTCACGTCCGACCAGATCGCGATGACCTTGTTGTACCGCTCGCCGTTGGTGATCGCGCCGTCCAGATACTGCTGCTGAACCTTCACGACCTCGTGTTCGGCTGCGTCCACCAGCTTGAACTTCACGTTCGGAATAACCATGTCGCTGATGCCGATCGAAACGCCGGACTTCGTCGCATACAAGAAGCCGAGTTCCTTCAGCTTATCGAGCGCCACCACGGTCTTTTCGAGGCCGAAGCGCAAGTAGCAGTATTGCACCAGCGCCTGCACGCCCTTCTTCTTCAGAAGGCCGTTGATAAACGGCATGTCGCTCGGCAGGTGATCGTTGAAGATCACGCGGCCGACGGTGGTCTGCAGGAACTGCTTGTTCAGGTTGACCGGCTCGGTGTGCGATACGTCCTGATCGTCGTACGCGTTGGTCAGTTCGATCACTTCGCCCGTGTAGCGCAAGCGGATCGGCGTCAGCAGCTCCACTTCCTGAGCTTCCAGCGCCATCACCACTTCTTCCGGCGAACCGAATGCGCGGCCTTCGCCCTTCGCCTTCGGCTTGGACTTGGTCATGTAATAGATACCGAGGACCATGTCCTGCGTCGGAATCGCCAGCGGGTAGCCGTTGGCCGGTGAAAGAATGTTGTGCGAGCTGAGCATAAGCACAGACGCTTCGACCTGCGCTTCCGGTGACAGCGGAATGTGCACCGCCATCTGGTCGCCGTCGAAGTCCGCGTTGAACGCCGTGCAAACCAGAGGGTGAATGCGGATCGCTTTACCTTCCACCAGCACGGGCTCAAACGCCTGAATACCAAGCCGGTGCAGCGTCGGTGCGCGGTTCAGCATCACGGGATGTTCGCGAATCACGTCTTCGAGAATGTCCCACACCACCGGTTCCTGCGCTTCCACCAATTCCTTGGCCTGCTTGATGGTGGTGCAGTGTCCCGCGGCTTCCAGCTTGTGATAGATAAACGGCTTGAACAGTTCGAGCGCCATCTTCTTCGGCAAGCCGCACTGGTGAAGCTTCAGCTCGGGGCCTACGACGATGACGGAACGGCCCGAGTAGTCCACGCGCTTTCCGAGCAAGTTCTGGCGGAAACGGCCCTGCTTGCCCTTCAGCGTATCGGACAGCGACTTCAACGGGCGGTTGTTCGTGCCGCGCAGCACGCGTCCACGGCGGCCGTTGTCAAACAACGCGTCCACCGCTTCCTGCAGCATGCGCTTTTCGTTGCGAACGATCACGTCCGGCGCGTGAAGCTCCATCAGCTTCTTCAACCGGTTGTTGCGGTTGATCACGCGGCGGTACAGGTCGTTCAAGTCAGACGTTGCGAAGCGGCCGCCGTCCAGGGGAACCAGCGGGCGCAACTCCGGCGGAAGAACCGGGATCACGTCCAGGATCATCCACTCCGGCTTGTTGCCGCTCTTGCGGAACGCTTCGAGAACCTTGAGGCGCTTCGCGTACTTGATCCGCTTCTGAAGGCTCGGATCCACCTTCATTTTTTCGCGGAGCTCTTCGCTCAGCTTGTCCACTTCCACGCGGCGGAGCAATTCCTTGATCGCTTCCGCTCCCATGCCCGCGCGGAACTTACCCGGGAATTCCTTCTGAAGTTCGCGCAGCTTGTCTTCCGGAAGAATTTCCTTCTCCCGCAGGCTGGCCACTTCGCCCGGATCGATGCAGACAAAGGTTTCGAAATAAAGGATGTGCTCGAGGTCGCGCATCGTGATGTCCAGCAAATAGCCGATGCGGCTCGGCAAACCCTTGAAGAACCACACGTGCGAGCACGGCGAAGCCAGTTCGATGTGTCCCAAACGTTCGCGACGAACCTTGCTCAGCGTGACTTCAACGCCGCACTTGTCGCAGATCACACCGCGGTGCTTCATCCGCTTGTACTTGCCGCACAAACATTCCCAGTCCGTAACGGGGCCGAAAATCTTGGCGCAGAAAAGGCCGTCGCGTTCGGGCTTGAAGGTGCGGTAGTTGATGGTCTCGGGCTTGGTTACTTCGCCGTGCGACCAGCTCCTGATTTTTTCCGGACTTGCCAGGCTGATGCGAATCGAATCGAAATCCGCAATCTGGCTGGCGCGATCATAAGGGCTCGATCGGTACAATGGCTGATCCTCCTGTCCGGTTTGGCCGGACAATGTACTGCAGGTTCAGAAACCGTGCGGCTCGGCTCCGCCGGCGGCTGTCGCCAACGGAGCCGTCCGCGTGAATTAATCCGCCGCTTCCAGCTTTTCCGGCTGTGGCTTTTGGCGCTTCATCAGCTCGATATCGAGACAGAGAGACTGAAGCTCGCGCACCAGCACGTTGAACGATTCAGGCACGCCCGGCTCGATGCCCGGCTCGCCCTTCACGATGGCCTCGTAAATCTTCGCGCGGCCATACACGTCGTCCGACTTCGCGGTGAGTAGCTCCTGCAGGATGTGCGCCGCGCCGTATGCTTCCAGCGCCCACACTTCCATTTCTCCGAATCGCTGGCCTCCGAACTGCGCCTTACCGCCCAGCGGCTGTTGCGTGATCAACGAGTACGGTCCGATCGATCGCGCGTGGATCTTGTCGTCCACCAAGTGAGAGAGCTTCAACATATAGATGTAGCCCACGGTCACTTGCTGGGCGAAGACGTCGCCCGTCATGCCGTCGTGCAGCGTGATCTTGCCGCTTTCCGGCAGCTCGGTGAACTGGAGCAAGTGGCGGATGTCGCCTTCGCGCGAGCCGTCAAATACCGGCGTCGCAAACGGCACTCCGTCACGGAATCCGTGCGCCAAGTCGAGGATCTCGTCGTCGTCGAGGTTCACAATCGTCTTCCACACCGACGTCGGCCCGAATGCATCCTTGAAATACTTGCGTACTTGCTCGGCTCGCGATTCCTTGTCCAGCAACTTGCTGATCTGCTCGCCCAGTTCCTTCGATGCCCAACCCAGGTGCGTTTCCAGAATCTGTCCCACGTTCATACGGGACGGAACGCCCAGCGGGTTCAGCACGATTTCTACCGGCGTGCCATCGGGCATGTAAGGCATGTCTTCCTTCGGGATGATGCGCGCGATAACGCCCTTGTTGCCGTGGCGTCCCGCCATCTTGTCTCCCACCGAAAGCTTGCGCTTCATGGCGATGTAGCATTTCACCAGCTTGATCACGCCCGGCGGCAGCTCGTCGCCCTTCTTCAGCTTGGCGATCCGCTCGTCGGTAATCTTGCGCAGCACATCGATCTGCCGCGAAGTCATTTCTTCGACTTCGTCGATCTTCTCGATGAGCAGCGGGTCCTTGTCGTTGAGCCGCAGGCGCTTCAAGTTGCGCGTCGAAATCTTTTCAAGGATGTCGCGCGTCAGCTCGGTGCCTTTGGTCAAAAGGCGCTTGTTCGTCCGCTCGTCATGCAGGTCGGCCACCAGCTTCTGGCCGCCCAGCAAGTCGTTCAGCCGCTTCAAACGCTCGTCGGTCAAAATGCGGATTTCGTCCGCAAGGTTCTTCTCGAGCTTGGCGACCTGCGCCGCCTCGATCGACTTGTGGCGTTCGTCCTTCTCCGCGCCCTTGCGGCAGAAGATCTTCACGTCCACGATCGTGCCTTCGATGCCCGGCGGGCAGTAGAGCGAAGCGTCGCGAACGTCGCCGGCCTTTTCGCCGAAGATCGCGCGCAACAACTTCTCTTCCGGCGTCAGCGTGGTTTCGCCTTTCGGCGTTACCTTGCCCACCAGAATGTCGCCCGGCTTCACCGTCGCGCCGATGCGGATTACGCCGCTCTCGTCGAGGTTCCGCAGGAAGCTCTCGTTGATGTTCGGAATGTCCCGCGTGATTTCTTCGGGACCCAGTTTCGTATCGCGCGCTTCGATTTCGTATTCCTCAATGTGGATCGAGGTGTAGTAGTCCTCTTCCACCAGCTTTTCGCTGACGAGGATCGCGTCTTCGAAGTTGTAGCCGCGCCAGGGAACGAACGCCACCAGCACGTTGCGTCCGAGTGCCAGTTCGCCGCGGTCCGTGCAAGGACCGTCCGCCAGCACCTGGCCCTGCTTCACGCGGTCGCCCGCGCGAACAAGAGGCTTTTGGCTGATGCACGTGTTCTGGTTCGAACGCTTGAACTTCGTGAGCAGGTAAATATCGGAACCCACTTCGCGGCTCAGTACGCCCGACTGGTCCGACTCCACGCGAACGATCACGCGCTCCGAGTCCACCTGATCGACGATGCCGTCACGACGGCACACGATCACGGCGCCCGAGTCACGAGCCGTTACGCGCTCCATGCCCGTTCCGACAAGCGGTGCGTCGCCCTTGATTAGCGGCACAGCCTGGCGCTGCATGTTCGAGCCCATCAACGCGCGGTTCGCGTCGTCGTTCTCAAGGAACGGAATCAGCGATGCGGCCACCGATACCAGCTGCTTCGGCGACACGTCGATGTAATCCACTTCCTCGCGGCTCTTCAGCACGAAGTTGCCTGCCTGGCGGCAGTTCACCAGTTCCGTGGTGATGCGTTCTTTTTCGTCGAGCGATGCGTTGGCCTGCGCGACCACGTAGCGGTCTTCTTCCCAGGCAGAGAGGTAGAAGCAGTGCGCATCCCAAACCACGCGGCGCCGCTTCAACTCTTCGTTCGCGTCTTCAACTTTGTCTTTTTCGACGATCTCGCCGGCCTTGAACTCGCTGTCGCCCGCGTTCACGATCTGAACGAAGTCGATCACGCGTCCATTCTTCACCTTGCGGTACGGCGACTCGATGAAGCCGAACTCGTTGATCCGCGCGTACGACGAAAGCGAGCTGATCAAGCCGATGTTCGGGCCTTCCGGCGTTTCAATCGGGCAGATACGGCCATAGTGCGTCGGGTGAACGTCGCGGACTTCGAATCCCGCGCGCTCACGCGACAAACCGCCCGGCCCAAGAGCCGAAAGGCGCCGCTTGTGCGTGATTTCGCTCAACGGGTTCGTTTGATCCATGAACTGCGACAGCTGCGAGCTGCCGAAGAATTCGCGGATCGCCGCCATCACCGGCTTTGCGTTCACCAGGTCGTGCGGCATCGCCGTGGACATTTCCTGATACACCGACATCTTTTCCTTGATCGCGCGCTCCATGCGAACCAGACCGATACGGAACTGGTTCTCCAGCAGCTCGCCCACCGCGCGGACGCGGCGGTTTCCAAGGTGGTCGATGTCGTCCACCGTTCCGATGTTCTTGCGCAGCTTCAGCAGGTACTTGATCGCCGCGATGAAATCCGACGGATCAAGCGTCCGCTTCTCGAGCGGCGTTTGCAGGTCCAGCTTGATGTTGAACTTCAGGCGCCCGACCTTGCTGAAGTCGTACTTGCGGGCGTCGAAGAACATGCCATTGAAGAGCGCCGTCGCCGTTTCCAGCGTCGGAGGATCTCCTGGGCGCAGCTTGCGGTAGATTTCGATCAGCGCTTCCTTCGGCGAACGGATCGTGTCCTTCTCCAGCGTGCGGGCGACGATGATGCCCACGTCGTCGCGCTCCGGGAAGCACACATCCACTTCCGTAATGCCGGCTTCGGCGATCGAAGCCCACATCTCGGCCGTCAGCGGCTTGTTCGCTTCGAGCAGCACTTCACCGGTCTGGCGATTCACCAGTTCGCTGACCGTCACCGCGCCTTCCAGATCGACGACGCCGACTTCCACCTGCGTGACGCGCGCCTTCTGCAGTTCCTTGTACAAAGGGTCGCTGATCTTCTTGTGCGCTCCAACGATCGCTTCGCCCGTCTTGGGGTGCTTGATTTCCTTCGAGAGCTTCCGGTCGATCAGGCCTTCCGATGCGTTCCAGAAAATCTCGTTGTCGCGGAGCGAGATGCGCTCCACCTGGTAGAACGTGCGCAGGATGTCTTCATTCGACTTGATACCCAGCGCGCGCAGGAAGATCGAACCCAAAAACTTGCGCTTGCGGTCGATGCGGACGTACAGAATGTTCTTCGAGTCGTACTCGAATTCCACCCACGATCCGCGGTAAGGGATGATCTTTCCGAGGAAGTAGCTGCGGTTATTCGCCGTCTCAAAAAAACACGCCCGGCGAGCGATGCAACTGGCTGACGATGACGCGCTCCGTTCCATTGATGATGAACGTGCCGTTCTCCGTCATCAGCGGAATGTCGCCGAAGAAAACTTCCTGTTCCTTGATGTCGCGGATCGACTTCGCGCCGGTGTCCGGATCCTTGTCGTAAATCGTGAGGCGGATCGTCACCTTCAGCGGGGCCGAATACGTCATTCCGCGTTCCTGGCACTCGTTCACGTCGTACTTCAGCTGCAGCGTGACCGGGTCGCCGCACTTGTTGCAGAACGTCGGCGTGTTCTTGTTAAACGTTCCGCACTTCGCGCACAGCACATCGCCCGTCTTGTACGGGTTGGTTACCACAGACGCGCCGCAATTCCGGCACGTGGCGCGCAAGTGATGCAGGCCGCGCAAATGGCCGCACTTGCACTCCCAGTTGCCGATCGCGTAATCGACGAAATCCAGCTGCGAGAGTCCGCGGAAGTCCTGAATCGGAAACACTGATGCGAATACCGACTGCAGGCCTGTGTCTTCGCGCTCGCTCGGCAACAAGTCCATCTGCAAGAAGCGCTGATAGGACTTCTTCTGCACGTCGATCAAGTTGGGAATTTGCACCGTGGTCTTGATTTTGGCGAAATCCAGGCGTGCTCGTTCCCGAGTAGAACGATTTCCGTTGCGATTGCTCATGGACCTTCCTTATGTCAGTTGCATGCCGTAACGGCGACACGGATAGACACCCGCGCCGCCGGTCCGGGAAGGACGTATTGAGGTACCGAAGTTAAAAAGGACTACGCGCGTAGGCGCATTCCTCGCAGCCGATCTGTCCGGGCTGCTGGGTCTTGCTGGGATTCTGAATATTTAAACTACTTAACGTCGACCTTGGCGCCCGCTTCTTCGAACTTCTTCTTGATCGTCGCGGCTTCGTCCTTGTTCACGCCTTCCTTCACGGTCTTCGGCGCGCCATCGACCAAGTCCTTGGCTTCCTTCAAGCCCAGGCTCGTCACTTCGCGGACTGCCTTAATCACGTTGATCTTGTTCGCGCCCACTTCGGTGAGAACAACGGTGAATTCCGTCTTCTCTTCTGCCGCGCCGCCGCCTGCCGCCGCGCCGCCGCCCGCAACCATCACGGGAGCTGCTGCCGCTGCCGACACGCCGAACGCTTCTTCGAGTTTCTTCACAAGTTCGGAAGCTTCGAGCAGCGAGAGCGTCTTGATCTCTTCCAAAATCGATTCAACTTTGCTGGCCATTGCTGTTTCCATCCTCCTGCGAATTTAAAAACTGGAAGTACCCCTGATTCCGGTCTCGCTACTGCAATTGCTTAAACCCGAACCAAACTTTTTAAGCCGCGGGCGCCGCGAACTTCTCGGCCTTCACCGCTTCGCTCACCACCACCGCCAAATTGCGAATCACCGCGTTGTTCACCGTTGCAAGGCGCTGCGCCGGCGAATTGAGCATGAACATGATCTTGCTGATCAGTTCTTCCTTCGACGGAAGATCCGACAGCAGCTTGATCTCGTTGATCGAAAGAACCTTTCCTTCGACCCAGCCCGCACGGAACTGGAACGCCGGAACGTCCTTCGCAATCTTCGTCAAAACCTTCGCGAGCGAAACTGGATCCGTCTTGGTGTACGAGATCGAGTTCGTGCCCTTCAGGTTCTTCAGAATGTCGCCTGCGCCCGTGCCTTCGGCCGCGCGCTCGGCAACCGTGTTCTTCACCACTTCGTAGTGGCCGCCGGCTGCTTCCACCTGGCGCCGCAGTTGCGTATCCTGCTCAACGGTGATCCCCTGAAACGTCGAAAGGATTACCGTCGAGACGGTCGCCAACTGCGCCTTCATTTCCTCGGCCTGCTTGATCTTTTCGGACTTCTTCTTCATGCCAACTTCTCCCTCAAATTCGAATTCGTTACGCTGCGGCTGCTGCTGTTTCGGCTTCTGTTTCGTCGATCAGCACGCCCGGACCCATCGTCGAGGTCAGCGTGATTTTCTTGATGTACTTGCCTTTCGCAGCGGCAGGCTTGGCCTTCACCACAGCCGCCAGCAGCGCATGGGCATTGGCCGCCAGGTTCGATGCAGTGAAGCTGATCTTGCCCACAGGCGAGTGGATCAGGCCCGTCTTGTCGAGACGAAACTCGACTTTACCGGCCTTGATTTCCGCCACAGCTTTGGCAACATCCGCAGTCACCGTTCCCGTCTTCGGGTTCGGCATCAAGCCGCGCGGACCAAGAACCTTACCGAGCTTACCGGCCGAGCGCATCATGTCCGGCGTCGCGATCACCGCTTCGTAATCGGTCCAGCCCTGCTGGATCTTCTCGACCATATCTTCGCCGCCCACAAAATCGGCGCCCGCTGCTTCGGCTTCGCGAACCTTGTCGCCCGTCGCGATCACCACCACGCGCTTCGTCTTGCCGAGGCCGTGCGGCAGAACCACCGTGCCGCGGACCATCTGGTCCGACTGCTTGGCATCGACTCCCAAATTCAGAACCACTTCCACCGTCTCGTCGAACTTCACGAAGTGCGCCTTGCGGAGCAATTCCGCGGCTTCTTCGAGCTTGTACGGACGAGCCTCGACCAGCTTGCGTGCCCGGTCGATATTCTTACCGCCTACTTTTGCTCCGCGACCCATCTACGTCTCCTGTCGAGTTACTCCGTCACTTCCAGGCCCATATTGCGCGCCGTGCCCGAAACCGACCGCATCGCTGCTTCCAGATTCGTCGTGTTCAGGTCCGGCATTTTCAACTTCGCAATCTCTTCCACCTGCTTCTTGGTGACTTTGCCTACCTTATTGCGGTTCGGTTCTGCCGAACCCTTCACGATGTTCGCCGCGCGCTTCAGCAGCACCGACGCCGGAGGAGTCTTCAGAATAAAGGTGAACGTCCGGTCGCTGTAGATCGTGACCAGCACCGGAAAAATCATGCCATCCGCTTCCTTCTGCGTCTTCGCATTGAACTGCTTGCAGAAGTCCATGATGTTCACGCCGTGCGGGCCAAGTGCCGTGCCCACCGGAGGCGCCGGGGTCGCTTTACCCGCCGGCAACTGCAACTTCACCATTGCTTGAACTTTCTTTGCCATGTCGTTTCTTCCGCCTTACCTAAATTCGTGCGTGCCTTTTCAAAAACTCTCGCTCTCTTACTGCGCGACTTTCTCGACCTGCGCGAAATCCAGTTCCACCGGCGTCGAACGGCCGAAGATCGTCACCGAAACCTTCAGCGTCGAACGGTCCGTGTTGACCTCTTCCACAACGCCCGTGAAGTTCGCAAACGGACCTTCTCCGATGCGCACCTTCTCGCCGCGATCGAACGACAATTTCGGCTTCGGCTTTTCCGCCGTCGTCGTCGCCCGATTCAAAATGTTCTGCACTTCTTCTTCAGTGAGCGGCGAAGGCGTCTGGCCCGATCCTACGAAACCCGTCACGCGCGGCGTGGAACGCACCACGTGCCAGGTGTAGTCATCCATGTCCATCTCGACCAGCACATAGCCCGGGTAGCACATGCGCGGCGAGATCACTTTTTTGCCGTTGCGCACTTCCACCACAGACTCGGTCGGGATCACGATCTGCCCGATCTTGTCGGTCAGCCCGAACGCCGCCACGCGGCCTTCGAGGCTTTCCTTCACCTTCTTCTCAAACCCGGAGTAGGTGTGCACGATGTACCAGTGCTTCGACGTCGCAGCCGTCGGCGCCGCTTCGCCTTCCGGCACTACTGCTGCAGCCGGAACCATCTCGGGTGTATCTGCGCCTTCAGGAGTGTTTCTTTGCATAGTCCATTAGCCAGCCAATTCCCCTGCTGAATGCGGAATCAGTGAGGAAGAAATAAACGCCAAAAAAAGCCACTGTGACCGTCACAACCACGGTCGTTGAAATCACATTTGCGCGCGTCGGCCAATTGACGTGCCGCATTTCCGTCTTCACGTCGTGAAGAAAGGAACGCACCCGCTTCGGCCAGGTCGCCAGTTTTCCCACCGGCTCCATGAGCGAGAATGCGTTGACGGTCTCTTTTTCCTGCTCTCGATTAAATTCCGCTTCTTTCGCCATCTCGCCTTTTGCCTTCGCCCCGAACCACTTGGCGGCTCACGCCGCCCTTCGCTTCCGATCAGCTTCCAATCTGGCAGGGGAGGAGGGATTCGAACCCCCACTCTCGGTTTTGGAGACCGATGGTCTACCGTTAAACCTACTCCCCTAAAGCGTCGGAAGCCTGCCAGTTGCAGGACATCCGACTTGATTCCGAATGTGCG